>Ga0105047_10015197_pt1 | contig 12143 bp, 11 predicted proteins | sample MAT04_FD_78384 | JGI IMG/M metagenome (GOLD analysis project Ga0105047, IMG submission 78384) | Freshwater microbial communities from Lake Fryxell liftoff mats and glacier meltwater in Antarctica - MAT-04 (megahit assembly) | ecosystem: Environmental > Aquatic > Freshwater > Ice > Liftoff... | reverse complement strand
TCGACGTTGCGGGGGTGACGAACACGATGGAGCTCTCCGTGCTGGCCGACGGCCTCGTGTTCCCCGAGTCCCCCGTGTGGCGCGGCGACCGCCTCTGGTTCACCGACGCCCACGCGGGCACCGTCCACACGCTCGACGGGGGCGGCACCGTCGCCACCATCGCCACCGTGCCGGGCCGACCGACGGGCCTCGGCTTCCTGCCCGACGGCACCCCGCTCGTGGTGGCGGCCACCGAGCGCCGCCTCTATCGCATCGAGAAGGGAAGGCCCGTCCTGCACGCCGACCTGGCGGACCTCGTCGAGTTCCCCCTCTCCGACTTGCTGGTGCTGCCCAACGGCCGGGCGTTCGTCGGCAACTACGGCTTCGACCTCGAGGCCGGCGGTGACCCGGCCACCACCACGTTGGCGTGCGTCGACCTCGACGGCTCGGCGTGGATCGTGGCCCTCGACCTGCTGTTCCCGAACGGCATGGCCGTGACCCCCGATGGTCGCCTGCTCGTGGCCGAGTCCATGGGCCGCCGCATCACGTCCTACGTCATCACCGCCGCCGGCGGGTTGAGCGATCCGCAGGTGTGGGCCGACGTGCAGCCCCACATCCCCGTCGGCATCTGCCTCGACGCCGAGGGCGCGGCCTGGGTCACCGACCCAGTCGAGCAGCAGGTGATCCGCGTAGCGCCAGGCCGCGGCGAGATCCTCGCCATCTCCACCGGCACCACCGGCGGCTACGGGTGCACGTTGGGTGGGCCCGACGGGCACACCCTGTTCATCACCACGGCCGATTCGTCCGATCCCGCGGCCACCACCGAGTTGCGCTCCGGTCGGATCCAGGCCTGCGCAGTCGACGTCGGGCTCACCGACCGCTGACGTCGCCGTTCGACGAACCTTCGAGTTCCGCGCCGTCGGGTTCGGCCCCATCGGGCACCATGGCGGCGCGCAGGAAACGGATCAGCTCGCGTCGGCGGAGGGCCATCGAGCGCACGGTAGGGGCCATGCCGAGCGCCTCGGCCACCTCGGCCTCGGTGGCCACTCCGGTGACCGAGGCATACACCGACAGCAACAGCATCTGCGGGTCGCTGCGACGCAACCGCCCGGCGTCCATCTCGGAGGCCAGCCACTGCTGGGCCCGCTCGAGCAACGGCGTGAGCGGTGCCGTCAGCCGTTCGTTGCTCTCCGGGCCGAGCCGGCCGGCCTCGCGCAGCAGGCCCAGCACCTCGGGTCGACGCAGGGCCACGCGGAACACGGCCTTCACCAACGCCTCGACCCGGGCGAAGCCCTCCCGAGGTGTGGTCACCGCCGCCTCCAGCGCGGCGGCGACCTCGGCCGCGGCCCGGTCGACGACGGCAGCGAGGAGGTCGGCCTTCGTGTGGTGGTAGTAGAGGATCGTCTGCTTGGCGATGCCGAGCTCGGAGGCGAGCTGGTCGAGCGACGTGGCGTCGTAGCCCTTCGTGCCGAACGAGCTCAGCGCGGCATCGAGGATGCGCTCGTGGGTGTCGCCGCCGGCCATGTCCCCACGTTACCTACCATCTGGTAGGGAAGCCGAGAGCACCCTCGTTTCGGGCATCTGGTCCGTCGGCCCCCGACGAATCAGCTGTCCAGAACGACGAGGTGGTTCACCACAGGCGGCGGGCCAGCGGAGGCACGTGGCTGGCGGCGGCGCGCGCCGCAGTGCGGGGCGACGGATGCCGGCGAGCGGCCGCGGTGAGGCAGCGACGAGCGTCGGGCCAGCGGCCGAGTCGGGCGGCGGCCACACCGGCCACGCCCAGGAAGTTGGCGTGCACGCCAGCATCTCGGGCCAGCAGGTCGTGGTGGTGGTCCAGGATCCACGAGGTGCCCGACCACAGCTTGGCCGCGCTCGACTCGGGTCGGTCGGCCACATCGCGCCGCACGATGTCGATCAGGGGCTCGTCGACGGCCACCACCTGCTCCCCATGCTCGGCACACCAGGCGCCGAGCCGGAGGGCCAGCTCGGTGGCGTGGCTGCACTGCAGGTCCGGCGTGAACCCGCCCACGGCCTCGAACACGTCGCGTCGCACGAGGAACGTCCCGGCCAGGAACAGTCCCTGCAGACCCGAGAACACCGGGCCGAGGGCGCGCGGCAGCCGGACCCGCGCCACCGTCCCGTCGAGATCGACGAACCGCGCCCCGCACGACACCACCGCAGGCCGATCCACCGCCGCGGCAACCATCGCCGCGGCCCACGTCGGGTGCGGGCGGTCGTCGTCATCGACGAACAGCAGGTAGTCGCCTTGGGCCACCGCCGCCCCGGCGTTTCGGGCCCGCGAGATGCCACCGTTCTCCTGGCCCACGACGCGCAGCCGCGGATCCTCGATGGCGGCCAGCACCGCGGCCGTGGTGTCGGTGGAGCCGTCGTCGACCACCGCCACCTCGACCACGGAACCGCCTTGGGCCAGCACGAGCGACAGCGTCCCCGGCAGCCGCGCTGCTTGGTTCCAGGTGGCCACGACCACCGTCACCAGGAGCCGGTCGGGCGCGGTCACCGGGCCACCTCGTGGAACAGGGTGAGCAAGCGGTCGGCGGTGTTGGCCGCCGAGGCGTGCTCGGCCACCCAGGCCCGGCCGGCGACACCGCGTCGGGCGCGCGCAGCCGGGGCGTCGAGCAATGCCTGCAACGCCCCCGTCCACGAGGCCGCGTCGGTGGCCCATGCCCCGGTCTGCCCATCCACCACCACCTCGGTGCCCGCCCCCCAGGCCGACACGACGGCGGGCACGCCCGCAGCGAGGTACTGGATGGCCTTGTACCCGCACCGACCCAGCGAACGAGCATCGTGCTGCAGGGGCATGATCCCGAGGTCGAACGACGCCACCGACGCTGCCTCGGTGTCGGCTGACCAGGCCACGACCTCGCTGGGCACGGCGTCGTTGGCCCACGGCGCCGACGACACGATCCGCAGACGCGCCCGACCCTCGGCCACGAGGGTGGCCAGCGCCTCGGCGGCTGGGCCGTCGAGGTCGCGCAGGTTGCCAGGCGAGCCGAGCCAGCCGATCACCGGCGCGCCGTCGTCGCCCGACGGTTCGTGGACCACCGCTCGATCGAGGTCGACCGACGGTCGCACCACCTCGATCCGCGCCTCGGGTGCCACCTCGGCCACCCAGCCGGCCAGGTGGTCGCTGCCCGGGGTCACGATCCGCGCCGCCGCCACGGCCACGGTCAGGCGTTCGGCGTAGGCCCCCGAGGGCCGAGAGGCGGAGTCGACCCAGAGCGCATCGTCGAAGTCGACCACCAGCGCCGGATTCACCCGGGCCAGGGTCCGCAGCACGCTCGGCGGCTGGGAGGGCCGCTGGAGCAGCACGACGTCGGCCCACCGAGCCATCGACAGCAGGTGAGTCGACGCGCTGGCCACCTCGGTGCGCGAGCGGGCGCGCCACCCGAGCACGCGGACCTCGACGCCGGCGGTCTGCCACCGATGGATGTGCTGCAGGGCCCGCACCCGTGCCGCCGGGTTGGCCTCCCCTTCCCGGACCACCACGGCGAGCTTCATCAGGTGCAGAGCATAGATTTCGGCGCGGTCGACACGTTCCTCTACCAGATGGTAGACAGGGATCGTGATCAGTGAGTCGCTCGACGGCAAGCGCATCTTCCTCACCGGCGCCACCGGGTTCCTCGGTACCAACGTGCTCGAGCGACTGCTTCGCAGCGTGCCCGGATGCGAAGTCGTGATGCTGGTTCGCCCCGGCCGTCGCTCCACCATCCAGCAACGCGTGCAGCGCGAGATCCTGAAGAACGACTGCTTCGACCTCCTGCGCACCATCCACGGCAAGGAGGCCTTCGCCGAACTGGCTGCGGCCCGCGTCTCGTGCGTGGCCGGCGACGTGAGCCGCGACGGACTCGGGCTCGACGACGACGCCCGCGCCGTGCTCAGCAGCTGCAACATCGTGATCCACTCGGCCGCCACCGTCTCGTTCGACTCGCCGCTCGACAGCGCCGTCGAGGTCAACCTGCTCGGCCCGTCCCGCATCGCTGCCACCCTCAACGACCTCGGCGTCACCCCCCACCTGGTGGCCGTGTCCACCTGCTACGTGGCTGGCAGCCGGCGCGGCTCGGCCCTCGAACAGCACGTCGATGACAGCCCGTTCTTCGTCCAGGTCGACTGGCGCAAGGAGGTCGAGGGTGCCCGCCGGGCCCGCGGCGACGCCGAGGCCCAGAGCCGCACCCCCGAGCGCCTCACCGAGTTCCGGGCCCGGGCCCGGGCCGAGCTCGGTGCCGCCGGCGGCCCGCTGCTGGCCGACAAGACCGAGCAGCTCCGCATCCGCTGGGTCAGCGACCGCATGGTCGACGCCGGCCGGGCCCGCGCCGCGTCGCTGGGCTGGCCCGACGCCTACGCCTACACCAAGGCCCTGGGTGAGCGGGCCCTGCTCGAGAACCGCGGACCGGTGCCCGTGTCCATCGTGCGACCGTCGATCATCGAGTCGGCCGTGGCCGAGCCCTTCCCGGGCTGGATCCGCGGCTTCCGCATGGCCGAGCCCGTCATCGTCTCCTACGCCCGCGGCCTGCTCAAGGAGTTCCCGGGCGTACCCGAAGGCGTGGTCGACGTGATCCCCGTCGACCTCGTCACCGCCGCCATCATCGCCACCGCGGCCAAGGGCCCCGACCACGACGCCGACGGCAACGCCGTGCCCGAGGTGCTCCAGGTGGCCTCGGGCTCGGCCAACCCGCTGCGCTACAAGCGGCTCGTCGACCTGGTCAGCGGCTTCTTCCTCGAGAACCCGATCTACGACCGTCGCGGCCAGCCCATCGTGGTTCCCACCTGGACGTTCCCCGGACGCGGCCGCGTGCAGGCCCAGCTCACCAAGGCCAAGACCGTGCTCGACAAGGCCGAGGGCGTCGTCGGCGCCCTGCCCCTGCGAGGCAAGCAGGCCGAGTGGGGCGCGTCGCTCGAAGAGAAGCGCGAAGAGGTCGAGCGGGCCCTCGGCTACGTCGAGCTCTACGGCGCCTACGCCGAGTGCGAGGCCATCTACGGCGTCGAGCGGCTCCTCGCCTACTGGGACACGCTCGACGAACACGACCAGGCCACGTTCTGCTTCGACCCCCGCGTCGTCGACTGGGACCACTACGCCACCAACATCCACCTCCCGTCGGTGGTCGAGCACGCCCGCGTGCGCACCACACCCGGCGGCGACAAGTCCGAGAAGCGCGAGGACCGGCTCCGCCGCCAGGTGCTCGCGCCCGAGCGCCAGCTCGCCGCCTTCGACCTCGAGAACACGTTGATCGCCTCGAACGTGGTGGCGTCCTACGCCTGGATGGCCACCCGCCGCCTCGACGGCGCCGACCGGGCTCGCTTCATCGCCCAGGCCCTGCGCTCGGCCCCCGGCTGGCTGTCCCAGGACCGCAAGGACCGCTCCGACTTCCTGCGCTTCTTCTACCGCGTCTACGACGGCGCCTCCGTGCACCAGCTCGAAGAGGACTCGGCCGAGATGTTCAGCGCCCTGCTGCTGGCCAAGTCGTTTCCCGGTGCCATCCGACGGGTGCGCGAGCACCGCCGGCTCGGGCACCGCACCGTGCTCATCACCGGCGCCCTCGACCTGGTGGTGGCCCCGCTGGCGCCGCTGTTCGACGACATCATCTCGGCCTCGATCAGCCAGGTCGACGGCATCTACAACGGTGAGCTGACGGGCACGCCTCCCACCGGCGAGACCCGGGCCCAGGCCCTCATGGACTACGCCGACGCCCACGGCCTCGACCTGGCCGAGACGGTCGCCTACGCCGACTCCACCTCCGACCTTCCCATGCTCGAGGTGGCCGGCTTCCCGGTGGCGGTGAACCCCGAGACCCGCCTCGCCGCGTTGGCCCGCAAGCGCGGCTGGCTCGTCGAGAACTGGGAGAAGGCGCCGGGCGCCCCCCGACACCTCGTGCCCATCGGCCAGCGCCGCCTCGTGCGCGGTGGCCTGTCGAACCCCCTCGTCCCCGGACGGCCCGCATGAAGGGGCGTCGCGCATGAAGGCGCTGCGCTTCGACCGCAAGCCGGCTCGCTACGCAGCAGCCATCGTGGCCGGCAAGCTGGCCCCGGGCGCCGGTGCCGGCGTGGGTCCGCTGAGGCTGGCCGACGTCGACCCGCCCGAGCTCCCCGGCCCCGACTGGTTGCGCATCGCCCCGCGCCTGGCCGGGATCTGCGGCAGCGACCTCGGCACCATCGACGGCACGTCGTCGCGCTACTTCGAGCCCATCGTGTCGTTCCCGTTCGTACCCGGGCACGAGGTGGTGGCCGACCTGCTCGATCCCCTCGACGCCACCGACGGCAGCGGCCCCCTCGCCCCCGACGGCACCCACCGCGTCGTGCTCGAACCGGTGCTCGGCTGCGCGGCGCGGAGCATCTCCCCCACGTGCGCGGCGTGCGCAGCCGGCGATCTCGGCCGGTGCACCAACATCTCGTTCGGCCACCTCTCCCCCGGGCTGCAGAGCGGGTTCTGCTGCGAGACGGGCGGCGGCTGGTCCACCGGCATGGTCGCCCACCGCAGCCAGCTCCACCGCGTGCCCGACGACATGACCGACGAGGCGGCCGTGATGGTCGAGCCGACGGCGTGCGCCGTCCACGCCGCCCTGGCCGCCGGCATCGCCCCCGGCGACACCGTCGTGGTGCTCGGCGCCGGGACGCTCGGGTTGCTGGTGCTCGCCGCCGTCCGTCGCTACACGCAGGCCGGCACCGTCATCGTGGTGGCCAAGCACGACGCCCAACGCACGCTGGCCCGGTCGCTCGGCGCCGACGTGGTCGTGGCGCCCGGGGAGATCCGCCGGGCCGTCCGCCGTTCGACCGGGAGCATGGCCATCGGCGACGGCGACATCACCCGCCTCACCGGTGGGGCCGCCTGCGTGCTCGACTGCGTGGGTAGCGCCCCGTCGCTCGACGACTCGATGGCTGTGACCCGCCCGGGCGGGCAGATCACGCTGGTCGGCATGGCCGGGGTCACCAACCTCGATCTCACCGGCCTGTGGCACCGCGAGCTGAGACTCGTCGGGGCCTACGCCTACGGCACCGAGACGCTCGTCGATGGCACGTCTCGTCGCACGTTCGACCTGGCCAGCGAGCTCGTGATGGCCGACGACCTGGCCCGCCTCGTGTCGGCCACCTACCCGCTGTCCCGCTACCGCGAGGCCATCGCCCACGCCGCTTCGGCCGGCGGGCGCGGCGCGGTGAAGGTCTGCTTCGACCTTCGCACCGAGAAGGAGCGCACCCGACTGTGACCACCTTCCACCCCCGGGTTCCCCGAACGACTGGACATTGCTGATGCCTCGCCCCGGATTCGTCCTCGACGTCGACCGCTCGACGCCGCCGGTGCTGTTCCACCACGGCGAGGGCTTCCGCCTCGAGAAGCTCCCCGCCGACCGCAGCCGCATCATCTACCCGGCTGAGCCCATCGAGCCCATCGCCGACCCGGTCGGCGCCATCCGCCACGCGCTGGCCAACCCGCTCGGCGACGCCGCCCCGCTGGCCGCCCAGCTCTTGGCCGGCATGAAGCTCACCATCTGCTTCGACGACATCTCGCTCCCCCTTCCGCCCATGAAGCGGCCCGACATCCGCCAGATGGTCATCGAGGCCGTGCTCGACCTGGCCGCCGCCGCCGGCGTCGACGACGTCCACCTCATCGCCGCCTTGGCCCTGCACCGCCGCATGACCGAGTCCGAGCTGCGCCACGCCGTCGGCGACCGGGTCTACGAGGCGTTCGCCCCCAGCGGCGCCCTCTACAACCACGACGCCGAGGATCCCGACAACCTGCTCGAGATCGGCACGACCAAGCACGGCGAGGTCGTCGAGATCAACAAGCGGGCGGCCGAGAGCGATCTGCTCGTCTACGTCAACATCAACCTGGTGTCGATGGACGGGGGCTGGAAGTCCACGGCCACCGGCCTCTCGTCGTACAAGAGCCTCAAGCACCATCACAACGTCAAGACCATGCAGGCGTCCACGTCGTTCATGGACCGCCACAAGTCGGAGCTGCACCACAGCAACTGGCGCATGGGCGAGGTGCTCAAGAGCTCCGGGGTCAAGATCTTCCAGATCGAGACCACCATGAACAACAACGTCTTCGGCACCGACGGGCCCATGAGCGTGCTGCAGAAGCGCGAGTGGGAGTGGACGGCGCGGGATCGCATGACGTTCCTGGCCATGCAGAAGGGCCTCGATCGCATCAGCCCGCGGATGCGCCGCCAGGCCTTCCAGTCGTGGAAGGCGCCGCACGCCATGACCTCGGTGCAGGCCGGCGAGGTCGACGCCGTGCACGAGGTGACCACGGCCAACGTGTTCCGCCAGCACCTCGTGCCGGTCGAGGGCCAGACCGACATCCTGACCATGGGTCTGCCCTACATCAGCCCCTACAACGTGAACTCGATCCTCAACCCGGTCCTGGTCATGTGCCTCGGACTCGGCTACTTCTTCAACCTCTACCGAGGGAAGCCACCGGTGCGCGAGGGCGGCGTGCTCATCATGAGCCACCCGACGCCGTGGGAGTTCCACCCCGTACACCACCCGTCCTACATCGACTTCTTCGAGCAGGTCCTCAGCGAGACCACCGATCCGCTGGTGCTCGAGGAGAAGTTCGAGAAGCAGTTCGCCGAAGACGAGTGGTACCGCCACCTCTACCGCACGAGCTATGCCTACCACGGTGTCCACCCGTTCTACATGTGGTACTGGGGTAGCCATGCGATGCAGCACCTCGGCCGCGTCATCATCGTGGGTGGCGAAGAGCGCTCCGTACGGCGCCTCGGCTTCCAGCCCGCATCGACGCTGCAGGATGCCTTCGAGATGGCGTCCGACGTCGTCGGCCGCGAGCCCACCATCACCCACCTCCACAACCCACCCATCCTCATGGCGGACGTGACGTGAGCCCCAAGGCCACCGAGCTGACCAAGCGGCTCCCGGTCAACGGGGTGAGCGCAGCGCGCTCGGCGTCGATGATGGCGAAGGTGGCTTCGGCCAAGGCCCGCAACGCCACCAAGGCCGCGCTCCCCTTCCCCCTCACGCCACCCCCCGTCCCGGCCGGCGTCGAGCCCCGCGAGAAGAAGTCGACCACCGGCGCCGACTACGACACCGACTGGGCCCGGAGCTACCCGGCGCGCCTGGCGCGCGTCATGCTCGTACAGGGCCTCGTCCGCCCGGCCGTCAAGGCCATCGCCAGCCCGCGGGTGCGTGGCCTCGACCGCCTGAACGGCCTCGAGGGTCCGGTCATCTTCGCCGCCAACCACCACAGCCACGTCGACACGCCGCTGCTGCTCGCCACCATCCCCGAGCCCCGACGCCATCGCCTCGTGATCGGCGCCGGCGCCGACTACTTCTTCGCCAACCGGCTCACGGCGCCGCTCTCCGCCCTCGTCATCGGGGCCATCCCGATCGAGCGCACCAAGGTCACCCGCAAGTCGGCTGACCAGGCCGCGGCGCTGATCGACGAGGGCTGGTCGTTCCTGATCTTCCCCGAAGGCGGACGCAGCCCCGACGGCTGGGGCCAGCCCTTCCGCGGCGGTGCCGCCTACCTGGCCACGCGCTGCGGGGTCCCGGTCGTCCCCATCCACCTCGACGGCACCGGCCGCATCCTGCGCAAAGGCAAGTCCCTCCCCCAGCGCTCCGTGGCCGTGGTCACCTTCGGCGCCCCGCTGCACCCGGCCGAGGGCGAGGACTCCCGCCGGTTCGCCGCCCGCCTCGAGCGCGAGGTGGCCAGCCTGTCCGACGAGCTGTACTCGGGCTGGTACGAGGCCCGCAAGCACGCCCACGCCGGCACCACACCGCCGCTGCAGGGTCCCGACACCGGCGCCTGGCGCAAAGCCTGGACGGTCGGCGACCGCACCCCTCGCCGCAAGCGCAAGGCCACCTGGCCCGAGCTCTGATCAGCTCGGCGGCGCGCCCGTCACGCAGGCGACCGTGATCTGCGCGATCCGAGCGTCGTCCTGGGTGCTCGATTCGGAGTACCGCTTCAGCGGGATGTCCGCGGTCTCCATGGCGTCGACGATGCACGTGGCCTGCGCGTCCGTGAGGCCGTAATCATCGCCCGTGAGCACGTCGACGAGCTCGTCGCTGCTGTAGTCGCCGGCGCATGCAGAGACCGCCAACAGGGACACGAACACGGCGGCCGCTCTCGTCACCCTCCGGTTCTGCATCCTGGCCTCCCCGGAGTCGTCTGCTGAGCACTGTAGGACGACTTGGGACCGTGTCGGTGCCCCGCAGCGTCCCATCGGCCGGGAGTCACGCCGCCCCGCCTGGATAGGCCACGGCGCAGGACTCCTCGGCGCCCCGACCTCCGCAGGACACGGCGAACCGCTCGTAGTCCGACCCCAGCGGGGCGAGGTCGAAGAGCTCGTCGCAGGCGGCACCGGCACCGGACTCGCACGCCGCCCACAGCGCGTCGAGCTCGTCGTCGTCTCCGAGGGTGAACGGCGCGTTGCGCACCACGGTGCCGACCGTCGCCTCGGGTCCGACTGGGCTGGAGCGGGCCGGCGGCAGGCCCAGCGCGGCGGGGCCGAGGCAGTCGATCCTGATCACGGTGAGCCGGCGATAGCCCTCCAGGTCGAGGCCGGTCGGATCGTCGACGGCATCGGCACCGAGGTCGTCGACCACCCGGTCCACGAAGCACGCCGCCCCGTCTGGGCCCGGCGCTGCGCCGGTGGCCACCAACTCGTCGATGGCCGCCTGGCGGTCGAAATCGTCGCCGCCCGAGCAGCCCGCCGCCACCAGGGGCGCGCTCGTCACGACGACGAGCAACCACGCCGTCCTGCGCCACTGCCGGGTCGACCACATGCCGTCGACGGTACCCGGCACCTGGGTGGCGGATCGACTGCGTACCCTGTCTGGACTGGAGGCGAGATGAGTGACCGGCCTACGGATCCGTGGGGCAACGAGATCGAGACGACCCGGCGGCCGGCGACGGTCTCCCCCAGCGCGCCAACGTCAGACTGGTGGGGTGCGCATCGACCGGGCGAACCGCCCATGCCGAACGGACCCCCTGGGCCGTACCTCGGGCCGCCCCGACGTGACGGCCAGGCCGTCGGCTCGCTCGTGCTCGGCATCTTCTCGCTCCTGTGCCCGGGCATCCTCGGCCTGTTCTTCGGCGCCGCCGCCGTCGTGCTCGGCGTGGTCAGCATCCGTCGCATCAAAGCCGACGACCAGCGTTACGGGTCGGGGCTGGCCCTGGCCGGCGCCGTGCTCGGCGGGCTCGGCTTCCTGCTGGCCTCGGCGTTCGTGATCTACACCGTCTTCATCAACCCGGAGTTCGTCACCGACCTCACCGACCGGCTCACGCCCACCACGACCACCACCACCGACCGCTGAGAGCCGGCCTCGTGCCGCTGCCGGAGACCACGCCCACCATGCCCAGCGAGACCCAGCCCGCGCCAACGGGCACCCACGCCAACAGCCGGCTGCGCGGCGCCCTCGAGTGGATCGTGGTCATCGTCGGCGCCGTCATCGTGGCCCTCGTCATCAAGACGTTCCTGATCCAGGCCTTCTTCATCCCGACGGCATCGATGGAGCCGACCCTCGTGGGCGAGCAGCGGTCTGACGGCACGCAGGGCGAAGGCGACCGGATCCTCGTCGACAAGGTCAGCTACCGGTTCCGTGATGTCTCCCGCGGCGACGTCATCGTGTTCGAGAACCCCGACGCCGACCAGTTCGACACCGTGAGCGGCGGCTCGGTGGGCACCGCTCCCCCGGCCGACCTCGTGAAGCGGGTGATCGGCCTGCCCGGCGACACCGTCGTCTTCGTCGATGGTGCGGTCACCGTGAACGGCGAGCCCCTCGACGAGCCCTACCTCCCGGACGGCACGGTGACCACGCCGGCTGGCGGCACCTCCACCTGGCCGCACACCTGCACGGCCGGCGATCCGTGCACGGTGCCCGACGACATGGTGTGGGTCATGGGCGACAATCGCGACAACTCGCGCGACAGCCGCTACATGGGTCCGATCGCGCAGGATGCCATCGTCGGACGCGCCTTCGTGACCGTGTGGCCGCTCGACCGACTCGGCGGCCTCTGACCGACGCCGCACGCGACGAGGGGGCGGCGCCAGGCGCCGCCCCCTCGTCTGCACGCCGTACGATGGCGGCGACGCCAGCGGCTATCAGCCGGCGCCGCTGCCGACCTCGAGCGAGGCCGGGTCGATGCCCATCAAGTCGAGACAGGTCGAATCGACGGCCTTGAGGCTCTC
>Ga0105047_10015196_pt1 | contig 12143 bp, 9 predicted proteins | sample MAT04_FD_78384 | JGI IMG/M metagenome (GOLD analysis project Ga0105047, IMG submission 78384) | Freshwater microbial communities from Lake Fryxell liftoff mats and glacier meltwater in Antarctica - MAT-04 (megahit assembly) | ecosystem: Environmental > Aquatic > Freshwater > Ice > Liftoff... | reverse complement strand
AGGGTTGGGCTGTTCGCCCATTAAAGTGGCACGCGAGCTGGGTTCAGAACGTCGTGAGACAGTTCGGTCCCTATCTGTTGTGGGCGTTGGAAATTTGAGAGGATCTGATTCTAGTACGAGAGGACCGAATCGGACAGACCTCTAGTGTACCTGTTGTGGCGCCAGCTGCATCGCAGGGTAGCTACGTTTGGAAGAGATAAGCGCTGAAAGCATCTAAGCGCGAAGCTTACCTCAAGATGAGATTTCCTTTAAGGGCCGTTAAAGACTATGACGTTGATAGGCCACAGGTGTAAAGGCAGTAATGTCACAGCCGAGTGGTACTAATTGCCCGTAAACTTTCTTTAAACAAGTTAAAAATTCAGTTCTTACCAACATGTTAAAATATTATCCTCTTTATTGAGGAAAACAGCTTTAGGTGACTATTGCAATGGGGTCCACCTCTTACCATTCCGAACAGAGAAGTTAAGCCCATTAGCGCCGATGGTACTGCAATTGTGGGAGAGTAGGTCGTCGCCAATTTCCTGAGCCCCGAACATTAGATCGGGGCTCTTTTTATTTTATCCCATGTCATGATCAGAAATACCATCATATTCCTGGCCGTTCTCATACTGAATCTCTCTGCTGCTCTAGCTCAGAAAGTCGATTCATCTGCTTTGAAATCCCCTGAAATATTACCGGTTATTACCGCTAAACAAATTGATGAACTCTCCAAACAAGCAATCCATTGCGAGATAGATACAGGAACTCTTAGTAATCATTTCTATAACCCTCTCTTTAAAGAATCATTCTCCCCTCAATTCCTCGGAAATACCGGATCCGCTTTTCAAAACAATATCTTCTCTTTGAGAAATATTCAATCGCCTTTCGTTTTTGCTAATCCCTATTTACCCTATTTCCATTCCCCATTCACCAGAAAACATTATAACACGCACCGCCCATTTACCGAAGCATCTTACGTTACAGCAGGAAATAAGGAAACTAGCGAACAACTGCTGTCTGTTATTCATACTCAGAATTTTAACCAGTATTTGAACCTGGGCTTGCAGTATGATCTTATCTCTTCTAAAGGCATTTATCTCCTTCAGGAAATAAAATCTAACCGGTTTAGCTTTTTTGGGAGCTACGACAAGGATAATTATAGCATTTATAGCAATATTTCAAGAAATAAAATTAAATCCTTCGAAAACGGTGGACTTATAGATCCTTCTTATTTCCTAGTTCACCAGGCAAAGGATCCTATAGCCTATGGAATGAACCTTTTGTCGGCAAACTCTTCCGTTCAAAACCTTTCCTTTTTTGCAACTCAAAGTTACCGTTTCACGAAAACGGTCATCGATACTTCATTCATCCCTGCTGATACCAGTGAAATGAAACTACTCGCTGATACATCTGTTATCAGGAAACAAAAGGCCCTTCCTTTTATGGTTAATCATACGATCAGGTATGACCGCTATTCAAAAGTTTACAAGGATGAGATTTTGGGCACTGACTCAATTGGTTTCTATAATAACAACTATTATAAAACCAATACAGCCATGGATAGTGCCTTTATGCATATTCTTGAAAACTCTTTCCAGATATCAGGAGATGAATATAAATTTCTTCCCGGCTTCATAATGGGCATAAAACATCAGTTTGTTGGGTATAGTTACCTTTATCCCAGACCTGATACCGTTACCAGCGGCTCGGTTCTCATGGATACTGTGTATGCAAGGGATTTCTCAAGCTCGTATAACAACCTGTCTGTCTACGCCATGCTCTTATTTAATAAAAAGAGCCGAATTACCTATCAAGGAAAGATGGAATATTTTTTCGCGGGATATCGACAAAATGACGTTTTGGCAGACTTTACACTAAAATATAAATTGAATTCCAAAGGAGCAATGATCTCCGCATTTGGGAAATTCTATGTTACCGAGGCAGATTTCTTTCTTAAACACTACGCTTCATCGCATTTCCAATGGAATGCTGTGTTCCCAAAGTCAACTACAACATCTGCATTTCTTTCATATAGATCTGGTGATGGCACGCTTTATGCAGAGGGAGGCCTGACTTTGTTAGGTAACTACATCTATATGAATACTTTTGCAATTCCTTTTGAAGCGAATTTGCCCATTACGGTTTCATCGTTCCGACTTGAAAAATCATTTAAGTGGGGAGGATTTAACCATATTCATAAATTGGTTGCCCAACAAGTAAACCACGAAGAGTTTCTTCAACTTCCTCTCCTGGCTTATGGTAACACTAGCTATTACGAAAATGCCTTTTTTAAAGGTGTTTTAAAGTTTCAGATCGGATTTGATTTTTACATCAACACCAGTTATTACGCCGACGCATGGATGCCAGCAACGGGAATGTTCCACCGTCAGGATATAGCCAAAATTGGGCAGTATCCTTATCTGGATGGATTTCTTAACTGGAAAATCAAAAGAACGCGCTTCTTTTTGAAATATGTGAACGCACTTGCCGGACTTGCTGGTTATAACTATTTTACCACATATGGCTATCCGATGAACCCGGGTTCATTGAAATTCGGTTTGTCATGGACTTTCTATGACTGAAATAATCCTCTAGAACAAATTTAAGGTTCGTATGTTAATGCTTCGGTTACTTTGTGAAAAAGACACCAGGCAAAATAGATTTATTATGAGATTTTTAAAATACATTGTTTTTTTAGTACTTATTCTTATTATTCCGGCCTCTATGGCTTTTAAAACCGGAGAAATTCTACCGGAAGTACTTGCCGCCCAGAATATCGATCTGGATCAGATCCGCGAAAAAGGAAAACTTTCCGTTATCACTGATTATAATTCTATAAACTATTTCATTTACAGAGGCCAACCTATGGGTTTCCAATATGAAATGCTTTTGGAACTTGCAGATTATCTTCATATTGAGCTCGAATTAAAAGCAAATAACGATGTGAACGCAAACTTTGAGAGCCTTTTAAAGGGTGATTTTGACATCATCGCTTCAAACCTCACTATCACAAATGCAAGAAGAGAACTCGTTGATTTTACAATACCACACAGCCAGACATCTCAGGTTTTGGTTCAGCGAAAATCCTTGAAAAAAGCCAGCGAATCAATTCGGTTAATCAGAAATCCCAATGAATTAGGAGGAAAAACTGTTTATGTTCGTCAAAACTCGGTGTTTTCAGCCCGACTGGAAAATATTGAGGAGGAAACAGGAGTAGATATTCATATAATTGAAGTTCCAACAGAAACTGAACAACTGATAAAAATGGTTGCTAACGGGGAAATCGATTATACTATCTCAGACGAAAATGTGGCTGTTGTAAATAAAACTTATTACCCCGGTATCGACATTGAAACAACAATTTCCTTTCCACAGAATCAGGCGTGGGCTGTCAGAAAAGGCTCAGTGAAGCTCAAAAAAGAAATTGATACATGGCTCGAAAGTTTCAGAAAAACAGCAAAATACGCAGTTATTTACAATAAGTATTTTAAGAGTGAACGATCTGCATATATTGTAAAAAGTGATTTTTACTACCCAGAAACAGGGAAAATCTGCAGGTATGATGATATAATAAAGGCGGAAGCTGAGAAAATTGGTTGGGACTGGCGCTTGGTGGCTTCACTTATTTACCAGGAATCAAGGTTTAACCCCGATATTACCTCATGGGCGGGAGCATTTGGCATTATGCAACTTATGCCCAGAACAGCACATAAAATGGGTGTAAGTAAGCAATCATCCCCTGAAGCACAGATCAGAGCCGGCATCCGGCTTATTAAAAAGCTTGATGACAGGTTTGCTGAAGAAATTATTGATAAACATGAAAGAACAAAGTTTGTGCTGGCGTCTTATAATATCGGATACGGACATGTTAGGGATGCTATAAACCTTACCATAAAATATAGCGGGAATCCTACTTTATGGGATGGTCAGGTAGAAACGTATCTGCTTAAAAAATCGGAACCGAAGTTTTATAATGACCCGGTTGTGAGAAACGGGTATTGCATTGGAAATGAAACCAGGAATTACGTCCGTGACATCATGTACCGGTACGATCATTATCTGAATATCCAGATTGTGGATATAGCCCAGAATATGAAACAACGGCCAGAAATTCGCTAAGCATCATAGCCGTTGCTCCCCAGATAATATTTTCATTTACTTTATAGAAAGGGACTTCCAATTCTCTTCCGTGTAACATCCACCTTTCTTTTCGAATAATAGTGGAATCAAGCAATTCTGCAATAGATGAGATAATCAAATAATCAACCTCTCTTTTTTCAATAGTAAAGACAGGTTCCGATGGGTAAAACCCTACAAATGGCTGTACAAACATATTACTTACTGGGATTTGCAGCGGTGTTAAAGCTCCAAGTATTGCAGATTTATCTATTTTCAGTCCGATCTCTTCCATCGTCTCCCGAATCGCTGTTTCAGCCAGATCCATATCTTTTTCTTCAAACATTCCTCCGGGAAAACTTACTTGTCCGCCATGTGGCCCATCGTAATCACTTCGCTTGAAAAAAATAATTTTCAAATCTTCTTTTCGGGGGAATATACAAATCATTACAGCCGCTTTCCTTATTTTTCCTGAAGGAGAAACAGGAATTCCTCTGAATTCCGGTGCCATTCGATATTGCTGTTGCTCCCCAGGTAATGGCTTTTGAAGCTCAGCCCTGATTACCGATATTTTCTCGCTGAATTGCATTTATTTAAACCTTATTGCCTCTGCGGGTGAAATTCTGCTTATTAGCATAGAGGGCAAAATCAGAAATGCAAGAATCACAGCTACTGTACCAGCATTTAAAAAGAATATATTTAGCAAATCTATATTTACCGGAACGGTATTCAGATAATAGGAAGTTGGATCCAAATGAATGATACTAAAATACTTTTGTAGCAGGCAAAGGCTTATTCCCATCAAATTTCCCCAGAGCAATCCTTTAAATATCAGATATGAAGACTGGTACAGAAATATCTTTCGTATACTTCCATTACTGGTGCCTAGTGCTTTCAGAATACCAATCATATTAGTCCGGTCGAGGATAATGATCAGTAGTCCGGAAATCATGTTTATACCGGCTACAACGAGCATCAGAATAATTATAACCAAAACGTTTACATCCTGTAGGTTAAGCCAGTCGAAGATTTGAGGATACTTTTCGACGATATTCAGGACTTTAAGCCTTGAGCCGTCATCAAAAAAATTCGTTGAAACAATATCGTCTACCTGATACGAAATTCGCTGAATATCAGAAAAATCATTAAGAATCATTTCTATCCCGCTAACCTGATTTTCATTCCATCCTGATAATCTCTGAATATGCCTGATATCAGCAATAGCGAAGGTTTTGTCGAACTCCTGAAGGCTGGTTTCATAAATTCCGCTAACAGTAAATTTCCTGAAACGGGGAGTATCCTGTATAAACCACATCTGGAAACTGTCACCTGTCTTAAGTTTTAGCTTCTTTGCCAGAAATGAAGAAATCACTATTTTATTGGAAACTGAATCATTTTTCATCCTAAAAGTACTTCCTTCGATCATTGAATTTTCAAAGAAACTCCAGTCGAAATCCTGTCCTACGCCTTTAAGCACCAATCCTTGTATATCATTCTGCGTCTTTACAATACCGGCTTTAAGAGCAAATACCTGAATATGCTTTACCTCAGGCATATTTTTTATTTGGGGGAGGAAAGAAGGGTTTGCATCGATGGGACTTGTCTCGAAAGAAACATTTGAATCGTAATTAAGAATCTGAATATGAGACCCGAAACCAATTACCTTATCACTTATTTCCTTTTTAAAACCTGTAACGATAGATATTGAAACTAACATCACAGCCAAACCCATTGCAATACCAAAAACAGCAATGCTCATAATAGTTCCAGGAAATCGTTTTCCCGTTTCCTGACGGCTGTTTAACCTTTTTGCTATAAAAAACTCAGTATTCAAGCGATTTGGTTTTGTTAGATGGACAAAAGTAATAAATTCGTATGTTAATGTTTGATTCCTGACTTGAAAGACAATTAATTAATGCTTGTTTAAATTAGATAATGAAGCATTCGTCTGCAAAGGGCTCATTTTTAAAACATTGAATAGTTATAAGTCGCTTTCCAAAGAAAATGGACGACAAAGAAACTTAAAAGATGCTACAGTTTATTCTTACAACTTTTTTACTTCTTGCAGTTCCTGCTTGCTCACAGACTCATTCTGAGGCGAAGACGATTCAATGCGGAGCAGAACTGACCGACATCTATCTCCCGATCCTTAAAGGAAAACGGGTTGCAATAATGGCAAACCAGACCAGTGTAATCGGCAGCAGACATCTTGTGGATACCTTGCTATCCCTGGGAGTTGATGTAAAAAAAATTTTCTCTGCCGAACATGGTTTCAGGGGAAATGAAGCTGACGGAGTTTTAATAGTTGATGGGAACGACGCTCGTACTAATCTCCCTATAATTTCACTTTACGGGAAAAACCGCAAACCAACTCCTGAACAATTAATAGATATTGATATTATAATTTTCGACATTCAGGATGTAGGGGCCCGCTTTTATACATTTATTTCCTCCATGCATTACCTGATGGAAGCCTGTGCGGAAAATAATAAGGAATTTCTTGTGCTCGACCGTCCCAATCCCAACGGCAATTATATCGATGGTCCAATCCTGAAAGAAGAATATAAATCATTTGTCGGTATGCACCCTGTTCCTGTTGTTCATGGAATGACAATAGCTGAATATGCCCGTATGATCAATGGAGAAGGCTGGTTAAAGGACAACGTAACATGCAAATTGCAATGGGTATGCTGCAAAAATTATACGCATGCCGCAAGTTATACTCCCCCGATACAACCCTCACCTAATTTACCTAATTTGCAGGCAATACGACTGTATCCCTCTTTAGCATTCTTCGAAGGAACAGTAGTAAGCGAAGGACGAGGGACTGATTTTCCTTTTCAGGTCTTTGGATTCCCGGGATTTAAATCGGGCGATTTTACCTTTATACCTCGGAATAGAACCAGGGTAGCGACTCATCCGAAATTTGAAAACCAGGAGTGCAAGGGAATGGATTTACGATCCTACCTCCCTCAAAACGGACAATGGACTGGGCTTAATCTTGAATGGTTGATTTTGGCATTTAGATACTCGGAAAATAAAACACTTTTTTTTCTACCGTATTTTGACAAACTTGCAGGAACGGATAAGTTGAGAAAAGATATTCAGGAAGGGCGTTCAATTGAGCTGATAAGGGAGGGTTGGGAATCTGGATTAGAGGGTTTCAGGAACACCAGAGAAAAATACCTTCTCTACCCATAGGAGCAATTATTACTAACAGATAGAGCCTGGTTTAATCAGGTTTATCGAACATATTATATCAAATCTAAACTAACAAACTATTTCCATGAAAAAAATCGCTCCTTTCCTTTGTCTTTTAGCACTAATCTCGTGCACCGGGCCGGTCACTGTAAAAGAAGTTGCTATTATTCCTCAACCCCAGTCTGTTGTTATGGGTACCGGAGCATTTACAATGAGCCAAAAGACAGTTATTGTTGCAGAGGGAGAAGCACTTCCTGCAGCTGAATTTTTACAAGGTTTTCTGAAAAGAGGAACGGGCATGGACCTTTCCATTGTGAAAAAAGGAAAGAAAAATGCAATTATTCTAAAGGTTATTCCTGAAGCCAACAATGCAGAAGTAAATAAAGAAGGGTATACTCTGAAATCCACAACAAAGAATGTTGAGATTTCTGCAACAGCTGAAGAGGGCGTCTTTTATGGCGTTCAGACATTACGCCAGCTTTTCCCTGCGGAAATTGAAAGCCCGGTTGTTAAAGAGGGAGTTGACTGGAGTATTCCTGTTGTTGAAATAACCGATCAGCCTCGTTTTGCTTGGAGAGGAGTGATGCTCGACTGTGTACGTCATTTTTTCCCCGTTTCGCATATTAAAAATGTACTCGACCAACTTGCAGCGCGAAAGATGAATCATTTTCACTGGCATCTTGTAGATGATCAGGGATGGAGAATTGAGATTAAAAAATATCCTGAACTTACTTCAGTCTCAGCATGGAGAGTAGATAGAGAAAACTTGCCATGGGACGAACGTCCTGATCAGAAAGCCGATGAAAAAGCTACTTACGGTGGGTTTTATTCTCAAGATGAAATCCGGGAAATCGTTGCTTATGCTGCAAAACTTAATATTGAAGTAGTTCCTGAAATAGAAATGCCTGCTCACGTTTCTTGCGTATTTGCTGCATACCCAGAGCTATCCTGCTCAGGAAATAAAGTTCCTGTTGCTCCCGGTAGCGTTTGGCCGGTTACCAATATTTATTGCGCTGGTAATGAAGCCACATTTGCTTTCCTCGAAGATGTTCTTTCAGAAGTCGTTGAACTTTTCCCTTCCTCATACATACATGTTAGCGGAGATGAAGCCACTAAAACCAACTGGGAGAAATGCCCGAAATGTCAGGCCAGAATCAAAAAAGAAGGCTTAAAAGACGAAAAAGAATTGCAGAGCTATTTTATCACAAGAATGGAAAAATTTATCAATTCAAAAAACCGCAAACTTATTGGCTGGGATGAAATTCTTGAAGGCGGTCTTGCTCCCGAAGCGACTGTTATGTCGTGGAGAGGTTTCGAGGGAGGAATAGAAGCTTCCAAATCCGGACATGATGTTGTTATGTCACCTACTGAATTTTGCTATTTCGACTACTATCAGGGTCCGAAAGAATCAGAACCATTGGCCATCGGCGGATATTTACCTGTCAGCAAAGTTTATGCTTTTGAGCCGGTACCTGATACTTTAACAGCTGAGGAAAGCAAGCACATCCTTGGTGGACAAGCAAATCTCTGGGCGGAGTTTGTATCAACTCCAGAACATTCCTTTTATATGCTTTTCCCACGTCTCGATGCTATGGCTGAGGTTCTATGGACGCTTCCTGCAAACAAAAATTATGAGGATTTCCAGAAACGTCTAGTGCGCCAGTTTGAAAGATATGATAATGCAGGTGTGAACTACAGTAAAAAGGTGTATTAAGAACGGGGGACAATAGACGATAGACAATAGACCATGGACCATAGACGATGGATGATAGAATATGTACAATAGACCATGGATGATAGACAATAGTCAATGGTTGTGAGCAAAAGAACAAAATACAAAGTACTCATTTAAAATACCATGGTCTATGATCCATTGTCCATTGTCCATTGTCCAAAAAAACAACAAAAGCCAATGAAACCTGAAAAAATCAACGAAACAAAGCGCCTCCAGTCACTCGACGCCCTCCGGGGATTTGATATGTTTTGGATCATGGGAGGCGAAAGTATTTTCATTGCTCTTGGTGCATTAACCGGCTGGCCTCTTTTTCAATGGTGGGCTACTCAGATGGATCATGTGCCTTGGCATGGATTTGTTTTCTATGATATGATATTCCCATTATTTCTGTTTATTGCAGGAATCTCGTTCCCTTTTTCTTATGACAAGAATTACCACGGAGCTGGGAAACGAAAAGAATTGTATATCCACATCTTCAAAAGAGCCTTTATTCTTGTTGTTTTGGGAATTATATACAATAATGCCGTAAGCTTCGATTTTGCCAATTTAAGGTACGGGAGTGTTTTGGGCCATATCGGGCTTGCATGGATGTTTGCTGCCCTTATTTTTATCAATGCTGGACTAAAATTCAGAATTGTCTGGGTTTCCTGCATCCTGCTTGGATATTGGTTTTTGTTGATGTTTTTTCCAGCTCATGACCTTGGGGCTACTGATCCCTATTCGATGGAAGGAAGTTTTACAGGTCTGGTCGACAGAATGTTTATGCCGGGAAGATTGTATCTTACTATACATGATCCGGAAGGCATTCTCAGCATCGTTCCTGCTATTGCTACTGCCTTACTGGGTATGCTTACAGGCCAGTTCGTTAAATCAGACTATCTGAAAAATCGCCTTCAGAAAAAAGTTCTGCTCATGATTCTTGTAGGGATTATTCTCATAATTATTGGAAAAATCTGGGGATTGGCTTTCCCGATAAATAAAAATCTTTGGACCAGTTCCTTTGTTTGTTTTGTAGGTGGAATCAGCCTTATCCTGTTTTCCCTGTTTTATCTGGTTATTGATGTATGGAATTTCAAGCGCTGGACGTTCTTCTTTACCGTTATCGGAGTTAACTCAATTACCATTTATCTGGCTCATGCGTTATTGGATTTTGGTCATACTACAGAATTTCTTTTCGGGGGATTTCAAAGCCTGTTCCCCGAAAATTGGCAGGATTTAATTGGTGCACTGGGGTATTTTGCTGTGGGATGGGTTCTTTTGTACTTTTTGTATAAAAAGAAAATTTTCCTGAAGGTTTAAACATAAATATAGCCATCATTTTTTTTACTTGCGATTTCCTATTCAGAAAATTTATTTGTAGATTTGATGTAGAAGAATGTTTTTAATCAGATAGTATACCATATCTGGCTAATTAAGGAAATTTATCGAATTACAATTTGCATTTCCAAATTACTGAGAGAACAGATTAGTTCTGAAATGCACATTTACTCAAATTTAAATTATCAGAATTGTATAAATATTTGTCTCCTAAAAACAAGAAAAAAGCATTTATGAGAACTTATCTAATAATGATTGTTTTGTTTATATACCCTGTGATAATTATGGCTCAGGATAAAATATTATTGCAGGACGGCCGTGAAATATATTGTCATGTAACAAGTATTGATAGTGTAAACATCCATTTTAGTATGGTCAAAAATAACCATACTATCGAAACTATGATTAAAATTATTGATGTACGGCAGGTTTATTTATCTGAAGAATTACCTGTGAAACCTGTAAAAGTTAGTATGGGCAAAAGGAATAGTGTAGATGTTTCAGTTGGAGGATCCACACCAAGAGGCGAATTAGCAAACGATGATGTACTAAAGGAGGAATCAGGACTTGCAGGGAATGGTTTAAGTATTAATGTGAATTACAATTACTTTATTACTCCAAGAATTGGTTTTTCAGTCAAAGGAATCTATAATTCAAATGAGTACAAAGGTGATAAGTTAGGAAAGGCATTTAGTTATTTGCTTAGTTATCCTGTAATTAATAATTCCGCCAAATACACTACCTACGCTATGTTATTCGGGCCGACTTATTTACTCCCCATTGACAGATTATTAATAGAAGGGCATGCTGGTTTAGGATTTGGAAAGTTGAAAGAACCTGAAGTAAATTTTTCAGCAACAAAAGGCCAATATCAATGGTTGCTAAAAAAGCAGAGCATTAGTGCTAATACGGTTCTTTATAACATTGGAGGATGTCTGGTTTTTAAGGTAAATGATAATTGGGATATCATTGGAAAGGTCGAATATCTTGAAGGCTCATTTAAATTTGCTGAAAATATAATAGAGTATGGAAATGGAGAAAGCACCAAAGTTGATAGCAGAAGACAGGATTACGGGGTGTATAATATATCTTTAGGCTTGGGATTGAAGTTTTAAAAACAGCCCAATTTCCAAACTGAATTAGCTATACTGCTTAATTAAAGGATTGAATAGGACTCAAAATACTTGATTAACAAAATGACGCTGTAATATTATGCCATTTGTTAAAGTATACATCCATTTTGTCTGGAGCACTAAAAACAGAGAACCATTTCTTGATTCACCGGAATTAAGAAGCTTCTCCCCCTAATTTATTCCCATTCCACCTTGTGATTTTCCCATAAAACATTAGTTTTATAACCTTAAATTCTGAAACCTTAATTCTAACTATAATGAAACTAAAATTTCTTTCCATTGCAGGATTATTTATCCTGGCTTTAAACCTCAGCATATCCGCACAGGATAAGGCAATGTTCCCTTATCAGAATACTCAGTTATCAGTCGATGAAAGGGTAAACGACCTGGTTTCCAGAATGACTCTCCAGGAAAAAGTAGGCCAACTTTTTAATGATGCAGCGGCTATTGAACGCCTTGGTATTCCTGCATACAACTGGTGGAACGAATGTCTTCACGGAGTTGCAAGAGCCGGAAAGGCCACTGTTTTTCCTCAGGCAATCGGTATGTCTGCAACATTCGACTCGAATCTTATGCTAAGGATTGGAACAGCTATAAGTGACGAAGCCCGTGCAAAATATAATTACTTCCAAAGCAATAATATCACTAGTATTTACACCGGT
>Ga0105047_10015193_pt1 | contig 12145 bp, 10 predicted proteins | sample MAT04_FD_78384 | JGI IMG/M metagenome (GOLD analysis project Ga0105047, IMG submission 78384) | Freshwater microbial communities from Lake Fryxell liftoff mats and glacier meltwater in Antarctica - MAT-04 (megahit assembly) | ecosystem: Environmental > Aquatic > Freshwater > Ice > Liftoff... | reverse complement strand
GTCAACCTGAGCAACGGCGGAGCCATCTCGGGCGCGACCAGCGCGACACTCACGATCAACCCCACGGCCCTGAGCGACAACGCGTCCGCGTTTGATTGCGTCGTGACCAACGCCTGCGGTTCGGTTCGCAGCAACCCCGCAGGCCTGGCGGTCGTGCCCAGCTGCCTGGCGGACATCGCGGGCCCCGGCCCCGACCCCAGCGTGGGGCCCGATGGCGAGCTGACCGCCGACGACATCATCCTGTTCATCAGCCGATTTACGGCCGGGTGCTGAGCGGGCAGGCAATAGGCAATAGGCAATCGGGAAACATCAAGAGGCGCGTAAGGCTTGGCCGTAGCTCTCGCGGGTGGTGCGCGGGAACAGGCCGCAGACCCTGCGGCACCTGCGGCGGCTCATGCGATTTGGCTTGGTCCGCGCGAACGAAAAAGCCCCCGACACCGGTCGGGGGCTTTGTGCGTGATAAGGCGGGTGCGGATTTAGCGCTTGCTGAACTGGAAGCGGCGGCGCGCACCGGACTGGCCGTACTTCTTACGTTCAACCTCGCGTGCGTCGCGGGTCAGGAACCCGCCGGCGCGGAGGTTGGCGTCCATGTTGGGGTCGTAGCCTTTGAGCGCGCGGGCGACGCCGAGCATGATCGCCCCGGCCTGGCCCATGTACCCGCCGCCGTTGACGCGGACCATCACGTCCATCTTGCCAACGACGCCCACGGCCTTGAGCGGCGCGTAGACGCTGGCGCGGTCGCGGTCTTCGGTAAAGTACTCTTCGATCGTCTTAATCTTGTTGCCTCGGCACGCGACGAGCACCTTCGCCTCACCCTTGGCCGGGCGCAGGCGGACGCGGGCGACGGCGCGCTTGCGGCGGCCGGTGCCCCACCACCACCCACCCTTGGGGGCGGCGGGCGTCCCGATCGGACGGGTCGAGGGCGCAGCGGCGGCAACCGGGGCGAGGGTGGGCATGTCGAGGCCGCCCATAGAGGCAGACTCACTGCGGGCGGCTTCGGCCTTGGCCGGGTCGGATCGGGCGGCTTCGGCCCGTGTTGACCCGGACCGCGCCGAGTCGGCTTTGGGCGCGCGCGGCGCGCGGGGCTTGGGCTCGGGCTTACCTTCGGGCTTCGTATCGGGCTTGGACTCTGGCTTGGAATCGGGCTTGGACTCTGGCTTGGAATCAGGCATGGGTTTCTCACTGGCGACCCGCGGCGGCTCGGGCTCGACTTGCGTTGGCGGCACCGATTCGGCGGGCGAGGCGGTTGTCTTGGTAAAACTTCAGCGGCGGTACGCGGGCCAAGGGGGCCCAAATCAGGCCTAGGGCGGGCTCAAATCTGATTAGACCTTCATCGTCACGGGCTTCTTATCGGCGAAGGTGTGCTCAGCACCCGCCACCACGTGCAGGTTCTTCAGCAGCACGCGCGAAAGACGGTTCTTGGGCATCATCCGACGCACCGCGTCGCCGATCAGCGAATCGGGCTGACGCTCACGCACCTGCCCGTACGTCACGGCCTTGAGGCCGCCCGGGTAGCCCGTGTAGCGCTGCTTCAGGTTGTGCTCGGCCTTCTTGCCCGTCAGGCCCACCTTGGTGCCGTTGAGCACGATCACGCAGTCGCCAGAGGCCACGTGCGGGGTGTACTCGGGGCGATGCTTGCCCATCAGGACGTTGGCGACCTCGACCGCCAGGCGCCCCAGCGGGACGTCTGCGGCGTCGACCACGCGCCAAACCTGCTTGATTTCACCCTCGCGGGCGTACGTTGTTTCACGACGCATACCAAACCTCCCAATCGGCACCCAGTATTCACGCGCCGGCCCCGGCCACCTCGCCCCGCACGCAATGCCAGCGTGAAGACGACGAAACCAGACCCGGCACCCGTGGGTGCCTTGACTCGCCGCCTACCGGACGGGGCGGGCACGCAGGGCGAGGTCCGAACGACCCAAAGCCCGACGCGCAGTTTATCGAACATGCCCAGCGAACCGACCAGGTAAGCCGGGCCCATAGTCTAGACCTCTCCAGCGGACCCGACAAGCGGGCACCGCCAACTCGACGGCCGCCACAACTCACCCCTCTACCGGCCGAACAACCTATACCTCAACATGAGCAACGACCCCGCGATGCTTCCGCCCCGGCAAGACCCAGGCTCGCGCAAGGCCGCGCTGATCGCGTGGGCCGTGCTGATTGGGGCGGCGGTAGCGGTCTTCTCGATCCAGCAGTTCGGGGTAGGGGGCAAGCCCGCGCAGGCCCAGATGCCCAACCCTGAGTCGCAGCCGCTAGTCGGGACCTTTGATGCCCCCGCGCTGACGGGCAAGCTGATGGTGAAGCTTGGCGGCCTGCTTCCGGCTGATCAGCGGGCCGGGCTTGTCGCCGGCGGCGGGCTTGATGCGGGCACACTCCCACTGCCCGACGCGATCGCCAGCGTCCCGATCGTCGCCGAGCTTGGCGGCACTGACGCCGCTCTGGCCGCCCTTGTCAAGATCAAGCCCAGGCTCGAGAAGCTCGCCGCCGACAAGCCCGAAGATGCCGCCGTCCTTCGGCCCGACGTCGAGCTGCTCGAAGCGCTCTACACGCCCGCGGCCCCGACCTACGACCCTGCCCAGCTCAGCGACGCACAGCGGCAGCGCCTTGACGCCCGCTTCGGCTGGGCTGGCAAGCTCGCCCAGGTCCGCGGCCTGCCCGACACCGACCCCGCCCGCGCACCACTGATCGACGGCGGCTGGCACATCATCGCGCTGGTCACACTCGTTGTCGCCTTCATCGCCCTGGGCCTATTGGTCGGCCTGCCGCTGCTGATTGTCGGCATCGTGCGCCTGGCGGCCAAGCGGGATCGGCCCCGACTTGAGCGCATGGCGCCCGGCGGCAGCGTGGGCATCGAGATCGCCGCAATCTTCGTCGTCTGCTTCCTGACCCTCAAGCTGGTCGTCGGGCTCATCGCCGCGGCGATGACCAGCGGCAAGACCGGCCCCGCCCTTGACCAGGCCGAGAGTCAGGCCCAGATCATCGCGCTGAGCCTGCAGTGGTTGATCTTGCCCGCGGTGCTGCTCTGGCCGCGCATCCGCGGGCTTGACTGGGCCGGCTCGCGCCATGCCCTTGGGCTGCACAGCGGCGCGGGGGTCTTTAAAGAGCTCGGCGCGGGGGTTGTGGGGTACATCGCGTGCCTTCCGCTGCTGTTTGCTGGTGCCGTGGTCACGATGGTCGTGTTGTTGATCACCCAGGCCGTCCAAGCGGCGCTGGGCCATGAGCCCGCGTCGGGCCCGGTCAACCCGCTGCTTGAGTACTTTGGTGCCTCAGGCCTGCTGCCAGTGCTGCTGACGGCCCTCGCAGTGATCTGGGCGCCGATTGTCGAAGAGATCGTCTTCCGCGGCGGGCTGCTGCGCCAGCTTCGCGGGCCGCTGAACATCGTGATCGCCGGGGCGCTCACGGCCGTGGTTTTCGCCGCGATGCACGGGTACCCCATCAGCGTGATGGCCCCTCTGGTGGCCCTGGCCCTGGGCTTCAGCCTGCTGCGTTACTGGCGCGGCAGCCTGATCGCCTGCGTCGTGGCCCACGCGCTGCACAACGCCCTGGTTTCTGGCCTGCTGATTCTGCTCGTCAGCATCGTCGGCTGACCCACGCCTCGGACGGCGCGTTCCGCTGCATTGGGGGCAGACTGCCCCCCAGCCCGGGCACAAACAGACTATAAACACAGGGGAAATCAACCGCGTCTTTCAATATTGGCAGATTCTTTGTTGCACCTTTGGGCGAAGCGAGTAAACTCCCTAGGTCAAGGCCAGCGGGCATCGATTCGCGTGCTCGGTGAACGCCCTTAGCGCACACCGAGGGCCACGCGACTCGACGATCAGCCCGAACGCCCAGCAAGGAGGCGCTTCATGCCCTCGGACAACCCGCCGACCAATCCTTTCAACCAGACCCCGAGCCAGACCGCAAGCCAAGCCGCGAGCCAGACCAGTGACGCGGCCACGGCCTCTGAACCCGGAACCTCGCGCGGCGGGCTTCCGGTCCACGCCGATGGATCCATCGATCTGTCGCGCCTCAAGCTCGACGCGCTGGACACCGAGGTCGTACGGCCCATGACCAACGCAGAGTACTGCGAGCGCGTCTACGCCAGCGCCGAGGGCGACTGTGACCGCGTCCCGTGGGCCCACCGCGGGCCCGATGACCTGCTGGTCCAGTGGCTTAACCGCGAGGGGCCCAGCCTGGTTCGTCCCGGCTCGCGCGCGATCGTCGTTGGCTGCGGGCTTGGTGATGACGTTGTTGAGCTTGACAAGCGAGGGTTCGATGTGCTGGGCTTTGACGTCTCGCCCTCGGCCGTCCGCTGGGCCGCCCGCCGCCACCCGCGCTGCGCCGCGCGCTACATGCAGGCCGACTTGCTGGACCTGCCCACCCGCGTCCAAGGCCGCTTTGACCTGGTCGTCGAGGTCTGCACACTGCAATCTATGGCGCCAGAGCTGCGCGGGCTGGCCGCCAAGGGCCTTTCGCGCCTGGCCGCCTCACGCGGGATCGTCCTGGCCATCGCCTGCGGGCGGCGCTGCGCCGAAGAGTGCGGCTCAATGGAAGGCCCGCCCTGGCCCCTGAGCACCGATGAGCTCGAGAGCCTCATGACCACTGCGGGCCTGGCCAACTTGGGCACGGTCCGCGAGGTGGACGCCGCCGACCACGAACACCTCCGCGTCATGGGCGTGTTTGTGAAGGGGTAAGGCGCGAACTTCACCCCGCCCCTAGCTCGCCCTTCGCCACGCGCCGACTGATCCATCGCCCGCTGATGATCGGGTGGCACACCGCGCCCGCCAGGCACGCGCCAACCAGCGTGTCGGTCAGCCAGTGCGCGTCAAAGACCAGCCGCCCCGCCATCACCAGCAGCGCCAGCGGCACCACCATCCACACCAGACGCGGGTACACCAGCACTAGGAACAAGCTCATCGCCACCGCGAAGGCGCTGTGACTGCTGGGCATGCTCCAAAGCTGGCTGCCCGCGGGGCTGCTTGCCTCCCACGCGTGCGTCAGTACCTTCTCGCCCGCTTTGTTGACTACTGGATACAGCCCCAGCGGGCCAAGGAACGTGTCTGGGTCGCCATACTTCGGCCGTGGCCTGCCGATGAGCATCTTGAGCCCCTGGCACGCCAGCAGCAATAGGCCCAGCGATAGCCAGTAGTCAAACAGCCGTGCGCGCCGGCGCTCATCCAGCAGCCAGACCAGCGCCGAGACAATCAAGATGCAACTGAACTGCCCGTACTGCTGGAGCGCTGACCACTCACGCTTGAGGTCGCCGCCGACGACTACGCCCGAGAGCCAGCGGTCGACTTTGGCGTCCAGCGGGTGCAGGGCCACGCCGAGCACGATCGCAGCGATGATGCACCAGCCCCACCAGCCCAGTCCTAGCCAGCCTGGTCCTAGCGTGCCCGGTCCCCGCCCGCCTGGTCCTAAAGAACTTGGTCCTACGGAATCTGGCCCTGAAGAACCCGGGTCTAATGGACTTGGGTCTAATGATCTCGTGTCTGCGTTCGCGGCGCGCACGCCCTGAGTGCCCTGGCTAATCTGCTTCGTGCTCTCGGCCCTGCTGTCCAAGCTGCGCTCCGTGCTCACCTGTGCGCGCGGCGCTCGTGGGTCCAGTGGCCATGGGTCCAGTGTTCATGGTCCCACTGGCCGTTGGGGTTACGCGCTGCTGATCGCCCTGTGCGCCGCAGTGTACGTGCCGGGGCTGGCATCAATCGAGCCGGTTGACCGCGACGAGTGCCGCTTCGCCCAGGCCAGCCGCCAGATGCTCGAGAGCGTCACGCTCCCGCCCGAGCAGCTTGACCTGCGCGCCGACCCCGCCACCGGCCGCCCGCTTGGCCGCCACGCGGGTGGGCTGGTTGTCCCGATGGTCCAGACCACCCCGCGCCTCAACAAGCCGCCACTGATCTACTGGCTGCAGGCCCTCAGCGCCGGCACGCTAACCCTGGGCGACCCCGCTCGCGACGCGATCTGGATGTACCGCCTGCCCTCGGCCCTGTGCGCGCTGGCCAGCGTGCTGCTTACTTGGCGCCTCGGGCTGCGCCTGTTTGACGCCCGCGCCGCGCTGCTCGCCGCCGCGCTGCTCGCCGTCAGCCCGATGGTTGTCTGGGACGCGCACCAGGCCCGGGCCGACCAGCTCTTGCTCGCGACGACCACCGCCACGATGTACTGCCTATGGCGCTGCCTGCACGCGGAAGCCTCAGCGCGCCGAACTTCTCTGCTCTTGCCGTCTAACTTCTGGTCCTCGCTGCTCTGGCCCGCGCTCCTTTGGCTCAGCCTGGGCCTGGGCGTGCTGGCCAAGGGCTTCATCACCCCGCTGGTGCTGCTTGGTGCGGTGCTGGCGCTGTGCGCCGCGGGCCGCTCGCTGACACCCTTACGCGCCACGCGCCCGTGGCTGGCACTGATTGTGATGCCGCTGGTGGTCAGCCCGTGGCTGCTGCTAATCGCCGAGCGCATCGGCATCGGCCCATACGCACGCCTGGTCTGGGCTGAGACGTTCCTCCGCGCCGCCGCCGGGAGCAAAGAGGGTCACTTCGCGCCCCCGGGTACGCACCTGGTAATGCTGGCGGCACTCTTCTGGCCCGGCTCGCTCTTGACGCTCATAGCACTCCGCCGCGCCGTGCGCGTCGCGTGGGGCAGCGCGTGGCCATCGCGCCAAAGTGCCACTCCCAGCGTCAGCCCCAGCGTCAGCCCAAGCGTCACCCCCAGCGCTCCCTCATCAGCCCGCCCCGGCACGTTTGCGCGCCTGCGCGTTGGCCTTCTCGCCATGGCGCAGCGCCGCCCACAAGGCCGCGCCGCAGAGCTGTTCTGCCTCGCCTGGATCATCCCGGCCTGGGTGGTCTTTGAGCTCAGCCTGGCCAAGCTCCCGCACTACACGCTGCCGCTCTACCCGCCCATCGCGCTGCTCTCGGCCCGCGCGATCTTCGCCGCCACCGCGCGCCGCGACAAACCCGACCGTCCGGGCCTTTTGATTTGGCTGCTCATCGGGCTTGCCGCGGGGCTCGGCGCGATTATCGCCTGGGCCCTGGCCCCGCACGATCCCGCGCGTGGCACGCCCACGCCGGCCATCGCCGCCTGCGTGCTGATCGCCCTGCTCGCCGGCTCCGCGCTGCTGCTGGCGGCGCGCGCCGCCCTCGGTCACCACTGGCTACGCGCGCAGTGGCTCGGCGTGCTCGCCGCGGCCATCGGGCTGGCACTCTCGCTGCAGTTCCTCGCGCCCGCCGTCGCGCCCGGCGCAACCACCGCCGCCGTCATGCGCGCCCTCGCCGCGCAGGGCCTGCAGAACACCGGCCCGCTCGCGAGCACCTACCGCGAAGACAGCATGGTCTTCTCTACCCGCGGCCTCGTCCAGCGCATCGCGCCCGCCGACGCCCGCACGTGGCTCATCGCCAATCCCACTGGCGTGCTCATCACCGCCGACGCGAGCGACGCCGCCGCACGGCCCGGCGCTAGCGTTACACCCGTGCCGGGCGCATCGCGCCCGCTCTGGATTGTGTACGCGCCGCGCGGCCCCTGATCTCGCCTCCAACACGGCCCGCAACCCTTTACGCGAGCCCCCGTGACCCTCCGCGTCCGCGTCCGCGTCGCAGCGCACGCCCGCGCCGAACGAAAACGGCCCGAGCACGTTTCCGCACACCGGGCCGCTGTGGGGGGAATCCATCTCGGGGCGATCGCGCCGCCCCGCGCACATCAGAGTTCAAAGCTCAAAGACGTTCAGCCACCAGCCCGCGCGGTCGGTTGTCTCAGGCCATCGCACGTCACCGGCGGGCCGGGCTGCGCGGGGCGCATCAGTGCATGGCCGCGGCGCCGGATCAACACTGCCCGAAGGCGGCACCGAGGGCGTCGGCGGAGTTGGCGCCGAGGGTGGCACAGAAGCCGACGGCTGCACCGCCAGCGCCGGAGCCGCACCGCCCGGTCCAGCACCTGCGCCAGCAGCCGCACCCGGCAACAGCCGCTCAACCAGCCGCCGAAGCTCGGCGATCTGACCTTCAAGCTCCTTGATCCGGCCTTCAAGCTCGCGCGTACTCGCCGGAGGGTCCGTCAGCAGCAGCATCTCGCCCTGCTGCCCGTCAGGCCCCCGCGGCACGGCAAACCGCAACGCCCGCTGGCCCTCGATCTCACGCTGGATCCGCGCCGCCATCTCGTCCGCACGCTTGCGCCACGCCTGGGCCTTCTCCGCGCCGACACGCGCCGCATCTTCACCCGCCTTCGCACCCAGCTCGCCCGCTTTGGCGCCAAGCTCGCCGGCCTTCGCACCAAGCTGGGCCAGACGGTCCGTCAACGCCGTCCAGCGGTCGTTGCCGTCAATCCCGCCGCCGAAGCCAATTCCTCCGAGCTCGCCCGGCTCGCCCGCGCCCAGCATCACTTCAATAGTCTTGCGTTCGCCGCGGCGGACGACCTCAAGCTTGACCACGTCGCCCGGGGCCTTGGTCTTAAGGTGCCCGCGCAACGTCTGTATCGAGCACGGCGTCAGCCCGTCGATCGAGATCAGCACGTCCTTGATCTGCAGGCCCGCCTTCGCCGCCGCCGTGCCTTCCTGCACCTCGCTGACCAGCGCATACTCGCCCTCAGCCAGGCCCAGGTGCGCCACCAGCTCGTCGCTGGCGGTCGTCATGACCACGCCCAGCCGGGCCCGCGGATTCGCCAGCACCTCGCCCCCGGGCCTAGCCAGCTCGGGCTGCGCGCTCAGCTCAGCCGCGCTTACCGGCTCATCAAGCACTAGAGCGCCAGTCTCGCCCTTGACCGTCAATCGCCCACCGGCCAGCGACCAGCGGTCCGCCGGCACGTCCTTGCCGTTGAGCTTCACACTCCACGCCGCGTCACGCCCGCCCGCACGCCGCGCCTCGACACGCTGCCCGTCACGCACGAACACCATCGTAGTGGTCATCGAGTCTTGGTCAGAGCGGGCCACCAGCGAGTACGTCAGCGGCATCACGCCGCGCGTAACCACACCCGCCGGCGACGCACTCAGCCGCATCACCTCGGCCGCGGGCCGCGCCATGACCAACACCGGCGCGCCCTGCTCGCCCCGATCGACGCCCAGACAGACATCCGTGCCTGCCAGCACAACCAGCCCCGCCACACCCGCCGCCGTCATCCGCACATAGTTGCTCATCATGGTTGTTTACTCCGCATCGATGCTTTGAAACTCAGTCCAGTTCAGCGCAGCCCGCCCAGCCAGTTCAGTTCAGTCCGTCCGGTTCAGTGACCGCACAATCAAAGCCCGCTGGGCGCGCCGCCCTCGCTGCGCCCCGGCAGCACCACCGGGCGGCCCTGGTCGTCGGTCCCGAAGCGGTACAGATCATCAACCACCGCACGCTCGATCAACTGCCGGATGTACAGCACCTCACGCCCGCCGCCGCCCGGCAGTTCGCGCGATTCCAAGATGATCCGCTGCGGCAGCTCGCCAACCACGCGCCCCTGAGCCTTGCCAAGCTCCAGGTACTTACGCATCGCCTCGTCCGGGCTCGCCAGCCCCAGCGGGGCCAGTGACGCCGCACTCCCGCCCCGGCCTGGACCAAGCAACCCCTGCACGGACCCGGGCTTGACCGCCATCGTCACCAAACCCACCGCCAGCAGCACCGCGACTAGCCAGCCCAGGCGATCGGCCCGACGCAGACGACCCCGACCACCATCGCCGCCCGTGGCACCAAAGCCAGCAGCACCTGCAAAGCTCGGAACACTTTGAGCATGGTGGTGCTCGCGCTCGCCCTCGGCGCGCTCGCGACTACTCGCGCCGTGCACCATCGCCGCGGCCGTAAGTCGCGGCTGAACAACTGCACTGGGCACATCGACCGCCGTCGCCCGCTGCTGCGCTGCCTTTACCACCTGACCCAGCCCATCGCCCAGCTCAGAGATATCAATCAGCTCAATCCACATCTGCGGGTCGCTTAGCGCCGAGTCACGCAGCGCGCGCCAGTCCGCTGGGCTCGCCCGCCCGTCGAGCAGACGAGTCACCAGCTCATCACAAGTCATCGGCACGTCAGGCGAGGCCAGCGTCCCAGAACCAGTCGGCGTCCCGCGGCCTTGGCCACAACCCTGGCTGCCAGTCTCGCCACCCGCCGGGTTTGCATTCTGATTCGCGTTCTGGCCAGCACTTTGGCCTGCGCTTTGGTCTGCGTTCGGCCCCACGTTGTTGGTCTCATCGCTCACGTCAAGGCAGACGCGCCGCCGCCGCGATTCCGTCACCATTTGGGCCTGGACGCCCAGCGGGCTCGCCCACCCTTACCATGAGCGATGCTTGGGCTTGCCGAAGTGATCGACCGCCGCAACGACAAGGCCCAGACGGTCATGGGCCTGGGCGCGCACCTTGAGGAGCTGCGCCGGTGCCTGATCTGGGCCCTGGTCGGGCTGGCGCCGATCTTCATCATCTCGATCATCTTCGCGCGCGAGCTGCTGGACGTCTCGATGGCGCCCGTCCGCGCCGCGCTGCACGCCGCCGGTGAGCCCGACGTCATGCAGCTTACCAGCGTCTTCGAGGGCTTTTTCAACAGCGTCAAGATCGCCTTCCTCGCCACCGTCTGCGTCGGTGCGCCGTGGGTGCTGTTCCAGCTTTGGCGCTTTGTCGCCCCGGGCCTGCACGGGCATGAGCGCCGGTTCATCTACATCTTGGCCCCGCTCTCGGGCCTGCTCTCGGCCGCGGCCCTGCTGTTTCTTTACTACGTGATTTTGCCCACGATGCTCGGGTTCCTGGTCACCTTCAACGCCGGCACCTTCACGCGCGCAAACCCCATCGCTGACCTGCCCCCCGGCATCACGCTCGCCACCATCCCCGTGCTCGAGGGCGACCCCAAAGACCCGCCCCCAGGCGGCCAATGGTTCAACACCGCCGTCATGGAGCATCGCCTCAGCCTCGGCCCCGGGGCCGACGGCAAGCCCCGCATCGTCGGCACGCCAGCCTCCACCAGCGGCGCACTTCTCCAGCAATTCCGCGTGGGCGAAACCCTTGATACCTTCATCATGTTCGCCCTCGGGTGCGTCATCGGCTTCCAAACCCCCGTGGTCGTCCTGCTGCTGGGCTGGGTCGGGATCGTCAAACGCACGTTCCTCGCCAAGTACCGACGCCACATCCTTGTGATCTGCTGCGTCGCCGGCGCCTTCCTGACCCCCTCGCCAGACCCCGCCAGCATGTTGCTTTTGAGCGTCCCGATGTACCTGCTCTTTGAGCTTGGGCTGATCCTGCTCTGGGCCCTCCCCGCCCACCGAATCGCCGGCCGCCCCGCGCCCGACTTGTCCGCCGGCGGCCCGTCTGAAGGGCCCTGATACCCGCACGATCGTCAGACTTGAACCACATTGGGTGATTATCCCGGATTTTGAGATGGTCGACAGTCTTTGTTCTAATGGCTTTCGTATCGAGGCTCCGGGTGGGGACTTCGCCTCTGCGGGCGCGGGCCCCTCGTGGGAGCCTTGACATGCCGCCGGACCTCCAAATAGAGCTGTACAAGCGCGACCCGTTCGACTCTCCGGAGCAGGAGGCCTACCTCGCGCTGGCCCGCACCAGCGCGGTGCTTTCCGCCCAGTTTGACGAGCTTTTCAAGCGTCAAGGCCTCACTCAGCCGGCCTACAACGCGCTGCGAATACTTCGCGGCGCCGGCCCCGAAGGCCGCAGTTGCAACGAGGTCGGCCAGCACCTGGTTACTCAGGTGCCTGACGTGACCCGCCTGATCGACCGCCTGCAGGCCGCCGATCTCGCGACCCGAACCCGCTCAACCCGCGATAAACGCGTGACGTACGTCAAGATCACCCCCAAGGGCCTGGCCCTGCTGGGCAAGCTTGACGCCCCGGTACTCGAGCTGCACCGCGCCCAATTGGGCGGCATCGACAAGGCCCAGCTCCGCCAGGCCATCGTCGTGCTCGCCCACGCCCGCGAGTTGACGGCCCAGCTCGTCCGCGAATTGGCCGAAGCTCGGGGTGATGAGCAACGCCCGACCGCCAACGGCCACGCCACCGAACGCAAGAACGCCGAAGCGGGATGCTAGAAAAGCACCGTGGGGGGTGACGGCGAGCTGACCGCCGACGACATCATCTAGTTCATCAATCGGTTTACGGCAGGGTGCTAAGGCCGTTGGCAATCGGGATGGGCCGTTGGCAATGGGCAAGAGGCACGCGGGGGTTGGACACAGATCCCTGCGGCACGAGATGAAACTGGCTTAGTTACTCACGCAAGCCC
>Ga0105047_10015191_pt1 | contig 12145 bp, 13 predicted proteins | sample MAT04_FD_78384 | JGI IMG/M metagenome (GOLD analysis project Ga0105047, IMG submission 78384) | Freshwater microbial communities from Lake Fryxell liftoff mats and glacier meltwater in Antarctica - MAT-04 (megahit assembly) | ecosystem: Environmental > Aquatic > Freshwater > Ice > Liftoff... | reverse complement strand
GCTGCTGGGCACGGCATTCACCCTGTGGGGGGCAGCGGCCACCTGGTTGGAACTGCTGGCCGTGGTGCTGTCACTGGCCATGGTCTGGGCCAACTTGCGTGTCAATGTTGTGGCCTGGCCGCTGGCCATCGTCAGTTCGCTGTTGTACCTGCTGCTGTTTGCCGACAGCAAGCTGTACGGCGAAGCATCCTTGCAGGTGCTGTTTGTGGTCCTGGCCGCCTGGGGCTGGTGGCAGTGGCTGCGCGGCCGCGCCAATGACGGCCAGGCGCTGCAGGTTAGGGCCTTGAGCCCGCGCCAGCGCACTGCAGTCGCGGCAGTGACTCTGGCCGCCTGGCCACTGCTGGGCTGGCTGCTGGCACGCCACACCGACAGTGATGTGCCCTACCTGGACGCCTTGCCCACGGTGGGCAGCATCGCCGGGCAGTTGCTGCTGGGGCGCAAGTACCTTGACAACTGGCCGGTGTGGTTGGTGGTGAACCTCTTGAGCGTTGGCCTGTTTGCCTACAAAGGCTTGTGGCTAACGGCGGTGTTGTACGCGGTGTTCGCGGTCTTGTCGGTGCTGGGCTGGAGAGCCTGGCGGCGCTTGGCGCTGCCACGCTCTTCCAGCCGAGCGGCCACCGTCCCGCCAGTGTGAGCATGGCCACGCTGCTGGCCATCGTCGGCGCTGAGAGCACCGGCAAAACCACCTTGGCCGCAGCGCTGGCGCTGCGCCTGGCCACAGAAACCGGCCTGCGTGTGGCCTGGGTGAGCGAGACCTTGCGCGAGTGGTGCGACCATGTGGGGCGAACGCCGCTGGTGCACGAGCAGGCCAGCATCCTGCGCCAGCAGCACGCGCGCATCGACGCCGCAGCCGAGCAGCACGACGTGGTGGTGTGCGACACGACCGGGCTGATGACGGCGGTCTACAGCCAGTGGGTGTTTGGCGACCGCTCCTTGCACGCGCGCGCCGTGCAGCTGCAGCGACGCATGGCGCTGACGCTGCTCACGGCTGTCGACCTGCCGTGGGTGGCCGACGGCCAGCAGCGCGACGGCGCGCATGTGCGCGAGGGAATCGACGCCGCCATTCGCGAGCTGCTGGTCGGCAACGGCCTGCCTTGGGCCTTGGTGGGCGGCCAAGGTGAAGCGCGGGTGGAGGCCGCTGTGGCAGCCGCGCTGCCGGCCATTCAGGCTGCCACAGCCGGCCACCGCGCGCGCAACCGCTTCGGGCCTGGACGCCAGGCGCGCTGGTCGTGCAGCTGCTGCAGCGATGCCGCCTTGGGCGGCGCCTTTACTGCAACGACCGCGGTGCCGGCGCCTGCTGCGAAGCCGCCGTGAACATTTTGCCCACGTCGACCGCGTCAAAGCGGTACTGATGGCCGCAGAACTCGCAGCCCACCTCCACCAGACCGCGTTCTTCGATCAGGCTGTCGCTCTCCTCGCGTCCGAGTGACTTCAGCATGCCCTGCACCCGTTCGCGCGAGCAGCTGCAGGCAAACCGAGGGTGTTCGGCATCGAAGACACGCAGCGTTTCCTGCCAGAACAAACGGTGCAGGATGCGCTCGGGCGGCAAGCTCAGCAGCTCTTCCCTGGTCAGCGTCGCTGCCAACAACGCCACCCGGTTGAAGCCTTCGGACAGGCCGATGTCGTCCTCGTTGCGCCGCCCCTCACCGCTGGCCCCACCGGCGAGGTTGGCCACACCATCAACCGGCAGGCGCTGCACCAGCAGGCCCGCTGCGACCTCGTCGTTGGCGGCCAGCACCAGGCGCGTGTCGAGCTGTTCGCTTTGCAGCATGTAGTGCTCCAGCACCTGCGAAATCTGCTGCAGCGGTTCATGCAGATCGCCATGCAAAGACACCACGCCTTGGTAAGGCTGCTGGCCTGGCAGTTTGTCCAGCGGGTCCAGCGTGATCGCGCAGCGGCCCTGGCCGTGCACATTCACCATCGCCTCCAGCTGCGCGCCTTCCGACACTGGGCCCACCACCTTGGCGGTGGCGCGAAAACTCAGGCTGGGCTGGACTTCGGCAACCGCCAGCTTCACTGGCCCGTCCCCATACACCTGCAGCACCAAGGCGCCGTTGAATTTGATGTTGCTTTGCATCAGCGTGCCTGCAGCCACCATTTCGCCCAGCAAGGCGCGCACCTCGGCCGGGTGCTGGCCCAACGTGGCACGGCGCCGCAACAACTCTTGCCAGGAACCGGTCAGCCGCACCAGCATGCCGCGCACCGGCAGCCCTTCGAACAGGAACTTCGTCAGCTGGTCCATCACGCCAGACGCTTGAGTTGAGTGGCATAACGCCGCGCGTTGTCGACGTAATGCGGGGCGCCCAGCTGCATGCGGGCGATCTGCTCAGCGTCCAGGCTGCGCACGACCCGGGCGGGGCTGCCAATGATCAAGCTGCCGTCGGGGAACTCTTTGCCCTCGGTCACCACCGAACCGGCACCAACCAGACAGTTCTTGCCGATCTTTGCGCCGTTCAACACGACGGCATGGATGCCGATCAGGCTGCCATCGCCCACCGTGCAGCCGTGCAGCATGACCTGGTGGCCCACCGTCACGCCGCGCCCCAGTGTCAGCGGGTAGCCGATGTCGGTGTGCAGCACGCTGCCGTCTTGCACGTTGCTGCCTGCGCCAAGGGTGATGCGTTCGTTGTCACCTCGGACGACGGCGCCAAACCACACGTTGGCGCCCTCTTCCAGCGTCACCCGGCCGATGACCTGGGCACTGTCAGCGACCCAGGCGTTGGGGCCCAGTTGTGGGGTTTCGTCGCCAAGTTGGTAGATGGCCATTGGCGCCGCTCCGGTGGGGGGTTGAGCAGCGAATTCTAGGGATGACAGCCCCACCGACTGGTGTCACCCGGTCTTGACGGCCACGGCACGGGCCGCTGGGCTGCCTGTTGCGGCACAGCCGCCTTGGGCGCCTGGTGTCTGGGGGTGGTGGTTTGTCAGGGTCGATGGGAAGTGAGAATAGAGCGCCAGGGCATGCGATGGTTCTGCTCTGCGCCGTCAACTCCGCAGCAAGCAGAACACAACCGAGGCGCGCCCGTCGTCTGCACCCGTCCACGCCAATGCTCCTGCGCCAAACTGCCCTCACGATCTTGTGCCTGCCAGACCCCGTCACCAAAGCGCGAGAAGCCCGGGCTCTGGTGGATTGGGTAGGCGACATTGACAGCAACGCGGTTTTGCAGCCACCGCCAGCGCTGCCCGGCAGGCCCGCCAGGCCCGCGTTGGTTGCACCGAAAGAGGTTCCGTCCCGCACACCCTTCACCGTGCCTGGGCGTGCCGCGCTGTTGCATTCGGTTGCCCACATTGAGTTCAACGCCATCAATCTGGCGCTGGACGCGGTCTGGCGCTTTGGCGGCATGCCCGCGGCCTATTACCGTGACTGGGCCCGGGTGGCCAGCGAAGAGGCTACCCACTTCACTTTGTTGACCGAACACCTGGCAAGCCTGGGCTGCACTTACGGCGACCACCCCGCCCATGACGGCCTGTGGGCCATGGCCGAACGCACCGCTGGCGACGTCACAGCGCGCATGGCGCTGGTGCCCCGCACGCTGGAGGCCCGCGGCCTGGACGCCACGCCACCCATGCAGGCCCGGCTGGCACGGGCTGGCGATGCACGCGCCGTGGCCATCCTGGACATCATCTTGCGCGACGAGATCGGCCATGTGGCCATTGGCAACCATTGGTACCGCTGGCTGTGCGAGCGTGACGGCCTGGACCCGGTGGCGCATTACGCGGTGTTGACCGAGCGCCACCAAGCGCCGCGCTTGCGCTCGCCGTTCAACACCGTCGCCCGGCTCGCAGCGGGCTTCACCGAACTGGAAATAGACGCACTGCTGGCCAGCCCCACGCTGAGCACCGACTCGCCGTGAAGCAAGCGAGAGTGCCAGTCAAGCCGACGCCTGACAGCGCTTGATGACCGAGACTTACACTGGGTGCGCGCTCACGGCTGTACCCAACCGATCGCCCAACCCAAGGCTCCCGCAATGACCCACCTCACCACCCGCCGCTTTCTTCAATTAACGAGCCTGGCAGCCGCTGGTTTGCTGCTCGCGGCATGCGGCAAGAAAGAAGCGCCAGTCGCCGCAGCGCCCGCCTCTGCTGCATCGGCCGCACCAGCCCCGAAGGTCTACATCGTCGGCACCGACGCGGCCTACGCACCGTTCGAAAGCCAGAACGAAAAAGGCGAGATCGTCGGGTTTGATGTCGATGTCCTGAAGGCCGTTGCTGCCAAAGCCGGTTTCGAGGTGAAGTTTGTGAACACGCCGTGGGAAGGCATCTTCAATGCGTTGGGCCAGGGCGACCGCGACATGGTGGTGTCAGCCGTGACCATCACCGACGAGCGCAAACAGACCATGGACTTCAGCGACCCGTACTTCGACGCGCAACAACTCATCGCCGTCAAGGACGGCAGCAAGGTCACGAAGTTCGCTGACCTGAAAAAGCTCAAAGTGGGCGTGCAAACCGGCACGACAGGCGATGAAGCCGTCACCAAACTGCTGGGCAAGGCCAGCACCAACATCAAACGCTTCGAGAGCACGCCACTGGCGCTGAAGGAACTGGAATCGGGCGGCGTGGACGCCGTGGTGGCCGACAACGGGGTGGTGGTTCACCATGTTGCCAACAACCCCACCAGCAAGTTCAAGACCGTGGCCGACCAGGAGTTCGTGCCCGAGCAGTACGGCATCGCGCTGAAAAAGGGCAATACCGAGTTGCAAGGCAAGCTGAACATGGGGCTGGCCGCCATCAAGGCCGACGGCACTTACAACGCGATTTACACCAAATACTTTGGCGCGGCGCCAGGTGCGGCCGCAGCAGCGGCGCCTGCCGCAGCAGCTTCGAAGTAAGGGCCGGGTTACCCCAGGGCGGCAAGGTCGGGGCCGCACACAGTGGACCTGCGATGGGAGATCCTGTCGGGCTACACGCCACTGTTCATCAGTGGTTTGTGGATGACCTTGCAGTTGACGGTGGTCGCCATTGGCGTGGGCTTGCTGCTGGGCACGCTGTGTGGCCTGGTCAGCACCTCGGCTGACGCACCATCACCCAGCACCTCTGTGCGGCGCTGGGCCTGGGCAGGTGCACGCGCTGTGGTCGCGGCCTACGTTGGCTTCTTTCGCGGCACACCGCTGTTTGTGCAGATCCTGCTGGTGCACTTCGCCCTGATGCCGGCGTTGGTGCACCCCGACCATGGCCTGCTGCTGTCAGGTGAGCTGGCTCGCATCTTTCGGCAAGAGCACGGCGCTTTTCTGTCCGGCTGCCTGGCCCTTTCGCTCAATGCCGGCGCGTACATCAGCGAAATCGTTCGCGCTGGCATCCAGAGTATTCACCGCGGGCAGACTCAGGCTGCTTACAGCGTGGGTCTGACGCACGCCCAGGCGATGCGTTGTGTGGTGCTGCCGCAGGCCTTCAGGCGCATGGTGCCGGCACTGGTGAACGAAGGCGTGACCTTGATCAAGGACTCGTCCCTGGTCTCGGCCATCGGGCTGGCAGAACTGGCGCTGGCCGCGAGAACGGTGGCCGGGGCTTACTCCCGCTACTGGGAGCCTTACCTGGCTATCTCGGCGGTCTACCTGGTGTTGACGCTGGGGCTGAGCGTGCTGGCCAAGCGGCTGGAAGCCCCGGCCCACCTGCGCGGGCGTTGAATTCCACGGCAAATGGCATTGGAGCGACCGGATGGGGTCGCCACTGTTGCGCGGACACCTCGTTCTACGGCTCTTTCAAGCTGAAGCATCGGCAAACATCGGGTTTTCACGGGTCTTCACCTTAGACTTCGCCCGCTGTCGGGTAGGGTCTTTACGGCCAAGCCCGATCGATTTTTTCGAACTTTTTGCGAGCAAACAATGAAACAAACCACCATCGTCGCCGCTCTGGCACTTCTGGCCGCAGGCGCCGCTTCGGCCCAATCCAGCGTCACCATCTACGGCCGACTCAACGTCTCCGCCGAGCAGCAAGAAAACATCACCGCGAACGGCAAGGTCAAAGTGCTGCAGAACAGTGCTTCGCGCATTGGCTTCAAGGGCACGGAAGACCTGGGTGGTGGCCTGAAGGCTGGCTTCGTTCTGGAAAGCGGCTTCAGCCCCGACACAGGCACCGGCAGCGCCACGGGTGGCGGCTTGACCTTTGGTCGCCAAAGCGAAGTGAACCTTTCGGGTGGCTTCGGTACGCTGCGCGCTGGCAACTTCACCAGCGAGGCCTATTACGCCACGGCCGACTACATCAGCCTGCACAACCACGACACCGGCACGTCGGAAGACAAGTTGTACGCCTACCTCGGCCGCAACGGCAACAAGATCGCCTACCGCACGCCGGAGTTCGTCAAAGGCCTGACGCTGGAAGGCGCTGTCACCGCGGGTGAAGGGGCTCCACGCAAGCGCACCTACGACTTCGCTGCCAACTACGCCATGGGTTCACTGCAACTGGGTGCCGGTTACGAAAAGGCCGACAGCGCAACCCCAGGCGAAAGTGCCAAGCAGTACGCGGTGCGTGCCCTGTTCGAAGCGGGTCCGCTGGTTTTTGGCGCTTACGTCCAGCGCGATACCAACGGCTACGGCGCCAACCTCGGTGATCGCACGACGGTTCGCGGCTCGGTGGCTTACAACTTTGGTGCCAACGAATTGCATTTGAACTACGGCCAGGCTGGCAATTACAGCAAGCTGTCGGACAGCAAGGCCTCGCAGATGACGGTGGGCTACAACTACAACCTGAGCAAGCGCACCAAGGTCTACGCGTTTTACTCGACGGTGGACAACAACAAGCTGAACTACTTCGGCTTCGGCGCCCGCGAAAACAACAACGCACTCAACGACTTCAAGGACACCAAGTCCTTGGCGCTGGGCGTTCGCCACAACTTCTGATCGAGTCCGTCGTTCAGCAAAAAGCCGGTCATCGACCGGCTTTTTTTCGCCCGCTCATCTTTCGTGCATTCATGCCCCAGCCTGCCGAGCTGCCGCTTTGCAGCCAAGCGCAATACCCCGACAAACGTCACCCTCGCGGGTGATGCTGCGCGTGCAGGGCACGCAGGCGCTCCCGCGCCACATGGGTGTAGATGGTCGTCGTGGCGATGTCGGCGTGGCCGAGCAGCATCTGCACCGCGCGCAGGTCAGCTCCATGATTGAGCAGGTGGGTGGCAAAGGCATGGCGCAGGGTGTGCGGCGACAACGGCGCTGCGATACCTGAGATCAGGGCATGGCGCTTGACGATCTTCCAGAACATCTGCCGCGTCATGCCCGCGCCTTGCGCAGTCACGAACAAGGTGTCGCTGGCCGCCGTGCCCAGAATGACATTTCTGGACTGGGTCAGGTAACGCTGCAACCAGCCTTGCGCATGCGCACCGAAAGGTACCAGCCGCTCGCGCGAGCCCTTGCCTGTGACGCTCACCACCCCATCGTTGAGGCTCACACGAACTGTCTTCAGCGTGACCAGCTCACTCACCCGCAGGCCACTGGCGTACATCAACTCCAGCATCGTGCGGTCGCGCAGGCCCAGCGGCGTGCTGGCGTCGGGCGCATCGAGCAAGGCCTCCACCTGTGCTTCTGACAACGTCTTGGGCACACGCATGGGTTGGCGAGCGCCCAAGAGTTTCAGGGTCGGGTCATTCGCCAGCCGCCTCTCCCGCAGGGCCCAGCGGAAGTAACGCTTGAAGACCGTGAGCCGCCGGTTGGCGGTGGTCGTGCGCGTGCTGGCGTGTCGATGTGCTGCGTAAGCCAGCAGATCGCTTTCGGTTGAGGCTTCCAGCGCCTTGACCGTTGTACCCGCCAACCATTGGGCATACAGCGTCAGATCGCGACGGTAGGCCGCCAGTGTCAGCGGTGCCAAGCCGTCTTCGATCCACAGCGCATCAACGAACCGGTCAATTGCCACAGCGCTGGCGTACAGCGCGGCGCGGCTGGCCGCGCTGGCTTCCGTACTTGCTTGCGTGCTGGCTTCCGTGCTCGCTTCCGTACCTGCAACCGCTGCGCCCTGCCCCTGGCTCACTCCAAGGTCAGCTTCTGCTGGTCAACGACCTTCTTGTAGACATCAAACTCGGCCCGGATCTGCCTGGCGAACTCGTCAGGCGTGTTCAAGATCAGCAGCGAGCCTGTGTCTTCGATGCGCTTTTTCACCTCGGGCAACTCCGCTGTGCGCTTGATGGCCGCAGCCACCTTGTCGACCACGTCTTTGGGCAAGCCTTTGGGGCCAACGATGCCGTAGTACGCCATGCGGTTGACCGGCTCCAGGCCCACTTCCTTGAAGGTCGGCACGTTTGGCAACTGTGTCAAACGCTGCGGCGCGGCCACCACGATCGCGATCAAGCGGCCATCACGAATGAACGGCAAAGCCGACGGCATGTTGTCAAAAATGATCGGAACCTGCCCGGCCACCGTGTCGTTCAATGCCGGCCCGGCACCGCGGTACGGGATGTGGGTGATGAAGGTGCCCGACAGGCTCTTGAACAGTTCCATCTGCAAGTGGCCGATGCCACCCGTGCCGGAACTGGCAAAGCTGTACTTGCCGGGGTTTTTCTTGATCTCGGCCAGAAAACCTTTGTAGTCACGCGCCGGGAAGCTCGGGTGCACGGCAATCACATTGGGCGTGGCCGCAATGTTGATGATCGGCGTGAAGTCGGTCAGCGGGTCGTAACCGATCTTCTTGTTGATGGCTGGGTTGGACGCGGTCGTCGACACCGTGCCCATGCCCAAGGAGTAGCCATCTGGCGCGGCCTTGATCAGCTCCAGCGCCCCGATCGAGCCGCCGCCGCCGCCCCTGTTCTCGACAACCAGGGTCTGGCCCAGCGCTGCGCTGGCTCGTTCGGCCACCACCCGGGCGATGATGTCGGTGGTTCCGCCGGGCGCAAACGGCACAATCAGGCGCACCGGTTTGTTGGGGTAGGGTTGAGCGAATGCCGCCAGCGGCAACGACAGCAACGCCGCTGCGCCAAGCAGGGCAGTGAAGGTGTGACGGTACATAAAGAGTCTCCTCAAGTGTGAAAGTTGTTGGGGTCTGCCGCAGTCCGCGTCAGCCCCGGCCTGGACCTAACGGGGTCTCCCCAGAAGACCGGCCTTGAGCTTTTCGTCATAGGGCAAATCGCCCACAAAGGCACGAAGCACGGCGGCAAACATCTGCTCGCCCGCAATGACATCGCCACGCAGTTTGCCATTCAGCCGCATGACCAGACCACGCCCAGGCTCATGATCCAGGTCCACGGCATCGCCCTCCTGCACCTTGACCAAGGCAGCAATCGTCTGATCCAGCTGTGCCAGCCTGCCTTGGAAGCCAGCCGCCTCGACGGCGGGCAGGTTGCGCAACACGCCCTTGTTCAGAGCCTTTACAAACTCGTCGGCAGGCAGCTCGCGCAACATGCGCAGCTGCAGTCGCTTCGGGCCGGCCATGGCCAATGCGCTGGCGGCTGTGTCCGCACGCGCAGGCAGGTACAGGCCGGCGGCAAACGCCTTGAACCAGGAAACCGCTCGCAGCCCGGTGCCGTTGAGCAGCAAATCGGTGTTGGCCACACGGGCCGTCGCCTCGAACCACTGGCCGGCGACCTTCACCCGTTCACCTGCGGCATGCGCAGCAGGGCAAATCAGCGCTGCGCTCATCAGCAGCGGCATCAAGGCCAGGGTTTGATTGATCTGTCGACGGGTTGTTGGCATATTGCAGGACGGTCAATGATGGGGTCTCAACGCCGCCGGCCGGTCAGCGTTGACAACGGCCTTGCCCTACCAGCCCTCGCTGCCGGGGTCGCCCTTGAACGGGCCCGTCAGCTCCGGCGTCACCCAGCCACCATAGAAGCCGCCAGGCTGCGATGTGGCCGGTGCACCATCAACGCTGCACTGCAGTTCGGGCCAGGCGTAAAAAGCCACGCAGTCGGCCAGTGCCTCAGCGCCGGCCAGCGGTTGCGGGTAACTCCAGGCCACGCGGGGCAACTGGCGCTTGCCGTCCGACAGACTCCAGTAACGCGCCGGCCCCTTCCACTCGCAAAACGAGCTGCCCGGGGCGGCCTGCAGCAAAGCGCGGTTCACATCGGCCAAGGGCAGGTAGAAGGTTGGGGGATGCGCGGTTTCGAGAACGCGGATGGCGTGGCGGGTGCGTACCACCACGGCATCACCCCAGCGGATCAGCACCTCGCGGGTGTCTGGTGCCAGGGCAGGCGGACGCGGAAAATCCCAGACCGATGTCTGGCCCGGGCCCGGTGGGGTGGCGAATGGCGGTCGGGTGCTGCCGCGCCAGCGCCAGTGATCGCGTGCGGCAGCCAGCCAGTCGGGGGTCCTTGTCATGGCCTGGAGCTTAGACCTTCTGCGTCCCTGGGCAGCCGCTTCTTCGGACCGCTGCGCCGCGCCAGCGCCAGCGCCAGCAGCTACAGCCTGATTCCCTCGAACGCAGTGCCGCGATGTCGACCAACGGCTCGATCATCTGTTGCAACGTCGGGATTTGCAGGCTTGCGGCTGCCGATTGCGCCTGGCTCCAGGTCGGAGCCGACGTCAACGAGCCGCCCGCCGCACCGGCCGCGCGCTGGCGCGCGCAGACACTCGCGACGCTGGTGCGGGCCGCTGCCGGTCCCGCGAACGACCATCGGTGCAGACATTCTTGCGGCGCAGTGTGTCACTGCGCCACGGAGTTCGCGGCGCCAAGCGGCCTTTTCCAAGGTGCCAATCGTCGGCTCAGCGATAAAAGTCCTCGACCAGCATGTGCAGTCAGCTGCGCCAGGTTCAGGGCTTGCGCTGGGCGTCACTCAAGCCGTCTTGCGGAACACCACCACGTGCTGCCAGGGCAGCGTGGCGACGGTGCGCTCCCACGCCAGCGGGTGCACAGCGGCTTCGCGCTTGATCTGCACGACGCTCATCTTGTGCAGGGCTTTGATGGGCACGGTGCGGTCCTCGGCCTTGTATTCGACGAATACCAGTTGCCCACCCACCTTCAGCGCACGCACGATGCTGGCCAGTACTTCGAAGGGATGGCTCAGCTCGTGATAGACATCGACCATGATGGCCAGATCGACGCTGCCCGCTGACAACTGCACATCCTGCTCGCCACCCAAACGCGCTTCGATGTTCGTGATGGCCGCCTCGCGCGCCAGGCGCTGCAGCATCGCCACCATCTGCGGCTGCACATCGACTGCCAGCACCCGGCCTGAAGGCGCCAGCATGCGCGCCATGCGGCGTGACAGGTAGCCGGTGCCCGCACCAATGTCGGCCACGACCATGCCGGGCTTGAGCTCCAGCGCTCTGAGCAGCAGATCAGTGCGCTCCTCTTCCTCGCGCTCACTGCGTTCCAGCCAGGCGGCGGCTTGCCAGCCCATCACGCTGGCGATCTCACGCCCCATGTAGCGCTTGCCGATGCCGTCGGCGCCGGGCGCGCTCAGCGTGTAGCGCTCAGCGAACGCGGCCGGCGCGCCTGCCGGGGTTTGTGCGACCGCCGGCCTCAGCCAGGCGCTCCCCAGCAACACAGCCGTGCTCAGACGCTGCAGCGCAGCGCGGCGGGTTTTAAGCTGGGCTGGATGCGCGGCAACAGTGGGCTTCATGGGCAACAACCTCCTCGAGTTGCACCGATTGAAGCAGAGCCTGCCGCCGGCTGTGCGCCCGATGGCGCCGGCAAAGCAAAACGGGCCAGTCCCTTGCGAAGACTGACCCGTGCTTTTTACCGTGCCTTGATATGGTGCGGCTGGCAGGAATCGAACCCACTACTCCTTGGTTTTTAGTCAACACACGATGGCTTTTTATAGGGTTACTACTGACTGAATACAAACCCAGTAGTCCATATAAATCAACCACTTATGCAATATTTGCGCCGCATAGGATTATATCAGTACACTTGCAGCCACGGTCAAACGATGACCGAACGGTGACCGAACGGTGACCAGGCACTTTAAGGGGGCTGAAGATGGCGATCACAGACAAGGGGATGAAGGGCCAGGCTACGGCTGGCGACCAATGGCTCTCGGAGAGCCTGGGGCGCGGCTTTGGCGTGCTGCAAGGCAGGATCACACCCAGCGGTGAACGGCGCTTCTACTACCGCTACACCGACGAAAGCGGGAAGCGACCCTTCCTGCTCATTGGGGCGTACAGCCCGGACGGCGCTAGTGTTTAATTGCGTAAGTTGACGATAGTGTTGCGAAGCTGGGCACCGCGGACCTCACGTTTTCGCCATACGAATGGGGCAGCGTTCTTGTTGTAAGCCGCCGTGAACGCGT
>Ga0105047_10015190_pt1 | contig 12146 bp, 10 predicted proteins | sample MAT04_FD_78384 | JGI IMG/M metagenome (GOLD analysis project Ga0105047, IMG submission 78384) | Freshwater microbial communities from Lake Fryxell liftoff mats and glacier meltwater in Antarctica - MAT-04 (megahit assembly) | ecosystem: Environmental > Aquatic > Freshwater > Ice > Liftoff... | reverse complement strand
ACTTGTAGCCCTGGAACTGGTAGGCCACCGGGGACAGGTTGGCCACGCCGGAGCTGAATACGCCCAGCGCCGCCTGCGCCTGTGGCGTGGCGCCCGGGTATTTCACGCCCTTCTTGGCCAGCCCGGCATGGGCCGGAATGTTGTTGGTCCTGGCTGTGAACTCGGCGTAGTTCGCCTCCTGTGCCATGAAGTCCAGGAACATGCCGACCTCCTTGGGCGATTTGCTGGTCTTGAGCGCCACCCAGGCCGCACCCCCCGGAATGCCGGAGCAGGCTGCCGGGCCGCAGGGGTTGGGTACCGCGACCCAGTCGAACGCGTTGCCGATGTCTTTCTGCAGCCGGTTGATCTGCCAGGAGCCCGACAACACCATCGCAACCCGTGCGTTCTTGAACTCGCCGATCGAGTCGGCGTAACTGGAGCCGCCAGTGCCGGCCCAGACCTCCTTGAGCATCGCGCCGTCCTTGTGCCAGCCGACGAACTTGTTGACGGCGGTCTTGTAACCGTCGTCCATGACCAGGTCGCCCTTGGCGTCGAAAATCTTGGCGCCGTAACTGATGGCCGGGCCGGCGAAACGGTGGCCGGAGCGGTCCCAGGCCAGGGCGGCCGGCAGCTGGTTGGCCTTGGCGACCTTGCGCGTGGCGTCGACCCATTCGTCCCAGGTCGCTTTCGGGCCAGGCATCGGCACCTTTGCCTGCTCGAACAAGGTCTTGTTGACATACGGGCCGGTCATGGTCAGCTGCGACATGAAGCCGTAGATGCCCTTGTCGGCGGCCGTGGGGCGCAGCCACGGCAGCGTGGCGCCAAAGTTGGCCTCCCAGTATGCCTTGTCCTTCACATGGGCGCTGATGTCCATGTAGTACTTGGACAAGCCGCCCAGGTCGGTGACGCGGGCAATGTCGGGGCCCTGACCGGCAGCCAGCTGCACCGGCAGCTGCTCGACGATGGTCTTGTAGGGCACGACGTCGATGACGACCTTGGTGCCCGCATTGGCGGCTTCGAAACGCTTGGCCTGCTCGGCCACGACGTCGCATTCGACGCCGTCCTGGTAACACATGACGCGGATCTCCGCGGCATGCACCGCGGCAGGCAGGACCAACAGGGCGGCGAAGAGTGCGCCAACGGGATGGTGGAGGATACGGGTTACCATGATGACAGCCTTCATGAGAGTGGAGGGAAGCGAGCGCAATCGTAGGTCAAAAATCGCCGGCTGTGCCTATCGTTTTTACCGATCCAGTCATATGGATGACCCGCTTGACGCCATGGTGTTTTCCTCCAGCACCGACTGGCCAGATCCGCTGCTGAATCGGGCCGGTCAGCGCATCACCGAACCCCGGCAGTGGCCCGGGCGGCGCCGCGAAATCATGCGCCTGATGCTGCCGTTGCTGTACGGGGATCTGCCACCCGCGCCTGCCACGACGCGACTGGTGTCGCTGCACGGTGCAGTGCTGAGGCAGCTTTCCGGCGCCCGACTGCTGACCTGTCGCGTCGAGCCCGCCGCGATGCCCGCCTTTATGCTGCGCCTGTTCGTGCCCCACGGTGCCGGGCCGTTTGCGGTCATCGTCAGCGGAGACGGTTGCTGGCACTATGCCGACGATGCCGCATTGACCGCGATACTGGCGCGCGGCTATGTTCTCGCCGAATTCAACCGGGTCGAAGTCGCGCCGGATCCGGGCCCGCCGCCGGGCGAACCGAGCGTGCCACAAGCCCCGGCGCAGTGCCGTACGCTGGCCAGCTGGGCCTGGGCCTATCACCGCGTGGTGGACGTGTTGCGCACGCTGGACTGGATCGATCCTGCGGCGATTGCGGTGGTCGGCCATTCCCGCGGTGGCAAGGCTGCGCTGCTGGCCGGCGCGACCGACGAACGCATTGCACTGACCAGCGCCAACAACTCGGGTGCCGGCGGCGCCGGCAGCTGGCGGCACCAGGGTCCGGGCGCAGAATCCCTGGCCGACCTGCTGCGCGCATTCGGCCACTGGTTCGACCCGGGCCTGCAGGTGTTTGCGGGGCGCGAGCACACGCTGCCGTTCGACCAGCATTTCCTCAAGGCACTGATCGCGCCGCGTGCACTGCTCACCACCGAGGCGCTGGACGACCACTGGGCCAACCCGCAGGGCAGCTGGCAAAGCCATCGGGCGGCGCTTTGCGTGTTCGACCTGTTGGGAGCAGTGCGCCAGATGGGTATCGCCTTTCGCCCGGGCGGCCATGAGCACAACCTGGCGGACTGGAACAGCCTGCTGGATTTCGCCGACGCAGTGCTGCGCGGGCAACCGCGGCAGCGGCGACCCGCGGTGGATCCGTTTCCCGGATTGGCTCCACCCACAAGCTGGAGGGCGACGGCAATGGGTTGACGGTCCCTGCGGCGCAGGGGAGTCAGACGCCAGCCAGTGGCGCGCCGATGGCGCGGTAGGCGGCGCGGATATCGCGTTCTTCGTCGTTGTGCAAACGGCACAGCGGCGCACGGACATGGAGCCAGGCGTCGTCCCCGGTCTGCTCGGCCAGCATGGTCTTGTAGACGTTGACGAATGGCAGACCGGGTCGGATCGACAGCAGCGCCAGCAGGTCGAGCACCAGCTTCTCATCCGCTGGATCGACCGTTTGCGGGTTGCCCACGATACGCGCCATCAGGCCGGGCGCGACATTGGCCAGGCCATTGATCGAGCCGCAGCCGCCCGCCCGCATGGTCTCGGCGACAAACTGTTCGGCGCCGCTGAGGATGCACAGTTGCGGAAACGCCTTGGCCAGCGCCAGGCCATGCTCGCGGTCGCCGCTGCTGTCCTTGACGCCGATCACTTGTCCGGGGTGGCGTTCGGCCAGCGTACGCACGCTGTCGTGGCTGAACACCACACTGGACAGGCCGGGGATGTGGTACAGCAGGACCTGGAGCCGGGGATCGTCGATGCCGCGAATGACGATGGACACCGACTCCATGATGCCGGCGTCCCGCGGTTGGCGGAAATAGAACGGCGGCATGAACAGCAGCCGCAAGCAGCCTTTGCTGACGGCATGCCGGCCCAGGTCGATGGCGTCCGCCAGCGCGCTGCAGGTGATGGTGACAACGATCTGGTCTGGCCGCAGTCCGCTGTCGATCAACGACTCGAGAAGGCCTTTGCGCTCTGCGTTGGTGAATGCCGGCCCTTCGCTGGTCGTACCAAAGAGGGTGACGCCGTCACAGCCGGCGGCCAACATGCGTTTGGCATGCCCGATGGCGCGGTGGGTGTCCAGGTCGCCATCGGCCGTGACGGGGGTGAGCAATGCCGGCCAAAGGCCGTGGATTTCGTGCTTCAAGTTGTTTTCCTTCGTGTCGAGGCGGTTTTGGGTCGGGGTTTCGGTGCCGGGTTGGTCGGGATGTCCGGGTTGACAAGCTCCAGCGGTGCGTTCATGACCCGGTCGCGCGCGCTGCGGATATGGGCCTCCAGCAGTTCGGTGGCCTTGGCCGCATCTCGCTCGCGCAACGCGGCAATGAAGCGCAGATGCTCCTGCATGGCCGGAATCAGGCGCGCTGGCGTGATGACACTGTTCTCGAGCTTGATCAATCGGATGCGCAGGCTGTTGACTCGGTAGACCTCGGACACGATCTCGTTACCCAGCGCATCGACCATGCGGTCGTGCAGACCCCAGTCGATCGCCTGTGCGTCGTCCAGCAACTGGCTGTCGACCGACGCGGCGCTGGCGCGCCGCAACACGTCCTGGTGCGAGGCGTCGATCTGCTCGAGCTCATGGCCACTGGCGGAGTGCACGAAGTGGCGTATCGCCTCATGCTCGATCATGGAGCGTACCTGGAAGGCATTGCGAATCAGCTTGAGATCGACATGTGCGATCTGCAATCCGCGTTGCGGCACGGTCTTGACAAGGCCACCGGCCTCGAGCCGCGGGATCATCTCGCGCACCGCACCCAGTGGCATGTCGAGCAGCGTCATCAGTTCGCGCTGCGAAATGAACTGGCCGCTGCGGATGCCGCCGCTGAGGATTTGCTGCGTGAAGCCCTGGTAGGCACGGGCCCGCTGGCTGGTGCCATCGGGCGCCGTGTTGCTGGTCAGCGGTACGACGGCGGCAGGGATTTTCCGTTTCCCGGTCACGGACGCACAACGCCTTTCTTGAGCAGGATGTTGCCGTAGACACGGCATTCCCCGGTTGCGACGATGGCGAATGCGGCGGCTGCACGCTGATAGAACGCGAAACGCTCGAGGGGCGATGATGCCGCGGCCCCGTGACGGTGCAAACTGGCATTGAAGGCCTGCACGACGACGGGCACGGCATTCGCGTCGCCCACCACCTGCATCGTCCATGCCGGCCGGTCGACGAAATCGTCCAGCGGCAGCACACTGAGTACCGCGTCGAGCACCTGCGGCGCGTCGACTCCCGGCATCCGCACCAGCCGCCTGGCATGCGTTGCCGCCGGGAAGTTGGCGTCGGCGAGCACAATTTCGTCGCCATGCCCCATGCTCGCGAGCACGTGCAGCAGGTCGGGCGAGAGCAGCGGAGACAGTCCTTTGAGCATCGGCTTCACGCTCCGGGGTTCAGGTGCCCACGCTCGAACGGGCATACGTGGCAGACAGCGTGTTGACGGACTGACATGTTAGTAATACTATCAGAACGCGGGCGCTGTCGTCAATGCCTGTTTTCTCCTGCCATTTCAACTCCCTTGCTGCCACGGACCATGCACGGTATTGCCTATATCGCCGGCCAACCGGTGCCCTCTTGCCTGCTCGCGCCCCTGAACGAAGTCGCCGACTGGCGCGCGGCACGGCCCGAGTTGCCGCAGCGACTCGCCCGGGACGGTTATGTGCTGCTGCGCAACGCGCTCGATCCGGATCTGGTGCGGCAGGCGCGCCGCGACGTGCTCGAACGGCTGGCCGCGGTTGGAGAGATTGTTCACCCCGTCGATGCCGCGGTTGCCAGCGGCACCAGCCGCCGTGCGGAGCAGCACCCGGACCTCGGCGCGTTCTGGCGCTCGGTCTGCGAGGCGCCGCCGATGCGCGAACTGACCCACGGCGCGCGCTTGGCCGAGATTTCCGCCGCCTTGCTGGGCACACCCACAGTGCCATTCGATTTCCTGTGGCTGCGTACCATGCTCGAGGGTCGTGCGAGTCCGCTGCATTTCGACCATGTCTACATGAACCGGGGCTCCTGGAATGTCCTGACCGCCTGGATTCCGCTTGGCGATGTCGCCATGCAGGCCGGGCCGCTGGTCGTGATCGAGGGCTCGAACCGGTTCGAGGATGTGATCGCGCGATACCGCGGTGTGGACGTCGACCGCGATGGATTGCCCGGATCGTTTCCGGGAGACGCCGTGGGCTTCGCACGCGAGCGTGGCGCCCGTTTGCTGACCGCGAATTTCCGGCTGGGCGACGTGATTCTGTTCGACATGTTCACCTTGCACGGTTCGTGCGACAACCGGCTTGGCGCAGGCCAGGTGCGGCTGTCCTGCGACGTGCGGTGGCAACCGGCCGGTGAAGCGCGTGATGATCGCTGGTTTGGTACACCCCCTTCGGGGCACGGCAACCTGAGCTACGGCGGCCTCAACGGGGCGAAGCCGCTGGGCGCGCCCTACATTGAACGCTGAACCGGTCAACTCTGCCTGCATCGCCTAAGATGTGCGTCTTTTGAGGAGACCATCATGAAAATCGAGACCATCGCCGTGCACGGCGGATACAGCCCCGATCCGACCACCAAGGCGGTCGCGGTGCCGATATACCAGACCGTTGCATACGCGTTCGACAACACGCAGCACGGTGCCGACCTGTTCGACCTGAAGGTGGCGGGCAACATCTACACCCGCATCATGAATCCGACCAATGCCGTGCTCGAGGCACGCGTCGCGGAAATGGAAGGGGGTGTGGGCGCACTGGCAGTGGCATCGGGCATGGCGGCGATCACCTATGCGATCCAGACCATCGCCGAGGCGGGCGACAACATCGTGTCGGCCTCGACGTTGTATGGTGGCACTTACAACCTGCTGGCCCATACGTTGCCCCAGATGGGCATCGAGACCCGTTTCGCCGACTATCGCGATCCGGCGTCGTTCGCCCAGCTGATCGACGGCAAGACCAAGGCCGTGTTCTGCGAGTCGATCGGCAATCCGCTGGGCAACGTCACCGACCTTGCAGCGCTGGCCAAGGTCGCGCATGCTGCCGGCGTGCCGCTGATCGTCGACAACACGGTACCCAGCCCCTACCTGTGCCGACCGTTCGAGCATGGTGCCGACATCGTGGTGCATTCGCTGACCAAGTACCTGGGAGGACATGGCAATTCGATTGGCGGCATGATCGTCGACTCGGGCAAGTTCCCCTGGGCCCAGCACAAGGCGCGTTTCAAGCGGCTGAGCGAGCCGGATGTCAGTTACCACGGCGTTGTCTACACCGAGGCCTTGGGCCCGGCGGCCTACATCGGCCGCGCCCGGGTGGTACCGCTGCGCAACATGGGTGCCGCGTTGAGTCCCATGAACGCGTTCCTGATCCTGCAAGGTATCGAGACGCTGGCGTTGCGCATGGACCGCATCTGCGACAACGCGCTGAGCGTGGCCGGCTTCCTGAAGTCGCACGCCAAGGTCGGCTGGGTCAACTACGCGGGCCTGAGCGACCATCCCGACCATGGTCTGGTCCAGACACTGATGGGTGGGCGGGCCTCGGGCATCATCGGCTTCGGCCTCAAGGCCCAGGACAGTCGCGAAGCGGGGGGCCGTTTCCAGGACGCACTCAAGCTGTTCACCCGGCTGGTCAATATCGGCGACGCCAAGTCGCTGGCCTGCCATCCGGCTTCGACGACGCACCGCCAGCTGGACGCTGACGAACTGGCCAAGGCTGGCGTGCAGGAGGACATGGTGCGCCTGTCGATCGGCATCGAGCACATCGACGATCTGCTGGAGGACCTGACCCAGGCCCTGGCCAGCACCTGACCGCAGTGGCGAGTGGCGAGCGGCGAGCGGCGAGTGGCCAGCTCACCGCGGCATCGCCAACTTGTTGTCGGGCCCGCCGCAGGTCTGCTGACAGCCTTGTTGTCGATCCATCATCATGTCCCAGCACATGCCCAGTGAAACGCCCGAAAGACAACCGCTGATTGCCTGTGTCGGCCATTGCGCGATCGACCATGTATTTCAGATCGACCACTTTCCCGACCGGGCCACGAAGACGCCGGCACACCGGTATGAAAGTGTGGGTGGCGGCATGGCGGCCAATGCCGCGCTGGCCTGCGCCCGGCTCGGCGCCCGCGTGCGGTTCGTCGGCGCGGTCGGCCCGGACGACGCCGGGCGCATGGTGCGCGGTCAGCTGACAGCGGAAGGCATCGACCTGACGCACCTGCAGGTGGTGCCGCATACGCATACATCGGCTTCGGCCATCATCGTTGACCGGCAGGGCGAGCGCCATATCTTCAATCACCGCGGGAACGCGCTGGCCCATGCGCAACTGCCCGATGACAGTGTGTTCGACGGTTGCGACGCGGTACTGGTCGACCCGCGTTGGCCTGCCGGCGCCAGAGCCGCCTTGTTGTGGGCGCGTGCCCATGGCCGGCTGTCGGTGTTCGATGCGGATGTCGCGCCGCAGCAGGATCTTGAAGCACTGGTGCCGCTGGCGCGCTGGGTCGTGTTTTCCGAGCCCGGGCTGGCCGTCTGGTCGGGTCCGGTGGCGCAGGAAGCGGCCTTGTTGCGGGCGATCTATCTTGGCGCCAGCTGCGCGGCAGTCACTCTGGGTGCGCAGGGCATGATGCTGGTGTCCGATGGCCGCTTGCACCGTGTGCCGGCGTTTCCGGTCCAGGCCATCGACACCACTGGCGCCGGCGACGTGTTCCACGGCGCGCTGACGCTGGCCCTGGCCCGCGGCATGCAGCCGGGCGACGCATGCACCTATGCCAGCGCCGCGGCTGCGCTCAAGTGCACGCAGGCCGATGGTATTCGCGGGGCGCCAACCAGGGAGGCGCTGGATGCGTTCTTGCTGCGGCCCCGCCCTGGCCGCAACCGAGGAGATGAATGATGCGCCTGCGGGATCTCACCGTGTCGCAACGAATCCACCGGTTGACCCTGGCCGTGGCGAGTGGGCCAACCCACCCGAGGCCATGATGTTCGCTGCGATGACCAATGGCCTGCCGCTGGGCCTGGGCGGTGCGCCGTTGGGCAACCTGTTTACCGCGATCGACGACGACGCAGCGCTGGCGCTGGTGCGCGCAGCCTGGGCCTCGGGTTGCCGTAGTTTCGATACTGCGCCGCATTACGGCAATGGTCTGAGCGAGCACCGGCTGGGCCAGGCCTTGCGTGGCTTTGACCGTGCCGCCTTCAGTCTGTCATCCAAGGTGGGACGCCTGCTGCTGCCCGATGCAGCGGCTGCGCGCGAGCAGAACGGTTATGTCGGCGTGTTGCCGTTCGTGCAGGCATGGGACTATTCCGCGCATGGCGTGCGCCGCAGCGTCGAGGACAGCTTGCAACGGCTGGGGCTGGCTGCGTTGGACGCCGTCTATGTCCACGACTGCGACGCCGGCGTGCATGGCCAGGACTATGCGCGGGTGCTGCGCCAGGTTGTCGGCGAGGCTTTGCCGGAGCTGCGCCGGATGCAGCGCGACGGCCTGCTGCGCCATGTCGGGCTGGGCGTCAATGATGTGCAGGTGTGCCTGGACGTGCTGCATCAGGCCGAACTGGACTGCATTTTGCTGGCTGGGCGTTACAGCCTGGTGGACCATGGCGCGCTGGCCGAGCTGCTGCCGTTGTGCGAGCGAAGGGGCGTACGTATCGCCCTGGGGGGTGTATTCAATTCGGGCATCCTGGCCACGGGCGTGCGCGGTGGCCTTGGGGCGCCGCTGCGTTTTAACTATGCCCAGGCGCCGCAGCACTGGATCGACCGGGTCGGCGCAGTGGAGGACATCTGCGGGCGGCACCAGGTTCCACTGCGCGCCGCGGCGCTGCAGTTTCCTTTGGCCCATCCAGCGGTCGAGATCGTGTTGCTGGGACCCCAGGATCGTTCGCAATGGGACGATGGCGTCACGATGCTGGGTCATGCGGTGCCTGAGGCTTTCTGGCAGGAACTGCGGGCCGCCCGTCTGGTGCCGGAGGCGGCGCCATTGCCCGTGCCGGAGCGCGCATGATCGACGCCCACTTCCATATCTGGCAGCTGTCGCGGGGCGACTATGGCTGGTTGACGTCGGCGATGGGCTCGATCCACCGGGATGTATCGCTGCACGACTGGCGTCGTGTCAGCGCGCCCTGCGGGGTGACAGCAGGCGTGGTGGTGCAAGCCGCGCCGACCGAGGCAGAGACCCGCTTTCTGTTGCAGCAGGCCGAACACGCGCCAGATGTGCTGGGCGTTGTCGGATGGGCCGACATGCTGGCTCCCGATGCGCCCGCGCGTATCGCCGCCCTGGCGGCGCATCCCAAGCTCAAGGCCCTGCGCCCGATGCTGCAGGACAACCCGGACCCTGACTGGATCTTGCAGGGTGCGCTCGATCCGGCGTTCGAATCCATGCTGGAGTGCGATCTGGCATTCGACGCACTGGTCAGGCCGGTGCACCTGACGCGTATCCGGGCCCTGGCGCAGCGTCATCCGGCGCTGCGCGTCGTGGTGGACCACGGCGCCAAGCCGGATATCGCGTCGGCCCAGTGGCAGCCCTGGGCCCAGGACCTGGCGGCGCTTGCCTCGGCGCCCCAGGTGGTGTGCAAGTGGTCCGGGTTGTGGAACGAGGCGGCTGTGCAGGCACCGGTGTCCGCGCTGGCGCCCTGCATGCGGCATGTGCTCGATTGTTTCGGCGCCGAGCGGGTGATGTGGGGCAGCGACTGGCCGGTGCTCGAGCGTGCCGGGGGCTACGCTGCCTGGCATTCTGCAGCGATGGGCATGTTGTCGCGGCAGCAGCGGCTGCAGGTGCTGGACGGGGTCGCGCGCAGGGTTTACCGGTTGTAGCTTTGACTACATCGGCGCAGCGAGCGGCCGGACTTGATACGATGGCGCAAACTCCACCAGGATTTTCCATGAACGCACCCCTGCACCAGGAAATGCCGCTCGCGGTCCTCGACGATGCCCTGGCACTGCAACATGCCAGCGCGCAGTGGGACAGCGACATTTTGGCCCAGTTGCGGGACTACATCGCCGTGCCGGCCAAATCACCCGGCTTCGACGCGGCCTGGGCGGAGCACGGCCATATCGAGACCGTGTTGCGTTCGGCCGCGGCCTGGGTCGAGGCGCAGAAGGTCGATGGCCTGCGTCTGGAGATCGTGCGGATCGACGGCCGCACCCCGGTGTTGTTTTTCGAACTCGACGCCACGCGCTGCGGCTCCAGCCAGACCGTGCTGATGTACGGCCACCTGGACAAGCAGCCCGAGTTCACCGGCTGGCGCAACGACCTGGGTCCGTGGACACCCCGATACGAAGACGGCAAGTTGTACGGCCGCGGTGGCGCCGACGATGGTTACGCGGTCTACGCCAGCATTGCGGCGGTGCAGGCGCTCAAGGCCCAGGGCGTGCCGCATCCGCGTATCGTGGGCCTGATCGAGACCTGCGAGGAAAGCGGCTCTTACGACCTGTTGCCGTACATCGACGCCTTGCGGCCCCGTCTGGGCGATGTGGCTCTGGTGGTGTGCCTGGACTCGGGCGCCGGCAACTACGACCAGTTATGGTTGACGACCAGCCTGCGGGGCATGGCCAGCGGCACGCTCAAGGTCGAGGTGCTGACCGAAGGCATCCACTCCGGCGACGCGTCCGGTCTGGTGCCATCGAGTTTTCGTATCCTGCGCCAGGTGCTGGATCGTCTCGAGGACAGCGCCACCGGCCGCCTGCTGCCGGCCAGTTTCCATTGCGAGATGCCGCCGGACCGGCTGGCCCAGGCGCGGGCCACCGCAGCCATCCTGGGCGACGAAGTCACGCGGCGTTTCCCGTGGGCCCACTACGACTGCGAGGGTGGGCGCACCTTCGTGCTGCCGACCACCACGGACCCGGTCCAGGCGCTGATCAACCGGACCTGGACCCCGACGCTCAGTGTCACCGGAGCCGAGGGTTTCCCGTCGCTGGAGAATGCGGGCAACGTGCTGCGCCCCTATACCGCCTTCAAGCTCAGTTTGCGTCTGCCACCGCTGGTCGACGCCGCGCAGGCCGTGCAGGAGATGAAGGCCTTGCTGGAAGACAATGCGCCCTACCAGGCGCGGGTCACTTTCGAGAGCAATGGCGGCGCCACCGGCTGGAACGCACCCGCGACGTCGCCCTGGTTCGAGCAGGCGCTCAACGCGGCTTCGATGGCGCATTTCGATGCGCCTTGCGGGTATATCGGGCAGGGCGGCACGATTCCGCTCATGAACATGCTCGAGCGCGGTTTCCCGAAGGCGCAGATGATGGTTTGCGGTGTGCTTGGCCCTAAAAGCAATGCGCACGGACCCAACGAGTTCCTGCATGTGCCTTTTGCCAAGAAACTCACGGCCGCGGTGGCCCGGGTCATTGTCAGCCTGCCGTGACTCCGGCGGGCATGCTTTTCACGCAACCGGGCCGCAGGTCGAAAGCCGTGTCTTTGTTCCGGCTATCGGCGCCCATGTGGGAGCCACGTCGTGGCTGAGACCAACCTCAGCCCGTTGACCGCGCGCGACGGCACCAATCTGGTCGTGATGGACTGGCCGTTGCAAAAGGGGCCGGTGCGCGGTGTGGTGCTGATCGTGCATGGCCTGGGTGAACATGCATGGCGCTATGACCCTTTGGCCAGTCGACTGAACGAGTGGGGTTTCGCGGTGCGTGCCTACGACCAGTATGGGCACGGCGAGTCCATGGGCCAGCGTGGTGCCCTGCCCGACGACGATCGCTTGTTGCAGGACCTGGCCGAGGTGATCGACGAGTCACGCGCGCGCATGCACGCCTCCACGCCGCTGATCGTGCTGGGACACAGCATGGGCGGACTGGTGGCAGCACGATTCGTGGCCCTGCAATTGCGCAAGGTCGAGGCGCTGGTGTTGTCGTCCCCTGCGCTGGACGCAGGGCTGAGCGGCGTGCAAAAGCTGTTGCTGGCCGTGTTGCCGAGGGTCGCCCCGGACTTGCGGGTTGGCAACGGTCTCGATGCCAACTACCTCTCGCATGATCCGGCGGTCGTGGCGCGCTACAAGGCCGATCCCCTGGTGCACGACCGCATCTCCACGCGGCTGGCGCGGTTCATTGCCGAGAGCGGGCCGGCGGTGATTGCCGCCGCACCCCGGT
>Ga0105047_10015187_pt1 | contig 12147 bp, 7 predicted proteins | sample MAT04_FD_78384 | JGI IMG/M metagenome (GOLD analysis project Ga0105047, IMG submission 78384) | Freshwater microbial communities from Lake Fryxell liftoff mats and glacier meltwater in Antarctica - MAT-04 (megahit assembly) | ecosystem: Environmental > Aquatic > Freshwater > Ice > Liftoff... | reverse complement strand
TCAGCCACACGCATCTGCTCCTTCGCCGCCTGTCGCCGTCCCCCACGCCGAAATTTAATTACCGACTCGCGGCATGAAATGCCTGAAAAATCAACGTATCGTTTCCGGAAAGACTCTAAGTCAAGCTGCTTATTCACGCTGAGGGCGAACATCAGCAGTGCGAGGATGGTCCAAATCCGTCGGCGCAATGGGATCGGCCAGGTCGGCTCGGCGTGTCGTCCGGCGAACAGACAAGTGACACCTGCGACGAGATAACCGAATGTGATGGTCCACGCCCAGGGATTGGGATCGCCAATACCAGGACGCCATGTGATGTCCGAAAACAAAGAGAGCATCGACAAAGCTTACCCAGCCGCGGGGAAGAAGTCCCATCGCAACACTGCGCCATCGGCCACAAAAGCACGGCTGGAAAACTGACTATAAAAAAAGAAGCCGCTCAATAACGAGCGGCTTCCGAAAAGCTGGAGTCAAATCTTCCGATTCAACTTAGACGGCGGCGACCTTCTGGGCACGGCGGCGGCGGAACCCGGCAATGCCGGCCGCGATCCCACCGAAGCCCAACAATGCCAACGTGGTCGGTTCCGGCACAGCCGAGACCGAGATTGCGTCAAGCGTAACGCCATTGGAACCCGATGACGTTGATTTGAACGACAACGTGGTGGAGTTACTGAGTGCGGTGAAGATGTAGGTCACCGACGTCCAATTCATGTTGTCACGCGTTGAGGGAGCGCTAGCAGTGATGTTCGCAAACAAGTTGCTGTCAAGGAGGACCTGAGCAGTCTTCACCGCAGCGCCACCATACGGGTTTTTGGAGTAGCTGAACGTCAAATAATAATCTACGTTGGCCACAGTACTCAGTACTTGCGAGATCGTGCCGGCTTGGTTGCCATTCAAGTCGAGGCTTTGTTTGCCTGCGACTTCGGCGTCTTGCCAGCGATAGACCGTGTTGGGCAAATTCTCGTCCACAACATCCACATTGCCGGCGATCGTCCAGCCGGGCAGCGCATTGCCGGTGTATTGGATGAAATGCTGCGGAGCCGTGATCGAGGTATTACCAGGATTTTCAAAGCTACCGTTCGTTACAAGCTCGCTGGCAGCGAACACTTGAGAGGTGACGGTCATCGCCATCGTTGCTAAAAACAATTTCAAGGACAGGCTTTTCATTCGATTGAATCCCTAAACGAGTTGGAACAGTGAGTTACGCATTAACAATTGTGCTTGCTTGACCGCATTGAGCGAGCAATCCAACTTGTGGGGGGCGTAACAGTTCCAGCGCGGGTGCGGGCGAGATGTCCAGCCATTGGCCTGCCTGCAACCATGTGACCAGGTCGAGAACAGGCGGTTCAGTGAAATTTTCTGGTAACGCGACGGGAGCCGAGGTTGTCTGCTCGCCCCCTTGACTGCCAGTTGTGGAACTTCCCAGCGGGTAATCGCCGGCAACTTGCTGATGCAGGATGTCCAAAAGCGAGTTATCGACCAGTTCGGATGAGTTGCTGTTTAAGTCCGAAACTCGGGTGCCAGCTACCTCATCGCATCCCTCATCGACCCAAATTGACGCGGAATCTTCCGCAGCGGCAATTTGCAGAGCAGACACGGAAAAATCATCAATGATTGTCGCAGCGTTCGCAGAACCAGCCATGATCGTCATCCAGACGCAGACCGTGGTCCAGACCCTCAGTGAAGGTTGGATGGGCGAACGGCGGAGAAGTTTGACGAACGACATTATTGTATGCGATCAGCACGTCGACAACGAGAGTGTGTTTACCTTGGGGCCACACCCAGCACTATTATGTAGAATATCCAGTTTTGCTGTTACAATCCAACTCAAAATTGGCCAAAATGGCAGTTTTTGCGCTAATCCGAAATTGATGAGGCGAATTCGAGATCATAGCCGAAGCCATTTACTTCATGATTTCCAGCGCGGTCGGGCCACCAACCCTGCGATACCCTAGAAGTTACGCTCTGTAAGTGCCAAGCAGAAAACAGTTTGCAGAAATTCGTCTCTGAATGCGATTTCGCAAATGAACCGTTCCTGAATTACGATTTTCCCAATGCTGACCGAAGTTTGGCTAGCATGGGTCGCTCGAGTGGATGCAGGGACTGGTCCGTCAAACCAAGTTCCAGAGATCGGCTGAATGCGCGTTGCGCCGGCTCGAGCTGCTTCATTTGAACTCGGGCCAACGCCACATGAAAGTAGCGTTCCGCTTTTTCGCCTTCCCGCAGACTTTCTTCAAAATCGGCAAGGGCACGAGCGGGAATGCCCGCCGCCAGGCAAACCATGCCACGCGTGTCGAGCAGTACACCCGTCTGGCCTCTGCTGTCGATCGCCAGTTGGATCAGTTTTAAGGCCTCATCATCCATCTGGCCGGACATGGCCCATAAGGCCGCGAGATTATTGAGTGCCGCGATATTCTGAGGATTTCGCTTCAAGACATCGCGATACAACTGGGCCGCGTGATCCGTGTCGCCCCGCCAGCCCATCAGGTCCGCCAAAGCCAGATCGAGCAACTCGCTGGGTGGTAACGTCTTGCGGAGTTCCTGGAGTGATTCCTGCAGCCGGGTCAATTGGGTGGGCGTCGTCTGGGAGTTCTTGATCATTGCGACGCTGACCGCGACGAGAGATTGAGGTGCGGCGTTGGTGCCGTGGGCGGTGAGCAGCTCGAGTGCGCGATCGACCTGATTCAATCGAGCATGGTGTTCGGCCAGGACGAGTGCTTCCTGCGGACGTTGCTGGATGTAGCTCTGATACAACGCTTCCGCTTCGACTGAAAAGCGTTGGGACTCGTCGGGGAGTTTTAATTGCTGGAGCGCGACGGCGAATTCCCCAAATCGTTTGGCTCCCCACAGCTGGGTTGTCAGTGACACATCCGGGGTGTCCTGCGCCGTGTCATCCAGAATTGTCGACTCTTTCAAGAGTGTGACGACTTCCGGATAGTGCTTCTGCGCGAACAGGATCTGCGATTGAAAATCGATCGTGAGGAGGCTGTCCGGGGCGGCTTCCTGAAGGCGAGGCAGCCAGAGTTCCGCTTCCGTCGTCTCGCCAGATTGCAGCAGCAATTGCAGAAACGCACTGAGAAATCTCAGATCATTGCTGCGCGAGACAACGAGCTTTCGAAACTCCGAGCGTGCTTTCGCGCGATCTCCGGTGGCGACGCAGAGCTTGGCGAGGAGATAGCGATCCTCGATCGCGGTGTCCGAATCCTGCTCCAGCGATTTTTCCAGCAGGGGAATCGCGGAGCGTCGCTGTTGGAGAGAGGGATGCCTGGCCAGCACCAGAGCCTGGATTCGAAGATCAGCCGGTGTCGCGCTGCCGGCGTTGCGATTCTCCCCGATGATCGTGAGGGCTTCGTCGATTTTTTTGGTCTCGCCAGCCATCGACAGTGCCAGCGCCAAATTCAGTGTGGCCCACTTTCGCTCGCGACTTTCGGCATCCGGCAGACTCTGGAGCATTTTCCGTAATAGAACTTCCGCTTCGTTCCCACGTCCCGCTTTTAACTGGAATTGAATCGCGGCTCGGAGTACGGCCTCGTCCTCCGGCGACTGCTCCAGCGCCAATTCGTATTTGGCGCGCGCCTGGTCGAAGTTGCCGATCAGTTCATAACACTGGGCCACAGCCAGCAGCGCGTCTTGTGCGTTGATGGCTTGCTCCGCGTCAAGCACAACCTGAGCGGCCTGCCGCATCTGCTGGGAGCGAGTCAAAACCTGCACAAGCACGATCCACGCTTCGGGTGCGGCGGGGTCTGCCGCAATAACCTCTCGCAGCTGCTCTTCAGCTTCCTGGTTTCTGCCGACCATTCCGAGAACCTGCGCCAGCCAGAGCTTATTGGCACCGCTGTCGGACTCGCGCACGAGTTGCTCCGCCATGTCGATCGCGCGCGACGTATCATTGAGCCGAATCGCGATCTCGGAGGCGGATCGCAGCATATCGCTGGTAAACAGGTTTTGTCGCTCGCCGAGTCGGCGGACGATTTGATCGGCCTCGATAAATCGTTTCTGAGCGAACAGTAACGACACAGTTCGGCTGAGAATGGCGGGATTTCGTTCCCCCAGTTTGATGGCCTCTTGCAAATGCTCGGTCGCCGCCATCTGGTCCCCGCGTCGGGTGGCGATCTCCGCGGACAGGAGCGGAATTCTGGTCCATGTCGGCCTTTGGGCCTTGGCTTTGACAAGGTGCAAACCCGCCTGTGCGAGATTATGCGACTCTTTTTCCGGATCGGTCACCAAACTGAGGCGAACCGCTTCCCCATAGTGCCACAACGGCCCCTCCCCGGTGATGCCGCGGATTTCCATCAGCACGCGCTCCATCAATTCCGGTTGATTGGCTCTCAGGGCGACATCGCACAGCATGAGCCGCATGGAGAGGTCACCGGGTTGTTGTGCGGCGGCAATCATCCCGAGTCGCTCGGCTTCCTCGTAATCGCCAACCACCAGGAACATCAGCGTGAAGTTTCGCAGAAAGAGAAACTGGTCTGAGGCTGACCACGTTTCCGGTATGTGAGAACTCTTTTCGAGCGCCTCGCCGGCTTGATTGCCCAGACGCTGCATCAAGAGCCGTCCTTCGACCACCCGCAGAGTGACCGTGTCGCCAAATTGCTGTTTGGCCGCTTGAAGAATCTGATCTGCCAGTTCCCAATTGCGTTCAATCTGAGCGAGCGTCAACTCGACAATCCAGAGATCCAAGTCCTCAGGCTGATTCTGTCTCGCCTGGGAAATCAGCCGCATGGCATCATCATGCTGATCAAGATTCACGAGCTTTTCGGCTCTCAGAATCGGAATCTGCGACGTACGAGGAAGTTCCTGCTCAACCTGGCTTAGCACCTGATCAAACTCGCTCCAATCCTGAGTGTCTTTTGTTTGGCGAGCGACAAGTCGGAATAGGCATTTCGCGAGATCAATACCTGTTGATGGCGGCGCATTGGGGATCGAGCGGATGCGGCGGTACTCGTCGGCGGCTTGAAAAATGAGGTTCGATGCCATCAGTGATTCAGCCAAGCCAACTCTTGCGGGGACCCATTGAGGATCGAGATCGACCGCACGCCGCAAACATGTGATCTGAAGATCGAGAGCATCGGTTTCGCCGTAAGCGCGTGCGAGGTGAAAATCGAGTTGTTTCACGACATCGGGCCATTCCATGAGCCTGGGGCGAACAGCTTCCAGTCGCTGAATCGCGGCTTGCCATTGCCCCTGCATCAGCAGGATTCGACCCTCGCAGAATTCCCGCTGCTCAGCCGGCTGATTCATGGCGCGCATCTGGGCGACACCTTCCTCCGCTTCAGCCTGAATCCCGGCATCGATCAGCCAATTGACCAGATTCCAACGGAGATCAGGATTTCGGGGCAATGCCGCGACGCCTTGCCGCAACGCATCGAGCGCGGCCGCGGACTGCTTCGCCGCCATCTCCAGATCCGCGAGCGCGAGAAAGAAGCGGGGATCACCTGGGTGTTTCTCTTTGCCGCGAGTGATGAATTCGCGCGCGGAAGCGCGGTCATCCATGGCCAATGCGACTCGGCTGGAAAACGCCAGGACATCGGCCGAATCCGGCGACAGTTCTCGCGCGCGGGACGTATCGGTGTTCACCTGGCCGAGCATTTCAGAACGCACGTGCGGCTCCAACCGCGAACTTGGCTTGCTCAATTCGTCAAGACGCCATTGACCACGGGTTAAATGGGCCAGGAAATTCTCTGAGTTCTTGGCGACCATTAGATCCATCAGGCCCACCGCTTCCTCAGGCCGGCCGAGACGCTGTTTCAGCAATGTTGCGAGCGTAGAATAAGTTTCCAGGCGCTCCGGAGAGTGCGAAATGGCGGTTTGCAGGGATTCGCACGCGGGTTCGTATTCCGCCAGGGCCGCTTGACATAACCCTTTGTATTCCCACAACTCCCCGTCGTCAGGAGCGTCTTTTAACAGCCTCTCGATATTTTCCAGCGCATCCTGATAGCGGCCCATTTTCATCGCCAACGGGACAAGTTGGCGACGGATATCCGCTCGTTCGGGTTCGATTCGCAAAACTTTTTCCAGCGTGAAATACGCGGAACCAACCCGATCCGCCTGGGCCAGCTCTTCTCCATAGAGAGCCAGCCCATTGATGTCCTTCGGCAAGAGCGTGACATAACGGCCCAGATGCCGTAGCGTGTCAGGCGTTCGCTTTTCCGCTTGAGCACGCAGGGCCTCGCGCATGAAGCCATTCGCGATCTTCGGCACCTGCAGTCGATGAACAACCATCAGCGCAAAGCACGCCACGCCCGCGACGATGAGCAAGCCCGCGGACCACCGGAGATCAAATCGTCTCATGTCGAACCTCTGAACAAATGATGCTGATCACTCGAAGATTCTATGGTCATCAGTCTAGTTGACTCACGGGGAAATTCGAGGCTTCGGTGAGAATTTCCTGTTTTGCCGAATTAAACAGAAGCCAGCCAGGGACGATGGTCCTCGCCGCTTCCGGCAGCGGCAGGCTCTCCGTGAAGCGACATCACCTGTCACTGCCGGGCACATTTTGCGGATCAGCCATGTTTTGGTTCAGCAATCCATTTTTTGGATTCGATTGCCAATCCAAAACGTCTGATGGTCAAGCCACCGCACTAACAACTGAATTCTGCCCCGTGTTTAACGAGAAACGGTTAGCAGACCATTGAATTTCTCGTGGCACACGTTTTTAACGTGTGAGTCACTCGATTTTCTCGCCATTTTCGTTCAGTTTCTGTCACGTTAAAAACGTGACCCACGTTTTTCAACAGCCTGCTACGAATGCTGGGCACGATAGCGATAGTCTTTTTCGTAAGGTGAGTAATGATCTTCACTTGCGTCTCCGGTCACCACGCAGCCCAGGACGGGGATTCCAAACTCATCCAGAATGCTGCGCGCGGCCATTAAATTCGGGATCGTGCTTTTGTCTTTGATGACGGAGAGGATGGCCGCGTCGGTCTGGCGGCCGACTAGCCGTCCGTCCATAACTGGTAGTAACGGACAACTATCGACGATGACAAATTCAAAATTTGCGCGCGCATTCGCGAAGAGCGCCTTCATCGAGCCGTTCGATGCGGCCTGCAACAGCGACACTTGAGCGTGACCCGCGGTGAGCATGTACAACTTGCGAGGCGTGATTTCGACCATGGCCTCCTCGAGCTCGGCAGTGTCCGACAGGACTTCCGCAATTCCGATGTCTGTTAGGACCTTAAACCTCTGATGCAAAGTGGGCCGTCGCAGGTCAAAGTCGATGAGCAGCGTGCGATGCCCGCTATCGGCCAGGCTTAGTGCCAATTGCATGGCCAGAGTCGACTTCCCCTCGCCTTGGACTGCACTGCTGATCAACACGACCCGGTGACCTTCCAGATCCAGTTTGTGAAGCAGGAGCGATGTCATGGCGGAAACCGATTCGTTCAGCCGACGACGCCAAAGGAGTGCCGTGCCGTCTTGTCGAGTGCTGAGACCCGCCATGACCCGTCGAGGCACATGAGGAAGCGATCCCAAAACCGGCAATTTTAACTGTTCGCTCATCGTCTGACGGCCGTTGACCAGTTGCCTGCGAATGTCGAAGATTAACAGCGCGCCAAGCGGGGCCAGCAACCCGAACAACGCCGCGGCTCCGGCGAGAGGCAGGCGTTTCTTCGACGTACCAACTGGAGGAACCTGAGCATCGCCAAACATGGTGATGCGGGAGTTTGACTTCAACTCGATTCTCGTTCGCTCCAATTCATCGGTGATGCTGGACACTACTTTGTCCAGACCGTCAACTTCTTTGGTCATCATTTCCACATCGATCGACGACCGGCCAATCTTTTTTCCTTCGGCCTCCTGATCCTTTAACTCTTCAAGCAGCTTCTTCTCTTGAGTTTTTAGAATGGCGATTTCCAGCGGAATGTTCTGTTCTGAAAGACCGTTCGCGTTCCGGGATTTGAGGTCTCCAGCTCGGCCATAACCACCCGCTTGAAGCTCAATCAACCGCTCTTCGGCGAGGCGTCGGGCTTCTTCCATCTTTTCCCGATATTTGGCGATGTACGGTGCCGCAGCGGCGGGTGCCAACCGCTTCTCTGTCCGCTCGATCAGTTTCGCCTGTTTCTCGAAATCGTACAGGTATCGTGCGCCGAGCTCATCCTCCATTAAGATCGGGTTGCCCTCCAGTTTCACCTCACTGGCATCCTCCCCTGCCATTTCCGAGTCGGAACCGCCCACACCGCCTGACGGTTGATCGGCGTTTTCCTGATTCGCCCCCGTCGGTGCTTCGCCCCCGTCACTTTCGGACGCATCTGGCTCAATAAATTGTGAGTGAACCTGCAGTTCGCCCTCTCGCCGCATCACTTCGAACTGCACCTTCGTCAATTCCGAGCGAATGAGGCCGAATTGTTGCAATGCCGCCTGTTGTGCCAGATGCAAGGTCGTTGAATCGCCGGAGCCAAGCGTTTCAGCCAGACCGCGCAATTCCGCGCGCCGCGTTCTCGCCTTGATTTCCGCATCGACTTTCGCGCGCTCCAGACTGTCGATTCGATTCATCCGCTCATCACGCTCGGCTTTGACAACGTCGTCGTTATAGGTGTTCATCACGGCATCGACCACGGATTTCGCGACTTTCGCGTCGCTATGCGTGAACGAGACATGCATCAGTTCGGCATCGTCCGGGAAATGTACGATGAGTCTTTTCTGCAACCAGCCAATGGGATCTGCCTGCTCTTTCACCGCCGCCAACTCGCTGACTTCTTCCCGCTTGAGAGCGCTATTCAGCAGATTGGCATCCAGAATCAGCTGCCGTTGCGTATTCTTGAAATTCCTGTAATTGGTGTTCACCGCGTGGTCAGCCGTTTCAAAAAGCAAAGGGACATGCTCCGCCGTAATGCGAATGACCCCCGTCGCCTTGTATTCCGGGCGAAAGACCAACCAGGCACCAACACCGAGAGGGCCTGCCAGCAAAATGCCTAAAATCGCGCCCAGCAGCCACGTTCGCCGAAGCGAGTGCAAAATTGTGGTCGGATTGATGTTCGACGTTGGCTCGGCAGACCCATCCGCATCAATCACATAGGGTTGCGCGATCAGCTCTGTCGCGGCAGGCCGAATGCTCAGCTCGTTGCGACGAATTGCCGAGCGGCCAATCGCACCTTCATCATTTTCAATAATCGTCGTCATGGCGTTTGCTCCATCGAACGAAATCGATTCACCGCGAAACCAAGGACAGAATCCAATCGTGACCTCTGACCACGCGCCGGTGAGGTCAAAACCTCAATTCCTGCAATCGCGGCGGTTCACTTTTACATCGCGAGAACCGATTCTAACCAGAATCCGTAGCTCCAACCACAAAAAAATCAACTGAAACTCATCATCTACCAATCGCTGTTGTGGCGAAAGATTCTCCCCGTCAACAATTGGCTCGCCGCCGCATAAGCCAGCCCCCCCGTCGGATTTCGCCTCGCATCCGCCCCAATTTCGCTCATCGGTGAACTCCGCCAAGTCAGCGTGATTTGCCACAATCGTCGCTCGCTCTGAATCATACCAGCCGTCGTCGATGCGATGTGCGTCCTCAGCAGCGGCAGGCAGCGGCAGCCCTCGGGATCACCGAAGTAGCCATTCGTCAAACGGATAGAGTTCCCAATCAACGATAGCCGCGAAGCACGCTTATCGTTCGGGTGCCGTCGTGATCGGGTCGTGCGGCGGGCTGCCGTTTTGGTTGCGTCGCCCCAGCGAGCAGAGGTCTGCGATCAACATACACCCGACGAACAGCGCGTTTTGGGCGTATCTTGTGAAAAGTCGACGAGGTTCGCGCGCGAGCCGATAGAACCATTCCAGCCCGACTCGCTGCATCCACTTTGGCGCTCGCAGGATACGGCCGGCCGCGAAGTCGAGCGATCCGCCAATTTGGACGCACACCGTTCCTGCCAGAGCCGAACTGTTTTGGTGGACCCAGAGTTCCCCTTTCGGTTGCCCGTACGCCACGAACAACAGGTGAGGCCGGGTCGCCCGGATGCGCTCCAACAGTTCCGCGTCCTCGGCGGGGGTGGTCGGTCGGTACGGCGGAGATTCGATGCCCACGACCTGCAGGCCGGGAAATCGGGCCGAGAGGTTTCCGGCCGCTAGCTCCCCAACCCCTGGCGCTCCACCCAGAAAAAAAAGTCGATATCCCCTTTGTGCGGCTCGCTGGCAGATCGCGGGCACAAGGTCCGCTCCGGTCACACGTTCGGGCAAGCGGCGCGGGAGGAGCCGCGACGCCCAAACGAGGGGCATCCCGTCCGCCACCACGAACGCGGCCGCATCGACGACCTTCCGCATCGCTGTGGAGTTGTGGATGAGCATGGCCGTATGAATATTTACCGTCATAAAGTAAGCCGCACGGCCACTTTCGATCAGTCGTTCGACCTCATCGACGGTCCGAGCGAAGTCCCACGGAGCGAATGGCACCCCCCACACCCGGATGAAATCGTCGGGTAAAGGGGGAATCGGCGGAGACGGCATGGGCGAGATCAACTTGCTTGCAGGGTTAGTCGTAAACGGGCGGAGACGGCAGAACACGATCAATCCAAGCGAAACGTGTCGAAATGACCCCCTTATCGCACAGATTCGAGTCTCAAACTTATGAGAATGGCGAAGGCGTATTCCTTGTCGATTATTAGCACTCACGCATTCTTTACAATATCACCCGTGCCGGAATGCCGACTGCAGTCGCACCGGAGGGGACATCGTCGAGAACTACCGCATTCGCACCGATTTTCACGTGATCGCCGATGGTGATGCCGCCGAGGAGTTTCGCACCTGCTCCGACATCGACATGGCCGCCGAGAACCGGCGTGCCTGGCTTGCGGCCGCTGTTTCCGATCGTCACTTGTTGGAAGAGTAAACAATTCGGGCCGATCACCGCGGCGGGATGGATCACGATGCCGTTCGGATGCGGGAGCAAAAGCCCGCCGCCCAGCTGCGAGTTGAGGGGGATATCAGCCCCTGTGACGACGCTCCAAAAGCGATGTTGCAGCACCCAGTAGCCGGTGAACCACTGGAGCAAAGAGCCGCCAGACTTCCACCGCTGATAACATCGGATCGCGCGCAGGAGCCGACGGCTGGGATCCCAATAGGCACGACATTTTTCGCGTGTCCAATCGGGATCAGCGGCTGAGACGATTGATTCGCACTTTCCCTTGGTCAACTCATCCACGGGTTTTCTTTTGCTTTCATTGATGCAAAATCACAGGTTGATTTGTGGTTTGTCTAGAACCTCATCCCGCGCTGTCCGGACCCATTCTTTTTGCGGCTTGACGACGAAGCCCAAGTACAGCGGGATTTTTTGAATCGCGTAGAGCGGGATTCGGGCCAGCGACTTGGCGGGAATGACGCGGCGACCGTAGCGGCACCAGACCGTGAAGAGCGGGATCGCCGCCACGGCGATTGCTCCGCCGAGTGTCGCCGCAGGTCCCCACGCTCCACCTGACAGGGCCAAAATGCTGAGTCCGGTCAATGTGACTCCAGTGCCGAGGAGCAGCGCCGACAGCGGTGGGACGCCGATGTCGAGTGCCAGGGCCAAGAGGTCGAACCGGCCGCGGGAGAATGCGGCAACCAGAAGACGCGGGATGTTTTCCACGATGACTTGCAGATGTCCGTGTTCCCAACGCCGGCGCTGAGAGTCCGCCGCCCGCTCGTCAATCGGGAATTCCCCATAGACCTCGGCGTCCGGTACGAACAAGGGGGACCGACCGTCCACGGCCAGATCCACTGCCAGCCCCATGTCCTCGACAATATGGCCATGAGCCAGTGGTGCCTCGCGAAAGACCTGCCAGGGAAACGCCATGCCAGTTCCGGTCAGCAAGCAGGGCTGACCGAGTCGCCGCAGTCCCAGCGGGCGGACAAAGTTCTTCACCAACATCGCAAACGCGGCCACCTGACGGTTAGGCCCCGCCGCGGCCGGGGCCAGCATTTGGTAGTTCGCCTGAACCGGATGCTGCCATTTAAAGGCTTCCGCGACCAGCCGGAGCAAGGCCGATTCACCAAGGGTGCAATCCGCGTCCACCACCACGACGATTTCCGGAGGGACGTCGGTCAATGCTTCCCGCCCAAATGCCAAGGCGTAACCCTTGCCTCTCCGCTCAGAATCCGTTCGCTCGACAACCTGAACGCCATGCTTTCGTCCGATGTCTGCCGTTCCGTCGGTGCAGTTATCCGCCACGACAAGGACGC
>Ga0105047_10015186_pt1 | contig 12147 bp, 12 predicted proteins | sample MAT04_FD_78384 | JGI IMG/M metagenome (GOLD analysis project Ga0105047, IMG submission 78384) | Freshwater microbial communities from Lake Fryxell liftoff mats and glacier meltwater in Antarctica - MAT-04 (megahit assembly) | ecosystem: Environmental > Aquatic > Freshwater > Ice > Liftoff... | reverse complement strand
GGCGTGCTCGACCAGGCTCATCGTTTCGACAAATTCGCGCCAGTCCATGGCACTCAGGAAACGCAGGCTGGCAATACTGTTGCTGATCGAAACCTGAGCGGCAGCCTGCTTTTGGGTTTCCGCGTGTACCAGCTGTTCGGTAGTCTGTTGCGACTCTGCGAGCAGACGTTCAATCCAGCTCAGCGGCAGTGCCAACGGCGCGCCTTGGCCCTGCAGCTTGCGTACAAATGCAGCGACGAACTGTGTCGTCATCGGCGGATTGGATCGCGCCATATCGGCAATCACCAAAATCAGATTTTTTGAGTCTTTCTCGGCAATCGCGGTCATGCGGTCGGCCCAGGTGTCAGCGAGATCGCGATCATTCATGCCATTCGAGACACGCACAGCAACACGGCGCAGATTCTCGATCAGCGCCAGACGCAGCATGATGGGAATGGCCCATAGCTCGCCCAGCTTGAGGCCGCTAACGGTCTGATAGGCGGACACGAAGCGCCCCAAATTCTCCCTGTCAACCCGACCATCGCCGTGCGATATGGTCTGCAGTGCAATGTCGTACACGCGCGGCAGTCCGGCCGAGTCGCCTCGCGCCAGTCTCGGCAGTTCGCGGCTGTAGCCTTTCGGCAGGTGCCGCTTGGCGGTACGGATCTGTTCTTCGATGAGGTAGAAGTTATCCAACAGCCATTCGCCCGCAGGCGTGATCCGCCGCCTGTCAGTTACGACCCCGGTTAGTTGATTGCAGACGCTGATCAAAACACTTTCGTTGGCTGCTAACCTGGCGAGCAACTGATCCGGCCCGCGCTTGCGCGTTATCCGATGTGCACCCGCCAGCGTCTTTGCATGCCGCTCCATCTGCCCGGTGCTCAGCAGCGTCGATCGTAGCGGCTCCTCTTCAGCCGTCGCGCGTTTGCGAAGCGCAAATGTGCCGAGCATGGCCTTCCATTGAAGCAGCTTGCGGAAAATGATTGTTCTGTTCATGTAAGAAAAGGCAAACTGCACTGGCTAGTTGGTGCAACGTTTACGAGCATGGCGTCCGTTAGCCGACCGGCGTCTGCGCAGGCGGCTGCCCGTTTCTCGTGCCTCACGCCTCGTGGAGGCGGCGCGGCACTACGCAATTTCCGGGCTGGCAATTGCCGATGGGAGAAGTAACCCGCAGCGTCTGCTTGGCCCGCGCTTTTATGCACTGGTGGGTGGCCGCGCTGCGTGGACCCGGCCAGTACGGCTGCATTGGCGACGGCACGGGCGGCCGCGTTTGCCATCAACAACGGCTCCGCCTGCGTCGTGGCCAATCTGCATCGGCTGGCACGCACTGACAATATCATTTGCGCGATGATTGGCCGACTCCAAATGGATGCATAACGATTGAACGCGTTTAGGACAGATGAGCCCTGCTGACCCTTGGCCGGCCAAGCAAACCAAACCAAACCGATCATCGTCAAGTACAACGCGACGATATTGTTCAGCAACGTGTGCAGGGCCAAAATAAGTGGGCTGGCGAGCAAGGAAACGGTCGAGCCGGTGCTCACGTTGAGATTCATAAGCGACTCTTGATTTCTTTGAAGGCGGCCGCGCGATGGGTCAATGCGCGCTGCTTGTTGGGTCGCGACCGCATATCTCACGCGGCAAAATTGCTGGCAACTGTCAGACTAGCCAAGGCGCTCAATTGAGTCAGTGCGGTAGCGAGCATAGCGAGCGCTACGGCGGGCCTGCAGATGGCCGTCGCCATTCGGCGGCGCAAGCATCAACAGGGAAGCCCGCGACTCAACCTGTTGCCGCACGTGTTATTGCATTTCTGCGAGAGCAATCACAAGCCGCGCGCTACATCGAGCCGCTTTCGAGGCCCTTCCGGCTGACACGTGGGTGTAGGGCTCTGGGCACCAAAATCAAAAAAGTCGCCATCGCGGCTTCTATCATTTGCTGCCTTGCATGGCCTATCCGCTGATAGGAATGAGTTTTCGAAAACTCCCCCGATTTGAATCACAAGCACTGGCGCGGTTTACGGGCGATTTGTGCCTTGAGACGCCCGCCAAATGGCGACTTTCACTTTCGATGGCAGATAGATGGCAGACGCAGTTACTTTAATAGTCGCGCCAGTTTCGGCCATGCCTGCTGCCCGGCCGCATAGCCGGCCGCATGCAATTGTTGGTGCGAGTCTTTTCCGCCGATCAGGTGGTGCAGATTCATACGTATGGCCACCTCGGCGCGGGGTATCTGCTCGTTGATTAACGCGTTCGCCATAATCTGCATGGTCCGGAACGCGACGCCGGTAAATCCCGTAACGCCCTCTTCGGCCGGTCGAAACGCGACATCCACGCCGATGACGATGTCCGCACCCATGTCGCGCACCGCGATGACCGGCACGGGTTCGGTCAAACCGCCGTCGACCAGATCGCGCCCGTCGATTTTCACGGGTTCGAACATCACTGGGATACTGCACGACGCGCTCACTAAAGAACACTTAGCGATTGGTGCCTTCAATCTGGAAACACACAAATGTTCGGCAGCGCACTGAATAAGTTGGATTTTCAGGGTAAAAAGTGGCCTTGAACCCTACACACTAGTGCGGTTAGAAAATATGTGACGGCGGGGGGCGTTAAACGACGCTACTAAATCAAATTCTGCTGAGATGAATTAGATATGTACAACAACTAAGACAACTCTGGTTATCGTATCTGCCTTGGCTGTCCACCCATTGCAGGTATTGGCTGGCGGCATGCAAACTTCAGCGATGAACAGTAGCGGGACGAAAGTCAGTTTGCGTGGGTGGATTTGCTTGGACGTAGTTGTTCATCTTAGTACTGAGCGTTGCACTTTTCTCGGTTCTCATTGGGAAGAAAAGAGGTAGACATGCACGCTAACGGACGCGACGGCGATGCGGACTTTTGTAGGTGCGTTGTCCGGTGTTAATCGAAAACGTCATCGACTCGCCGTCGAGGCGGACCGAAACATGAATTCATTCACCTTTAAGGAAGATGCCAACATGAAAACCTCAATACTCGTTGCCGCAATGGTTGCCTGCACCCTATCCGCATCTGTCGTATCCGCACAAGAAAAAACCGCGCCCGCTAAGCCGACGATGAACATGGGCATGAGCATGGACAAACAAATGCCGCAGATGCAGGAGAACATGAAGCAAATGCAGCAACAGATGGAAAAAATCCGGGCGACAACCGAGCCGAAGGAACGCCAGAAACTCATGCAGGCGCACATGCAGGCCATGCAGGAGAACATGAAGGCGATGCGTGGAATGGGCGGCCCGATGATGATGGCCGGGGGCGAGCATGGCGGCATGATGAAACACGACATGAAAGGCGCCATGAAGGACGGCATGAAGGACGGCGCGAAAGATGGCATGAAAGGCGGCATGAAAGACGGCATGAAAGACGGCGATATGATGAAGCACCGCGATATGATGGAAAAACGCATGGACATGATGCAGATGATGATGGAGCAGATGATGCAGCGCGACCAGATGATGCAGCCTATGCCCGCCAAGTAACGATGAATCTTGATTGTCGATCTCAAGGTTTAGACCGCCAGTTTTAGCATGCGGTTGTTCACCCTGCATTTAGCTCAGGCGCAGATAAAGACGCAACTCAGCATCCGGCCTCGCGGCGCTTCTCGTGACCGCTGCGGGTAAGCTAAAAAATTCGCGAGCCTGAAAAGATGTGCTGTGTTCATCGCAGCGACAACTTAAATGAAATCGCCGCACGCAACTAAAAGTGTCGCCACTTAAAAGGGGCAAATTAATGTATGGATTCAGCATTCAGCTAACGTTGCCATTCGATGCCGCCATCGCCAAAGTCACCGAGGCGCTGAAAAAGGAAGGATTCGGCGTGCTCACCGATATCGATGTCAAGGCGACACTGAAAGCCAAGCTCAATATCGAAAGCCGACCGTATCGCATACTCGGCGCATGCAACCCGCCGCTCGCCTACCGCGCGATCGAGGCCGACCCAGACATCGGCCTGTTACTGCCGTGCAACGTGGTCGTGCGCGAAGAAGCCGACGGCGCTATCACGGTCGCGTTCATGGATACCGAGGTCGTATTGCAGTTGGTCGACAAGCCGGAGATACATGCTCTTGGCAAGAAAGTAAAGGCGATTTTGCAGCGGGTCAGCGAGAGCCTCAGGGGGTGACTGCGGTGAAGGCTCGGGCACATGGCTGTTGATGGAGATTGAAATGATGCGAACCACCAAAGTTGTCATTGCATACGCCGTTGCGGCTGGTGGGTCATAAATGGAGTCAGACACTGGCATAAATGGCACCAGGCACCATTTAATCTGACGTTAAAGCCAACAAGTAAAACTCTTGCACCGGCGCGAACTTTCAGACATATGTGCTGAAAACGTTCGTCAGTGCTGGGGCTTTGTGTTTACGCGAAACAATTTCTCGCGGTTAATGCGATCAGACGCTGAACCCCATGACCGCAAGCCGCTAACTTTGCTTGTTTGCACTCATCCGATCGAGTAATTCCACGCGCGCCGCGCTCAATCACCATGGTCGTACAACTCATCAAGCCAATGTTGGCCCCGATGCTCATCGCACAAGCCAAGCGCCTGCGCGGGTTAGCGCTTGAGTTGCCCGAGCCTTCAGGACAGCGGCACGGCGTCGGCTTGGCCGCGGGTGTGGATGGCGCATCGCGTCCACTATCGCTGCTAATTGCCGGGGATTCCTCTGCGGCCGGTGTCGGCGCCGAAACGCAGGATGATGCGCTGGCCTCGCAGCTTGCCTTGGCCCTCGCGCAGCGCATCCGGCGGAATGTGCATTGGCATCTGATCGCGCAGACAGGCTTGACCTCAAGCGGGGTGCTTGATCTGTTGCACGCCCAATCACTGCCTCAATTCGACATTGCCGTGGTCATCGTCGGCGTCAACGATATCACCAACAACGTGCCTATTGGCCACGCCTTGCGCGCGCGCAACCGTATCGTCCGCCTATTGCGGGCGGACACCGGCGTGGGGCACATTTTGTTTCCGGGCTTACCCGCTGTGGAACGCTTTCCACTGCTTCCACAGCCGCTGGCGTGGTACGGGGGCGCGCAGGCGCGGCGTAACAATGGCCTACAGGCACGCTGGGCGTCGCATGCACGACGCGCCGACTTCGTGTCCCATCTGCCGATGGCTGGGTTTACGCACCCAAAGCTCATGGCCGACGACGGCTTCCACCCCTCGCCAATTCTGTATTCGATGGTGGCGGTACATTTTGCGAAGCATCTTGCGTTGAAAGTTAGCGCCGCTACCGATTAGGGCTTCACCCCGCTGGCCCTAGGCCACCGCTATGGCTTGGCAAGCGTTTGCATAGATCTGACTTTCTCCGCGGGCGGTGAGTCCTTAGAGTGGCCGGAACCGTTCAGAGATCCTTTAGGGAACCACTGTGCTTCTACACTCGCCCAATATTTTGAAAATCGCGACAACGAGCCGGTGTGCGTTGCAAACGCAGGCGCTTCCACAAATTCAATCGGCACAGTTTTAAGCGTGGCAAGCCAGGCTTGAATATCGGTGTTCGGCGTGGCTTATGTCACAACTTGCGTTTCGCGATGTGGCGCAGAATCGGCCAATCCAAGCACGGCAACCACATCGACAAGCGCTCCCTTGAATACCCGTACCGCCGGGATAGAGGAGAGCGCATTGGCGATGCACTGCAAACGTCGTCTCCGCCATCCCTGTTGGGCGATAAACGCGGGATCAAATACAAAAACACGTGGCCGATCTGCGTGCGCCTCAAATATCGGCAGGCTTGCGTTGAGCATCTCATCGTGGATCAGCAGGAGCTTCATGGTCTCGTCGCTGCGGCAAAGAGTTTCGCGTGAAGCGTTTCGTAGCTTGCTTCAAATGGGCACGTGTCGCGTTTTGCACAGTGGTTGCAAAACTCGCCGCTGGTATATTTTTCAAGATTCTCGCGGTTAAAAATGTAGGGCTTTGACGAAAAGCTCGATGCGATCCATTGCCACGAAAGCGTATTGCTGGCGCGGTCGCCGTCGAGTAACTCACCGTAATACCAATCCGCCGCCGCCCGCCAATCCACTTTGCGGTGATGCACGACATAGCTTGCAAACCACATGCGCGCATGATTGTGCACATAGCCGCTTCCGGTCAGGTCGCGCGCAAAACGATCCATGCACGCCAGCCCGGTGCGCGCTTCGCGAATATCATCTGGCAACGGCAAATCACCAAGCGCTACTTTAGGCGTTTCAATAGGGGCGTGAATGCTGGTGCCGCGCTCAGCCCACACGCGTCGCCAATAGTCGCGCCAAGCAAGTTCAAACACGAATTTGTGTGCGCCCGCGCGGTATTGCGTGATTGCCGAGCGCGCCGCCTCGTTCAGTGTGAGCACGCCATGCCGGAAATAGGGCGACAAACGCGATACGTTGCCATCAATGTAATTCCGAGTGCGCGCGTAAGCGAGTGCATCCACATTGGTAAGCGCAGCAAGAGCGGCTTCACGTGTGCCGTCCCATTCGCAGTCTGTTCCCGGAATATCGGGAAACAGCTCTCGTATCTGCTGATATCGCGAGTCGCGATCTGCTGCCAACGTAAATTCCACGACCGCAGTTTTCACGACCGTCGCTGTCGCGATCAAAGCGCATCCAGGTTGTTCAGCATGCGTTTCGCCTCAACACGGATGGCGGCGCGCTCGTCGTCGCCTAGCCTCAATAAATTGTTCACCATCAATGCCGTGCGTGGGTTGTTCGCGAAAGTCTCGACGTGTTTGTCGAGAAAGTGCCAATACAGTGTTGTCACTGGGCACGCATTTGCGCCGGTTTTTACATCCGGCTGGTAGCGGCAGCCGCTGCAGTAGTTGCTCATTCGCTTCACATAAGCACCGCTCGCGACATACGGCTTACTGGTGAAGCGCCCACCGTTTGCAAACAGCGCCATGCCTGCCGTGTTCGGCAGCTCGACCCATTCGACTGCATCGACGTACACGGCCAGATACCAATCGCAAAGCGCCTGCGGGAGAATCTCGGCGGTGACACCGAACATACCGGTAATCATCAAGCGTTGGATATGATGCGCATAACCATATTGCATGGTTTGCGCGATGACGTGACGCATGCAGTTCATTTGTGTTTTGCCCGTCCAGTACCAGTCAGGTAGCTTGTTTTGGTGGTCAAAGTGGTTGGCGCGTTTGAGTGCGTCGCCATCCAGAAAATAGACGCCACGGATGAATTCGCGCCAACCTAGAATCTGCCGGATAAATCCTTCCGCGCTTGCAAGGTCAATCGCGCCCTCACGATAGGCGGACTCCGCCCTGGCAACGACTTCGCGCGGGCTAATGAGTTTTAGATTTAGGCTGCTAGACAACAATGCGTGCCAGCCGAACGGCATGGTCGTCCACATGGCGTCTTGATGCGGCCCGAACTGCGGCAAACGATTCACGACAAAATCATCGAGCGCGGTAAGGGCCTCGTGTCGCGTGACGGGCCAATTAAAGTTGGCGGTGGTGCCCGGGTGCGATGCGAATTGTGATTCGACAAGCGCGAGCACTTCTTTCGTGATCGCATCGTGCGCAAATACCGGTGGCACCGGTACATCTTTCGGCCCGCTTTTAACGAAGCTTTTGCGATTCTCGGCGTCGTAATTCCATTCGCCGCCGACTGGCTTGGCACCATCCTTGTCGCCTTCCATCAGCACGCCGGTCTTGCGGCGCATGTCGCGGTAGAAGAATTCCATGCGCAGCGTTTTGGTCTTGCCCGCCCAGCGAGCGAAGTCCGCTTTGGAACTCAAAAAGTGCGTATCCATTCGGATTGCAAGCGGGCAAGCGTGTGTGTCGCACAGTTGCGTGATGGCGGCCTCGACGCGGCGATCGCCAGGTTCAACGACGATCAGCTTTTGCGGCTTCTCGGCGATGATCGTCGCGGCTAATCCATGCGCAAGCGTTGCATCGCTGTCCTCCCCAAGTGCGCGGTACAACACTCGAATTTTCTTTTTGTGCAGCGCATCGGCGAAGTGACGCATCGCAGAAAGAAACAGGGCGGTGCGCGCCTTGTGCGACCAGACGTGAGTAGATTCTTCGATCGCCTCGATCATCACGACCTGATCCTGTTGCACATCGAATTGATCAAGCGCCGACGATTCAAAGTCCAGTTGGTCGCCGAGAATCAGCACAAGATTGCGCATGCTATCGGATCCCGCCCGGTAGCGCCGTCACTGCACGACGACACTTTTCGGAGCAGTATTTAACATCGGCCCAATTTTTCGCCCACGCTTTTCGCCACGTCATCTCGCGACCGCATACGCTGCAAGGCTTGCTCGGCAGATGGGCTTTGTTGCCTCTGAATCCCGCGGGTGGATGCCTGTTTGGCATGCTGCGTTCTGCTGCTTCGTCAAGCGGGGTTGCTACTTGACCATTGGCCGTATCGCCGTGAAGCCGCCATCAATGGTCCAGATTTGCCCGGTGGTGCGGCGTGCTGCGTCCGACAGGAGCCAGGACATGATGTCCGCGATTTCATCCGCGCTGCCGATGCTGCCGAGCGGGTACTGCTTTGCGCTTGCCTCGCGCAGAGCAGGGGAGCCGAGAAATTTGGCTGCCGCTGGCGTATCCATCAGGCCCGGCGCAACGGCATTGACGCGAATGCCCGCGCTCGCGTAGGTCGCGGCAGCGGCGCGCACCATCGCCTCCAACCCGCCCTTGGCAGCAGCGACAGCTTCATGATTGGCAATACCAATTTGCGCGGCGACCGTGGAAACGAAGCACAGCGCGGCACCTTGATTGGCCGCCTTCGCCGCCAAGGTGATGGCGGAAAGCATAAAAAACGCGCTATCCAGATTTGCCCGCATGACGTCGCGGTACTGCAGCTCTGTGGTGCGCGCCGCTGGTGCGAGCACGATATTGCCAACGCAATGCGCAAACTGTGTCGGTGTGCCGAGCGCGGCGACGCACTCGGCCACGGCTGCGGCGGCGCCCGCGTGTTCACCCACGTCTGCGACAATCTGTAAGTGGTCCGTGCCGTAGGCGCTGGCGAGCCTCTCACGGTCGCGGCCGACGACGGCAACGCGCGTATCGGGATGCTCGACGATCATTTTTCGTAGCAGTGATTGGCCTAGGCCACCCGCTGCACCAGTAACGAGAAGAATATGCGGTGTTGCTGAATTCATTTTTTGGCTCGATATGTTTGTCGGGTTGTTGGGATTCAGTAGCCTGAGGCGAGCAACGCGGGCGCAGACACGTTTGTGGGGGCGATATCCCGTCGCGGGACGCTGCGAAGGGAGGCCACAACCAAACAGCCATAAGCAGGAGCTATGTGCAGCGTAAAGAGCTGGAGACCAAGCGTATTGACACTGACAGTATCAGCCGAATTTAGTTGCTGAGAAGTATGAATGCATTATCCCGTCGTACCTTTATACAACAGCGTTTCACGGCTTGGTTCGTTGATAGCCGGTAAAGTGCGCCTGTGGAGGAAGGTATGCCAGAAGGACCTGAAATTTTTCGCGCGGCGCGCGCGTTGCACCAAGCAGTCGCGAACCAGCCGATTCGCTTGGTGCTGTCGTATCCGAAGTTACGCTCACGCGCAACGGTGCTTGCCGAGGTGCCCATCGTCCGTGTGCGTTCGCGAAGCAAAGCCATCCTCACAGAGTTTGCCGACGGGACGGTGCTGTACTCACATAATCAGCTTTATGGTGAATGGCGCGTTCACACGCGTGACGCGCCGTTCGCAGCGCGCCAGGTCCGCCTCAGCATTGAAACGGCAAATGCGCGCGCGGTGCTCTACAGCGCAACTGATTTTTCGTGGCTGCGCGCCGGGCAAGAACATCAGCATCCCTATCTGGCAAAGCTGGGCCCTGAAGTGCTGAATGGTGAAGTCACCGCGAAAATGCTTGCCACGCGGCTCGCCGAATTTCCGAGGCGTGTCGTTGCTGCTGCGCTCCTCGATCAAAACGTCATCGCCGGACTGGGCAACTATCTGCGCGCCGATATTCTGTTCGTCGCAGGCGTTGATCCACGCGTCCAAATCGGGCAGCTCGCACCGGCGGCGCTGTTGAGAATTGCCAACGCCTGCAAGAAACTTAGCGCACGTAGCGTCCACCAGTGTGGGGTGGTTCGCCCCTTGGCAGAATACATTGAATCGCTTCAAGACAAGTCGAACCATCAGGCACGTGATGGTGACGCGTATCAAGCATCACGGTTCTACGTTTACAACCGTGAGGGGAAGCCGTGTTGGACGTGCGGCACCAAAATTCAACGCGTGACACAGGGTGGGCGAGGGCTGTTCTTATGCGAGGTATGCCAGCACGCGTGACGGTTTTCGGCGTAGGAGAATGGATTGGATCCCCGCCTTCGCGGGGACGGGCGTTGCCCGATTGGATCCTTGCCTTCGCGGGGGGACGGGCGCCGCTTGGTGGCCGTTGCCGCTATCGCGGCTGAAAAAGGTTCCCTAACTAACTCGCGAAGAAATCCTTGACCTTGTCCATAAAGCCTTTGGCGCGGGGGTTGTGTTTGTCGCCATCCTTGATGTTGATCTCTTCGAGTTCTCGCAAGAGTTCTTTCTGACGGTCGGTGAGACGTACCGGTGTCTCGATCATCACGTGGCACAGCAAGTCGCCATGGGATGTTTGGCGAATGGGCTTGATGCCTTTGCCACGCAGGCGGAACACTTGGCCGGACTGGGTCTCGGCCGGAATCTTGATTTTCGCTTCGCCGTCAAGTGTCGGGATACTGATCTCGGCACCGATTGCGGCGACGGTGAACGAAATCGGCATTTCGCAATGCAAGTCAGCGCCATCACGCTGAAAGACGTTGTGCGCCTTGAGTTGAACGACGACATACAGGTCGCCCGGTGGGCCGCCGTTGACGCCCGCTTCGCCTTCGCCGGTCAAGCGGATTCGATCACCGTCATCAACCCCCGCGGGAATTTTTACCGATAGTGTTTTGTGCTTCTTAACGCGACCGACACCGTCGCACGCGGTACATGGCTCGGGGATCACTTTGCCGGTGCCGTGACAGGTCGGGCAGGTTTGCTGGATCGAGAAAAAACCTTGTTGCATACGGACTTGACCGGAGCCGCCGCAGGTGTGACAGGTCTTGGCCTTCGTTCCTGGCTTGGCGCCGGTGCCGTCGCAGACTTCACATTCCTCCAGCGCTGGTATGCGGATTTTGGTTTCGGTGCCACGTGCGGCTTGTTCGAGGGTGATCTCCATGTTGTAGCGCAGATCCGAGCCGCGATACACCTGTTGCCCGCCGCTTCTACGACCGCCGCTGCCGCCGAATATTTCGCCAAAAATGTCGCCGAACGCTTCCGAGAAACCGCCTGCGTCACCGCCAAAGCCGCCCGGCCCGCCGCCGGCCATCTGCGGATTGACGCCGGCGTGGCCATAGGCGTCGTAAGCGCGGCGCTTTTCTGGCTCCGAGAGAATTTCGTAAGCTTCCTTCGCCTCCTTGAATTTGTCTTCGGCTTCCTTGCTATCCGGATTGCGATCGGGGTGAAATTTCATCGCCAGCTTGCGATAGGACTTCTTGATGTCGTCGTCGGACGCATCGCGATTGACGGCAAGGATTTCGTAAAAGTCGCGTTTAGATGCCATGATTTATTGGGTGAGGAGTGGAGGTTGAGGGGCAGGGGCGAATGCTGGGGTGGGAGGCACTAATGCTGGTGGGGCCAATAACAAAAGGGGTAAGGACTGCTCCTCACCCCTCTCGTCTTTCACCTCGCAGCGCTACTTTTTGTCTTTCACCTCGGTGAATTCAGCATCGACGACGTTGCCCATATCCTTCTCTTTGGCAGGCGCTTCGCCGCCACCCGTGCCACCACCAGGCTGTCCCTGCGCGCTGGCTTCAGCCTGCGCTTTAGCTTGCATGTCGGCGTATATCTTCTCGCCGAGCTTTTGCGAGGCCTTGCTGAGCGCTTCGGTCTTGGCCGTGATGGCGTCTTTGTCATTGCCTTTCAGGGACTCTTCCAGATCCTTGCTGGCGGCCTCAATCGCAGCTTTCTCATCGGCATCGATCTTGTCGCCGTACTCTTCGAGCGACTTCTTGGTTTCATGCACCAGTGCATCGCCGGTGTTGCGCGCGCTCACCAGTTCCAACACCTTCTTGTCCTCGTCGGCGTTGGCTTCGGCGTCTTTCACCATGCGCTGGATTTCTTCTTCCGTCAGACCCGAGTTGGCTTTGATGGTGATTTTGTTTTCCTTGCCGGTGGCCTTGTCTTTC
>Ga0105047_10015184_pt1 | contig 12149 bp, 8 predicted proteins | sample MAT04_FD_78384 | JGI IMG/M metagenome (GOLD analysis project Ga0105047, IMG submission 78384) | Freshwater microbial communities from Lake Fryxell liftoff mats and glacier meltwater in Antarctica - MAT-04 (megahit assembly) | ecosystem: Environmental > Aquatic > Freshwater > Ice > Liftoff... | reverse complement strand
TCGGTGATGGTCCACGACGACAGCTTCAGTTCGTCGAGGGCCGACCGTGCGGCGCCAACCGCTGCCAGCCCCGAGACGCACGACTCGGCGTTGATCGTGTCAGCGATGCGTCGCTGCAACTGCATGACCGCATCAGTGGCTGCGAAGGTGGGATCGGCATCGAGGAGTCCGAGATCGGAGCAGCTCGCGGCCGCCGACAGCGGGTAGACCTCGATCGATCGATCCATGCCGGTGCAGGCGGCGAGCCGGGGCACGGTGCCGGCACTGGTCGGCCGATCGACATCGGGCAACCGCCCGGTGGTCCACAGCGCCGCACAGGCGGCGATCGGATCGGATCCGGCGTTGACAGCGAAGCCCGAACTGTCGAGCTTTGCCGTCGAGCGGCAGATCACATCACGGATCTGTGCGTCAGGGCGTTCGCCGCGGAAGGCGGCGACGCCGGCACCTCCGACAACGACGATGGCCACCGCACCGCCAGTTGCCATCCACCGTCGTCGATGACCCGATCGCAGCGGGATCACCGGTGCCGAGGGGCTCGCATCGGTGATCGCCGCGACGAGATCGTCGGGTGCGGCCGTGGGCCGTTCGAGCAGCGCCACGGCACGCACGTGCGTGCGCAGCACGTCGAAGGGATCGGTCATCTGGTTCCGCCTTCCGTCTGGGATGGTTCGTCTGCCGCCACCGCAGCGCGGAGGCGGGCACGGGCGCGTGACACGCGCGTCTTGGCAGCGTTTGGCCTGATACCGAGGATCTCTCCCAGGTCGTCGGGCGACAGGTCGTCGAGCGCCGTCATCAGCAGCACCTCGCGGTCAGCGGCGGTGAGCGAGGCGAGCGCGTCCATCACCAACTGCAACTCGATGCCGGCGTCGTGATCAGGTGCTGGCGCATGGGCGACGGGGTCGAGCCTCGCCACCCGGTCGGTGAGCGCCTGCCGTCGTCGCTCGCCACGGCGTCCGTTCATCACCACGTAGCGCGCGGTGGTCCGCAGCCAGGTGCCGGCGCGATCGGCTGGCACGACATCGATGCGCTGCCATGCCGCGATGAACGTCTCGTTCACCACAGCGTCGGCGTCGGCGTACGGGTAGACCACACGCACGTGGGCGAACAGCCCCCGCTGGTGTTCGCGCACCAGTGCGGTGAAACGTGCGTGATCGTCGGACGGGCGCTGGTCGCCGGGTGTGTCCTCGCGCCGAGACGTCATCACGACCACTCAATGTCCGGCACGGCCGTCTCGGTTACAGCGGGACGGGGAGTCTTTCGCAGAAAGAAGTTCAGCGAGCGAGCTTCGACAGCAGACGCTGCAACGCGACGATGTCGCTGTCGGTGACCACCTGGGCGAAGTTCAGCTGCACCGAGCGTCGGTAGATGACGTTGGCGTCGCGCCAGAACGATCTGCCATCGCGGGTCAACTGCACCGAGACGGCACGTCGGTCGGTGAGCGTGGGCGAGGCATCGCGAGCAACGTGGCCCTGCTCCTCCATCCGGTCGAGGCGCCGACTGAGGCTCGATGGCACATCGTCGAGCTCGGCACAGAGCTCGCTCACGCGCATGCTGCCGCCCACACGCTGCAGCGCGGCCATCACCTCGAACCATGCGAGCGAGATGCCGAACTCCTCGACGAGGTCGGCATCGATCTGACGCTGCATCGCCTGGGTGGCCACGCACAGGTCGCGGAACAGCCCAATCCGTTCGGCGTCGAGGCGAGGCATGGGGTAGCGGAGTCGCCGGCGGGCTCGCGCCCGGTCAGGCGGTGGCCTTGAGCGCTGCGGCGAAGGCGGCGAGCGCCAGGTCGATCTCGCCCTCGGTGACCACGAGAGGCGGCATCCAGCGCAGAGTGCGCCCGTAGGTGCCTGCGTTCATCAGGATCAACCGGCCCTCCTCGAGGCAGTGCTTCGTGATCGCCGCGACACGCGCTGCATCGGTGAACTCGGTGCCCACCATCAGGCCGAGCCCGCGCACCTGGGCGATCACGTCGTATTCGCGCTGCAGCTCACTGATGCCCGCCTGCAACTGCTCACCTCGCGCATTCACGTTCTCGAAGAACGCTGGGTCGCTCATGATGTCGATCGTGGCCAGTGCCGCAGCGCACCCCATCGAGTTGCCGCCGTAGGTGCCGCCGTGACTGCCCGTCGGCCACTTGTCGTCGAGCTCGCGGCGGGTGCCCAGCGCGGCGAAGGGGAAGCCGCTGGCGATGCCCTTGGCCATGCAGATGATGTCGGGCTCGATGCCGTAGTGATCGACGGCGAACATCTTCCCGGTGCGGCCGAAGCCACTCTGCACCTCGTCGGCGATGAACAGGATGCCGTGCTGACGGCAGCGCTCGACGATGCCCGTGATGAACGCGGTGGGCGCAGGGATGTAGCCGCCCTCGCCCAGCACCGGCTCGACGATGACGGCAGCGGTCTCGTCGGGCGCGGTCATCGACTTCAGCAGGTGATCGAAACCGGCGAGTGCGCGCTCGGTCTCGGCGTCCTGATCGGTGGCGAGTGGGTCGGGGAACGGCGCCACGAAGATGCCGGCCGGTAGCGGCGCGTGGCCGGCTCGATAGCCGGTCTTCGAGGTGGTCATCGCCATCGTGAGATGGGTGCGTCCGTGGAAGCTGCCGCTGAACACGATCACGTGCGGCCGCTTCGTGGCCTGCTTGGCCAGCTTCACTGCAGCCTCGGTGATCTCGGCACCCGAGTTGGCGTAGAAGAAGGTGTCGATGCCGGCCGGGGTGATCTCGGCGAGCTTGGCCGCCAGCGGCTCGAGCAGGTCGTGCTTGAACACGTTCACCTGGGCGTGGATGAACCGCTGCGCCTGATCGGCGATGGCTTTGGCCACCTTCGGGTGCGCGTGGCCGGTGGAGTTCACCGCGATGCCCGCGGCGAAGTCGAGGTACTCCTCGCCGTCGGTGGTGGTGACCCAGCAACCGTGCCCGCTGGCCACCTGCAGCGGGGTGACCGAGAACCAGACGTTCGACAGGTGCGACATGTCCGCAGCCTAGATCGCACGCTCTGACCAGATCAGCAGGAACGTCGATCGGACGACGCGCCGCTCAGACAACCACCTTCACCAGCTCACCGGCCGGCGTGTACTCGGCGTAACCGCCGCCACGAGGACCGGTCACGTACACCCGAACGACCACAGAGAAGTCTGCGGTGAAGACCGAACGCTCGACGATGATGTGAGTCACAGCACCCTCCTCCACCTGCAGCATGAGGCCGGGCGCTTCGGTGACGGCTCGCAGCAGGAAGCTCCAGTCGACGTCGGTGGCGGCGAACAGGTTCGCCTCGAGGTCGCCGTCACCCACCACCGTCACCGGCCTCGACGGACCGATGACACCGTCGCGGTACGGGTACTCGTCGACGTGGAGCGCGTTGGCGGGGTCCTGCGCCGTGGCGAAGGCGTACTCGGGGTAGATGGTGACGCGCATCAGCTTCGTGGGTGCGCCACCGATGGCAGCGTCGAAGGTCGCGACGAGAGCGGTGGCACCCGCAGGGTCGAACAACGACGGGGCGGGAACCGAGGCAGGGGGCTCCGTGGCTGCCGGCTGGCCAGCTGTGGGAGCGGCGTCGGACGCGGCCGGACTCGGAGGGCTCGTCACATCGATCGCCGTGTCGTCGGTCGCGTCGTTCGGGTCGGTCGACGGGTCGGACCGTTCGTCGGCCTCGCGGCCACGCAGGAGCAACCACACGCCGCCACTGATCGCGACCGCTGGACCGATGATGAGCATCGCGACCGCGAGGCCTGCGAATCGCCTCGACCGCTGCGGCGGTGGTGGTGCGTCCCTTCGACCCGGAGCCGGAACCGGCGGGTGGGTCTGGCCCTGCGGTGCGCCCAGCACTGGCGCGGCGATGGGAAGTGCCGCCGCGTCGACGTCGGGCAAGGGTGTCGATCGTGGCCCCGGCGGCGCCGGGTTGGCACCTGGGTTGGGAACGGGCGGTACCCCCGGCGAACTCCCCGAGGTGGGCGGGGTGGGCGGTGAGAACGACATGACGGCTCCAGCTGAACACTCGTGATGACACACGATTGGGTGCGAGCAGTCTGAACCCTCGTCATCGGTACGGCAACCGCTGACGACCTGCTCACCGCCCGAGTGGGCCGGGCGGGCGCGGACCCGGGCGGGTGGTCCGGGCCCGGATCGCTCAGGCGAACGCGGCTGCCAGCACGTCGGCGTAGGTGTCGGCGAGATGGAAGGTCATCGCATTGCGGACCTGCTCGGGCACGTCGTCGAGATCGGGGCCGTTGCGCTTGGGCAGCACCACCTCGGTGAGGCCTGCTCGGTGGGCGGCGAGCACCTTCTGCTTCACACCACCGATGGGGAGCACCTTGCCCTGCAGGGTGATCTCGCCGGTCATGCCCACCGTCGACTTGACCACCCTGCCCGTGAGCAGGCTCACGAGCGCGGTCGTCATGGTGATGCCAGCGGACGGGCCGTCCTTCGGCACCGCCCCGGCGGGCACGTGCACGTGCACGTGCTTGGCCAACGTGGTCGGATCGACACCCAACTCCTCGGCGTGCGAGCGGACGAAGCTGAGCGCGATGTGCGCACTCTCCTTCATCACGTCGCCGAGCTGGCCGGTCAGGGTGAGGGTGGGTTCGGTGGTGGTGGCATCGCCGGCGAGCGGGAACGCCGTGGTCTCGATGAACAACACGTCGCCACCGCTGCCCGTGACGGCCAGGCCGGTGGCCACACCGGCGACGTTGGTGCGCTCGGGCACCTCGTCGTCGACCTTCGGACGGCCCAGCCAGTCACGTACCTCGGGCTGGTCGACCCCGATCGGCGCGACGCGCGTGCCGGTTGCAACGGCCGCGGCGATCTTGCGCGACAACTTTGCGAGTTCGCGTTCGAGCGAGCGCACGCCGGCTTCGCGTGTGTATCCCGTGATCGCCGCCCGGAGCGCGGCCTCGGTGACCGTGACCTCGTCAGGCTGCAGGCCAGCGCGATCGAGCTGGCGGGGAAGCAGGTAGCGCTGGGCGATGAAGACCTTCTCGTCCTCGGTGTAACCGTCGAGGCGGACGAGTTCCATGCGGTCGAGCAGGGGCGCCGGGATGGTGTCGGCCACGTTCGCCGTGGCGATGAACACCACCTGGCTGAGGTCGAGCTCGACCTCGAGGTAGTGGTCGCGGAACGTGTGGTTTTGTGCAGGGTCGAGCACCTCGAGCAGTGCGGCCGTTGGGTCGCCGCTCCAGCCGCCGGCGCTGAGCTTGTCGACCTCGTCGAGCAACACCACCGGGTTCATGCTGCCGGCCTCGATGATCGCCCGGGCGATACGACCCGGCTGGCTGCCCACATAGGTGCGGCGATGGCCCCGGATCTCGGCTTCGTCGCGTACGCCGCCGAGGGCGACGCGCACGAAGTTGCGGCCCATCGCCCGGGCGATCGACTCACCCAGGCTGGTCTTGCCCACACCGGGAGGCCCGACCAGGGTGACGACAGTGCCCGCTGCGCGCGTGTGCTCGGCCACCTCGCGCTCGTGACGCAACTTGCGCACCGCGAGGAACTCGACGATGCGATCCTTCACGTCGTCGAGGCCGTAGTGGTCGTCGTCGAGTACCTCGCGAGCTGCGAGGAGATCGAGCTGATCGGTCGTTCGCGTGGCCCACGGCAGTTCGAGCACACGGTCGAGCCAGGTGCGCACCCACGAGTGTTCGGGGCTCTGCTGGCTCATCCGCTCGAACCGGTCGATCTCGGCTGAGATGAACGACGCCACCTTGTCGGCGAGGTGCGGCCGGACGGCCTCGAGCTTCGTGCGGTATTCGCCCACCACGTCATCGTCGCCCTCGCCCAGCTCCTTGCGGATCGCTGCGAGCTGCTGGCGCAGCAGGAAGTCGCGCTGCTGCTTGTCGACGCCCCCGGTGACCTCCGCGCGAATCTGTTCCGTCACCTGCAGCTCGGCCAGGTGGGCGCGAGCCCAATCGCTGACCAGCTGGATGCGGGCCTCGAGCTCGACGGCGTGCAGCACCTGCGAGCGCATGTCGCCCTCGACCCCACTCCAGGTGACCACGGCATCTGCCAGCGGCCCAGGCTCACCGATGGAACGCAGGATCTCGGGCAGGCGGCGGCTCTGACGCAGCTTGGCGATCTCCTCGAGCACCACCCGTAGCTCGCGGGTGGCGGCATCGACGCGTGGCGTGGGTCGGGCGTCGGTGAGCACCTCGACGTCGGCGTGGTCGGCGCCACGTTCGCTGGTGTGGCGGGCGAGGATGCGGGCGCGACCCTCGGTCTGCACGATCGCTGCAGGCTGTCCGCTGGGCAGCGAACCACGGCTGGGTACCCGCGCCACCACACCGAGATCACCGAGATCACCGAGATCACCGAGACCGGACCGCCCGGTCGATACATCGTCGGCAGGGGCCAGCAGCAGCACCCTGCCATCACCCGATGCGGCGGCCTCGACGGCGAGCCGCACGGGTTCGGTGTCGAGGGCCAGGGTGACGAGAGTGCCCGGCAGCACCACCGTGGGGAGGCGTAGGACCGGCAACGACAGCGCCGTGAGCACGGGTCGGGCGGGGCTACCGGGGCTGGCAGGGGTGGCCGGTGTCGTGGGGTCTACGGATCCTGGGATCGAATCAGTCATGAACGGGAGGGTATCTTCATGAAACTTGATTACCACTCACTCAGCTTTATGGAGTGGAGACGACGATCAACCCGTGAGTGCAGCCGCTTTGGCCAGCGCCTCGTCCCAGCCGGCCTTCGCGGCGATCAACGCACGGAACGGCATCACCATCTTCGGCATGCTCACCCCGAGCACACCCCTCAACCGGCCCTCCCAGCCGTACAGGGCGGCGAATGCGCCATCGGTCGAGCCTGCGAACACATGCACCTCGTCGTCGCCGTGCGCCCGGCCGACGAACTGGATCCGGCTCTCGAACTGGTCGCTCCAGAAGAACGGCACCGACTCGTACGCCATGGGCGCCGAGCCCGCAGCCACTGCGAGCAGGTTGCGTGCGGCAGCTGCGCCCTGCTCGGCGGCGTTGGTCCAGTGCTCGACGCGCATCACCGCATCGTCGTGGGGGTCGAACACGTGGTTGTGCCACCGAGCGCAGTCGCCCGCCGCGTACACATCGGGCACGCCGGTCCACAGCGTGTCGTCGCAGACGATGCCGTCGCGCAGCTCGAGTCCGCTGCCGGCGAGCCACTCCGTCGCCGGGGCCACGCCGATGCCGACGACGACGACGTCGCTGCCGATGAGGGTCCCGTCACCGAGCCGGACGCCGGCCACCCTGCCGTCTGCACCCTCGATCGCCGCCACCCGCACACCGCAGCGCAGCTCGACATCGTGGCGGGCATGCACGCTGGCGACGGCAGCGCCCATCTCCACCCCGAGGCCGCGGATCAGCGGTGACGGCGCACCTTCCAGCACGGTGACCACACAGCCGGCCTGGCGGGCGGTGGCCGCGACCTCGAGGCCGATGAAGCCGGCGCCGACGACGGTGACCCGAGCGGACGGTTCGGTGAGCCGCGAGCGCAGGTCGAGCGCATCGGCCAGCGTGCGCAGCTCGCAGATCCCATCCAGCTGGGGTTGGCCGGGCAGCCGACGCGGTGCGGCTCCCGTGGTGAGCACCAGCCCGTCGTACGGAACCTCCGTGCCATCAGCGAGCGATACGACCCGGCTGGCGGTGTCGAGCGCTGTCGCACGCACCCCGAGTCTGAGATCGAGGCCGAGTTCGTCGAACGCCTGGGGCGTTCGGAGGCGGATTCGGTCGCCGTCCCATTCGCCGGCGAGCAGCTTCTTCGACAGCGGCGGTCGGTCGTAGGGCACCTCGTCCTCGGCACCGACCAGGGTGATGCGGCCCGTGAAGCCGTCGGTACGCAGCGTCTCGCATGCGCGCAGCCCGGCCAGCGAGGCCCCCACCACCACCACGTGTTCCATCGGCGCGGTCATCGGCGCGGTCATCGGCGCGGTCATCGGTGCGGTCATCGCTGCACTCGTTGGGGGCATGCGGCGGCTTGGTGCGAGCGGCGGGCGGCGGCGGGCGCCCCCGGACGGCGGCGGGCGTGGATCATGGCGTGACACTAGAACGCGCCGGGGACCTTGGGCCCTGCTCTGCGAGGGCGGTCGAGCGCACGATCGATGGATGAAGGTGCACACGACCCATACCTATCCCGCCACGCCGGAGAGGGTGATCGAGGTGATGACCGACCCCGACACCCTGCGCGACAAGTACACCGCGCTCGGCCATCGAGACGTCCGCATCGTCGAGCACGAGGTGCGCGCCGATGGCTTCATGACCGTGCGGTCCAAGCGTGGTGTGCCGATGGACGTCCCCGGCTTCGCCAAGCGCTTCCTCTCCCCGGTGAACACGGTCGAACAGCACGATGAATGGGATCCGCCCGCATCCAACGGCAGTCGCACCGGCACCTGGAAGGTGACCGTGGCCGGCGTACCAGTGCGTGTCGGCGGCGATCTCTGGGTGCGGCCCGACGGTCAAGGCCGCACCGTGGTCGACATGTCGGGCGAGGTCGGGTGCTCGATCCCGATCGTGGGCGGCAAGCTGGCCGACTTCGTCGGCGCCGACATCGTCCGTACGATGAACGCCGAGGAGCAATTCAACGACACGGTGTCGAACGCACGCCCGACGAAGCGACGCGCGCCCTGAGGCACCCACTACCGTCGGCGCTCATGTCGTTGCCCGTCGATCCGGTGCTGCTGTCGCCGGCACCCCCGTTCAGCCCTGACGAGGGGGTCGGAATCGCCGCTGGCTTCGGAGTTGGGGCCGCATCGGCCGTCGACCTCGGCAGCGAGCGCGACCGCACGTTCCTGTTGCTCGACGACCAGGGCGAACGCCTCGCCGTCATGAAGGTGTCGAACGCTGCCGAGTCGGTGGCCACCCTCGACATGGAGGCCGACATCGTCGCTCACGTCGCCCACGTCGACCCCGAGCTGCCGATTGCTCGCCCTCGGCCAGTACCGGGGGACCCCGATGGGCCTCGGCGGATGTCGTGCGAATCGACGCTCGGCACCCACTGGGCACGGATGTACGACCTCGTGCCCGGGCACGGGCGCCACGATCCGCGCCTGCTCGATGACCGGGCGCTCGTCGCATGGGGGCGCACGACCGCCCGGCTCGGACGTGCCATGCGCAGCTACGTGCATCCGAGCGCGCTGCGGGTGATGCCATGGGACGTGCAGCACGCGAGCAGCGTGCGGTCGATGCTCGACGCCATCACCGACTCGGATGCACGCGCCAGCGTCACGGCCACGATCGACCGCTTCGATCACGCAGTGCTGCCCCGCTTGCCGGCGTTGCGAGCACAGGTGGTGCACGGTGACCTCACGTGCGACAACGCGCTGGTCGACGACGACGGCCTGATCACCGGCATCGTCGACTTCGGCGACATGAGCCATACCGCGCTGATGGCCGACGTGGCGTCGATGCTCGATTCGGTCTGCACCGGCCGTCGGGGTGACGAGCTGTTCCGCGTGGCACGCCTACTGCTCGACGGCTACCAGCGCATCACCCCGCTCGAACCGCTGGAGCTGGAGATCCTCGGCGAACTGTGGGCCGCGAGGGCCGCCGTCGGTGTGGCGATCTCGAGTTGGCGCGCCCGCCAGGGCCTCGAGGACCCGGCGTTCGCGACCCGCTACAACGACACCGCTCTCGAGATGATCGACACGATGCTCGGCCTCGGCTGGCACGAGGTGCGGCGGTCGTTGGGCGGCGGCCACGGCGACGACGACCTCGACGACCGGCGCACGCGGGTGTTCGGCCCAGCGGTCGAGTCGCTGAGCTACGCCACACCGGTGCACATGGCACGAGCCGAGGGTGCGTGGATGTACGACGCCCAGGGTCGCGCTTACCTCGACATGTACAACAACGTGCCCGCGATCGGCCACGCGCACCCGCGGGTCACCGAGGCGATCGCTCGTCAGGCCCGCGTGCTCAACACGAACCTGCGCTACCTGCACGCATCGGCCGTCGAGCTGGCCGAGCGACTCACTGCGTCGTGCCCGCCGTCGCTCGACACGGTGTTCTTCGTGAACTCCGGTTCGGAGGCCAACGACCTCGCGTGGCGCCTCGCCACCACCTTCACCGGCAACACCGGCGGGCTGTGCACCACCCGGGCGTACCACGGCATCTCACACGCGATCGCCCCCATGTCGCCCGAGACGCTGCCCGACGCATTGATCCCTGCACACATCGAACGGTGGGCCCCCACTGACACCTATCGCGGACTGCACACCGATGCATCGTCGTTCGTGGCCGCAATCGAACGGCTCGCCACTCGGGGCGTCGCCCCGGCGATGACGATCCTCGACGGGGTGTTGCAGAGCGACGGCGTGTACGACCTCGAGCCGGCGTTGGTGCACGAACTCCTGCGCCTCACGCACGCATCGGGCGGTCTGTGGGTGGCCGACGAGGTGCAGGGCGGGCACGGCCGTACGGGCGAGGCGATGTGGTCGTTCGAGCGCTTCGGCATCGAGCCCGACTTCGTCACGCTCGGCAAGCCGATGGGCAACGGCCATCCGGTCGCCGCGGTGATCACCCGCCGCGAGATCGCCGAACGGTTCGCGACCGACACCGTGTTCTTCAGCACCTTCGGCGGCAACCAGGTGTCGGCGGCCGCAGCACACGCCGTGCTCGACGTGCTCCGCGACGAACGCGTGCTGCCACGCGTGGTCGCCGCCGGCGACGCGCTCCGGGCCGCCGCATGCCAGGTCGCGACCGATCACGAGTGCATCGGCGACGTGCGCGGCATGGGCCTGGCGAATGCGATCGAGATCGTGCGCGACCGCACCTCGAAACAGCCGGACGCACCGACCACCGAGGCGATCAAGAACGGCCTACGCGAGCGCGGCGTGCTGGTGGGCACCACCGGCACGGCCGGCAACATCCTGAAGATCCGCCCCACCCTCGCCTTCACCGCCGCCGAAGTACCGGTCTTCGCCGCCGCCCTCCGCTCCACCCTCGAATCGCTCCCCCGATGACCGCCGCCGCCCTGCGACCAGTCGTCGCCGGCGACCGGATCGTCTTCGACCGTCACCTCTGATCACACCGCGATGAGAGATGAGTGGGCCTGGCGCGCTCATCTCTCATCGCGGTCAGCCGTGACCGAGCGGCGATGAGAGATAGGGGCGCTAGCGCCACTCATCTCTCATCGCGGTGGGTTGTCAGGCGCGGAGCTCGAGGGCGGTCAGGCCGCGGATGACGAAGGTGGGGTGGTACTCGGGGGTGGCGGCGAGCTCGACGTCGGGCACGCGGCGGGCCAGGCGATCGAGCGACACCTCCAACTCCAATCGGGCGAGCGGCGCCCCGATGCAGAAGTGGATGCCGCCACCGAAGCCGACGTGCGCAGGGTCGCCGCGGCCGACGTCGAAGCGGCCCGGGTCGTCGAAGCGGCGCGGGTCGCGGTTGGCCGATCCGAACAACATCGCCACCTCGGTACCCACCGGCATCGCCTGTCCGGCGATCTCGACACCTTCGTCGAGCACCCACCGCTCGAACAGGTGCAGCGGCGCATCCCAGCGGATCATCTCCTCGATCGCGGTGCGTGGCGCCACTGCGCCACGGGTCACTCGTTCCCACTGGTCGCGGTGCAGCATCATCGCCCGCATCCCGTTGGCGAGCGAGTTGACGGTGGCCTCGTGGCCGGCCTCCAACAGCACCATCGAGGTGGAGATGATCTCGGCCTCGCTGAGGGTCTCGCCCTCGTCCTCCACTGCGACCAGACCGCTCAGGAGCGAGTCGTCGGGACGGCGACGCTTGTCGGCGATGAGGGCGCGGACGTAGTCGATGAACTCGCCGGCGGCCACGTCGGCCTGCACCTTCAGCGCGTCGTCGGTACGCAACTCGTACATCTTCACGATCGCGTGCGACCAGTCGAGCAGGGCCTGCGTGTCGGCCCGGGGGACGCCGAGCATCGAACAGATCACCGCCACCGAGTACGGCTGTGCGTAGTCGGTGATCAGGTCGAAGCGCCCACGCTCGACGCACGAATCGATGAACTCGTCGGCGAGGCCGGTCACCATCGGGCGGAGTATCTCGACGGCGCGAGGGGTGAACACCTTGGCGACGAGTCGGCGCAGGCGGGTGTGGTCGGGCGGCTCGAGCGCGAGCAGCGACCACTGCTCGTGCTCGTGGAACCTCGACCACTGCGGGTCTGGCGCGGGCTTGCCGAAGGCCTCGTGCGAGTAGCGGTGGGTGTATGCGCGACCGAGACG
>Ga0105047_10015180_pt1 | contig 12151 bp, 8 predicted proteins | sample MAT04_FD_78384 | JGI IMG/M metagenome (GOLD analysis project Ga0105047, IMG submission 78384) | Freshwater microbial communities from Lake Fryxell liftoff mats and glacier meltwater in Antarctica - MAT-04 (megahit assembly) | ecosystem: Environmental > Aquatic > Freshwater > Ice > Liftoff... | reverse complement strand
GGTCCGGATCGCGCGTGCACGTGATCCACCGTTGATCACGACGGTTGGCACGCCCGCCGAACTGCTCCGCGTTCAGGCACTGGTGTCGGTGGCAAGGGAGACCCGTCGTCACCGTGGCCGTCGTGGTCGGCGTAGTGGTCGGCCAAGTCGTCGGCGTAGTGGTCGGCGAAGTCGCTGTCACGCACGGATGCCATCACCGCCGACCCGATTTGCAGGAGCCGAAGGTCGCCCACCGGCGTTCCCGTCCCGCGGTTGCACACGTAGCCGACGGCCAGCTCGCGTGACGGATCGCACCAGCCACCGGATCCTCCGAACCCGAAGTGTCCGAACGCCTCGTCGACCACGCCGCGGGTGGTGCCCACCAGGTGGTAGCCGAGCCGCCATCGCATGGGCATGACGAGTACGAGGTCGCGCCGCCACGACTGGATCTTGCCCATGCGATCAACTCGATCCTTCGACAGCAGGCGCACGTGGCCGATCGAGCCGCCACCGCCGATCATGGCGTACATCCGGGCCAGCGATCGAGCGTCGAAGAACCCGTTGGCGGCGGGGATCGAGGCATCCATGATGTCGCCGGTGTAGAGCACGTCTTCGATCCCGCGCGGCACGAGCGCATTCACCATCCGCCGCGGACTTACCGGCGAGTGCACCATCGAGAAGACACGCCCCCACTGCTCACCGACGAACTTCTGCGCCTCACGGAGCGGACGAGGCCCCGGCATCACGCGGCCCATGGGCTCCAGCGGAGCCACCCGGTGACGTTGCTCTTCGGGGCAGCCGAGAAAGAGCCCGTCGAGGCTGAGGGGTGCGGCGATCTCGTCGGCCACGAACTGAGCGAGCGAACGACCGTCGACGCGTCGCACCACTTCGCCCACCAGCCAGCCGTAGGTGAGCGCGTGATAGCCGGTGTTGGTGCCGGGGTTGTAGGCGGGGCGGGCGCCAGCGAGCGCGGCGCACATGGCGTCCCAGTCGAGCATGACCGATGCATCGGGGATGATGGAACGAATGCGGTGCAGGCCGGCGGAGTGGGTGAGGAGATGCCGTACGGTCACTCTGCTCTTGCCGTTGGCGGCGAACTCCGGCCAGTACGTAGCCACTGGCTCCTCGTAGTCGACGAGCCCCCGATCAGCGAGGACATGGAGCGCCGTGGACGTGAGGCCCTTGGTGGTAGAGAAACACATCGCCATCGTGTCGCGGGCCCACGGGTCGCCGTCGGCAGTGCGCGCCCCACCCCAGAGGTCGACCACCAGCTCACCCCGGTGGTACACCGCCACAGCGGCACCGCCACTCGTGCGGAGCAATTGCTGGCGGAAGGCTCGGCCCACACGGGCGAAGCGAGGATGTACGTAGCCGTCGATCTCCCGAACGTTAGGGCGTCCGGGTGCGGCGGTTGAACCGGACGCGCCAACCGCCCGACGGTCGCGGCCGACCTGCGAGAATCAACGGGTGACCACCATCCGTACGGCGTTCGTGCTCGGCGGCGGCGGGCGGTGGGGTGCCGTGGAGGTGGGCATGCTCGATGCGCTGACCGCCGCAGGCATTGCGCCCGACCTCGTGATCGGCTGTTCGATCGGCGCGATCAACGGTGCCGTGTTCGCCGCCGACCCCACCGCCAAGGGAGTCGACCGCCTGCGTGCCATCTGGACCCAGGTTGCCGAGGACGATCCCTTCGGTGCGCGCATCGACGAGCGTGTGCGGTCACTGGTCAGCATGCGCAACGCCGTCCACCCGAACGACGGTCTCGCCGAGCTCATCACCTCGAACCTCACCGCCACCACCTTCGAGGACCTCGTCGTCCCGTTCGAATGCGTGGCCGCGGTGATCGAACGGGCCACCGAGCGGTGGTTCACCTCGGGCTTGCTGCTGCCGGCACTGCTGGCGTCCTCCGCCATCCCCGTGCTGCTCCCTCCCGTCGAGATCGATGGCGAGCACCACTACGACGGCGGACTCGTGAACTCGATCCCCATCGATCGGGCCGTGGACCGCGGCGCCACCGAGATCTTCGTGCTCCAAGTGGGCCGAGTGGAGGAAGCTCTCGAGCCACCCCGCCGACTCGATCAAGCAGCGTTGGTCGCGCTCGAACTGGCCCGCCGTCATCGCTACGCCACTGCGCTCGCCACGCCGCCCCACGGTGTGACCATTCACGTGCTGCCCACCGGCGACCCCGTTCGTATGGGCGACCCCCGGCAGTTGCGGTGGCGCGACACCCGCGATGCCCTCGAACGCATGGACACCGCACAGGTCGCAGCCGCGGCGTACCTCGCGGAGAACCACCTCGGTCGCGCTCCCGGCGAACCCGTCGCACCGGTGAAAGCGGGGGGCTGACGATGCCGCTGCCACCGAAACTCGTCCGCCGACTGGTGATCGCGCCGTTGGTGGTGATCCTCGCGGTGGCGGTCGTGATGATCATGCCGATCGGCGTGGCAGCGGCCGCCTTCGCCTCCCGGTTCGTGCCCGGACGGTGGCGCCCGCTGCGTCTGCTGTGGTTCTTCTTCGTCTACCTGATGCTGGAAGTGATCGTGCTCGCCGCCCTCCTTGGCTTGTGGATCGGCACGGGCTTCGGTTGGCGCATCCGCGCCGAACGCAGCCAGGCCTGGCACTACGCGCTCACGGCCTGGTTCCTACGCCGGATCATGGGCAGCGCCCGCCGTACGTTCCACCTCAGTCTCGACACGGTGGGGAAACCGCTCGACCTCCGAGATCGCCCCCACCTCCTGTTCGCCCGACACGCCGGCCCGGGCGACTCGCTCATCTTGGTCGACCTCGCCATGAACACAGCCCACCGCCGACCCCGCATCGTGTTGAAAGACATTCTCCAATTCGAGCCCGCCTTCGATGTGCTCCTCAACCGCGTGCCCAACCGGTTTGTGCCGCACGGCCCCGAAGCGCGGCAAGCCACGATCGACGCCATCGCCGTGCTGGCGGGCACCGCTGGCCCGCTCGATGCGCTGGTGCTGTTCCCCGAGGGTGCCAACTTCACCCCGAAACGACGGGAGCGAGCCATCGCCAAGCTCGATGAGCGCGGGCGCGCCGATCTGGCCGACCGTGCCCGCGACCTCCAACATCTGCTGCCTCCTCGCGCCGCGGGCGCGCTGGCAGCCATCGACGCCGCACCCACCGCCGACATCGTGTTCGTCGGCCACGCCGGCCTCGAGGAGCTGAGCACGATCGGCGACGTCTGGCGGGGGCTACCGATGGACTTCGACGTGCGGGTGCGGTCGTGGGTGGTACGGGCTGAGGACGTGCCGCCGGCCGGGCAACGCGAGGCCTGGCTGTTCGATCAGTGGGCCACCATCGACGCGTGGCTGATCGAACAGATGGCCGACACGAACGCCACCACCTGACCCTCTGACCCGTCGCTGAGCCTCGCGGCAGCGCTGGGAGCGCAGACCACGGCTCAGCAGTCAGAGCACGTCGAAGGTGGTGGACGGGATCGACGGAAACGCGACCTGACCGGGTGTCGGCGAGAGTCCGTCGAGCATCTCGGTGAGGCCACGCTCGGTGAGCCACACCTCCACGATCTCGCTGCTGGCTACCCAGTGCCCTTCCTCGTCGTCCTGTGGCGTGGGCGGTTCGTAGTGGAACAGCACCGGTAGGTCGCCCACCCGGCTGGCAATCGACAGCGTTTGGCCACGGTGAAGGCGCGCCGCCAGGACGGGCAGGAAGGTGTCGACACCGTCACGGGCGATCACCACGGTCAAGCCGTCGATTCCGATCTCGGCGCCACCTTCAGTGAGTACGAGCACGTCGGTGGATGAGCCGTCGCGTTCAATGCCGGCCCGCACGGCCTCCACCATGGCCGGCTCGTCGAGTAGATCAGGCCGCATGAGATCGGTGACAAAGAGCGGGTCGCGAGACTGGAGCAGCACGGCCATCCCCTCGGTGTTCCACCGCCGTGCGGCATCGAGCTCCGCCGACGTGATGCCCGCCAGTTGCACGAAGCGCACCCGACCATTCCCCGACCGAATGTCGCCCAACTGCGGATCGGCCACGAACAGCAGCGCTCGCAACGCCGTGAGGGCAGATCCACCAAGTGGACCCTTCAGGTCGATCAGGTGCCCGGGCTCGATCTGTCGATCGGTGTCGACCACGTAGCGGGCGGCGCTTTGCAGCAGGTTGGCGGGCCATATCGGCGCTCCGTCACCTTCCGGGGCCTGCCGGAGGCGGAAGGTGAATTCGAACCCGCGCCCCGATCGGCCGGCCACCCCATCGCCCACTCCGTAGAGGTCGGAAAGGCCATAGCTCACGTAGTGCCAGTGTTCGGCTGCCCCACCCGTCTCGTTCGGCACGAGGTAGGCACTCACGCCGTCGAGCGGATCCGGACCCCCGTCGATGAACCGCATCGTGGTGCCCCAGTGTTCGAGGGCCGCGCCGGGGTGCACGAGGTCGAGCGCATCGGTGATCGTTTCCCATCCATCCGCCGTACCGGTCATGACGAGACGCTACCTACGACAAGGGGTTCGGGTGGGGCAGTCTCCATGAGGTCGGGTAGCTGGGATAGGTCACGCCACCGACCATGCCGCAAACCATGTTGCAACCAAGCCCCTACAAGGGGGTTCGTTGCACCATGGTTTACGGCGGTGTGGGTCGTGAAGTTGCGTCGCAGCCGTACCAACGGTGTACCCACGGTGAAACGGCAGAGGCGCCCGGCTGTCGACCACACTTGCGCCATGGGCTTGCGCGACAAAGCACGCGACGTGAAGCAGGCGATGGCCAACGCTCGAAACGGGGTGGTCGACCTATCGCAGCTCACGCCGGAGCAACGGGCGCGTTACGACGCAAACATGGACCGGGTCGCCGCCGCGCAGCAAGAATCGCAGGCCTCATGGCAAGACGCCCAGACCATCCGAGAGACCGAGCTCGACAGCAAGGTGTTGCGAGGTGCGGCCGCCGACCACGTGTATGGCGCCCGGCAAGTGGGACCGACCCCAGACGAGATCAATGCACAGATGGCGGCAGGGGGCGCGGGTTCGGTGCTCAGCCAGGCCCTCCGCCAGAGCGCGTCGCAGTTCAAAGAGGCAGCCGTCTCCGCCGTGGGACGGGACGGGCCGCCCGAGGTCGACGACCCGCAGCAGCGCATCGCCATCACGGCCCACGAGCGCGCGGCCCGGGACCAAACTCGCATGCCGTACCTGTCGCCCACACGACAGCCCGTGGCCATTGCGCGCATCTCCACCCGCGGCGGTACGCAGATCGAAGACCTCATCACCAAGCTGGGTGAGAGTGGACTGGCGGCACGGCCGGACCTCGTGTTCGGCGTCTACCGCGTGCCGGACCGCATCAGCCCCACCTTGTCGGCCCAATCGGAGAAGGGCCGGGTGGTCGAATGGGACATCGTGCACGTTCCCGGAGCGTTGGCTCCCGTGGCGCCGCAAGTGATGGCGGCCTACTTTCGGGCCGACCTCCCCTGGGTGCGCCGTCGCCCGACTGAGCCTTCGCTGCTCGACGAAGACCTCCCGCTCGCGTACCTCAGCTGGGCCGGTGTCGGGCCGGAACAGTGCTTCGGGGTAGCCCGATACCCCCACTTTCGACACAACGGCCGATCTTCACAAACCGACGAGTCGCCCCCGATCCAATCGATCGTCGAAGGCACCTGGGCGTTCCACGCGCCCGTCGCCGCCGCCGGCGGTGTGGTCGACAGCATCATGGCCAACGCGCCGATCGAGCTTCCGGCCGCGAGTCTCCCGCTCGCCTACATCGAGGTGCTCGACTGGACCGAAGTCGCCCGCGTGGTGCATCCCTACAAGCAACGGCCCTACCGCGTGCCGTCGCCGTTCCCGATTCTGCCGTCCACGCCGCAGGAGGTGCTCACTGCCTATCTCGACATCGTTGGTGTGCAGAGCTCCGATTGTTATTCGGCACAGGTGACGGTCAAGGAAGCACGGGAGGTGATTGGCTCGACCGCGTGGTTGGAAGAGACCAACGTCGGGCCGGCGTTGCCCTGCATCGACGGGAAGTCACGAATGCGCATCCAAGCCGCACAGTGCGTGGTGATCGCCTACCGGGACCGTCCCGACTACGTTGTCGGACGCGAACGGTGGGCCACGTATCAACGAGACGGCATCGAAGCGATCCTGGATCTGCGGTCGTGGGCTCGCGGCGAGGTGCCCTATCCCGGCAATGAAGACATCGCCAACCCGATCCTCCGACGTGCCGCCGACGTGTTGAGTGCGGTCGACCGACTCTCCGACGCCCTCGAGTTCAACAGCCGCAAGCTGCCGCCCGTGCGCTACTGCTGGCCCCCCACTCCCTGACACCGCGCCCCCGCCACCGGAACCATGCGGCAACCATGCCCCCAGAGGGGGGACGGTTGCAGCATGGTTTGCGATCGGCACCCACCGCCCCGCCATGTAGCCCCCGCCATGTAGGCCCCGCCCCGGCGCCCCCGCCCCGCCCCGGCGGCCCGGTCAGCCCGGAGGATGGAGGATCGCGGCGCGGAAGTCCGGGTGGGCAACGGCGGCGAGGGCTTCGGCCCGCTCTCCCACGGTGCGCCCGCGCAGCTCAGCGGCACCGTATTCGGTGATCACCACGTCGAGCTGGTGGCGCGGTGTGGTGACGATGGCGCCGGCCGGCATCTCGGCGAGAATGCGCGACCGGGTGACCCCGTCGACCGTCACGGTGGAGGGCAGACACACCAACGACCTGTCCTCGAGATCGACACCGCTCATCGCGATGAAGTCCTCATGACCACCGATACCGGAGTACTGGTTTCCATCGATGGTGTCGGCGGTGACCTGACCGAAGCGGTCGATCGCTACGGCGCCGTTGATCGTGACCATCCGCTCGTTGCGGGCGATGATCTCTGGTGCGTTGATCAGTTCCACCGGAAGGAACCGTACGGCTTCATTCCCGTCGAGCCACGTGTACAACTCGTTGATGCCGGCGGCGAACGTGCACACACTCACGTCTTCGAACACCCCCTTGTGGGTGTTGTCGACCTTGCCCGCCTGGTGGAGCCGCATGAGCCCGGTGGTGAACATCTCGGAGTGGACGCCGTAGGTACCGCTGCCAGCTGATGCAGCGAGGGCGGACACGATGGCCGAGGGGACGTCGCCGAACCCTGTCTGCAAGGTGCAACCCGGTTGAATGAAGGAACAGGCAATCTCGGCGATGCGATCAGTCACCGGGTTCGACGGCGGGTCGGGAAGTTCGATCACCGGTCGCTCCGTGCTCACGATGATGTCGGCCTCATCGATATGGATGGCGTGTCGGTGATCAGGCGGCAGGCCGAAGGTGCGGGGAAAGTTGGGGTTGATCTCCACGACGAGAACGCGTTCGGGGTGAGCACCGGCCCGATGCAGCTCCTCGACCGTGGCCCCCGCGTGGAGCGACAGGCTCATGTAGCCCCGTGCATCTGGGGGCGCGGCCACCGTGCACATCACTCGTGGGCGGGCCTGCTCCATGATCGGCGCAAACCGGCGGAAGTCGGCCGGGACGAACTGCACATCGGCACCGGTATCGCGAAAGAACCGCTCAGCCAAGCCGAAGAACGTGGAGCGGTAGTGCACGCCGGGCTTGCTGATCAGCGCGTACAGGTCGACGAGCATGGCGCCGTGGAGCGTGAGGTTTTCGAAGGATTCGCGTTCGCCGAGGGCGGTGAGGAAGCCGGTGGGTTGGCCGGGGCCGAGCGGGAAGCCGATGACATCGGTGGCCCCGATCTCGGCGGCGGCTTCGGCGGGCGACAGGTGACGAGCAGGCATCCCCCGAGTCTTCCACGACCCTTCTCGCGTTCTGGTCTCCCATACGCGTCAAACTTGACGCGTATGGGAGACCAAAACGCGCAGTATCCGGCCTATGAGGGGTTTCAGGGGAAGGTCGGCCGCACGTTCGCCGGCAGCGAGGGGTGGTGGCCGCCCCGAACGGAGCCACCGGAGGGCGCCCCCAACATCGTGGTGATCATGGTCGACGACCTCGGCTACTCCGACCTCAGTTGTTACGGCTCGGAGATCCCCACTCCCCACCTCGACGCCCTCGCCGACTGCGGCCTCCGCTACACCGATTTCCACGTGACGCCGATGTGCTCCCCCACCCGGGCCTCGCTGCTGACCGGGCTCAACCCGCACCTCGCCGGCGTGGGGACCGTCGCCCATTCCGACGCCGGGTTCCCGGGCTACGCGATGGAGCTTCGCGACGACGTCACCACCCTGCCGCAACTCCTTCGCGACCACGGCTACGCCACCTTCATGGTCGGCAAATGGCACCTCACCAAGGACTCGGATCAGAGCGCCGCCGGGCCGCATCACTCGTGGCCGCTGCAGAAGGGGTTCGACCGCTACTACGGCGTGCTCGATGCGTTCACCAACCTCCACCATCCGCACCGTCTGGTGGAGGACAACCACGCCGTCGACATCGATACCTATCCCGACGGCTACTACTTCACCGACGACATCACCGATCGAGCCATCTCGATGATCACGGGCCTGAAGGCGAGCAACCCGAACAAACCGTTCTTCCTCTACCAAGCCCACGGGGCCGTGCACGCGCCGCTCCACGCCAAGCCCGACGACATGGCGGCCTTCGCCGGCGCGTTCGACGCCGGCTGGGATGTGCTCCGCGACGCCCGATTCGCTCGGCAACAGGAGATGGGCCTCGTGGCCGACGGCACCGAGTTACCTCCTCGTAACCACGAGACGGGCAACCACGTGCTGCCCTGGAACTCACTCAGCGAGCGGGACCAAGGGTTGTTCGCCCGCTACATGGAGACCTACGCCGGCATGGTGCGCAGCGTCGACCACAACGTGGGTCGACTGGTCCAGACCTTGCGAGACCTCGACGAGCTCGACAACACGGTGTTCATCTTCACGTCCGACAACGGCTCGTCCCGTGAGGGCGAGGAGGTGGGCACCACCGCCTACTACGTGCACCTCCTCCAGGGCGACGACCTCGACGCCGACTTCGCTCGGGTCGACCAGATCGGCGGACCCCGAACCATGCCCCATATGCCCCGGGGCTGGGCCATGCTCGGAAACACGCCGTTCCGCCTCTACAAGATCAACACCCACGCCGGCGGCCACACCGTGCCGTTCATCGTTCACTGGCCCGAAGGCCAGAAGCGGGGTTTGCTCACGGAGGCCGGATCGTTGCGCCGGCAGTACGCCCACGTCACCGACCTCCTGCCCACGCTGCTCGACCTTGCCGGTCTCGACCCCGATGTGGTGGCCGGGCCTCGCAACGGATCGACGTTCGCCCCGACGCTCGCCGACGCGACGGCGCCGAGCCAGCACGCGGAACAGCACTACGAGATGATCGGTCACCGGGGCTTCTATCGCGACGGGTGGGAGATCGTCACCCTCCATCAACCCCTCACTCCGTTCAGCGACAACGAGTGGGAGCTGTACCACCTCGCCGACGACCCCACGGAGATCCACAACCTCGCCGCTGAACACCCCGAGCGGGTGCGCGAGCTGGCTGATGCCTGGGAGCAGGCGGCGTGGGACAACCAGGTGTACCCGCTCGATGAGGGTTCGTCGCTGAAGTACCTGATCCGACCGGAGCGGTCCGCCGTGTTCGGCGAGCCGGTGAAGGTGCTGGCCGGCGCCCCCACCTTGGAACGGTGGCGGTCGGTGCAGCTCCTCTGGTTCCGCGGCATCCGTTTCGACGTGCACCTCGGCGAGCACGGGTATCAACCCGGTGACGCGGGTGTGCTGGTGAGCCATGGCGACCAGGGTTCGGGCTATCTGTTGTACGTCGACGATGGCCGCCTCCACTACGCCCACAACGACGGGCGAGGCCACATGCGCCGGGTGGCCACCGAGCCGCTGGGCGACGGCGTGTCGGTGATGACGCTCGACAAACACGCCGGCGGCGGTGGTGTGTGGACCGTCCGGCTCTTGGTGGACGGCGAGGAGCGGACATCGATGGAAGGGGTTCCCCTGCTCTACGGCATGGCCCCGTTCGAAGGCATCACGATCGGACGAGACCCCCGCTCACCGGTCGACTGGGACCTCTCACAGCAGCACGGGTCGTATGCATATTCGGGGGATCTTCGATATGCATCGATCACTCCCGGCGACCCTGCTCCGGACGGTCCGGAAAGCATGATCGACCTGCTTCGAGAGATGGGCCTCAAATACGAATAGGGTCGTGATTCTTGCCTGAAATGGATCGCCGAGAAACGCCGTGAAACGATGGGTGCCTACTGCCGCGGAGCTGCGCTCGAAGCAGTGGTGCGAGAGGCCCGCAAGCAAGAGTTCATTTCCTGGCTGCGGGATGGAGCCCCCGGTGCTGACTTCAGCCCAGAGATGCTCGCCGAGGTACGCGGCCAGTGGGCGATGAACCTCTACCTCGCCGGCACGAGCGCATGGCACCGATGTTTCCGGCCGCCGGTGATCGACGCGTGGCTGTCGGCGATTGAGTCGGGCACGTTGGGCACCACAGCCCCCGTTCGCATGGAAGTGCTCTACAGCGCCCAGAACTTGCTCCACTATCGACGCATGCAGATTCGGCTCGACACCACTCATCAACTGCTCTGCAGCCCCGGCTGCCACGCCCGCGCCGAGGAGGTACAAGGGCTGTTGGCGGAAACGGGCGGACTCCATCATCGGAGCGTGAAGATCTCCGACCTGCTCATCGCCGCCGTCGCCGAGCAACACGGAGCCACCGTCTGGCACTACGACGCGGACTTCGACCGCATCGCCGCCATCACCGGACAACCCACCGAATGGATCGTCCCCCGCGGCTCGATTCCGTAGTCGGTCGGGCCGAGCACCTGCCGGTTGCCGGCAGTGGAGACCGTTCGGCTCACCCCACAAGTACGTGGGTGTTCGGCGACCCACCTCCGAGATGTCTTGACGACGCATCGGGCGGGACCTTCCGCCGGCACGCTCGACCGGTGGGCACGTACGATCTCGCCATGACGAGCGACCGCCATCGAGGTAGGTCGGCGCGGGCTCCCCGGCCCGGAGGGACAGATTGGCACCGGTTGATCGTGGCCGTCCTTGCGCTGGCGTCACTCGTCGCGACGGGTGTGGCCACGTCGGGCCCAGCGGTCGCTGACACCGACCTGGCGATTGCCGTCACCACGACCGCCGACACGGTCGACGCCAACGACGGCGTCACCTCACTGCGTGAAGCCACCGACCAAGCCAACGCCACCTGGTTGGCCTCCACACCGCCCGGCCAACCACCGTCGCCCACACCCGACACCATAACCATCAGTCTGGCCCCATCGAGCACCTACACCCTCGACCGTTGCGGTCCTACCACCGACGACGAAGACGCCAACGCCACCGGTGATCTCGACATCATGGTGAAGCCACCGCTCACCATCCTCGGCCACGGCGCAACCGTCGCGAATGCCTGCCCCGGCCAACGCCTGTTCCACCGGCCGTATCGGGTCCTTCTGAAGACACCGCTCACCCTCGACCACGTCGCGCTCACCAGTGGGCAGGGCGCTCCCGGTTTGGCCATCAACCACCTCGGCGACCTGACCCTTCGCGAGACGAAGGTCACCAATAGCGAGCGCCCCTCGAACCTGAGCGGCAATCGGGTGGCCGCGGTCAGATTGGGAGGGTCAACTGACGGGGCAGTCGTCACCATCGAAAGGTCCGAGATCAGCCACACCACTGGGGCGGCTGGTCTGTCCACCGAAGGCGGGGTGGGCACCTTGACCATGACCGACAGCCTGATCTCCGACAACGCCAATCCGCTCCCCGCTTGGAACGTTGGGTCCGCGGGCGTGAACGTCGACGAGGGCACGATCTCGGCCACCATCACTCGATCCACGTTTCGGCGCAACAACCTGAGCTCGAGCACCATTCCGCCGGCCAGTTGGCCCGCCGACCTTCCCCCCGAGCCAACCAACACCGCGACCGGTTTGGGCGCCGGCTTCGCCGGCGCGCTCTACTCGCCGTCGAGGATCCCCGATCAATTCACCATCACTGATTCGGTGTTCGAAGAGAACCAAGGCGGGCGGGTCGGTGGGGTCGACGGACCCTTCTCGATTGCTCGCAGTGTTTTTCGCGGCAACGTCGGCCACGCCGAAGGAGGGGCCGCCGTCCAAGCCGCAATCACCGATTCGATCTTCGACGGAAACCTGTCGATGTTCTACGGCGCCGCCAGTTCCCCGACGATTCGGGGATCGACGTTCACAAACAACCGAACCGGAGGAGTAGGTGCCGCATTCGGCGTCTACTCGTCTGCTCATCCCTCC
>Ga0105047_10015179_pt1 | contig 12151 bp, 10 predicted proteins | sample MAT04_FD_78384 | JGI IMG/M metagenome (GOLD analysis project Ga0105047, IMG submission 78384) | Freshwater microbial communities from Lake Fryxell liftoff mats and glacier meltwater in Antarctica - MAT-04 (megahit assembly) | ecosystem: Environmental > Aquatic > Freshwater > Ice > Liftoff... | reverse complement strand
GCGCTCGCCGGCAGCAGGGAACCCACCAGCCAGCCGGCGGCCAGGGCCACCACTCCGGCCGCGAGCGGGTTGCCACGCGCCTGGCGCAGGGCCATGTCGGGCACGTCCTTGACCGTGTCCGCGGCGTCGTGCGCCTTGTCAGCACCGGCGCCCGTGGTGTCGTGGGCAGTGCCCATCACGCTCTCCTTCAGTCGGCCGGCCCGGCCGGTGGCGCGCTGGGCCGTGCGCTTGGCGACGCTGCTCGGACGGACGCTCTCGGTGAGGACGTCGACGTCCTCGCTCAGGCGCCCGCGGGTGCGGTCGATCTCCGCACGGATGGCGTCAGGATTGTTGCTGGTGGTCGTCATCGTGTCTCGTGTCCTTTCAGTGCCTGCGGGATGTCCTTGGTGGTGTCCACGGTGCACGGAGCCAACGGCGTCGCGTGCTTCATCCGGGCGCGTCCCTTGCTTGCCATCACAGCGGCAGCGATGGCCCAGAGCACGCCGACGATCAGCGCCGACCAGCCGAGGTTGTCGAGGAGGTCGCCCAACGCCCACCACAGGGCGAGCGAGAGGAAGATCAGGGCGAGGTGCCCTGCCACGCCGGCACCGGCGAACATGCCGCCGGCCACCTTCGCGTGGTCCGCGCTCTCCTTGACCTCGGCCTTGGCGAGCTCGACCTCCTGGCGGAGAAGGGTCGACAGGTCACTGGTGATGTCACCGAGCACCTCGCCGACGGAACGCAGAGACGGGTCCGGCAGGTCGTCCCGGGTGTCCGCGCCACTGGCTGACCCCGGGGTGCGGAGCCGCTGCTGCTCGGTCATCGGTTCCCTCGCAGGGCGTCGTCGCCCTCGGCGGTGAGCCGGCCGTCGGGGGTGATCGGGCTGGGCGTGCCGTCGGGCGTGATGGGCTGGCTGGAGCGGTGCCCGCCCGGCAGCTCGTCACCGGGAACGGTGGAGACACCCTCGGCCACGGCGGCCGGGGTGGCGCCAGGGGTGACCGGCATGGATGCCGTCGTCGACGCGGTCGGGCTGGTGGCGGTCGGCATCGCCGAGCCACCGTTGCTGCCGGTGGCGCCGATGCCGCCGGTGCCGCCGATGCTGCCGGTGCCGCCGGTGCCGCCGGTGCCGTAGCCGCCGGAGGTCGCCGCGTAGCCGGTGCTGCCGGTGCCACCCGTCGCGCTGGTGGCCGACCCGGCGTCTGCGCCGCTCGACTCCTTGGAGTCGCGCGCCTCGTCGACGAGGCTGCGGCTCAGCCGGCCGGCCAGCACGCCGACGCCGGCCGCGATGGCCAGGAAGGTGCCGGGGCGCTGACGCGCGAAGCCACGGGCCTCGTCGAGCAGGCTGCCCGGGTCACGCTGGTCGAGCCAGGTCGCGACGTCACCGGCCCTGCGAGCCGCGTCGTCGACGAGGCCCTTGGCCATGCCGTCCTGGTCTGAGGAGCCGGCCATCGAGCCGAGCTGGTCGGCCAGCTCGCGCAGCCCACCGGCCACGCGCGACTGCTGGGTGGCAGCCTGGTCGGTGAGGTCACGGCGGGTCTGGCTCCACAGCTCGCGAGCCTGGTCCTTCGCCTCGCGGGTGACCTGCTTGGCCTCCTGGCCAGCGGTCGCGGCGACGTCCCCCGCCGCCTGCTTGGTGTCGTTTGCAACGGTGCCCGCTCGGTCCGCGGGAGTCTGCGGAGCGGTCGTCTGGGTGTCCATAAGGTACCCCGTCCTCTCTGTCTGCCGTCGTCGGTCGACGGCTTGGGCGAGGTCTACCCCATGCCTGTGACGGCGAAACCCTCACCGCGACAGGGGAAGACGAACCGTGCAGTCGAGAGCCGGCGGGCAGGCACACACATCCGATGGTCGTGGCGGCAGCCTCCGTCGGGGAATGCGGTTCTCCTCGGCGGGTAGGGCCTGTCCATCACGGCAAGGCCCTGTCCACGGCGGCGACGCCCTACCGCCGACGACCCAGCCACGAGGAGGCACCTCATGAACCAGCGACCTGATGTCGTCCCGAGCCAGCAGCAGCAGTGGCCCGGCAGCGACGCGGAGCTGAGCCCGCCCGCTGACCACGGCGTGCAGTCGTGGACCGGTAGGGGCCGCCTGCTCGGCAAGCGGGCCGTCATCACCGGGGGCGACTCCGGCATCGGTCGGGCCGTGGCGGTCACCTTCGCCCGCGAAGGGGCGGACGTGCTCATCGCGTACCTGCCCGAGGAGGAGGCGGATGCCCGTGAGACGGCGTCGATGGTGGGCGACGAGGTGCGGGTCGTGCTGCACGCGGCCGACCTGCGCACGCCGGAGGCGACCCGCGAGCTCGCCGAGCGGGCGGTGTCCGAGCTGGGTGGCGTGGACATCCTGGTCTGCAACGCCGCCTTCCAGATGGCACACCAGGACCTCGGTGAGTTCTCTCCGGAGCAGTTCGAGCGCACCTTCGCCACCAACGTCTTCGGCACGTTCTGGCTGGTGCAGGCGCTGGCCCCGCAGCTCGAGGACGGTGGCAGCATCATCGTCACCACCTCGGTCCAGGCCGTGGCGCCCTCCGACGCCCTGCTCGACTACGCAGCGACCAAGGCCGCGCTGAACAACCTCGTCGTCAACCTGGCCCAGGAGCTGGGCGCGAGGGGCACCCGGGTGAACGCCGTCGCCCCCGGACCCATCTGGACCCCCCTCATCCCGGCGACGATGGGGCCCGAGAAGGTCGACGGCTTCGGTGCGGACACGCCGCTGGGGCGGCCCGGGCAGCCGGTCGAGGTCGCGGCGGCCTACGTCTTCCTCGCCTCCGACGAGGCGAGCTACGTCTCCGGCACGGTGCTCGGCGTGACGGGTGGCAAGCCGGTCTTCTGACCGGATCCGCGGGTCACCTGCTCCGGCGGACCACCGTAAGGGGCTCTCGTGCAGCCATCACCGCGATGACGGTGGCGACCTCGGCGCATCAGGTTCGACAGGGTTTCGCAGTCACCCTGTTCGTAAACCCCCACCGGTGCGTACGTCGTGGCATCTTCGAGACATCGGGTAGATCAAACCAGTCGTCTTCCTCGAAATCCCCTTGGTCCAACAGCGGTGCCAAACCCCCTCCTCTTGAGCAAGGACGAGTCTCTTGGCACCCACGATGACTGACCCAGTGACGCATGACGACCCCTTAGTCCCCCTCCACGACCTCGACGATGAGGTCGACGCCCTCGCTGCCGACCTGGCCGCCGAGACCGACCCCGCCCGACGGGCCAGGCTCGTCGAGCTTCTCGTCCTGAAGACCCTGCCGCTGGCCGACGGCCTGGCGATGCGCTACAGCGGGCGCGGGGTCGAGACCGACGACCTCATGCAGGTGGCCCGCACCGCCCTCGTCAAGGCCGCCGACCGGTACCGCCCCGGCGCCGGCCCGGGCTTCGCCGCCTTCGCGCACCCCACGATCTCGGGTGAGCTCAAGCGGTGGTTCCGCGACCACGGCTGGGCCGTCCGCCCGCCCCGCCGCATCCAGGAGCTGCGGGCCGGCCTGGTCGTCGAGGAGGAGCGCCTTCGCCACCAGCTGGGCCGTGACCCCGTGGACGACGAGGTCGCCGAGGTGCTGGGCGTCTCCGTGGCCGACATCGACGAGGCCCGCGGCTGCTCGGCCGGCTACCATGCGGTCTCCCTCGACGCCCCCACCTCAGCAGGCACCAGCCTGGCCGACCACCTGCTGGTGACGTCGAGCCCCGCCAGCACCATCGAGGTCCGCGATGCCCTGCGCCGCTCCGTGGCGACCCTCAGCGAGCGGCAGCGTCTCGTGCTCAGCCTCCGGTACGTCGACGAGCTCACCCAGGGTGAGATCGGTGACCAGATCGGTGTCAGCCAGATGCAGGTCTCTCGCATCCTGCGCGGCATCCTCGACACCCTGCGCGGCGACCTCCTCGCCGACGACACGGATCGCTCCCAAGGGTCTGCGGCCTGAGCCCGTTTGGCACGATCTCGAAGAGGGTAGGCGGCCCGCGATGAACGCCACACCTTCCGCCTGGTCCTTCTCCGACTGGGGCGACGACACCGTTGCCGGGGTGGCGCGCGACGCAGCGGGCGACGTCGAGGCCTCGCTCACGTTGGCGCTGCACCTCGAGAGCATGGCCCGGTCGATGGGGCACCGAACCTGGAGCTCGTTGTCGGCCCTGGCCACCCTGGGCAGCGTCGACCTCACGACGGCCCGCGCCGTCGAGCCGCACTGGGACGCCGTCGCCATCCTCGGCCAGGCGGGCACCGTGGTGCCGGAGGGCACGACGTGGGGCGTCTACGCGGCCGCACCCCCGGGCACCACCCTGGCCGCCGTCCCAGCGGATGACGGTGCGTGGCAGCTGTCGGGGGTGAAGCCCTGGTGCTCCCTCGCGGACCGCGTCTCCCACGCCCTCGTCACGGCCACCGTCGAGGCGCAGCCGCCGGGGCTGTTCACGGTCGCGTTGCGCGACGGAGGCGTGTCGGTCGACCCGGGCGCGTGGGCGCCCCACGGCCTGCGCGAGGTCACGACGAGCACGGTGACCTTCACCGACGTTCCGGCCACCCCGGTCCGGGCCCCCGGGTGGTACCTGGACCGTCCCGGTTTCGCCTGGGGCGGGATCGGTGTGGCCGCCGTGTGGTTCGGCGGGGCCGCCGCCGTGGCCGGCGCGTTGTGGGATGCCGCACGTTCTCGCCCGCCAGACCAGGTGGCGCTCCTGCACCTGGGTGCGTGCGACGCCGCGCTGCACGCCACGCTGCTGACTCTGCGCCACGCCGCCCGGGCCATCGACGCGGGCCGGGCCGACGGCGAGGACGGGCGCGTGCTCGCCGGACGCGTTCGGGCCCAGGTGGCCCGGTGCGCCGAGGAGGTGCTGACCACGGTGGGGCACGCCCTGGGCCCGGCGCCGCTGGCACTCGACCCCGTGCACGCGGCGCGGGTTGCCGACCTCACCCTCTACCTGCGCCAGCACCACGCCGAGCGCGACCTGGCTGCCCTGGGTCGTCTGGTCGCGCCGGCCACGAAGCATCCCCCCGGCCCCGCGCCGTGAGCGCCGTACCGGTGCCCTTCCACCACGCCGACCCCGGCACCGCCGAGAGCGTGTGGCTCGCGTCGGACCGGTGGGATGCCGTGCCGGCCCTCGACGTGCCGGCCGTCGCGCACCGCTACGCGCGGGTGCTGGTCGTATCGGCCCACCCGGACGACGAGACGCTCGGCGTGGGGGGCCTCGTGGCGGACCTGGCGCAGGCAGGTGCCCGGCTGCAGGTGCTCGTTGCCACCGACGGCGAGCGCTCGCACCCCACCGGCGGTGCCGGGGCGCGCGAGGCTCTGGCTGCGCGCCGGCGGCAGGAGGTGCACCGCGCCGTGGAGGCCCTGGCCCCCGGCGTGCAGGTCATTTCCCTGGGCCTGCCGGACGGCAGCCTCGACCAGCACGGGTACGCCCTCGTCGAGCACCTGCGACACCACACCGGCCCCGGCACCCTGGTGCTGGCCCCGTGGGTCGGTGACGGGCACACCGACCATGACGCTCTGGGTCGTGCCTGCGCGGAGGCCGCGGCAAGCAGAGGTGCCGACGTGGCTCACTACCCGATCTGGTTGTGGCACTGGGGAACCCCACAGGCACTGCCGTGGCAGGACGTCGTGGCGGTCGAGACCTCGTGCGACGCGGCTTGGCGGAAGCGGGCCGCCCTCGACGAGTTCGCCTCGCAGACCACCGCTTGGGGTGACCCCGACGGAACCGGGCACCCGGCCGCACCGGTGCTCGGGGCGGCATCCCTGGCGCGAGCCCTTCGGCTCGTGGAGACCCTCATCGACCCCCGGCACGTCCTGCCGACGCTCGCGAGCGACCGGCTCGAGCGCCGTGCGGCAGACCGGGCGCAGCAGCTGAACGGGATGTACGACGGCGGTGACGACCCGTGGGCCTTCGCCGGGTCCTTCTACGAAGAGCGTCGCAGCGCACTCGTTCTGGCGTTGCTCGGATGCCGTCGCTACGGTCGCGCGCTGGAGATCGGCTGTGCCGACGGCCGGCTCACCGAGGCGCTGGTCGAGCGCTGCGACGAGGTGGTCGCGCTCGACACCAGCCCTCGCGCCGTGGCGGCCGCGCGGGCACGCGCCCCCTGGGCCACCGTGGAGGTGGGCGTGGCACCGACCGACCTGCCCGTCGGCCCCTTCGACCTGGTGCTCCTCAGCGAGGTCGGCTACTTCCTGAGCCCGCTCGAGCTCCTCGCCACCCTTCGACGCTGCGAGGCGGCGCTCGCGCCGGGAGGGGAGGTCGTGCTCTGCCACTGGCAGCACCCCACGACCGACGTGCCCCTGGACGGGGCACTCGTCCACGAGCAGGCCTTCGCCCAGCTCCGGTGCGCGCGCAGGGCCACCTACGTCGACCAGGACCTGCGTATCGAGGTGTGGGGCGACGCCGACTCGCCCGCGCGGCGGGAGGGTCGGGCATGAACCACGTCGACCACGTCGTCGTGGCGATCCCCGCCCGTGATGAAGAGGCGCTCCTGCCGGCGTGCCTGCGCACGGTGACGACTGCCGCTCACGTGCTGCTGCGGGCGCGACCCGGCATCCGGCTGTCCGTCGCCGTGGCCCTCGACGGGTGCACCGACGGCTCGGCCGCGATCGTCGACGGCTACGACGCCGTGGCCGTGACGCTGCCGGGGACGGGCGTCGGGGCGGCCCGCGACGCCGCCGTCGAGCGCGGCCTCTCGGCGTTGGACCACCCCGTCGAGCAGTCGACGTGGGTCGCCTGCACCGACGCCGACACCATGGTGGCGAGCCACTGGCTCCTGCGGCACGTGGTGTGGGCCGAACGAGGCGCCGACCTCGTCGTCGGCACCGCCGAGCCGGTGGGGGTCGCGCGCGGCGACGCCCTGGCGGCGTGGCACGCGCGGCACCAGCTCGTCGAGGGCCACGCCCACGTGCACGGGGCCAACCTCGGCGTGCGCGCCGACCGGTGGCGGCAGGTGGGTCGCTTCGGGCACCGAACCGTCGGCGAGGACGTCGACCTGGTCGAGCGAGTGCGTGCCCGCACGGACCGCTGGGTCGCCACCGACACCACCCGGGTGCTGACCTCGGGACGCGCGCACAGTCGGGTCCAGGACGGCTTCGGCAGCTACCTGCGCGACCTCTGCGACGTCCGGGCGGAGACGGGCTGAGGCCAGGTCCGGCCGGGGCGTCGGTGGCCGGCGCAGGGGGCCGCCGTCCTGGCGGGGCCGCGGCATCCGCAAGCAGGGGTGCCGCAGGGAACGCACCGAGAAGACCCGTGGGGCACGCAGCACGACCGCTCCCGTGACCGGGCCCTGACGGCCACCGTCGCGGGCCCATCCCGGCCCTCGGGCTGGTGCCGGCGTTCTCGCCGTTCGGCTTCGCCGTGCCTCACCATCCAGTCGCGCTGGCTCGATCCCCCACCAGGGCGGGCGGAGGCGAGAGGCGATGGACGCCGTACGACGCGGCCTACATCGCAGAAGTGGTTGCGATCCCAGCGATTCCTGCGCGGTAACCCGCGTCGAACCCCGACCCGGGCGTCAGCGCTCGAGGTCGCAGTAGATCGAGGGCAGCACGCTGTAGATGGCGGCGCACTTGACCAGGTCGTCCTTCCACTGCACCTCGTCGGGCGCGTGGGCCTGGTCCTCCCGCCCCGGCCCAAGCCCCACGACGGGGATGCCGTGCCGCCCCGCGATCGCGACGCCGTTCGTCGAGAAGGTCCACTTGTCGATGCGGGGCTCGCCGAACAGGGCGCGGTGGGCCTGCGCGGTCGCCAACACCTCCGGCGACTCCTCGGGAACGACCCAGGTCGGGAAGTAGCACTGCTGGCCGTACTCGGTGCCGGTCCAGGCCGTCGACCGGTACTCGTAGCAGGAGACGGTGGCGCCGTGCTTGCGCACCGAGGGCAGCGCCTCGACCTCGGCGAGCGCCCCCTGCCACGTCTCGCCGTGCGTCAACCGGCGGTCCAGCGAGATCCAGCAGCCGTCGGCCACGGCGCACCTCGACGGCGAGGTGGAGAAGATCTCCGACGTCGTCACCGTGCCCTTGCCGAGGAAGTCGTCGGTGGCGAGGCGGCCGCCCAGCTCGCGCACGTCGAGGAGGATCTCGGCCATCTTGTAGATCGCGTTGTCCCCCCGCTCGGGCGCTGAACCGTGGCAGGAGATGCCGGCGACGTCGACGCGGATCTCCATCCGCCCGCGGTGCCCCCGGTAGATGCCGTTGTCGGTCGCCTCGGTCGAGACGACGAACGCGGGTCGCACACCCTCCTCCTCGATGAGGTACAGCCAGCACAGCCCGTCGCAGTCCTCCTCCTGCACGGTCGCCGTGACCAGGTAGGTGTAACGGTCCGAGAGCAGCCCGAGGTCCTTGGCGATGCGGCCCCCGTAGACCGCGGACACCACCCCGCCGAGCTGGTCGGACGCCCCGCGACCACCCACCAGCACGTCGTCCTCGAAGCCCTCGAACGGGTCGAAGCTCCAGTTCGCGGGGTTGCCGACGCCCACGGTGTCGATGTGGCCGTCGAACGCGATGAGCGTCTCCCCCGTGCCCATCGCCCCGATCGCGCTGCCGAGCCCGTCGATGCGGGTGCTGGTGTACCCGAGCCGGTCCATCTCGGCGACGACGAGGCGCGACTTGGCCTCCTCGTGGCAGCTGGTGCCGGCGTTGCGGATCAGCGCCCTCAGGAAGGCGACCATGTCGGCGCGGTACCCCTGCGCGGCCTCGCGAACGGCGTCGTAGTCGATCTGTGGCATCTGGTGTTCTCCCTCTCGGTGGGCGGATGCGGTCACTGGCGCCAGCGCGGCGTGGCGGCGTCCCAGAGGTCGTGGAGCCGGGCGACCGGGTCGGCGACCTTGCTGAGGAACACCATCGCGGCGATGGCGTAGGGCTTGTTGCCCGCCTGCTCGTACAGCGGCACGCGGTGGCGGTCGAACACCTCGGCGTCGACCTCGCCCGCCTCGCACGAGACGCCGGTGATGTCGGCCGGCAGGGGGTGCAGGTAGAGGGCCTCGCCGTTCCTCGTGGAGCGCATCAGCGCGGCGCTGGTCGTCCAGTCGCGGTGCTCGGCGTTGCCCTCGAGCAGCCGCTGCTCCAGAGCCCGGATGCCGGGAGCGTCACCGCCGTCGTGCAGCGCCGCGCGCTCCGCCATCGCGGCGAACGGCGCCCAGCTCTTCGCGCAGACGACGTCGGCGCCCTCGAACGCCTCGGCCATCGAGTGCGTGACGGTGAAGGAGCCGCCCGAGCGCTCGGCGGCCCTGGTGGCCACCTCGCACGGCTGGGTCAGCAGGTCGTAGCCCGGCGGGTGGGCCAGCACGACGTCCATGCCGAGCCGGGCCATCAGGGCGACCATCCCCTGCGGCACGGACAGCGGCTTGCCGTAGCTCGGCGAGTGCGCCCAGGTCATCGCCAGCCGCTTCCCGCGCAGCTCGTCGACGCCGCCGAAGCGGTGCACGAGGTGCAGCAGGTCGGCCATCGACTGCGTGGGGTGGTCGACGTCGCTCTGCAGGTTGAGCACGGTCGGGCGCTGCTCGAGCACCCCGTCGCGGTGGCTCTCGGTCAGGAAGCGCGCGACGTCGTTCATGTAGCGGTGGCCGTGCCCGACGTAGAGGTCGTCGCGGATGCCGACGACGTCGGCCATGAACGAGACCATCGTGGCCGTCTCGCGCACCGTCTCGCCGTGGGCGACCTGCGAGGTGCCCTCGTCGAGGTCCTGCACCTCGAGGCCGAGCAGGTTGCAGGCCGACGCGTAGGAGAACCGGGTGCGGGTGGAGTTGTCGCGGAAGAGCGAGACGCCGAGGCCGGAGTCGAACACCCGGCAGCTGCGGTTGGCCTCGCGAAGGGCGCGCAGTGCGTCGGCGACCGCGAGCACCGCCCGGACCTCGTCGTCGGTGAGGTCCCAGGTGAGCAGGAAGTCGGAGCCGTTCAGCGCGTGGTGCTCCAGCCCGGCCAACCGGCCGACAGCCGCCGCGAGATCCATCGCCACGTCCCGTCCAGGTGTTGTGCCCCAGTCTAGGCTCGGCGTCCCGACCGCCGGACGTGGAACCGGTCACCCCGCCTAGCATCGGGTCATGGCCGTCTCGCGACTCGTCACGAACCCGCACGTCGACCGCGAGCGCGTGCCGCACGGGGAGGTCCCTCCCCACGGCTTCCACCCCTCGCTGCCCGGCTTCGCGCCGACCCCGATCCGCCCGGCGCCATCGGCCGCCGCACGACTGGGCGTAGCCCAGGTGCTCGTCAAGGACGAGAGCCGGCGGATGGGGATGCCGTCGTTCAAGATCCTGGGCGCCTCGTGGGCGACCTACCGCGCCGTGCTCGCCAAGCTCGGCCGTCAGCCGGGGCCGGCCCCCTCGTTCGACGAGCTCCGCGACGCGGTGGCCTCCGCGGGTCGACCGCTGACCCTCGTGGCCGCCACCGACGGCAACCACGGGCACGCGGTGGCCCACCTGGCCGCCCTCCTCGGCCTGCCGGCGGTGGTGCTCGTGCCGGCGGGTACCGCCACGAGCCGCGTCGACCGGATCGCCGCCGAGGGGGCGCAGGTGCGGGTGGTCGAGGGCAACTACGACGACACGATCCGGGCCAGTGCGGCCCTCGACGACGAGGCGCACGTGGTCGTCGACGACACCAGCTGGGAGGGCTACGCCGACGTGCCCGGCTGGGTGATCGACGGCTACTCCACCATGCTCACCGAGGTCGTCGACGCGATCGAGGCAGGTCAGGTGCCGGAGCCCACGGTCGTGGCGGCCCAGATCGGGGTGGGTGCCCTCAGCGCCGCCGTCCTGCGCGCCTTCGCGCGACGGCCGGCCCGCCTGCTCGTGGGCGTGGAACCCACGGATGCCGCGTGCGTCACCGAGAGCGTGCTCGCTGGGCGGCTCGTGAGCGTTGCGGCACAGGGCAACACGTGCATGGCCGGGCTCAACTGCGGCACCCCGTCGGTCATCGCCTTCGACAGCAACCTGCACGGCTGCGACGCCCTGGTCACCATCGACGACGCCTTCGCCGAGGATGCCGTGCGCCTCCTCCACGCCGACGGCATCGACGCGGGTGAGAGCGGGGCGGCCGGCCTGGCCGGCCTGCTCGCCCAGGGCGCGGGCCTGGGGCTCACGGCATCCGACGTCGTGCTCGTCGTGCTCACCGAGCGCCCCGCCGACCCCGCCGGCTTCGCCCGGACCCTCGGGGAGTGACGAGCGCCGCACGACGCTGTTCGTGGCCTCCGCGCGGAGGGATGATGGCGGCATGGGAGTGTCCGAGACAGCCCTCGATGCCGCCCTGCAGAACCAGTTCGGGCTCGCGGACACGGTGGTCGACGAGGCCGTGCTGCGTACCAGTGCGCGCCGGTTCCGCGAGCGAGGCATCGTCATGCCGACCTTCGCTCAGCTGGCCGACCCCCACGGTGTGCCGCCGACGGCGGTCGGCGACGCCGACCCGCAGGCCGCGGACCCCCGCAACCTGTGGCGGGTGCACTGGTACAACGACCTCCAGGGTCGTCGGGTCGAGGTGCCCGAGCACGTGGTGCTGCCGCCGGAGCTGACCGGCATCGAGAGCCCCGTGCTGGTGGTGCTGGGCAACCGTTTCCCGATGATCTCGACCCACAAGGTGCTGGCCGCCTACGGCTGCCTCGCACCCCGCGTGGTGACCGGGCAGTTCGACCCCACGCGCCACCGCGCCATCTGGCCCTCCACCGGCAACTACGCCCGCGGCGGGATCGCGATCAGCCGGCTGATGGCCTCACGGGGCGTGGCGATCCTGCCCACCGGGATGAGCCGTGAGCGCTTCGACTGGCTGGACCGGTGGTGCGAGAACCCGGCCGAGGACGTCATCCGCACCGTGGGCACCGAGTCGAACGTCAAGGAGATCTACGACGAGTGCAACCGCCTGTCCCTGGAGCCGGAGAACTTCGTGTTCAACCAGTTCGCGGAGTTCGGCAACCACCTCGTGCACTACGCCGTCACCGGCCCGGCCCTGTCCCACGTGTTCGAGAGCTACCGGCAGCACCTCGGTCGTGACGTGCGGTTGGCCCTGATGACGAGCGCGACCGGGTCGGCCGGCACCATCGCAGCGGGCGAGTACCTCAAGGACACCCACGGCACCAAGGTGCTCGCCGCCGAGGCCCTGGAGTGCCCGACCCTGCTCGAGAACGGCTACGGCGAGCACAACATCCAGGGCATCGGCGACAAGCACGTCCCCCTCATCCACAACGTCATGCGGCACGACCTGGTCGCCGCGGTGAGCGACCGCGCCACCGACCACCTCGGG
>Ga0105047_10015178_pt1 | contig 12151 bp, 11 predicted proteins | sample MAT04_FD_78384 | JGI IMG/M metagenome (GOLD analysis project Ga0105047, IMG submission 78384) | Freshwater microbial communities from Lake Fryxell liftoff mats and glacier meltwater in Antarctica - MAT-04 (megahit assembly) | ecosystem: Environmental > Aquatic > Freshwater > Ice > Liftoff... | reverse complement strand
GGGCCGCATCGAAGGGCGTTTGATGGCCATGCTCGAAGGCGAGGAAGCCTTGACCCTGGACCTGCTCAATCAGGCGACGCAAGCCTGGGTCGAACAGGAATACCACCGCACGCTGCATTCCGAGCTCGGCGCCACGCCGCTGGCCCGCTATCTGGCCCGCTACCTGGCCGGGCCCAATGTCCGCCGCGAATGTCCGGACTCGGCGACGCTGGCCGCCGCGTTCCGCGTCGGGCATCGCGCCCCTGCTGAAGCATTGGCTCGCCGACTACGCCGCCACCGGCCTACCGCCTGCGTATTTGTCCACCGATCATTCACCCACCGATGGTTTACCCACCGATGTTTTACCCGCCGAACAGGACCCCGCATGAATCAGAATCTCCTTGCCCTCTATGGGCTGAAGTGGAATCCCTTCTCCCCGGAATTGCCCACCGAGGCGATCCATGTGCCGGCGAAGATCGAGAACTTTTGCTGGCGCATCGAGCACGCCCAGAGCAATCTGGCGGACTTTTATCGCGAGATGGGCGACATCTTTGCCGTGCCCTTACGACCACACAATCGCTGGGGTGGCTTCAAGGCCTTGCGTGAGGTCTGGTTCGCGCATCTGGAAACCACGCGCCGACGCGCCATTCTGCTGATCGACGAAGCCCAGGAGATGAGTCCGGCGGTGTTGTGCGAGTTGCGCCTGCTCACCAGCGCGCGTTTCGATTCGCAATCGCTGCTGTGTGTCGTGCTCGCCGGCGATGCCCGGCTGATCGAGAAATTGCGCCGCCTCGCCCAGCCCAGGTTCTTCGCTGACCCACCCGACGACGAACCATTCTGATTCACGATTCAAACTCAAAAACGCCGTCAGCATCCCCGCCCACGGCGTTATTACTTGCCCAACAAACCATCACCGACCCTGTACAGATGACCATCAATTCAGGTGACCATACCCAACCATACCGGGAAATATTTGAAACCGGTGCTGAAGCGGGGCTGATGATCGAATAGGCATGGCATGAACAAGCGCACAGCGCAGTGTACGAAGCCAGGATAAAGATTGTGAAGTACGCCTGGATGCAGGTTACAAAGAGCTGGTCACGTTGGCCTGCGAAGTACTGGGCGTGAGGCTGCTGATACACATCAAAGCCAGCCGATGGTGAATTGGCCTGCAATTGTTGAGTTCTGCCGGAAAAGACGGGGCATTGAGGATATCGAGCGGATGTCTTTGGCTGAAAAGCAGAGATAGAGATCGTTTGTTGTCTATGATGACTCTGTAGATGGGTAGATAAACTTTCACGCAGCATTCCGGAGATGTCCGCATCATGAAGGCGCAGATTCCCTCAATTCGCTTCTTCCTAGTCTTGAGCCTGTTGTTGCTTGGCATGGTGGCCGGGATTCGTTTCGTTATCGGAGATACCACCAAGGCGGTGTCCTTCGTGTTTACCGACATCGACAATCGCACCATCCGGCTGGAGGACTACCAGGGAAAATGGGTGCTGGTGAATTTCTGGGCGCCCTGGTGCCCGCTCTGCAAAATCGAGATTCCCAGCCTCAACAGCCTGAACCAGCGCCCGGACTTTCGGGTCATCGGCATCGCGCTGGATTACGGTGAGAACGAAGCCAGCATCCGCAAGGTGATCAGCCAAAGCGATCTGCGCATCGATGCCAACGTCGCCGGCGGCGCACGCCGCAAACTCGACAGCGCCTTTCGTCAGGTTGGGCCGGTGGACTTCTTCCCGACGTCCTATCTCTACGACCCGACAGGTGAAATTGTCATGTTCATTCCCGGCCAGATTCGCATGCCGCGCATCCTCTCGTTCATGGAAAGTTGGCGCGCCGAAAAAGGCGGCGTCCGACAGCCTGTTTTCGCGGCAAAGATCGACAAGCTGGCCGCCGTCCTGCGGCGAAGTTACGGAAAACGCGGCAACCAGGCCTTCGCCGACTGGAAGCGCCTGCTCGAAACCAGCGCAAGCGCTCCGGCCGCGCAGAAGCTGACGTGGGTCAACGACTTTTTCAACCGTCGCATCCAGGTCGGCGACGACCAGCAGATCTGGGGCCGCCCGGACTATTGGGCGACCCCCGGCGAACTGCTCGGCAGCGGTCGCGGGGACAGCGAGGATTTCGTCATTGCTAAATATTTCACCCTTCTGGCCCTCAACATCCGTCCGGAGCAGTTGCGTCTGGTCTATGTCAAACCGCACGGGGAGAACAAGGCCGGTGATCCGGTGCACATGGTGCTGGCCTATTACGACAGTCCTGGCCGCGACCCCCAGATTCTCGACAATCGGACACCTGAAGTGCTGCCCGCAGGGAAACGATCCGACCTGCAACCGGTGTTCAGCTTCAACAGCCTGGGGGTCTGGGAGGAAACGGCCAACGCTGCATCCAGCGGCAACCCGAACGGCATGGCCATCTGGGAAGACACGTTGCGGCGCGCCCGCGCAGAAGGTTTCGATTAGGAGATGTCATGTCCATGAACCGCCAACTCTGGCTATCCATCCTGGCGAGTATGCTGATAGCGCTCGCTGCCAGTCTGTTTGCCTCCCTGCTGAATGCCCGCTCCTATCTGGAGGCCCAGCTCGCCATGAAAAACCAGGACAACGCCGCGACCTTGGCCCTGGCCCTGAGTCAGGGAAACAGCGACCGTGGCAGCGTGGTGTTGGCGGTGACCGCCCTGTTCAACAGCGGCCATTACGAACTGGTCCAGGTGATCGACCCGCAAGGAAAAAGCCTGGTGGACAAGACCTCCGTCCAGGCCAACGCCAATGTGCCTGGGTGGTTTGTTCACCTGCTGCCGATCCGCTCGCTGCCTGGTCGCGCCGAGATCGCCAGTGGCTGGCAACCACTGGGCAGCCTTACGCTGATGAGCCATACCGAGTTCGCCTACCGCGCGCTATGGGAAACCGCGCTGACCATGACTGCGGTAAGTTTCGCTGCGGCGCTGCTCGGCGGCCTGCTGGCCAGTCTGGTGGTGCGCCGCATCACCCGCCCGATGCAGGCGGTGGTGGAGCAGGCTCGCGCCATCAACCAGCACCGCTTCGTCACCATGCCCATGCCCGACGTGCCGGAGCTGAAGGAGCTGGCTGCCGCCATGAATGACACGGTGAGCCGGCTGCGCCAAGACTTCGAGGAAGATGCCAGGCGTTATGAACAAATGCGCCAGCAAGCCGATTTCGACCCGCTCAGCGGACTCGCCAATCGCGCCCATTTCCTCGCCAGCCTGGACAGCGCCATGGACATCGACGGCTCGCCCTTCGGCGCCCTGGCCATCATCCGTCTGCGCAAGCTGGGCAAGATCAACCGCAATCTGGGCCGGGAGGTAGCGGACCAGGTGCTGCGCCGAATCGGAGAGAACCTGGGCGAAGTTTCATCCCTCTGTGCGGGCAGCTTCGCAGGTCGCCTCAACGGCGCCGATTTCGCCCTGCTTCTACCCGCAGACTGCGATCCGAAACCGACCCTGAACGAACTGATTCTGAACCTGCACATCGCTATGGACAGTCTGGCCGGCGACTATTCCACGCTCTACATCGGGCATGCTGCATTCGCCCCGGGGGACGAGCCGGCCCGCCTGTTGGCCCGCATCGACGCCGCCCTGGCTGCTGCCGATGTAAACGGCAGCAGCACGGTACGGGAAGCTGCACCCGAAACCGCCAGCCCTGAACCTGTCGGCGGCGAAGCCTGGCGGCTCATCCTGCAACAGGCCCTGACAGACCCAGGCAGCTTCAAGCTGGCCCATTACCCGATGCAGGTCGGCGATGCTCAGGGTTTGCATTGGGAATGCCCTTTGCGCCTGCATCAGGGCGAGAGCGAGGGCGAGGGCAGCGAATGGCTGGTCGCCGGGCGTTTTCTCCCCATCGCCGAGCGGCTCGGCCTGGTGCGTGAGCTGGATCTGGTGGCGCTGAAACTGGCTCTGGCTGAACTTGACAGTGACGACACCCTGGCCGGGCTGTGGCTCAACCTCTCGGCCAAATCCATCGCCGAATCGGAATTCCGCCGCGACCTGCTTGCGCTGCTGGGCGAGCACCCGCGTAGCCGGGGCCGGCTCCACCTGGAAATCCCTGAGGCAGGCGGCCTTGCCCGCCTGGAAGCGCTGCGCGAACTCAGCCGCGACCTGAAAGCGCTGGGCTGCAAGCTGGGCCTGGAGCACTATGGTCAGCATTTCAACCAGATTGGCCGCCTCTATGATCTAGGCTTGGACTTCCTCAAGGTGGATGCGAGTTACATCCATGGCCTGGACAGCAACCCTGGCAATCAGGCCTTCCTCGCTGGACTGCTGGGAATCGCCCACCGCATCGGCATGCAGGTTTTCGCGGAAGGGGTGGCACGGGAAGAAGAGTTGACCAAGGTAAAAGAACTGGGCTTCGACGGCGCGTCGGGAATGGCTATCCGGTAAGCATCCCGCAAGGTGACACACGCCGACGCAACACCTGGCGACTCCGTTGTCACTCTGGTCAATTGTCGAGCCCTCGGCCCAAGATGCAACATGACTGCGCCGCGCCCACTTCACGGGAGCCTTCTCGACTGGCATCCTTCCGAATCTTGTCCACAACAAATCACCACCATGCTGACACTGCGCCAGGCTCTCGCCAATTTCACCATTGACCAACTCAAGCAATTCAGCGAATTGTTACCGGATGCCGCTTTGGTCGGCCGCAAGGATGAATTGGTTACGGCGGTCATGCACCAGTATCAGGGCTTGGGTCTGTCCAGTTTATGGCGTCGTCTGGACGCACTGGAGCAGGCTGCTGTGGCGGAGGCGCTTTACAGCGTAGGCGGTTATTTCGATGCCCGAAAATTTCAAGCCAAGTACGGCAGAAGTGCGACATTCAGCGTCAAAGCGGATCGCCGTGATCGACCCACGTTGCTTTCCCTGTTCTTGTTTTACGAAGAAGGAGGTCGCTGCGTGCCGCTCGATCTGCGCGAGCCGCTCAAGGCCTTCGTCAGCCCACCCAAACCTGCCAGCCTGAAGACAGTAGAAGCGCTGCCCGATGCGTCAATTACTTCCCCGTTTGTTGTTCGGGTGATGGAAAACGAAGCGCTGGGTGACCTGTCCAGGGTTCTGCGTTTGGTCGAACAGGGCAAGGTCAAAGTGAGCGACAAATCCCGGTTGCCAGGCGCGGCCACGACTCAGTTGCTGGCCAGTCAGTTATCCAATGGCGATTTCTACGTCGAGCCGCCGAAGAAAAACGCGTGGGATCAGGAGATTGGCGCGATCAAAGGCTTTGCCTGGCCGATGCTGCTGCAGGCCGGCGGACTCGCGCAGCAGGAGGGCGCAAAACTGGCACTGTCCCGGAGCGGACTCAAAGCGCTGAGCACGCAGCCCGCCGAAGTATTGCGCGGACTCTGGAACAAATGGCTGAAGAACACCCTGCTGGACGAGTTCAGCCGGGTGGATGTCATCAAGGGCCAAAAAAGCAAAGGCCGTGTCATGGCTGCGATCGCACCACGTCGCGCGGCCATTGATGAAGCCTTGGGCCACTGCCCGATGGGCGAATGGATCAACGTCGATGAATTCGGCCGGTTCATGCGCGCGGAGGAGATGGACTTCTTGGTCTGCCACGACCCCTGGCGGCTTTATATCAGCGACGCTCACTATGGCGCGTTGGGCTACCAGGGCTTCCATGACTGGGAAATTCTGCAACTGCGTTACCTGCTCGCGGTGCTGTTCGAATATGCCGCTCCGCTCGGGATGATCGACGTTGCCTATATCGACCCGGAAGGTGCACGCAAAGATTTCCACGGTCTGTGGGGTATCGACGAACTGCGTTTTCTGAGTCGGTATGACGGTCTGGCCTATTTTCGACTGACCGAACTCGGCGCTTATTGCCTCGGACTGCGTGACAGCTACACGCCATGCCGACCGCCCAGCACGCTAAAGCTCTCCATCTTGCCCAGCCTGCACGTCAAGGTGGCTGACGGACAGCCCAGCATGGAGGAATCATTGCTGCTGGAAACCTGGGCAACACGGGAAACGGAGACCGCCTGGCGACTCGATCGAACCCGATCTGTCGCGGCTGTGGAGCAAGGCCATGACGTCACGCTACTGCACAATTTCCTGATCGCGGGCGAAGATCAGCCGCTGCCGGACAGCGTCGAGGCGTTCATCAAGACGGTTGCGCAACAGGGCGGCGCGTTGAAAACTGTCGCCAGCGCTTTGCTGCTTGAATGCACCAGCGCAGAGGTCGCCCGCCAAATTGCGGAGCACAAGGAAACCGCCAAACTCTGCCTGCCCGCCGGCCCTCGCCACCTGGCGGTGCGAACAGACCACGTCGAGAAATTCCGGGCCGCCCTGCATATTCTGGGTTTTGGCTGGAAAATCTGATCAAAGGTATTTGCGGCTACAAATCCTTGCGCGGGTCTTTTGCCAGCAGCGCACGGCGTTGTTGAACACGTTGTGCCGCGTGGTCATCGACGAAGCGTATCGTCGATTTATCAAGCCGGCCGGAGTAACGCTCGGCCTGGAGAGAACCTTCCGGCCGCGTCCAGCGGTAGGTACGATTTTCGAAGGCCGTACCTTTCAGATTTTTTATCGCTGTAGCCTTCATGCTGGGTTGACCGAATTTCTCGGTCAACCCGATGACAACCGACGGAAAGTGGGCTTCTGGAAAATTAATCACCATTCCGGTCAAACCGGATTGATCGTAAAAATAGAAAAGTGAATCAACCGGCGCTCCGACGATGGTCTCTTTTTCAAACGGCCGCAGGCTGCAAACCTGGTCGGCAATTGGAGTGGTCACGACGCGGCAATCAAACTTTGGATTGCTGGCGATCTGGGCCAGACCGGAACCGAGTTCGACGCCTTTGAAGCTCAGTTTTTCGCCTTCGGCAAGCGCTGGCAGCGCCGCTGAGAGCAAAGCGGCAACGATAAAAGATTTGAGCAAGTTCAATCCATTTCCTCGATCCAGGCCATTTGAATCGCTTCCAGAATCTTTTCACCGGAGCGGTTCGGGTCATCGTTGAAATCCGGCAAAGCCATCACCCAGCGATGCAGGTCAGTGAAGCGGATTGCGCGCGGATCGACATCGGGATGATGTTCGACCAGGGCGATCGCGATATCGAGGGTATCAGTCCATTTCATGGTGTCAGTGTCCTTCTTTGACCATATTGATGGTGTATTTCGGAATTTCCACCACCACATCATCCCTGCCCATCAAGGCCTGGCAGGACAGGCGCGAGGTTGGCTCAAGGCCCCAGGCTTTGTCGAGCAGGTCGTCCTCGGTTTCGGTCGCTTCCGGCAAGGTATTGAAACCCTCACGCACAACGACATGGCAGGTGGTGCAGGCGCAGGATTTCTCGCAGGAATGCTCGATATCGATGCCGTTGTCGAGCAGGAGATCACAGATGGAAACGCCTTTCTGTGCATCGATTACAGCGCCATCTGGACACAGTTCGACGTGGGGCAGGACGATCAATTGAGGCATGTGGCTTCCCGTTGGGCAGAGAGGTTCTTTTGGCTGGGCAGTGCGGCAAGCACGCCATCCCAGAATTCAACGCGTGCTTCGACGGCATGAATCGCGGCCGCGCGCGCCTCTTCGATTTTCACCGGATCACCGCCACACAGCGCGTCCAGCAAACGCAGGGAAAGGGGCGCGTGGAAGTCTTCATCCAGGTGGATATGGCGTTTCAGGTAGTAATGAAACACCGGCGCCTGTTCTTCGGTCACCGCCATGCGATTCAGGAAGGCGCGGAACATCGCCGGAATGATGTGCTCGCGGCCCAGCGCCAACGCGGCGGCAACCATGTGCGGCTTGTCGGCGTCGATATAGGCGAAGGTGGTGCGATTGAAGTTGGCGGAAGGCGTCGGGGCGAGGCCGCTGTCGAGCGCGGCGGCAATGCCGTCACGGCCAGCGATTTCCACGAAGCGCGCCGGGATGTCCGCATCGGCGCCAATTTCGCGCATGGCGCCGAGATACAGCGCGAAGTGGCTGGAAAACTCACCAGGCGCGCCGGGGCCCGCTTCATCGGTCTCTTCTTCCAGCACCAGTTCATTGATGAAGCGCTGCACGGTGGCGTCGGCGCCCGGCGTCCACGGCCAGCGCGCCGGCGCGACGGTGTGTTGCAGGTATTTGATCAGCGACATGAAATCCCACACCGAATGGACGTGGTGCTGCATGAATACACGCAAATCATCTACGCTTTCAACTGCGGCATAGATTGGGTGTTGATCAAGACGCGCCTGCAAAGAGGCGATGAATTCAGGTTCGAACATACTCATTTCAGAACTCCAGTTCGTCCAGTTTGTGACCAGTCAACGCCTTCTTCACGCTCTGGTCCATGCGGCGCGCGGCGAATTCGACCGTACCTTTGTTCAAGGTTTCGGTGGCACGCTTGACGGTAAACAGGTCAGCGCCTTGCAACGCCAGTTTGAGGTCTGCCAGACGATTTTCAATGGTCTGCAATTCTTCGGCGGACAACAACAGCGCGCCATTTTCGGCCAACGCGGTTTCGCTGGCTTCAACCAGACGTTGGCCATCGACGCGAGCTTCAGCCAAGTTGCGCGCGGTCATGTCGTCCTGCGCGTGCGCATAGGAGTCGCGCAACATGCCGGCAACTTCATCGTCGGTCAGGCCATACGAAGGTTTCACCACGATATGCGATTCGATGCCGGTGCCGATTTCGCGCGCGGTCACCGACAGCAAGCCATCGGCATCAACCTGGAAAGTGACGCGGATGCGGGCCGCGCCGGCCACCATCGGCGGAATGCCGCGCAGTTCAAAGCGCGCCAGGCTGCGGCAATCGGCCACCAGTTCGCGCTCGCCCTGGACGACATGGATGCTCATCGCAGTCTGGCCATCCTTGAAGGTGGTGAACTCCTGCGCCCGAGCGGTGGGAATGGTGGCGTTGCGCGGAATGATCTTCTCGGTCAAGCCACCCATGGTTTCCAGTCCAAGTGACAGCGGCACCACGTCAAGCAGCAACCAGTCATCGCCCGCCTTGTTGCCGGCCAGCACATTGGCCTGCACCGCCGCGCCGAGGGCGACCACCTTGTCCGGATCGAGATTGGTCAACGGCATCTGGCCAAAAAACTCGCCGATCGCGGCCTGGATACGCGGCATGCGGGTGGAGCCGCCAACCATCACGACGCCTTTGACATCGCTCGCCTGCAAGCCGGCATCGCGCAGCGCCTTGCGCGTCGGCGCCAGGGTTTTCTTGACCAGACTTTCGGTCATTTCATTGAACGCCTGTTCAGTCAACGAGAGGTCGATCACTTCACCGCTGGTCAAGACGGCGGTGATTTGCGTCTGCGAATGCTCGGAAAGCATCTCCTTGGCATCGCGGGCGCGCGCCATGAGCAGGGTTTTATCGTGATCGCTGAGAGTATGCAGGCCGGCTTGTTCCAGCATCCAGCAATAGACTCGCCGATCGAAATCGTCGCCCCCCAGAGCCGAGTCGCCATTGGTGGCGAGCACTTCAAACACGCCCTTGGTCAGTTTCAGAATGGAAATATCGAACGTGCCGCCACCCAAGTCGTACACCGCGTAAATCCCTTCAGCGGCGTTATCGAGGCCGTAGGCAATGGCGGCGGCGGTGGGTTCATTGAGCAGGCGCAGCACATTCAGGCCAGCGACTTTCGCCGCGTCCTTGGTGGCCTGGCGTTGCGCGTCGTCAAAATAGGCCGGCACGGTAATCACCGCGCCCAACAGTTCACCACCAAGCGAGGTTTCAGCGCGCGCTTTCAATACCTTGAGAATTTCGGCGGAGACTTCGACCGGGCTTTTGACACCGGCCACCGTCTTCAGCTGCACCATGCCGGGCGCATCGATGAACTGATACGGCAGCGTTGAAATATCCGGGATGTCCTTGATGCCGCGGCCCATGAATCGCTTCACCGAAGTGATGGTGTTGTGCGGGTCTTGTGCCGCCTGGGCCTGCGCATCATAGCCGACCGAAGTCGAGGCATCGCCGAGATAGCGCACCACGGAAGGCAGCAGGCCGTGACCTCTGGCATCGTTAAGTACCACCGATACGCCATTGCGCACGGTGGCGACCAAGGAGTTGGTGGTGCCCAGATCAATGCCGACGGCGAGTCGATGTTGATGCGGCGCGGTGGAAAGACCGGGCTCGGAGATTTGAAGAAAGGCCATTGATTAAACGGTAAACGGTGGTATTGCGAAATTGTTGCAGCTGAACAGCGAAGACATGGAATCAGCAAAAAAATCAGGACTTATTCGATGTCCTCGTAAGCGACGTCGATCTCTTCCAGCAATTTGTCCATGAATCGGACTTTGCGCAGCACGTTACCCGCCGCAGCGAAATCCTTCTGTTCATCAAGCAGGCTGGCGAGTTGGCTGTGCAGACCTTGGGCATGCAATTTCAGCTCTTTTTCCAAGCCTTGCAATGCCGCCATGTCGCGATTTTCGACGGCATCCATCAACGCCTCGCGCCATTCCATCTGTTGCATCAGAAAGTCTGCCGGCATTGACGTGTTCTTCGCATCCATCGCGTCGACGCCGTGCAATTTCAATAGATAGCGGGCACGCTCGAAGGGTTTGCGCAGCGTCTGGTACGCCTCGTTGATGCGCGTGCTCCACTGCATCGAAAGCCGCTGTTCGGCATCGCCCGCGGCGGCGAATTTATCCGGGTGAATTTCCGACTGAATGCCGCGATAAGCTTGATCAAGCTGATCTGCGTCGATGGCAAAGGTCATCGGCAGCGCGAACAATTCGAAGTGGTTTTTGGAGAAGTCGAGGGTCATCTTGGGTTGGGGGAAACGTGAAGGGTGAATGTGAAAGTGGAACACCTTCACATTTCACATTTCACAGCCCTCAAACGTTGAAAGACTCGCCGCAGCCGCATTCCGACTTCACGTTCGGGTTGTTGAACTTGAAACCTTCGTTCAAGCCTTCACGCACGAAATCGAGCTCGGTGCCCTCGAGATAGCTCAGGCTCTTCGGATCGATGAACACAGTCACGCCATGACATTCAAAGGTCAGATCCTCCGGATCGGCGACATCGGCGAACTCCAGCTTGTAAGCCATGCCGGAGCAGCCGGAAGTGCGCACCCCCAGCTTGAGGCCGACACCGCTGCCACGTTTGGCAAGGAAGTTCTTGATGTGCGTTGCGGCGCGCTCGGAAAGGGTTACCCCGGTAGCCACTGTCGTCATGATCGGCTCCCCGTCGCTCAAGCGGTAACCGGCGGGTTGCAGGCGGTGTATTCGCTGCTGCCTGCGGTGTAGCCATGTTTCTGCTTGTAGTCGGCGACGGCGGCCTTGATCGCGTCTTCGGCCAGGATGGAGCAGTGAATCTTCACCGGCGGCAGCGCCAATTCCTCGGCAATCTGAGTGTTCTTCAGATTCATCGCCTCATCCAGTGTCTTGCCCTTGACCCATTCGGTGACCAGCGATGAAGAAGCAATAGCCGATCCGCAACCGTAGGTCTTGAACTTGGCATCTTCGATGATGCCCTGATCGTTGACCCGGATTTGCAGTTTCATCACATCGCCGCAAGCCGGCGCGCCGACCATGCCGGTGCCGACGCCAGCGTCATCCTTGCCGAATGCGCCGACGTTGCGCGGATTTTCGTAGTGATCCAGAACCTGTTCGCTGTATGCCATTTGTTGCTCCTTAGTGTGCAGCCCACTGCACCGTATTCAAATCGATACCGTCTTTGAACATTTCCCAAAGCGGTGACATTTCGCGCAACTTGCCGATCTTTTCGTGCAGCAGTTTGATCGTGTAGTCGATCTCTTCTTCGGTGGTGAAGCGGCCGATGGTGAAGCGGATCGAGCTGTGCGCCAGTTCGTCGTTGCGCCCCAGCGCCTTCAGCACATAGGACGGTTCCAGGCTGGCCGAGGTACAGGCCGAACCGGAGGAAACAGCCAGATCCTTGATCGCCATGATCAGGCTCTCGCCTTCGACAAAGTTGAAGCTGATGTTCAGGTTGCCGGCGATGCGGCGTTCGAAATCACCATTCAGATGCACTTCTTCCATGTCCAGGAAGCCGCGATAGAGTTTGTCGCGCAGGCTGCGGATGCGTTCGGTTTCGGCGCCCATTTCCAGTTTGGCGATGCGGAAGGCTTCGCCCATGCCGACGATCTGGTGGGTCGCCAGCGTACCGGAACGCATACCGCGCTCATGGCCGCCGCCGTGCATCTGCGCTTCAAGCCGCACGCGGGGCTTGCGCCGCACGTACAGCGCGCCGATGCCCTTGGGCCCGTAGGTCTTGTGCG
>Ga0105047_10015176_pt1 | contig 12151 bp, 10 predicted proteins | sample MAT04_FD_78384 | JGI IMG/M metagenome (GOLD analysis project Ga0105047, IMG submission 78384) | Freshwater microbial communities from Lake Fryxell liftoff mats and glacier meltwater in Antarctica - MAT-04 (megahit assembly) | ecosystem: Environmental > Aquatic > Freshwater > Ice > Liftoff... | reverse complement strand
GACGAGGCATCGCCCTTGGTCATACCGCTGTGAATCGTCATGGATTGGGGTGGCTGATTGGGATAGAAGAGGGCGCGTCCACTGACAATCTTGCCCGGTGGTCGGATCAGGCGCATGATGCCTTCGACCAGTGTAGACTTGCCACAGCCAGATTCGCCGGCAATGCCAAAAATTTCATTGCGGTTGATGGTCACATCAACACCATCGACAACTTTGTAGGAGCCGCCCGTGCTATGATAGTGAATGCGCACATCGGTTGCTTCGAGTAACTGTTCACGCATGGCTATTGTCCTGTGGTGCCTTTCAACCGTGGATTAAATGCTTCTTCCAAGCCAATATTCATCAGATTGAGGGCAAATTCGTCCAATCTCTGTCATTCGTGGTAATCTTCAAAGATCGCGGTCATGCTGAACGGTTGTACACTGGTCTGCGTATGCGTAACTCTCTATACACCTATACGCTGATGCATAGAAGAAGGGTAAAGGATGCCGTTAACGTCTGATATGGTGTTGTTGCTCTCGTTAATGGGGGTAGCGCTGGTTCTGTTTGCCTTCGAGTGGGTCGCTGCCGATGTGGTTGCGCTGGGCTTCTTGGTGATTATGATCCTCACTGGCCTGGTGCCCGCCAATGAAGCCTTTGCTGGCTTTGGCAGTGATACCGTTTTTACCCTGATGGGGCTATTTATTTTGACGGCGGCCCTGCAACGAACCGGCGTCGTCGAGATGACAGGCCGCGTCCTGCTGCGTTATACGGGTGATAAACCAGGCCGACTGGCGACGATTATTATGGTCGCCACGGCCAGCCTCAGCTCCTTTATGAGCAATACGGCGTGTACCGCCTTTTTTCTGCCCATTGTATTGGGATTGGCCGAGCGTTTGCGGATTAGCGCGGGCAAATTGTTGATGCCGCTCGCCTTTGCCTCCGTGCTCGCCAGTTCGGTGACCCTCGTCAGCACCTCGACCAACATTGTGGTCAACGGCCTGCTGAGACAGTACGAACTGGAACCCATGGGCATGTTCGAGCTAACGCCGGTTGGGGTGCCCATCGCCATCGCCGGCATTCTCTACATGATTTTTATCGGTCGCCACCTTTTGCCCAATCGGGTAACGCCGACGGATCTGGGGCAATTGGGCAATCGACTCTACCTGACCGAGCTGCGCGTATTGCCCAATTCACCGCTGATTGGCAAAACCTTAAATGAAAGCGGCTTGGGCCAAGAATTAGATCTGACCGTGTTACGCATTATGCGCAATGCCGACCGTTCGCTCATCACCGCCAATCGGCGCTTGCAATCGCGCATTGGTCGCCCGTTGCGCGCCGGTGATGTGTTGCTGGTGGAAGGTGCACGGGCTTCGTTGCTGCGCAGTAAAACGGCGGTTGGTTTGGAACTGCACAGCGATTTAAAGCTCAAAGAGCCCGCCTTGCAGGAAGCCGATATTCAGTTGATCGAAGTGATTCTCATGCCCAATTCGCCGTTGATTGGCGAGACATTGGCTCAATATCGTTTTCGCGAGCGCTATGGGTTGCAAGTGTTGGCCATCTACCGGCATGGCGAGGCGATGCAGCGCCAGATTAGCCAGATGCCGTTGCGCGTGGGCGATGTATTGTTGGTGCAAAGCGAACGTAGCAACTTGACCAATCTGGCTGCGTTGGAAGAAGAGCGTATGTTTCATGTCCTGAATGCTGTTCACGAAGAACACTATCAACGTGAGCGCGCGCCGCTGGCGATTGCTGCTTTTATCGGGACACTGGGGTTGGCCGCCTTTGAGGTGGTGCCACTGGCGGTTGCCGCGTTGATTGGTACGCTGGCGGTTTTTCTCACGCGTTGCATCTCGGTCGAGGAGGCGTACCGCAAAGTCGAATGGCGCGCCTTGGTGCTGATTGGCAGTATGTTGGCGCTGGGCACTGCCATGGCTCATACCGGTACCGCCGGATACCTAGCTGGCCAGATCGTGACGATTGCGGGCAGTACCAATCCCCTCTTGTTGCTGACCGGTTTTTTTGTTTTGGCCGTTGTGCTCACCCAGCCCATGTCCAATCAGGCCGCGGCGATTGTGGTGGTGCCAATTGCCATTCAAACCGCCGTGCAGCTTGGCCTGAATCCACGCACCTTTGTCATGATGATCGCGATCGCCTCTAGCACCTCGTATCTCACGCCGCTGGAACCATCCTGTCTGATGGTCTATGGGCCGGGCAACTATCGCTTTAGCGATTTTCTCAAGGTAGGCTCGCTGCTGACGCTGGTAGTCTACGGCATTGCAATTTTATTGGTGCCCCAGTTCTGGCCCTTATAAATCGACACGCCTCATTCTTCGCTTGTCACTCTTCGGCGGTGCCAAAATTGAGTAAATAGAGAAAGGCATGCCCCAAATAGTCGGTCGTGGCAATGGGGGGCAGTGCGTAGAAGGCATTCCAGGCCGCGGCTTTGTGCTCGCTATAGGTGGCGTCGATCTGCAGATGACCCTAGGCATGATCCTCGACGACTGTGCCGCCGGTCTCGGTATTATATTTGGCGTGTAAGGCATCGAGCGGGGCAAGGTTCTGTTTGAACTGCTCCACTTTGTGGGCCTGGCGCATCATGGCTTGCAGCAAGCCGCGCATTAGCTTGACGCAGCTCTGCTCCAACTCGTAGCCGCGTCCACCATCGTTGTCTAGGCCGCGATAGGCCAGCGCCAATCCCCACACCGCCAAGATGCTGTAAACATTGTCGCGTACCCAGGCATCGCGATAGTCACCATGCGCCGTCACCGCCGTGCTGGCCGGCAACAGCCCCGTCACTGGATGCTGTTTGTTCAGGATAATCGACTGGATCTGCTGGTAAAAGGGGTCCAGGGCTGCGCGTAAACTCAGCTCGTTCATGGTTTCTCTGGGTTGGTGTTGTTACTTGGTCACTTGTCTGGGAGCTAACGTATTCGATACTCTATTATAGAAGAATGTATCCAAGAAACATTCACCGATTTGCCAAGATCTTGGGGAAGATGACCGTGCGAATTGTATAGTCAGGACTTACGCAATTACTCCTGGGAACGCCAGCATCCTGCTGGCTGCCGCCAGGATGGCGGTGCTCCCGGCTGCGTAAGTCCTAATAGTGTGGCGCGTCTGCCGGTGGGCAATGAATCGCCACTTCACGTTGCATTCCGGGAAAGGGTCACACGAATCGTCTATTATGGATATGATGCTGGCCCTTTCCCGGAATGCTTTCATCCATCCGGTTTGGATACTTTATTTTGGGATGCGTGGCCTAAGACGAATTTCTGCCTTTCATTCACAAAATTCGCGACCGAAAATCCGAACCCCTGCGTCTACCCATCGCCGGGCTGCAGCACCAACCGATCGGTGCGCCAGCGTTTGCGGAAGGCCGGGCGCGCAATCGCTTCGGGTGATTGCAGGGTCAAGCCGCCATCGGCTACCAGCACAATACCGGTGACAAACGCGGCTTCGTCCGAGGCCAGAAAAAGCGCGACCTGGGCAATGTCTTCGGGCGCGCCATAGCGCCCGATGGGGTAGAGATCGGTGTTCATCTGATCTTCCAGTGGATCTTGCTGCATGGCTTCCCGCTGACGTTCGCCCACAATTAAACCGGGTGCAATCGCATTACAGCGGATACCTTGCCGGCCATATTCCATAGCCAAACTGCGCGTCAACCCGTTGAGACCCGCTTTGGAAGAGCTATAGACGCCAAAGTGCGGATTGGTGATCAGCGAATTCACCGTTGAGGTAAAGACAATCGAGCCGCCGCCAGCCTTGATCATTTCGGGGATGCAATACTTGGCCCCCAGCCACGGTCCGGTTAACGTCACCGCAATGGCGCGATTCCACTCTTCTTCCGTAAATTCGATCACCGGTTTGGTAAAGGCTTGCGCGGCGTTTTGCATCAAAATGTTGAGTTTGCCAAAGTTGTCCAGTGCCGCCTGTACCAGCGCCTGCCAGGTGGTGGCCTGGCTAATATCGCCGGGGACGGTCACCACGTCGGCCCCCATCGCGCGCAATTGGTTTTCCGTTTCAAAGAGCCGTTCCTCGCCGGGCAAGGCATTGATGACAACTTTGGCCCCTTCCTGGGCAAAGCGATAGGCCGTCGCGGCCCCAATGCCGCCCCAGCCCGCGCCCGCGACAATCGCGACTTTATCTTGTAAGCGCATGAAATCTCCCTTGTTTGTTTTGCGCATCAGCCGAAAGCGTGAATGGTGGATATCGCCCCGCTGGCAGCAAGTTATCCATTCACACTTTTCCCAGATGCGCCTTGTTTGTTTGATTGTGATGGATTGCTGGTAACTTGCAATGCGTCATTTTACCACGCGACCACGCCCCCGCAGATCGGGATGCATTGGCCCGTCACATAATCGGAGAGATCGGTGACCAGAAATTCGACAACTTTGGCACAATCTTCGGGCGTGCCCAGGCGTCCCAACGGAATCTGCGGAAGCAACTTGGCGCGCGCCGCTTCGCTGTCACGGCCACTGGCCACGGCGCGCGAGGAAAGAATCCAGCCGGGGGCGATCGAGTTGACATGGATATTATAGGGGCCGAGTTCGGCGGCGAGAACGCGTGTGTAGTGGGCGACCCCCGCTTTGGCCACTTTGTAGCCCACATGCCCGCCATTGTGTCCGCTCCACAGACCCGCCTGCGAAGAGACATTGACAATTTTGCCCGAACGTTGTGTTTTCATGGAACGGCTGGCGGCCTGGCAACAGAGAATCGCGCTGGTCAGATTCAGGTCCATCGTATATTTGTAATGTTCGATATCCGCTTCGGCGGCAGAGTGATTAGGCGGCGTGTTGAGTGCGCCACCCGCATTGTTGACCAAAATGTCGATGCGGCCAAAGGCCCCCAATGTTTCTTCAAACATCCCATCCACGGCATCTTTGTTGGTGACATCGGCCTGAATACCCAAGGCACGCCCGCCGAAAGCCTCCACTTCTTGCATGACAGTAGCTGCTGTCAACTGCTCGTTATATTCGGCGGCGGCATTCAGGTCCACATCGTTGACCACCACATCTGCACCCAGGCGGGCTAGGTGCAGCACATAGGCGCGGCCTAGCCCGCGTCCGCCCCCGGTGACAAGGGCCACCTTGCCTTTTAATTTCATAATTTTCTCCCCAGGTTATCAAGTGGCTTGTTGGTACATAAACATGCCCAACACTGATCCAGCGTTGGGCATCTTTGTCATCAGTACGTCATCAGTACGTCATCAGTACAATATCGGGAACTGACCTGTTATTGATATTGTGACGTAAGGTTTGATTGGTAGAAAGTTTTGATCAGTAGTAAAGACTTCAGTCTTTCCCTGAATTGAACAAAGACTGAAGTCTTTACTACGGTTTAACCGGGCATAATTCGCTGATAGTCCACACATCGGCAAGCGAGCCTATTCCACCGGTTCCAGTTCGACCAGGAAGAGATTGGCAGTGCGGTGCCAGAAGCCTTCGTGGACATAGGGATTTTCGACGGTTGGCCAGTTGCTCCAATAGGTGGTGTTGCGTGGCAACAAAATCACCGTTTCCACGGTCATCACATCGGGCAATTCGGGGAGCCAAATTTCCATAGCTTGGTGGAACAGTTCCTTGAGCTGCGGATCGTCTTCGGCCAAGCCCGTCATCTGATCGACAATGTCGCTAAATTCTTGATTGGACCAGCGGTAGAGATTGGTAAAGGGAATCGCTTCGCCCGTTGGTTTGACATGCTTGATGTGATAGAGCCGTTCCAGCGTGGCATACGGATCGCGCATAGAGCCGCCATGGCCCCACAGAAAGGCTTTGGCCGCGCCGGTCTGAATCCGCGTGACAAAATCGGCGGGCAGCAAAAAGCTGGCGTCAAAGCCGGCCTTGCGCAACTGCTCTGTGATCACCGGCGCTTGGGGCGTGGTGGACGGGTGTTGCGGGAAGGTAATGATCTCGAAGGTAAGGCGCGCCCCATCCTTAACCCAGAAGCCCTCGCCATCTTTCTCGTAGCCATTCTTGGTCATCAACTCGGCGGCTTTATCCAGGTTGAACTCGGTCGTGGGATATTGTTCCAGCAGATCGCTGACTGAATCTATAAAGGGTTTCATGCCAGGGTAACCCGGATAGGGCAACTTGATCGCCGTGGTCGTATTCTTGAAGGCAACATCGATAATCTGATCACGGTCCAACGAATAGCTCATGGCCCAGCGAATATCGGGATTGTCAAAGGGCGGTTCGCTGTTATTAAAGGCCAAACTGATCGGCCACCAGTCCAAGAAGCCATAGGGCGGTTGATCGCTAAAGGTGGTAATTTTGTCATTCTGGCTTTGGGCCAATTCCATGTTTTGCGGAGTAAACGAGAAGGCCAGATCGATCTCATTGGCGCTGATCAACTGGACCATGGTGTTTTCATCCATGCCCGGCAAGAAGACCATGCGCTCGACTTTGGGCAGGGCATGAAAGCCAGTCTTGGCACCCCACCAATCCTCGCGTAGATCCCAGATCTTGCGTTGGACATCGCTGTAGATCAGTTCCCACGCCCCGGTACACAGCGGCCAGCCCTGTTCCGGATCATAATTAGAAAAGGTTGCCGGATCTTGATCCTGCCATACATGGGCGGGTACGAGCGGCACACCCAGATCGGCATGGAAGGTGAGTTTGTCAAAGACAAAGCGCGGATTGACGCCAGTCAAGATGATCTTGACATTGAGGTCATCGACCACTTCTGCGCTCTGGACGGTATCCATAATTTCGCCAGCGTATTGCAGATCCGGGTGTTCGAGCAGCATATTGAGCGAGAACGCCACATCGTTGGCCGTAAAGGGCGTGCCATCACTCCACTCTACCCCCTGGCGGATCTTGATCACAACTTCGGTAAAGTCGTCGTTATAGGTGTAGCTCTCGCCCATCCACGGAATGAATTCGTCGCCAATCATGTTGTAGTAGAAGAGCGCTTCGGTACAAGCTTGAGTAAAGCCACTGCGCGACAGGCCCGGCGCATAGGCGTTGAACAGTTTAATGTCGGTAAACGCACCGGGGTGTTCACCACCCAGCCCGGCCATGATCAGAGTACGATTGCGGGGAACTTCCTTCAATCCAGTTGTTTGCTCGGCGGCGGGGGAAGCTGCTGCTGGTTGCGCGTCGCCACTGCCGGCGGCGGGCGCAGCCGGGGGCAACTCTGGTGTGCCACAAGCGCTTACTAGCAGTAGTAGGATCGTCAATAGCGGTACAATGCGATGCCAGCGTTTGTACATAGGGTCTCTCCTTCAGTTTTCTTTTTTGCAGACACGAAAGGCTGAAATAGACGAGTGCGGTAAACTCTTGACCGGCGTATAGATGCAATGCGACGCGATAAGCGTCCAAGGCATTAGGTTCTGCACTGATACCCTATGGCTATCCGACGAATTTGCAACACATGAACAAGACAAGAGGCTTTGGGAAGCGCATCTAGTATACCTGAAGGTGTTTTGGCTTACAAATCGTCTAATTTTCTGTATAGAAATCAAATAAAGCAAAATATATTGTGTAAAAACAGAGGTTGACACCCTGGAAACCCTATGGTAGATTTAACAGGCATCCCAATTCTAGTTGCATAAGCACTGCACCAACAACAATATAACAATAGTATAACAACAGTATAATTTACGTGCACATCTGCACATCTGCGGATCTTGGTCGCTTTGGGCTACCCAATGCGCCTTGCCATTCTGCGATCCGACCTCACTTGATTGGGGTCATCCCTGGACGCAGAACAAGCCGCTATGCCGTTTATGTTCGCATTGCCTACCCTACTTGGTGATTCAATTTAGTGATTCAATCAAAGGATGCGCTATGAGTTTGCGCTATGTGCTTGGCCGTCTTCTCTTCTTTTTGGTTGTCGTTTGGGCAGGTGTGACGCTCATCTTCTTTTTGCCGCGCTTGGCACCGGATCGCGATCCGGTGCGCGAACGCTTGGGGATGATGGTGGCCATGGGTGGGATGAATGCCGAAAATGTCGAGCGCTTGGCCCAAGCCTATGAAGCGAAATTTGGGCTGGACAAACCGCTGTGGCAGCAATATGTGAATTATATCAGCGACATTGCCCGCTTTGATCTGGGCTATTCGCTGGCAAAGTTCCCCACTCGTGTGGTCGATGTGATCGCCCCAGCCGTGCCGTGGACCATCAGCTTGCTGGGTGTATCCACCTTAATTGCCTTTTCCTTTGGCAGCCTGCTGGGGGGACTGTTGGCCTGGCCTGGCGCGCCGCGCTATCTGCGTTTTCTGCTGCCGCCGCTGTTTACCTTCTCGGCCATTCCCTACTATCTGCTCGGTTTGATCCTGATCTATCTCTTTGCCTTCAAACTCAAGTGGTTTCCCCTCACCGGCGGTTCCCAGATTTTGACCATGCCTTCGCTGACCTTTGGCTATTTGCTGGAATTGATCTATCACTCGATCCTGCCGGCGCTGTCGATTGTGCTGTCGTCGATTGGCTTCTGGTCGCTCTCTATGCGCGGCATGATGATCACGGTGGAAGGCGAAGATTACATTACCCTGGCCGAAGCCAAAGGCTTGCCGAGCGGACGTATCTTTCTCTGGTACGCCATGCGCAACGCGTTGTTGCCGCAAACCACAGCGCTGGCACTTTCGCTGGGTACGGTGCTCTCTGGCTCGCTGCTCGTAGAGATTATGTTCAATTATCCCGGCATTGGTTCGGCACTCTTTGCGGCGATCACGGGGTTCGATTATTTTGTGATCTATGGCATTGTCTTTCTTATCGTCGTGGCGATTGCGCTGGCGACGTTGATTTTGGATCTGATCTATCCACTGTTAGATCCGCGCATTCGCTACCAGAAAGGGTAAGGCGTGTCTCCCTATTTGCACTACATGCGACGTAACCCCATGCTGGCTTCTGGGCTCTTCACCTTGTTGCTCATGGTGGTGCTCTGGTTGATTGGCTACTTCTCGGTGGATATCAAGCTGGCCGCGCCCCTCTCGGCCCCCACAGATCTACCCCCCTCGCGCGAGTATTTGCTGGGCACGGACAGCGCCGGTCGCCAATTGCTGGCCGTGATGATCGCGGGCACCCCCACGACTTTGCAAATTGGTCTCATTGCCGGCGCGCTAGGGATGTTCATCGGCACGATTTTGGGGTTTACATCCGGCTATTTTGGTGGCGTGGTCGATTCGATTATTCGCAGCGCCGCCGACGTGGCATTGACTGTGCCCGCATTGGCTGTGCTGGTGGTGATCGCCTCGGTGATCAACAAAACGCTCAGCCCGGAAATCTTGGCTTTGATCATTGCTTCCCTGGCCTGGATGTGGCCCACACGCACAATTCGCGCACAAGTGTTGACCATGCGTGAGCGCGCCTATGTGGAAATTGCGCGCCTTTCGGGCTTAAACAATTTTGAGATTATCTTCAAGGAACTGGTGCCGAATCTCTTGCCCTATTTGGCAGCCAGCTTTGTGGGTGCCGTCAGCTCCTCTGTTCTGGCCGCGATTGGTCTGGAGGCGTTAGGGCTGGGACCGCAAAGTGAACCGACGCTGGGCATGACCATCTACTGGGCGCGCTACTATAACGGGTTGCCGCGCGGGATGTGGTGGTGGTGGGCACCGCCGGTGATCATCATCATTATGCTTTTTATCTCGCTCTTTATGATCGCGTCCGGCTTGGATGAGATCGCCAATCCACGGGCGCGGCGGACGACTGCGTGACGAACAGGCAATGATGCTTTGTCATTCGCTATCAGCGCTCTATTTGTAATTTGGAAGCAGAGTATGACGGCTGTTTTGCAGGTTGAAAAGTTACGTGTCTATTATCACACCTTGGCTGGCCCCGTGCGCGCGGTGGAAGATGTTTCGTTTACGCTTAACAAGGGTGAACGGCTGGGGCTGGTTGGTGAATCTGGCTCGGGTAAATCGACAATGGTGTTGGCTTTGTTGCGCATGTTGAAATCGCCAGCGCGTACCGAGGCGGGCCGTGTGCTGCTGAACGGCACCGATCTCTTGCAACTTTCGGATGCCAACATGCGCGCCGCCCGCTTTGCCCAGATCGCCTTGATTCCGCAAGGGGCTATGAATTCGCTCAACCCGGTGATGCGCATTAAAAATCAGTTGCTGGACACGATCCGCTATCACAATCGCAATGGCCGTCTCAGCCAGGCAACGATGATGGCGCATATTCATCAATTGCTGGAATCGGTGGGCTTACACCGGGACGTGGCCGAGATGTATCCTCACGAGTTGAGCGGCGGCATGAAGCAGCGCGTCTGTATCGCCATGGGCATCTCGTTGCAGCCCAAAGTGATTCTGGCCGACGAACCGACCAGCGCGCTCGATGTGGTAGTACAGCGCCAGGTGATGGAGACGCTGGGCCGGGTACAGGAGGAGATCGGCGCGTCGCTGATCCTGGTGGGCCACGACATGGGGTTGATGGCTCAATTTGTCCACACGATTGGTGTCATGTATGCGGGTAAGTTGGTCGAGGTCGGGCCAGTGGAGGATATTTTTGAAGAGCCGCTTCATCCCTATACCCAACTATTGATCGCCAGCCTGCCCTCGCTGGAGGGCAAAGGCGTCTTCAAAGGCATTCCGGGGATTACGCCGTCTCTGCTCAACCCGCCATCGGGATGTACCTTTCATCCGCGCTGTCCGCAAGCGACGGCGCGCTGTAAAGCAGAGATCCCTGTTTTACAAGAAATCCGCCCTGGGCGTTGGGTCTCCTGTTTGTTATATTAGATAGAGCGCGATACAAACATCTATGGCACCACTGTTAGAAGCACGCAATGTCAGCAAAGTCTTTGGTAGCGGTCTATTGAGCCGTCAGCAGACGGTGGCCCTGCAAGCCGCCTCGGTGACAATCGACGACGATACCCCGTCGATTGTCGCGATTGCTGGCGAAAGTGGCAGCGGCAAAACAACGCTGGCGCGGCTGCTGCTGGGGATTACCAAACCGACGACCGGCCAGATCCTCTATCAAGGGCGCGATCTGCGCCAGTTGGACGGTCCGCAATGGCGCACTTTTCGGCGGGAAGTACAGGCGGTTTTTCAAGATCCCTTCGAGGTCTACAATCCGTTTTATAAAGTGGACCACGCCTTGACCATGCCGATTGGCAAATTCTTTCCCAAAGCATCGGCGGTGGAAACCCAACAGATGATGGAAGAGGCACTACAAGCGGTGGGGTTGCGCCCGGAAGAGACCTTGGGCCGCTATCCACATCAGTTGAGCGGCGGCCAACGTCAACGCGTGATGGTGGCGCGCGCCCTGTTGCTCAAGCCGCGCATTATCGTTGCCGATGAACCGGTTTCCATGGTTGATGCGTCGTTGCGCGCCACCATTCTCGAAAGTTTGCTCAAGGTGCATAAGGCCTTTGGCATTTCCATCGTCTACATCACGCACGATCTCACCACGGCCTATCAACTCAGCGAACGAATTTTGATGATGTATCGGGGCAATATCGTCGAGGCGGGCGACGTCGATCTGGTGATCAAAGCGCCACAACATCCCTACACCCAGTTGCTAATCGACTCGATTCCCCTGCCCAATCCCAAGTTGCATTGGGGCCAACGCGAGATGCAAGCCCGCCAAAGTGGCGATCATCTGACTGCTGCCAGTTGTCGCTTTGCCGACCGTTGTCCCCAGGTGATGGATATTTGTTGCCAACAAGCCCCGCCGCTCTACCAGACCGATGCACGGCGCGTTGTCTCTTGTTATTTGTATGCCGACGCACCGGTGGCGGCAAATGAGCATGTAACCGTTGCTTGATCGCACAATCAGAATGCAAACCTAGACCACTGTCGCGCATCCTCGGCAAGCCATCAAGCGCATTGGGCGAAGCCATCGCATTGCGCTATGATTCATATATCAAGCCGGAAAGAAGCGCATTGGTCAGCCGATGTATGCAAATCTGTGAAGATGTAGTATGAACCGTGACGTACCCTTCTTCGCTGCCCCGCCGATCACCTTTGGCATTCAGCAACGCTTTGACAAGGCGTTCGATTCGGGCTGGGTGCAGTTTCCGGGGCACTATTTGCTCTATGCCGCCACGGGGGCCTTTCAGTTGGAAGTGGACAATGTGCGCTGGTTGTTGCCACCGCAACGGGCGGCGTGGGTGGCGGCTGGCACTCCTTTGCGCCTCACCGGCACCGGGGCTGGCACAACCAGTTCCGTGTTGTTTGCCGCCAGTACGCTTCCCCAGCCCGCATTTCTCTGCCGCGTTTTCGCCGTCTCGCCG
>Ga0105047_10015175_pt1 | contig 12152 bp, 9 predicted proteins | sample MAT04_FD_78384 | JGI IMG/M metagenome (GOLD analysis project Ga0105047, IMG submission 78384) | Freshwater microbial communities from Lake Fryxell liftoff mats and glacier meltwater in Antarctica - MAT-04 (megahit assembly) | ecosystem: Environmental > Aquatic > Freshwater > Ice > Liftoff... | reverse complement strand
GGGGGCCCTCGCCGCCGGCGGGGTCCGCAAGAATGCCCAACGGATGATCGACTTGTTCCGCGCCGCGTTCCCGGCCGAAGAGAACGTCCGCTTACGGGTGAAGATTTCGCCGAGTTCCCCGGCCATCGAGACCTACGACGACGGCCGCATCGACGTGGTGCGGGCCGTGCTGCCGCACGCGGAACTGGCGAATTGGTACCGGTCGCTGACCGCGTATGTCAACGGTTCCTTCGGCGAAGGTTTCGGCTTGCACCTCATCGAAGCGATGGCCTGTGGCCGGCCGCTGATCACGTCGAATTACTCCGGCCTGACGGCGTTCTTCGAGCCGAGCCTCGGGTATGCCATCGATTACAAACTCGTGCCGGTGAAGAACGATATTTACATCGGCCAGTGGGCTGACCCATCGGACGATTCGATCGTGAAGGCGATGCACCGGGCGTTTGCGAACCAAGCCGAGGCCCGCGAACTCGGCGAGAAGTGCGCAGCCCGCGCCAAGAACTTCACTTGGAAGGCCGCCGGCCGGCAACTGCACGCGGCGCTGGTGAAGCACGGATTTCTCGTTGGCGGGATGAGGAGTACCCCATGAAAGTCGCCATCGTCATACCCACCCTCGCCGATGGCGACGCCGTCGGCAACGACGCCCTCGGCATGGCCAAGCACATTCGCGGCCGCGGCATCGACGTGGAATTCTTCGTCACGCGCTCGCACATCGCCGAGCCGACCAAACTCATGCACGAGTTTGCCCGGTCGTTCCGCTCGCCGGACGACGTGGTGATTTACCACCATTCCATCGGCTTCGAGTCGGGCGTGAAGATCATCGAGTCGGCCCCGGCCCGGCGCAAAGCGGTGAAGTACCACAACGTGACGCCGCCGAAGTTCTTCAAAGAGTTGAACCCGGAAGTGGCCCAAGCTTGTGAAGACGGTATCGCCCAAGTCGGCCGGTTGGCGAAGTCGAAAGCGATCCTCTGGGCCGATTCGCTTTACAACGGCGAGCACATCCGCGAATTCAAACCGGGCCGGGAATTCCATGAACTGCCGCCGTTCCACCACGCCGATCAGCTGCTGACGCTGGAGCCGGACTACCGGGCCGCGTCGGGCCTCGACGACTGGACGACGAACCTCTTGCTCATCGGGCGGGTGGTACCGAACAAGAACATCCCGCTGGCGCTGGAGGCGTTCGCCGAATACCGTCGGCGCTTCAACCCGCATTCGCGGCTCGTGATCGTCGGCGATCAACCGATCCCGAATCACTCGGCCGAAGTCCACGCGATGATCGAGAAACTCGAGCTCGGCGGGCACGTGCTGATCACCGGGAAGGTGTCGGTGCCGCAGTTGAAGGCCCTCTACCTCACGGCCGATGTGCTTCTGGTCACGAGTTTGCACGAGGGTTTCTGTGTGCCGCTCGTCGAAGCGATGGGCTTGCGCGTGCCGGTGGTGGCCGTGCCGAATGCGGCGGTCGGCTATACGGGCGGCGATGCGGCCTTCTACGCCGAGGGCAATGCGGAGTCTTTGGCCGACCGCCTTGATGGCGTGTTGACCGACCCGGACGTGCGCGAACAGCATCTGCACGCCGGCTGGAAACGCTATCAAGAGAAGTTCACGAACGAGGCCATCGAAGCGAAGTTTGCGGGCTTGTTCGATGAGCTGTTGGCCGGGTGACCGCGGAGACACGCAAGCGTGGGTAAACTCGGTCGATACCTTCGATCTCGGTCGGCTTGGCTCAACGTGCTGCGGATCGCCATCGCCGTGGGGTTGATCGCGGCGCTCGCGGCGACGGGACGCCTCGGCCTCGCACGCCTCGTCGAACTGCCGCTCTCGGGATCCCTGGCTCTGCTGACGGCGATCATTCTCGGATCGCTTTTCCTACCGGCCGTCCGGTGGTGGCTGCTGCTGCGGGTGCAGAGCGTCGGCGAACCCTTCGGCCGCGTGCTTTGGCTGACGTGGGCCGGCTACTTCGGATCGCTGCTCTTGCCGGGCGGGGCCGGCGGCGATGTGGCCCGCGGAATCTTGATCAACCGCCACCGCGAAGCGGGCCGGGCGCGAGCTTTGTCCACCGTGCTTGCCGACCGCGTTTTGGGGCTGTATTCGCTCTTGCTACTCGGGCTTCCCTCAATTCTCTGGCTTAGCTATTATGGCCCGCTCCCCCAAGGGGTCGCGGAAGTCGCCGCGGTCGTCGTCGCACTGTTCCTCGCGGGAACGCTGGGAATTCTGGGCGTTCTCTGGCATCCGACGCGGCGGAGGGTGTTGTCAATCTTGCCGGGGGCGTGGCGCGAGGCGTGGAACCACTCGTGCGAAAACTACGCGGCGGCGAAGGGCACGTTGGCCCTCTGCCTCGGATTATCGCTGATCAGCAACGGCCTCGTGCTGTTGTCGTTTTGGGCGGCGGGTGCGGTGCTCGATCAACCCGTGACCATGGAAGCGAGTTCGCTGGCGGGGGTCTTGGTGGTGATCGTGAATTGCCTGCCGATCAGCCCCGGCGGCATCGGCGTGGCGGAAGTGGCCGCGGATCGGATGTTCGCGGCGTTCGGCGTGGAACTCGGAGGTGCGATGATGGTGTTGATCCGGCTCATCAGCATCGCGTGGACGCTGCCGGGGGCGATCGCGCTCTTTTGGCCGGGCCGCGCGGCGACTGCGGAGGTCGTGGCGTGATCCCCTTCAACGACCTGCGCCCGCTGGTCACCAAATACCGCGCCGAAATCGACGCAGCCGTGGCCCGCGTGCTCGATCGGGGTTGGTTCATCCTCGGCCCCGAAGTCGATGCGTTCGAAGCCGAATTCGCCGCGTTCCACGGTTCCGGCCAACACGCCATCGCCGTGGCCAATGGCACCGACGCCATCGAACTCGCCCTGCGCGGCGCCGGCATCGGCCCCGGCGACGAAGTCATCACGACGCCGATGACCGCCGTGCCCACGGTGTGCGCCATCGAGCGTGCCGGTGCGATTCCCGTCTTCGCCGACATCGACCCGCTCACATGCAACATCAGCCCGGCGGCGATCCGCGCGTCGCTCACGCCGCGGACGCGGGCCGTGGTTCCCGTGCACTTGTACGGCCGGCCGGCGGACATGCCCGCGATCTTGGCCATCGCCCGCCCGGCCGGGTTGCTGGTGCTCGAAGATTGCGCCCAAGCGCACGGTGCAACCCTCGGCGGCAGAGTCGTCGGCACCTTCGGTGACATCGCCGCATTCAGCTTTTACCCGACGAAGAACCTCGGCGCCTTCGGCGACGGCGGCGCGATCCTGACCTCGGACGCCGCCATGGCCGATCGCATCCGCCGCTTGCGGAACTACGGCCAAGCGAAGCAATACCAGCACTTGGAGCGCGGCATCAACAGCCGGCTCGACGACATTCAAACGGCGATCCTGCGCGTCTTGCTCGCGCATCTGCCGGATCACACTGCAGAGCGTCGCCGGATCGCCGGTGCCTATCGGAGTCACTTGGGGAATTGCTGCCTGCCGGAACCGGCGGCGGATATCGGCCACGTCTATCACCTGTTCGTGCTCCGCCATCCGCAGCGCGATGCGATGCGGAAGTGGATGGCGGATCACGGCGTCGGTTCGAGCGTCCATTATCCGCTGCCGGTTCACCTGCAACCGGCGTACGCCGACTTGAGTTACGGGCACGGCAGTCTGCCCGCCGCCGAAGCCGCTGCCCGCGAAGTGCTGTCGCTGCCGTTGTCCGTCGGCCTGAGCGCGGCGGATGTCGAAACCGTGTGCGCCGCGGTCGCGTCGTTCCCCGGCGGAGGGAGCCGATGACCGCCTTCGACGGCGCCCGAATTCTGATCACCGGCGGTCTCGGCTTCATCGGGTCGAGCTTGGCGATCCGCCTCGTCGGGGCGGGCGCCCGCGTCACCGTCGTCGATGCGATGATCCCCGACTACGGTGGCAACCTCTTCAATATCGAGCCGGTGAAGGACCGCGTCGCGGTGAACTTCGGCGACATCTGCGACCGCCACGCTATGGATTGGCTCGTGCGCGGGCAGGATTTCGTCTTCCATCTCGCCGGGCAGGTCTCGCACATCAAGAGTATGACCGACCCGTTCCCGGACATCGAATACAACATCAAAGGCACGGCCGTGCTGATGGAGGCCCTGCGGCTCCACAATTCGAAAGCGCGGGTCATCTTCACCGGCACGCGCGGGCAGTACGGCAGCACCGTCCATTGCCCCGTGAACGAATTGGCCGCGACGAATCCGAAGGGCATCTACGAAATCTCCAACCTCTCGGCCGAGAAGATCATCCAAGTTTACAACCAAGTCCACGGCATCCCGGCGGTGCTGCTGCGCTTGACGAACATCTACGGCCCGCGGGCGCAGATGAAGCACTCGCACTACGGCGTGGCGAATTGGTTCGTGCGGATGGCGCTGGACAAATCACCGATCCGCGTCTTCGGCACCGGCCGCGCGCTGCGCGACTTCTTGTACATCGACGACTGCATCGACGCGATGCTCCTCACGGCGATATCGGAAAAAGCCGACGGGGAAATCTTCAACGTCGGCGTCGATAGCCCGACGAACTTCCTCGATCTCGCCGAATTACTGACGCGCGTCTGCGAGGGGGCGACCTGGGAATACGCACCGTTCACGCCGGAGCGCAAGGCCCAAGAACCGGGCGATTTCTATTCGGACATCACGAAGATCCGTACGCTCGTCGGATGGGCGCCGACGACGAGTCTCGAAGAGGGCATGAAGCGGACGCTCGACTTCTACCGGATGCACCGCGACAAATATTGGACGCCAGTCGCACCCGTACCGGTGGCGGCTCCGGCGGTCGCAGTGATCGAATCGGTCGCAGCGCCGAAGCCGGCTCCCCCCGCCATTTCATCGAGCGTTCGCTCGGCCGTGGAAGTGGATCACCGGCGCTTCAAGGATCTGACGTTCGACGGCTTCCGCGAGTTGGCGAAAGCTGAAGGGCTGAGCCGCTATCAGAAGATCGGCTTCCCCGATTCGTATCGCGCAGGGTACGAACCCGCCATCTTCGCCGACATCGTGGCGAAGCTACCGATGCTCGAAGCCGACGGGAAAATCGTTCTCGACTTGGGCGCCGGCTGCAGCGAGCTGCCGCATTTGCTGCTCGACCTCGGCTCGCACCGGGGGCACACGACATTGCTGTGCGACTCCGCCGAGATGCTGACGCAACTGCCCGACGGCCCCGGCGTGCACAAGATCGCGGGTCGCTACCCGGCCGAGTCGGCCGCGGCGCTCGAACCCTACGCGGGCCGGGTCGATGCGATCCTCTGCTACAGCGTGCTGCACTACATCTTCCCCGAGCAACCGCTGTTCGACTTCCTCGACCGGCTGTTGGAATTGCTCGCCCCCGGCGGCGCCTGCTTGCTCGGCGACATCCCGAACGTGTCGATGCGCAAGCGGTTCTTCGCCTCGGACGCCGGCGCGAAGAGCCATTTCGAGTACACCGGCAGCACCGAAAAACCGGATGTGACCTTCAACAACCCGGAGCCGGGCAAACTCGACGACGCCGTCGTGTTGGCGATCCTCTCGCGCTGCCGGGCCGCCGGGTTCCACGCCTACGTGCTGCCGCAAGCGAAGGCGTTGCCGATGGCGAACCGGCGCGAAGACATCCTCATCGAACGGCCCTGATCGAAAGGTGGACGATGGCGAAGGATCGCAAACTCATCCTCATCGGCGACAGCGCGTTCGCCGAGATCGCGTATGAATATTTCACGCACGACTCGCCGTACGAAGTCGTCGCGTTCGCCGTCGAACGGGAATTCCGCAAGCGCGAAAGCTTGTTCGGCGTGCCCGTGGTCGCCTTCGAAGATCTCGAATCGCTGTACGTCCCGGCGCAGCACCATTTCTATGCGGCGCTCGTTTACACGCAGTTGAATCGGTTGCGGGCGCGCTTCTACCGCGAAGCCAAGGCCAAAGGATACGCCCCGGCCTCGTACATCAGCCCGCGGGCGTTCGTTTGGCGGAATGTCAAACTCGGCGAACACTGCTTCATCTTCGAAGACAACGTGATCCAGCCATTCGTCACGATCGGCAACGACGTCGTTCTGTGGAGCGGCAACCACATCGGCCACCATTCGACCATCGGCGACCACGCGTTCATTTCGTCCCACGTCGTCGTCTCGGGCTTCTGCGACATCGGTGCCAACGGCTTCTTCGGCGTCAACGCGGCCATCGCCAACAACGTGACGATCGGCGCCGATTGCCTCGTCGGGGCGGGGGCCGTCGTCATCAAAAACTTGCCCGCCGATACCTTGGTGAAGGCGGCGACGCCGGAGCTCGCCAAAATCGCGGCGACGACGTATTTCAAAGTCCGGGAGGGGACATGAATCGCATACTCCTTTTGCTCCGGGAGCGCCCCGGCGTCGTCATGGCGGCGCTGCTCATCGGCTGGGGTATTGTGAGCATCGGTTGGGGGGAGCGGCTCCTGCGCGCCGACGGTTTCGGTTGGGATGGCACCGCCTACCGCGACATGACGCAGCTCTGGCCGAACGAGATGCCCAAGCTCAGCGTCTACACCGGTCACCGCTGTTTGCCGAGCCTCGTCGTCCATTACAGCCTCAAAGCCCTCGGCCGACCGCTCGACGGTCCCGATGTGCTGATGGCGTTCTCCATTTACAACCTCCTCTTATACGTCCTCATCCTCTATCTACTACTCGCCTGCGCCGACGCACTCGGCCTCGACACCAAAGGCAAGTGGCTCCTCTTCGGCGGCTTCTTCCTCAACTACGTCCACCTCAAGCAGCACTACTACTCCGCCTGCGTCACCGACGTCTGGGCCTTGGCAGCCTCGGCGTTCGCGCTGCTCGCCTACCTGAAGCGATGGACGCTCTGCGTCGCGCTGGCGACGATCGCCGGCTCGTTCGCTTGGCCGGCGATGCTACCGCTCACCATCGGCTTTTTGGTCTTCCCGCGCCGGAGCGGTGCGGCGACCGAGCCCACGCCGGCGCCGTACGGGTTGAACGTTTGGGCCGCGGGTGCTCTCGCGCTCCTCGTCGTCGGCGGGGCCTACTACCTCGTCTTCGTCGAACTATATTACGGCGTGATCCCGACCGAAGTGGTGAAGTCCGCGCTCGCGATCAGCCTCGTGTGCCTCGCGGCGTTTCTGTACCACTTCTTCCGCCCGCTGTTCGACTTCGGCGCGCTCTACGATTGGCGGACTTACATCGATTGGCGCGCGGCGGTCGGCTGCGTACTCGTGGTGGCGACGGTGAAGATCACCAAGGAGATTTTCCATCCCATCGAACACCTTTTCCCGTCCCCGTATTTGCCGTTGACCCCGCTCGATTTCATCCGGCGCATCTTGGTCACCAGCGTGGCGAAGCCCTTGCTCTTCGGCGTCGGGCACGTCGTGTGGTACGGGCCGGTCATCTTGATCGCGGCGTTCCTCTGGAAAGAAGTCTGCGCGCTCGCCCAGCGCGTCGGCGTCGGCCTCGTGGTCGCGCTCGCAGCCGGCGGATTGATGGGCATCAATCCGGAATCGCGCGCCAGCCAAGCGTACTTTCCCATCGTAGCGCTGCTGACGGCGTGGGCGCTGCAAGATCGCATCGCGTATCGCGGCCAATGGGTGATCCTGCTCGTGTACGCCATTTTGATGTCGCACGTCTGGCTGCCGTTGAACCGCAAGCCGTGGCCGGAAGCCGACCTGATTTACGACTTCCCGATGCAGCGGTTCTTCATGCACTTCGGCGGGTACATGATCAACAAAACGTACCTGATCCTCGGCGGGACCTGCATCTATGCCGGGGTCGTCCTTTGGTTCACGGTCTTCCGGCCCGAGCCATTCGCCCGCGGTACGCGCTGGGTCTTCGCCAAGTGCAGCCCCCGCTCGAAGCCTACGGAAGCGGGGGCTCCGGCATGAGCTGGCGCAAACTCGGCTTCGTCTACCGGCCTCCCGGCGACCGATGGTGGGCGCGCGGTTACGCCCATCTGCCGACGCCGATGCGACAGGGCGACGGCTCGATCCGCGTCTTCTTCGCGGCACTCGACGACCAAAAATTCGGCCGCATCGGCTACGCCGACGTCGACCCTGGCAATCCGCTGCGCGTGATCCGCACTTCTGCCGAGCCGGTGTTCGATCTCGGGCAACCGGGCGCCTTCGACGACAGCGGCGTGAATCCGTCGTGCGTCGTCTCGGTGAACGGAGAGCCTCACATGTATTACATCGGCTGGCAGCGCCTCCAGCGCGTCCCCTATGCGCTGTTCGCCGGCTTGGCGAAATTCGATTCCACCGGCGGACTCGAGCGCGTATCGAAGGCACCGGTGCTCGACCGCACCGACCGCGAACCGTTCCTGCGCTCGGCGACGAGCGTACTATTCGACGGCGGCCGCTATCGGGCGTGGTACGTTTCGGCGCTCGATTGGACCCAAGTATCCGGTAGCCCGTATCCCCGCTATGTCGTCCGCCATGCGGAATCGACCGACGGGTTTGCGTGGAGCGATGGCGGGCCGGTTTGCATCGGCCATTTGGGCCCGGACGAGTTCGGTATCGGACGGCCTTGGGTCGTACGGGATCCCGATTGCTACCGCATGTGGTACTCCATCCGTTCGCGGACCGCGCCGTACCGCATCGGCTACGCCGAATCCCCCGATGGGCTCGCGTGGACGCGCCGCGACGAACTCGTCGGCATCGGCGTCTCGGCCGAAGGGTGGGACAGCGAGATGATCTGCTACCCGGCCGTGATCGACGCGGGCGGAAGGCGGCTCATGTTCTACAACGGCAACCGCCACGGCGCGACCGGCTTCGGCGCCGCCGTGTGGGAAGAAGGATGACGATGCTCGTCGAGCGCTACAACCCGGCTACCGCCGCTGCTTGGGACGCCTTCGTCGCCGGCAGTAAGAACGGCACGTTCCTATTCCGGCGCGGCTACATGGACTACCACGCCGACCGCTTCGCCGACCACTCGTTGTTGATCCGGGACGACGGCGGAACGCTGCGGGCCCTGTTGCCGGGCCACGCCGACGGTTCGAATTACGGTAGCCACGGCGGGCTGACCTACGGCGGCTTCGTGACCGGGCCGGACATGAAAGTGCCGGCGATGCTGGAAGTGTTCGAAGCGACGGCGGCGTATCTGGTGGAACAAGGTTTCGGGTCGTGGAAATACAAAACGATCCCGATGATATACCACATTCACCCGGCCGAGGAGGATCGCTACGCGCTCTTCTTGGCGAATGCGACACTCGTTCGTCGGGACGTGCTCGCGGTGGTCGATCGGCGCGCCGCACTGCCTTATCAAGAACGCCGGGCGCGCTCGGTGAATAAAGCCCGCAAGGAAGGGCTGACCTTCGCCGAGGAACCGGGCTTCGCCGAATACTGGAACGTCGTCGCGGCCAACCTCGCCGAGAAATACGGCGTCGCCCCGGTGCATTCCCTCGCCGAAATCGAATCGTTGCGGGCGCGGTTCCCCGAAAACATCCGCCTCGTCGCCTGCCGCGATGGGGCGCGGTTGCTCGGCGGCGTCGTGCTGTACACGAGCGCGACCGTGGCCCACGTCCAGTACATCGCTTCGACGGACGAGGGCCGGAAGCGCGGGGCGCTCGATGGTCTGTTCGACCATCTGTTGACTCACCCCGGCGGCGAACGCTACTTCGACTTCGGCATTTCGAACGAACAGGGCGGCCGGAAACTGAACCGCGGTTTGATCGATCAAAAAGAGGGCTTCGGCGCTCGGGCCGTTGTCCACGACCACTACCGCATCGACTTGACCACTTGGCGAGCCGGGCAGATTCTGGAGGCGCTCGCGTGAAAAAGCTTTCGGTCGTCGTGCCGGTCTACTTCAACGAGGGTTCGCTACAGCTCTTGTTCCGAGAATTGCGGATCGTGGAAGGGAAACTCCTCGAGCGCGGGGTCGCGCTCGAACTGATTTTCGTCGACGATGGCTCCGCCGACGGTTCGTTCGCGGAGCTGCTCGCGATCCGCAAGGCCCGCCCGGCGACCCGACTCGTGCGCTTCACGCGGAACTTCGGGGCGGTGCAAGCGTCGTACAAAACGGGATTGAAGTTCGTCACCGGCGATTGTTTCCTCGTGCTCGCAGCGGATCTCCAAGATCCCCCCGAGCTGATTTTGGAAATGGTCGACCGTTGGCTGGCCGGGGCCAAGTTCATTGCGTGCGTCCGCCGCGAACGGACCGATCCGTTCTTCACACGGCTTTACGCAGCGCTTTACTACCGACTGCTGCGATTCCTCGTCGTCAAAGGCTACCCGGACGGGGGCTTCGATCTGGCGCTCATGGATCGCGCCTTCATCCCGCACCTGCTCGGCGTGGGAAAGAACATCAATCCGCAGGTGTTCTCCTATTGGCTCGGCTTCAAACCCGAGATGATCGAATATGATCGCCGCGAGCGCAAACACGGCCGCTCACGCTGGACCTTCTCCAAGAAGTTGAAGTTCTTCGCCGATACACTGCTCGGCTTCTCGCCGACGCCGCTGCGCTTGATGGGCGGGCTCGGCGCCGCGGTGAGCGTCCTCAGTTTGGGCTACGGCGCGTTCGTTGTGATCAACGGCATTTTGGGCCAGTACGAAGTCCCCGGTTTCGCGACGCTCGCCTGCCTCATCAGTTTCCTGTTCGGCGTCGTCATCTTCATGCTCGGCCTCATCGGCGAGTACGTTTGGCGGATCTACGATCAAGTCTCGGGCCGGCCCGATGCGGTGATCGCGGAGTTGCTCGAAGGCGAACCGGAAGCGGCGGTCTCGCCATGAACCGCGGCGATTCGGGCACCGCGTTCGTGGCCTCGGGAATGGCCACCGTCATCGGGGCCGCCTACTTCGCCTGTCGCCTTGGCTGGCGGGACAACCCGCCGGGGCCGGTCTTACTCGCGATCGGTGTGTGTTGGTTCCTCATCCACTTCGCCTATGGCTTTCGGACTGTGTTGGCGCTGCGATACCCGATCCACCGCGACACTTGGCTGCTCAGCGATGGGGCGCTCACGTTCTTCGCCGTACTGCTGCTCGCCGCCGTCGGGGCGATCGTCGGGCCGTTCGCCGCGATCCCCGTCGCCGTCTGCGGAACCGTGGTGCTGTTGATCCGAATGCGAATGACCCTGCCGTACGCTCGCTTGTTCCGCCTGGCGTTTTCAGCCATCGGGACGGTCGCACTCGCGCTCGGCCTGTTCGCCATGTCCTGTTCCCAGCACTACCACAGCCCGCTGTTCCTCGAATCGCTGGCCGGGGGCATCGGCCATTCGGATACACTGCACCACGCCGCGTATTGCAACATGATCCGCACTTACGGCGTCCCCTCGACCGGCTTGGACGGCCTGCCCCAGTACCGCTACCACTTCGGCAGCCACTGGCTCTTCGCCCAGTACAGCACGCTCCTCGACATCGGCGTAATCGACTTTTACCAGCTCGGGTACGCGGTGATCTTCCTCCCGCTGTTCGTGTTCGCCATCGGCCTCGCGGGCACGGCCTTCACGGGCGACGGCCGCACGCCGATCGCGTGGGGCGTGCGGACGTGGGTCGTCGTCCTCGCCGCGCTCGTCGGCTGGTTGCCGTTGACCGCGTCGCAACTGACGTACTTATTTTTCGGGTGGTACCCCGCCGTGTCGGAGTCGTTCGGCTTGTCGCTGACGGGTTTGTTGCTGGCGGTGGCGGCGGCTCGACCGGCATGGATGCGGTGGAGGAACGAACCAGCGTCGCTGACTCGGCTCGATCGCTGGGCCGCGGTCGCCGTCTTTCCGTTCGTCGTCGCGGAGCTCATGGCCTGCAAGATTTCCGTCGGCCCGCTGCTGCTCGTCGCCGCCGGCTACGCGCTGGTTCGCGCAGGTGGGCCGCGTCGGAGTCGGGCCGCGTTGCTGGCGCTCGGCTTGTCCGCAATCGCGGTGTTGCTCTTGATTCCGCAGGTTTACAGCACCGCTTACAGCGACCCGGCGGTGAAGCTCCGGTATTTCTTGACTTCGGGCTTGGTCGATGCGCGGAGCCTGCCGATCTTCCCGATCATCCTCCTCGCTTGGTTCTTGTTGGCCTTGCGAATCCGCGCCGCCAGTGCCGGAATCAAAACTTTCCGCGATTTCTCTACGGGCCGATTGCTCGACATCGAATGCATTGCAGTTGTTGCAGTCGTCGGTTTCACCATGGCCTTCGGTTTGCGGCTCCGCCAAGACGCCTACTACTTTTTCGACGTCCAGACGTGGTTGGCCCTCGCGGCATTGCTCGGGGCGATGCAATCGCTCCCGCCGTGGATCGCGGCCG
>Ga0105047_10015173_pt1 | contig 12153 bp, 9 predicted proteins | sample MAT04_FD_78384 | JGI IMG/M metagenome (GOLD analysis project Ga0105047, IMG submission 78384) | Freshwater microbial communities from Lake Fryxell liftoff mats and glacier meltwater in Antarctica - MAT-04 (megahit assembly) | ecosystem: Environmental > Aquatic > Freshwater > Ice > Liftoff... | reverse complement strand
GACGGGCACTCGCCTCACCATCGGCGACCCGGCGCGGCGGGCCCTGGCCGGCGACCAGCTCTACCTCGACCTGTCACCACGAGAACCTTCCGACGGGCACTCGCCTCACCATCGGCGACCCGGGCCCGGCGCGGGGCCGGGCGGTTCTCGTGGTGACCGAGGGCCCGCACACGGGGGGCGCCACGTTCGTCGAGCGGTTCGGCGCCGAGGCGATGCGCTTCGTCAACGGTCCCGCGGGTCACCGTCACCCGACTCGCTCCGAATGTGGGTGAGAACTGGCGTCCAGGCGCCGGTTTTCACCCACAACGCGGCTCGTAGCCCGCCCCCGTCGGGAGTCGTGCGCGGCATCCGGGGCGCCGCCGAGCGCCGCCGAGCGCCGCCGAGCGCCGCCGAGCGCCGCCGAGCGCCGCCGAGCGGGTCAGAGCACGCGCAGCATGCGGGTGTTGCCCAGGGTGTTCGGCTTGACCCGCTCGAGGTCGAGGAACTCGGCGACGCCCTCGTCATAGCTGCGCAGCAGCTCGGCGTACACCTCGGGGTCGACAGCCTGGCCCTCGATGGGCTCGAAGCCGTGGCCGGCGAAGAACGCCGTCTCGAAGGTGAGGCAGAACAGCCGGCTCAGGCCGAGCAGTCGGGCGCGCTCCACGAGCCGGTCCAGCACCGCCGACCCGACTCCGGTACCGCGCACCGTGGAGTCGACGGCCAGGGTGCGCACCTCGCCGAGGTCTTCCCAGAGCACGTGCAGGGCACCGCAGCCGACGACCTGGTCGCCCACCTGCGCGACGACGAAGTCGGTGACCGACTCGTAGTAGGCGACGGCCTCCTTGTTGAGCAGCACCCGCTGCTCCGCCAGCGGTGCCACGAGCGCCCGGATGTCGCGCACGTCGCCGGTGCGCGCAGGGCGCACGACGGGCGAGCCGTCGAGGGGCGGGGGGTCAACGAGCGAGCCGTCAACGAGCGAGCCGTCGAGGGGCGGGGGGTCAACGAGCGAGCCGTCGACGGGCGGTGGGTCGCTGGACGCATCGGTCGGCACGGGGCGAGCGTATCGGCGGGACCGGCGCCCCGCCGGGGGCTGCCCCGCAGGTGGACGCCGGGCCGGGCATGGTGGCGGCCCGCCACCGGGGGTGGTGGCGGGCCGCGCTGCACGGGACCCGGAGGGCCGCCTGCGGATCAAGTGTGCGTCGGCAGGAGCGGTTCTTGGGCAAAGGCCGGTTCAACTTCTGGTCAGCGAGTCGAAAAGGGCGCGCCCTCGCCAGCGGTGGTTCACCCGGGCACGATGAGGGGCCCCGACCGGTCGGTCGGGGCCCCTCATGGCGCTTCAGCGGATCGGTTCGGGTCAGCCTTCCGCGACCACTACGGGCACGTCGATGGCTTCGGTGTGCGGCGTCCCCTCGAAGGTGAACGTCGCCTCCTTCCCCTCGCCGGTGGCGTCGACGGCGACGATCTCGCCGGCCCGCAGCTCTCCGAAGAGAATCTTCTCCGAAAGCACGTCCTCGATCTCGCGTTGGATGGTGCGACGCAGCGGACGCGCACCGAGCACGGGGTCGTAGCCCTTGGTCGCCAGCAGGTTCTTGGCCGCGATCGTGAGCTCCATGCCCATGTCCTTGTCCTTGAGCCGCTTGTCGAGCTTGGCGATCTCGAGGTCGACGATCTGCACGATCTCGGCCTGGCTGAGCTGCGGGAAGACGATGGTGTCGTCGACCCGGTTGAGGAACTCGGGGCGGAAGTGCTGCTTGAGCTCGTCGATGACCTTGGCCTTCATCCGGTCGTAGTCCGAGCGGGTCTCGGGGCCGGCCGAGAAGCCGAGCGCGCCCTTGGAGATGTCGCGGGTGCCCAGGTTGGTCGTCATGATGATGACGGTGTTCTTGAAGTCGACCATCCGACCCTGCGAGTCGGTGAGCCGGCCGTCCTCGAGCACCTGCAGCAGCGAGTTGAAGATCTCCGGGTGGGCCTTCTCGACCTCGTCGAAGAGCACGACGCTGAACGGCTTGCGCCGCACCTTCTCGGTGAGCTGGCCGCCCTCCTCGTAGCCGACGTAGCCGGGGGGCGATCCGAACAGGCGCGAGACGGTGTGCTTCTCGCTGTACTCCGACATGTCGAGCTGGATGAGGGCGTCCTCGTCGCCGAACAGGAACTCCGCGGGGGTCTTGGCGAGCTCGGTCTTACCCACACCGGTCGGGCCGGCGAAGATGAACGAGCCACCCGGGCGGCGCGGGTCCTTCAGGCCGGCTCGGGTGCGACGGATGGCCTGGGAGAGCGACTTGATCGCCTCGTCCATGCCGACGACCCGCTTGTGCAGCTCGTCCTCCATGTGCAGCAGGCGGCTGGACTCCTCCTCGGTCAGCTTGAACACCGGGATGCCGGTCGAGGCGGCGAGCACCTCGGCGATGAGCTCTTCGTCGACCTCGGCGATGACGTCCATGTCGCCGGACTTCCACTCGACCTCGCGCTTGGCCTTCTCGCCCCGCAGGTTCTTCTCGTCGTCTCGAAGTCGCGCGGCCTTCTCGAAGTCCTGGCCGTCGATGGCCGACTCCTTCTCGCGCACGACGGACGCGATGCGCTCGTCGAACTCGCGCAGGTCCGGCGGTGCGGTCATCCGGCGGATGCGCAGCCGCGCGCCCGCCTCGTCGATGAGGTCGATCGCCTTGTCCGGGAGGAACCGGTCGTTGACGTAGCGGTCGGCCATGGTGGCGGCCGCGACGAGCGCGGCATCGGTGATGGAGACGCGGTGGTGCGCCTCGTAACGGTCGCGCAGGCCCTTGAGGATCTCGATCGTGTGGGGCAGCGTGGGCTCCGCGACCTGGATCGGCTGGAAGCGCCGCTCGAGGGCGGCGTCCTTCTCGATGTGCTTGCGGTACTCGTCGAGGGTGGTGGCCCCGATGACCTGCAGCTCACCACGGGCGAGCATCGGCTTGAGGATGGAGGCCGCGTCGATCGCGCCCTCGGCCGCGCCGGCGCCGACGAGGGTGTGGATCTCGTCGATGAACAGCACGATGTCGCCGCGGGTGCGGATCTCCTTGAGCACCTTCTTCAGCCGCTCCTCGAAGTCACCGCGGTAGCGGCTGCCGGCGACGAGCGCGCCGAGGTCGAGGGTGTAGAGCTGCTTGTCCTTGAGGGTCTCGGGCACCTCGCCGCGCACGATGTCCTGGGCCAGGCCCTCGACGACGGCGGTCTTGCCGACGCCGGGCTCGCCGATGAGGACCGGGTTGTTCTTCGTGCGGCGCGAGAGCACCTGCATGACCCGCTCGATCTCCTTCTCGCGCCCGATGACCGGGTCGAGCTTGCCCTCGCGGGCGGCGGAGGTGAGGTTGCGCCCGAACTGGTCGAGCACGAGCGAGCCGGCGGGGGCACCCTCGGCCGGGCCGCCCGAGGTGGCGCCGGAGCTCCCGGAGGAGCCCTCCTTGCCGCCCTGGTAGCCCGAGATGAGCTGGATGACCTGCTGGCGCACGCGCGAGAGGTCGGCCCCGAGCTTGACGAGGACCTGGGCGGCGACGCCCTCGCCCTCGCGGATCAGCCCGAGCAGGATGTGCTCGGTGCCGATGTAGTTGTGGCCGAGCTGCAGGGCCTCGCGCAGGCTGAGCTCGAGGACCTTCTTGGCCCGCGGCGTGAACGGGATGTGACCGGTGGGGGCCTGCTGGCCCTGACCGATGATCTCCTGCACCTGCTCGCGGACGGCCTCGAGCGAGATGCCGAGGCTCTCCAGGGCCTTGCTCGCGACACCTTCGCCCTCGTGGATCAGGCCGAGGAGGATGTGCTCGGTGCCGATGTAGTTGTGGTTGAGGCCGCGGGCCTCCTCCTGGGCGAGCACGACGACGCGGCGGGCGCGGTCGGTGAACCGTTCGAACATGATGCGTCTCCTGACGTCGAGTCCCCTCGATGCTAGTCGCGCCGCTTGTGTCGGGGCCGCTCCTGGTCGCTGAGCGGTCACCCGTGGGCGGCGCGGTTACGAGCCGTTCAACGCGGTGGTCGGGTCCGGGTGTTCCGCGTTCGCTCTCGGCATAGCGTCCGGGGGCCTGCTGTCGAGGGTTGGCCGGATGCCGTCACGCGGGCGGCACGGCATCCGGTTCCCGGCTGCGGTGAAGCAGCGAGCGTCGGCTGCGGGGCTCGGTCGACCCGAGCAGCTCCTGCGCAGGCCGCGTGCGCTGCGCCCACGCGCCGTAGCGCCGCGAGAGCGGGTCGGCGCTGAGCCCGTGGGCGAGGACGCTGAGCAGCACGGTGAGGCAGATCGTGGCGACGACCCGGAGCAGGTCCTCGTCGAGGTCGAGCCCTTCGGCAGCCAGCAGGGTGAACACCACGGACGCGAGCCCCCGCGGGCCGAACCATCCCAAGAAGGCCACCGTCGGCGGCCGCAGGCCAGTGCCCAGCAGCGCCAGCGCCACCGGCAGCATGCGCAGCAGGGTGAGGGCCAGCACGGCGAAGATCGCCTCGGCCCAGCCGACGTTCTCGACGAGCAGGGGCACGGCGATGAAGCCGAACGTGCACCAGACCGCGAAGCCGAGGGGGTCGGACAGGGCTTCGGTGAGCTCCAGGCTCGACTCCTCCTCCTCGAGCCAGCGGGCCGCCCCGGCGAAGGCGGTGCCCGCGACGAAGGCGGCGACGAAAGCGTTGCCCCCGGCGAGCCCGGCCCCGAAGTAGGCGATGAGGGGGAGCACCAGCACGGCGAGGGGTCGAGTGCGCCGCGAGCTCAGCCCGTGGGAGCGTGACCAGCCGAGCAGCAGGCCGGCCCCACCACCGACCACGGCGCCGACGAGGGTGCCCAGGGCCAGGTCGGCGAGCGCGGCGGTGATGCTCTGGACCGGTGCCAAGCCCTCCTCTCCGGCGAGGGCGGCGATGGCGAACAGCACGAACGGTGTGCACAGCCCGTCGTTGAGCCCGCTCTCGACGTTGAGCATCCGGCGCACCCGGACCGGGACCACCGGGTTGAGCACCGTGGCCGCGCCCAGACCGGCATCCGTGGGCGCCACGGCGGCGGCGAGCAGCAGCAGCATCAGCACCGGCATCCCCGGGAACACCACCTGGCCGAGCAGCCACCCCCCGGCGATGGTCAGCGGCAGTCCGACCAGCAGGAGCCGGGCCATCAGCCCCCGGTCGGCGGTGATCTGGCGGGGGCGCACCTGCGCCGCGTCGTGGAACAGGATGAGCGCCAGGGTGAGCTCGGTGAGCAGGGTCAGGCCCTCCTGCGCGCTGTCGCCGAGGTCAGGAAGGCCGAGGGACAGCAGGGCGCCGGCCGCGACGAAGGCCATCGGGGCGGTGACGTCGAGGCGACCCAGCGCCCGGGCCGTCATCGCGAACGCGAGGACCAGGACGAGGAACACGACGACCGCGAGGCTGCCCATGCCGACACCCTCCACCCCGGCGCCGGGTCGTCGGCACACCCGTCGCGGGTGACCGAGGGGGTCGGCACCGGGTCGGCACCGGCTCAGGGTCCGGTCAGCGGCGGCGTGGGCACCGGCTGGTCAGCGGCGGCGCTGGCAGCGCCCGGTCAGTGGCGGCGCTGGCAGCGGCCGCACCAGAACAGGTTGCGGCCCCCGACCAGCTGGGTGCGCACCCTCGAACCACAGACGTGACACGGCATCCCGGCACGCCTGTAGACGTAGGACGAGCGCTCGGTGAGGTGCGGCACCTCGCCTCGCCCGAGGGCCGCCTCGACGTCGAGCACCTGCTCCTCGACGGTGACGATGCGGCCGGTCGTGACGCCGAGCGGCATGAGCCGCTCCAGGTCGTCCCAGATCAGCCGCCAGGACCCGCGGCGCAGTGCCTTGCCCGGGGTGCTGGGGGACAGGCGGTGCCGGAAGAGCACCTCGCAGCGGTAGACGTTGCCGACCCCGGCGAGCACCGACTGGTCCATGAGCAGCTCCGCGACCGTGCGCGTGGACCTCGAGATGCGCGACCAGGCCACGTCGGGGTCGGCGTCGGGGCGCAGCGGGTCCGGGCCGAGGCGATCGAGCACGGCGTCGACGCTCTCGGGGGTCGCGACCGCACAGAGGTTCGGTCCGCGCAGGTCGGCGACGTGCTGGTCGGTGCGCAGCCGCAGGCGGACCTGGCCGACGGCCGGCACCTCGGCGGTCCATTCGTGCTGGTCGACGGTGAACGAGCCGATCAGGCCCAGGTGCACGTGCAGCCAGCGGTCGTCGGCGAACTCGACGAAGAGGTGCTTGCCGCGCGAGGTGGCCCGCAGCAGGGGGCGGCCGTCGAGCTCTGCCGCACCCTCGGCGAACTTGCCCTGTGGGCTCGTGACCTGGGGGCTCGTGCCGGCGAAGGCCTCGTGGAGGTCGCGGGCGAGGGCGAACAGCGTGTGGCCTTCGGGCATGTCGAGAGCGTATGCCGCGGTGCGGGTCCGCGGCTGTCCGGTCGCCACCGCCGTGGCCGCCGTCGAGGGCAGAGAACCCGCCGCACCCACCGAGCTGCCGGCACCTGCCCGTCGAGGGCAGAGAACCCGCCGCACCCACCGAGCTGCCGGCACCTGCCCGTCGAGGGCAGAGAACCCGCCGCGCCCACCGAGCTGCTTGCGGCGGGTTTGCTACTCCCGCCCAGCCCGACCAGTCGGACCAGCCCGGCCCTCGCGCAGGAGGCGCAGCGCCCTGGGTCCGAAGCCGTGCAGTGCCAGGAGCTCGGCGTCAGGTGCCGCGTCGACGGCATCCCACGTGGTGAGGCCGGCGTCAGTCAAGGCCCGGCGCGCCGGCGCGCCGATCTTCCGCACCTCGTGCGGGGGCTCGTCGCGGTCGGTCGCCACCGGCGTCAGCTCGCCTTCTTCTCGGTCGTCTTCTTCTCGGCCGTCTTCTTCGTGGCGGTATTCTTGGCAGCTGTCTTCTTCGCCGCCGCCTTCTTCGTGTGGCTCGTCGTGCCGGCGCTGCTGCCCTTGGCGGCGTCGGGGGCCTCACCGCGCGACGCCTTGGCCTTCTCGACCGACCGGGCCAGGGCCGCGAGCAGGTCGACGACCTCGCCGGACTCCTCGGGCTCGGCGGCGCTGACCCGCACCTCGCCGCCCTCGACCTTGGCGCGCACGAGCTCCTTGACGGCGATGGCGTAGTCGTCCTCGTACTCGCTGGGCTCGTAGTCACCGGCCAGCTGGTCGATGAGCATCTTCGCCATGTCCATCTCCTGCTTGCTCGCGTGCTGCTCGTCGTCGACCGCCGCGAAGTCGGCGCCGCGGATCTCGTCGGGCCACAGCATGGTCTGCATGACGATGACGCCGTCTCGCACGCGCAGCACGGCCATCGTCATCCGGGTGCGGATGGAGACGGTGCAGATCGCCATCCGCTGCTCCTTGACCAATGCGTCGCGCAGCAGCACGTAAGGCTTGGTCGCGGCCTTGTCGGGCTCGAGGTAGTAGGACTTGTCGAGCCACATCGGGTCGATCTGGTCGGCGGGAACGAACTTGGTCACGCCGATCTCCTTCGACGACGTGCTGGGCAGGTCGGCCAAGTCGTCGTCGGTGAGCACGACCATGTCGCCGTCCTCGGTCTCGTAGCCCTTGGCGATGTCGTCGTACGACACCTCCTCGCCGTCGATCGAGCAGGTGCGCTTGTACTTGATCCGCCCGCCGTCCTCGCGGTGCACCTGGCGGAACTGCACGTCGTGGTTCTCGGTCGCCGAGTACAGCCGCACCGGCACGTTGACCAGGCCGAAGGAGACCGCGCCCTTCCAGATCGCCCGCATGGCCGTTCACCCTTTCCGTATGCCGTGCGCCTCCTCGCGCTCGACGCAAGGTCCCAGCGTAGGGCGGTGAGGCGTGCCCGGACAGGTTTGTGCCGCTGCGGTCGTGCAGGTCCGCGACCCGCTGACGGTCGTGGACGCTGGTGGGGACGCGACTGGGGACGGTCGTGGGACGCGAGTGGGGACGGTCGTGGACGCCGGTGGGGACGCGAGTGGGAACGGTCGTGGACGCTGGTGGGGACGCGACTGGGGACGGTCGTGGACGCAGGTGGGGGCGCTGGTGGGGACGCTCGCGCCCTGCAGATCAGAAGGGCGGGGCGTCGGGCACCGGAGCCCTTGCTCGTCGTCGGGCGGATGCCGCGCGCAGGTCGAGCGCGCTCGTGCACCGCCGATGCGTGGGGTGCTGCCACAGGCCGCTGCCTTCGTCGTGGTCGGGGCTGAGGCTCGGCTGGTGCTCGAGGCGGATCTCGAGGTGGGTCTCGAGCGCGCTCCACCCCGAACCACCAGCGTCGACCGGCGCCCGCGCCCCGGCCTGCGCGTGACCGTCGGCGGCATCGGACACGAGCACCAGGGATCGCAGGGCGTCGAGAGGCTCGGTGATGCGTCGCCGCCCGGTGGGGTCGGTCCAGGTGGCCGTGGCGTCGGGGGCGAGCTGGACGCGCCAACCGGGTCTTTGCTTGATTCGGTGGTGGCGGCGGCACAGGGTGAGCAGGTTGCTGGCGACGGTGCGCCCCGTCGGCCAGGGCCGGACGTGGTCGAGGTCGCAGAACCGGGCGGCGACCGAGCACCCGGGGAAGCGGCAGCGACCGTCGCGGGCGCGGACCAGTGCCGCGAGCTGCGCGCCGGGTCGGTAGGCGTCGGTGGCGAGGTGGTCGTCGGGGTCGAGCCGAGCCCCGGTGTGCGCGTCGCACGGCACGAACCGCGGTCGACCTTGCTCGGCTCCCGGACGAGTATCGGATGCTGTGTTCGTCAGATGGCCACGCAGCCAGGCCCGCCGCACCAGCAGCGGCTCCGACGGCCGTGCGCCCTGCACCTCGACGAGGTCGTCGTCGTCTCGCGTGTGGGAGCCGCCGGATGTCGTGGCTTGTGGCTGTTCCGCGACGGATGGGGTCAGCCGTGGCACGTCAACTGCCGCCTGTGCCGGTGGCTGATGCGCTACAGGCGCGTTGGCGGCTCGCGCTCGGCTGAACGAGGTCGGCGCCTGGGTGTCCGTGGCGGTCGAGTTCGAGCCGCCGGTGGCGCCCGCTGCGGCAGGGTCGGGGCCGCCGGTGCCGCCCGCTGCGGCAGGGTGGCAGCTGTCGCTGTCGGCGGGGACGGTGAGGACGACCTGGATGTCGACGGTCGCGTTGCCGGTGACCAGGTCGGTCAGGGCCTTGCCGCGGGCCTGCTCGATCGAGCTACAGGTGCCGGCGGACACCAGGTCGTGGGCGAGGCGGTCGATGGCCGCCCAGGCCGCGGCAGCCTCCTCGCTGGGAAACGTGCCGTGCCACTCGTCGACCCCCGGCTCACCCACCCAGCGGCGCAGCCCGGTCGACGCGCGAGCCCTCTTCGCGCGCTCGCGAACCAGGTCAGGGGAGATGCGGGACAGCAGCACCCGGGTGCGTCGCCGCAGTGCCGAGGCGTCGTCGCCGAGGTGCCCGTCGAGAGCCGAGACGATCGCGTCGGCTACGTCGGCCGGTGCCACCTCGAGCTCGAACGCGACGACCCCCGCCCGGTAGGCATCGAGGTGACCGGCCGCCATCGCCTCGTGCAGCCGCGACAGCCCACTCGCCACGGGAAGCTCGCGGTCGTCGGCCTCCACCGGCACCCGGCCGGCGGCCAGCCGCACCGCCTGCTCGACCCGGCGCTGTGCCTGCGCGTGCGACGCCCCGAGCACGGGAGCGGCGAGGTCGGCCGCATCGAGGGTCACCCGCCCGAGCCCGTGCACGGTCTCGCCCGGGGTGCCGTCCTCGCACCAGTCGCTCTCGCGCCGGGCGACCTCGGCGATGGCGGCGTCCTGAACTGCGGTGAGGGTGTTGATCAGGGACTGGCAGTCACCGACGACCACGAGCCACTCGTCGCGTCCGCGCGCGCTGCCCGGTTCGGCGAGCGCCGTGACGACCCGACGCGCACCGACCGACACGGCCTCATCGAGGGGGATCGGCACCGGTCTGGATGGGGTTCTGCTCGCGCCCGAAGACCGCTCGCCGCGCCGGTGCGATGTGACCACGTCTCCCCCTTCCCCGTGACTCAATTCTACCGCGAACTGCGATATCGCACAAGTGTTCGAACTAGCGTGTTCGACCGCAGCAGTGTTGTTCTCGACGAACTGAGCTCTCCTGTCGCAGCCCACCCGGCACCCCGATGCGGAACCCGACGAGCATCGGACCGGGACCTGACCGACCAAGGGGGGCGGACGGCATCCGGGCTGCTCGAGGAGGCGACCACAGACTGAGGCGAACGCGACCTGGGCGGCGCGGCGGCCACCCCGGTGACCTGGTCGCACCCGCCCGCGACGCGCACGACCCGGCGACCGGCAGGATGTGCGCATGCGTCCCATGCTGGCCACCGTCGCCGACCGCGTGCCCACCGGCGACGCCTGGGTGCACGAGGTCAAGTGGGACGGGATGCGGGTGCTCGTCGACGTGCGCGACGGCGTGGTCACCGTGTGGTCGCGCAACGAGCGGGACGTGACCGCGGCCTACCCCGAGCTCGAAGGCATCGGTCGCGACTACGACGACATGCTGCTCGACGGCGAGGTCGTCGCGCTCGACGGCGGACGTCCCAGCTTCCACGCGCTCACCGAGCGGATGCACGTCGCCGACCGCAGCCGGGCCCAGCGACTGGCCGCCACCCGCCCGGTGACGCTGATGGTCTTCGACCTGTTGCGGCTCTTCGGCTCCGACCTCACCGGCCAGCCGTGGGCAGCCCGCCGCGAGCTGCTCGAACGGCTCGCCCTCACCGGCCGGCACTGGCAGGTGCCGGAGGTCTACGACGACGGGCCCCGGCTGCTCGACGCCACCAGGGAACAGGGCCTCGAGGGCATCGTCAGCAAGCGCCGCAGCGCCGCCTACGCCACCGGCCGCCGCTCGACCGACTGGCGCAAGACGGCGCACCGCAGCAGCCTGTCGGTCGTGGTGGGGGGCTGGCGCCCGGAGGTCGGGTCGAACGGTCGGCTGGGCGCGGTGCTGGTCGGCCTTCCCGACGGAGCCGGGGGCTGGCGGTATGCCGGCCGCGTGGGTTCGGGTCTGGCCGGCACGGCGGGCGAGGCGCTCGCCCACCGGCTGCGCCCGCTGCACCGGAACACCTCGCCGTTCGCCGACGAGGTGCCCGGCATCGACGCGCAGGGCACGACCTGGGTCGAGCCGCGCGTGGTGATCGACGTTCGCACCCTCGAGCTCACCGGTCAGCACCGGCTGCGGCAGCCGGCCTACCTCGGGGTGCGCACCGACCTGGCCCCGGCCGACCTCGAAGAGGTCGACGATGCCTGAGTACGTGCCCGAGGTGACCCGGGTGGAGGTCGACGATGCCTGAGTACGTGCCCGAGGTGACCCGGGTGGAGGTCGACGATGCCTGAGTACGTGCCCGAGGTGACCCGGGTGGAGGTGGCGGGGCGCAAGCTGCGGCTGACCAGCCTCGACAAGGTGATGTACCCGTCGACCGAGACCACCAAGGGCGAGGTTCTCGCCTACTACGCGCAGGTGGCCCCGCTGCTCCTGCCGCACGTCAAGGACCGACCGGTCACCCGGGTGCGGTGGCCGCACGGGGTCGAGGACCAGATGTTCTTCGAGAAGAACGTGCCGGCCGGGGCGCCGAGCTGGCTGCCGCGGGTGCCCATCGACGACGTCACCTACCCGTTCATCGCCGACCTCGCCGACCTCACCTACCTGGTCAACCTCAACAGCCTCGAGGTGCACGTGCCGCAGTGGACGGTCGACGGCGAGGGTGGGCGGCGCAACCCCGACCGCCTGGTCATCGACCTCGACCCGGGCAAACCGGCCGGGCTGCACGAGTGCGCGAAGGTGGCGCTGCTCGTGCGCGACCGGCTGGCCGCGCTGGGGCTCGACATGTTCCCCGTGACGTCGGGAAGCAAGGGGATGCAGCTCTACGCCGCGCTGGGTGGCGACCTCACCAGCGACCAGGTGCGCGATCTCACGATGCAGCTGGCGCAGGAGATGACCAAGAAGCACCCCGACCTCGTGCTGTGGAAGATGACCAAGTCCCTGCGGCCGGGCAAGGTGTTCCTCGACTGGAGCCAGAACGTCGCCGCCAAGACGACGATCAGCCCCTACTCAATGCGTGGCCGCGAGCTGCCGTGCGTCGCGGCGCCGCGCACGTGGGACGAAGTCGAACGCGGTGCGAGAGAGCCGGACTCGTTGCGGCAGCTGATGTACGACGAGGTGCTCGAGCGCATCGAGCGCGACGGCGACCTCATCGTCGACCTGCCCTGAACCGACCGACCCGCCGCAGTCAGCTGAACCGCCGCAGTCAGCTGAACCGCCGCAGCCGGATGAACCGCCG
>Ga0105047_10015172_pt1 | contig 12153 bp, 8 predicted proteins | sample MAT04_FD_78384 | JGI IMG/M metagenome (GOLD analysis project Ga0105047, IMG submission 78384) | Freshwater microbial communities from Lake Fryxell liftoff mats and glacier meltwater in Antarctica - MAT-04 (megahit assembly) | ecosystem: Environmental > Aquatic > Freshwater > Ice > Liftoff... | reverse complement strand
TTGGAACCGAACAGTTCCTTGAGGCCTCGGTACATAGCCGAAAAGTAGGCTCCCACATCATGGTTGAATCGCTCACGCCACTCCTTGCGGCCCTTGCTTACGGTCAGTCGCAAAAAGCGCTCTCTAGTAGACGGGGCCGCCGAGGCCACCAGCTGGTGCGCGACACTCAGAATGCCTTCGAAGAAATCCGAGCACTCAATCGGCTTTCCAAAGATGACCTTTTCCCAGCGGGCATGGAGCTTGGGATCCTGTTCGATGTATCGGCGGTGGAGCTCGAAGAACTCCTCATCCTCATCGTTCCAATCCGAACGGCGCTCGCGGGTCTTCAAATCCTCAAGATGCTTGCGCCATGCATCGACGAGGACTTGGCTATCGGCGCAATCGTGTTCGAAAAAATAGATTGTGGAGTCGGCCAGCCCTTGCTGGCGTTCGCGCGTCTTCTCGAAGATGAAGTGGACGCCGTGCTCCTCCCATTCGAGTTGGGCGACATCCCAAGTGATCGAGTCGTCGCCCACGGGGGCGTTGATGAAGGCTTCCAAGGTCGGCTGGACCGCCGCGTCGATCTTGTCGCTGTTCTCTATCAACCGCTGACGCATTTCCTCCGGGTCGATGGGCTGGCCGTTGGACCGTTGCTTGGCCAGCAATGGCGCGCGTTGGGTCAGCAACTTCTCAAAGGCCTTGCGCCACGGTCCGATAGCTTGGCCATAGGTCTTGGCGCTGGCGAAGAACGAAGAGTCACGCGGGAGCCCTACATATGGCAGCGACCAACCGATCGCGTTGCGAATGGGCAAGCCACGCGCCGGCATAGACGCCTCGCTGATCTTCGAGCAGAACTCGCCGAGCTGGATGAGCGAAAGGTCGGTGACCGAGATGAGGCCCTTCAACGCAGACTTGAACACCGCCCTGTCGTCGAAGGTAGGAGCGATGGAGGCCACATGGCAGGTGGCCTCGACCCACGCGTCTTCATTGGCGCGAAGCTCTTTGGCGCCGAGAGCAGTAACGTGCCCCAAGGTGTCGGCGAGGTTGTGCTCATTGCCGTTGGCGGTTAGCAAGGCCTCCTTCGTAGTTCCTACGTTGCGGACCGCTCCAGCATTCATAGTGGTCAGCGCATCGTCGGGCAGACCTTCTCCTTCGACAAGGCTTGCCGGAATCTGCAAGTCGACCTGCGCAGAGAGCGTGGGGTTGCTCAAAATCTCGCGGACGATTGCGGCAATCTGGCTCGATGAAAGCTTGTCTAGGCGCAAAAGCGCTGCAGAGTCCGGAAGTGTGCCGTCCGCCTGCCTGGCGTCGGCCAACCGGCTTGCGAGGATGGATGCGGCCACGCGGCCGATGATTCGATCGGCTTGCGTCATTCGGCACCTTCGTCGACAAAGGGATTTTCAACAAAGGAGCACGAATCAGATAGGCGCCTCACAAGGCCCAGCCCTACCAACCTCGTCTCAAGGTTTCCTCGATTTTCACTGAGTGCCTCTTGGTCGACGAGCTTCTCCGTCACAAGGCGGATGCCTTCCGCGTCCCCGATCACCAAGCCGTAGCGACGGTGAACCTCGCTCAAGAACTCGTCGAACTGCATGCGGTCGTCGACCATCGCGACCACCATGGTTTTGAGCAGCCGGTCGTTGGGCGCGTATCGCGTGCGTCGCGACAGGCGCCGCGAGCTCAGCCCGATGGCGCGAGACCATGCCGCGTGGATCTTTCCAAAGTGCTGCTCATGACGCGATTCGGCCTTGTCGACCAGAGTTCGAATAAGCTGCTCGCCAGTCGAATTGACGGAGTCTCCATCGTCGCCTCCATCTGCCGGTGGCCACTGGAACCATGAGTGCAGCAATGCTGCGCATTCGCCGTTGGGATCCTGCGACTTCGAGGCCTCGACCCATTCATCGCTTAGACGGATGCCTTCCACTGAGGCTCTGACCGCCCGGAGGGACAGAGCTTGGTTGTATTGGTACGACTCGCCCGAGAGCGCCCGCACCTTCGTGCGTTCGCGCGAGACAATCTCGCAGATGATCTCGACGGGCTCGGCATCCCCGGCCTTGGCCTTGCCGCATTCGAGGAAATACAGCAAGAGGTTGAGACCCGCGCTGGTGATCAAGTGCTCCAGGGCGTCGTAGACGGGCATGTCCCTGGAAAGGATCGCAAGCCAGTCGTCGCAGAGCCGATCGAAGCGCGGATGGGTGGCATGGGGCAGATAGCCCACGTCGCGGAAGTCACCCGCATGCTGCGGCTTGCCTTGCAGCGCCTTCACCAAACGATTCATGGGCGCCGAGGCGTTGAACAGACGTTTGACCAGTTGGTCACCTAGCTCCGGCCCCCTCTTCGCCCTGCACAGCATCAGATAGAGCAGCTCGCCGCTGCGGGCGAAGAAGCGCCGATCATTGGACGCGCCGCCATCGGCATCGATGCGCAGATCCTCATACATGACGTCGGGCCCGAAGGGGAACACGAACTTTGAGCTCCAACGCTTGTTGCTCTTGGCCTCGAAGGAGGACGAGCGCAACAGTTCGATGGCTTTAGCGAAGTCATCAAAGCTGTTGAAGACCTTGCGCAGGTACGACATGTCGCCGTCGCCGAGCTGATCAGCGTCAACGGCGAACCGCTCTCCCCATACGGCCCATTTGTCCTCGTCGGAAATGGCCCGCTCGCGCACTGCTTCGACGTAGGGGTTGTTGAAGAGCAAACCCCGGAGCCGTATTTGGCGCTGCGGACGGTAGCGGACCTTCTGACCCGGCGCCTCGCGAAGCGGCTTGTCCACGTTTGAGCCGAGCACGCCCAGAAACTCCAACACGGCCAAATGCGGAAGCTGCTCGTCGTAGAGGCGGTGCCCCCAAATGTGCTCGTCCACGGCGAAGTCGACGCCCTCAACGACTTGCCTCATGTGCCGACCCTCACAGTAACCGGCCTGGAGAATCCATGGCCGTTTTGCTCCATCTCGATGAAATTGAGCGTGAGCGCCAGGTCATCGATGCCGGGCTCCTCATCTTCGGTCATCCTCACGGCTCGAAGCAGCTCAGCCTTGCGCAACAACTTCGCTTTGAACGCGAGCATATCTTCGAGGCATTCATTGGAGAAACTTCCCGGTAGTGCGCCTTCGGCTACGCGGCACAAGAACTCGAACCGGACCGGCGAAAGCGAAAAGCTGGCCGAATTGCCCGCACCAGCGGCGAGCGCCACTTCCAAAACGGCCCTCTCGGTCAAGGGATCGAGTTTGACTCTCATGCCGACCCCGCCGGTGCGACGGGCAGAGGCCTCCGTGTCGCATAGGACGCTTATCCGGGACTGAGTGAAGCCGCCCGAGCTGGCCACGAACAACTTGTCGTTGTTCTCGATCAGAAGGCCGGTCATCACACGGTTGAGCCCTCGCACCAAACGTGCCCGCGTGCTCTCGCTAATGCCCTTGCCGTCGACCAACGATCCGGTCATTTCAAGGTAGTCGCCGGCGAAGCAAAATGCGGTCATCTGCCAGTGGCCGTAGTCCTTCTCGCTCTCGGGAACAGTGAAGAAAAGCCGCCGTCGCTGCGCTTCAAGACGGTCCAAAAACTCCTGGGCGCCGTCGTCGATCCGTGCGGCCTCTTCGCCTTCGAGGTAGCGTTGCAACGAAGCCAGATAACCCTGCGTGGCCCCATAGATGTGATCGTTGCCCAGAAGGCGCTCGAAGACCTCCACTAACTTGGGATCATCAGATCCATAGACCATCATCCCGTCGGCGGCGTTGGTGGTCTCCGACCCAATTCCAAAGGATGCGAGCGCCCTGAAAACTGGCCGGCTCATGGCCCTGCGCGTTGGCAAGTTCGAGCCGAACACGTTGGCGTACAGGCTTGCGCTTTCGATGGAGCCTTTCGCTTGGATCTTGGCCACGTCGGAGCAGGCCATCAGACCTTCCTTGGCCTCTTTCGGGTTGTCATGCCCGAGGATCATATTGGAGGTCAGTGCGAGCAGATCCCGGACGGGCAGGTGCCAGCCATTGAGCCGGGAGACTTCAACGACATCGCCGAGGCGTTTGGCGAACAAGCCGCCATCGAGCTCGCCGAGCACCCTAGAACGATTTTCATAGATGGGACAGACCCGGCCATCGGCTTGAAGGGAGCACCGCTTGCAGTTCTCCCATTCCGGGTGGCCCGCCACTGCCTTAAGAACCTCGCTGAGCGACTCCCTGCGAGTGGTCCTGCTCAGGTCGAAGATCGCTAGGCCGACAGGCGCCGCGCCGTACTGCAAGAAAGCGTCTTGGATGGGCTTGCGCAGAGGGTGGAGCCGGCGCTGGCGTTTGCCAAGATCGCGCAAGCGTTCGAGGATCTGCCCGTGGTTAGCAGCGATGACGGCGAACGACTGGGTCTGCTCCCCGTCCATGGACTTCTCCATCAGCGTCAGAGCGACATCGCTCTCTTCATCGCTGAGCTCGCTTAGGTCCTTGATGAACATCGCTTGGCGGCCATCGGAGAGCGTCAAATGCTTCACCGTCGTCTTGGCCGCCCACTCCTTCTCCGCGCCGCCAAGATGCATCCACAGGCCTCTGCAGTGGTAGGTCTTGCCATCCCCCGCCGTGCCCGCGATCAAGATAGAGCCAGGTGCGCCGGAGCTCACCCACTCCTTGATCTTTTCAAGCAACGGACTCGACAGCGTGATCGGCTTGACCTTGGCCTTCATCAAGTTGTCGGTAACGAACTCGTCGAACAGCGTTAGGTTGTTGGGCGTCGGCCCGTAGGAGCGCAAGAAGCGCACCCACGCACTCGACGGCGGCGTGCCTGCCTCATTGGCAACTGTGATCTGTTCTGGCAATTGCTCACCCCTCTTTTGGCTGCTTGTCGCCGCCTTTGTAGCTGCTTCTGTACTCTCTTATTTTGGCGCGTGAAGTCATTCAGCGATCATGCCTTGCCTCGCTTCTTTCCCTGCGCGGGCGCAGTTGCCACTGCCGCCGACCCGGTCTCAGCTACAGGCGCATTCAAGGCATAGAACTCATGCAGCTTGGCCGCCAGCATCTGCTTGTCAGGCAGTTGGGTCTGGTACTGCGCCACCAACGCTGGCGACAGCGTGCGGCTCAGCGCGTACTCCACCACCTCGCTGTCCTTGGACGCGCACAGCAGCACGCCGATGGCCGGGTTCTCGTGCGGCTTGCGCACGTCGCGGTCCAGCGCTTCCAGGTAGAAATTCAGTTTTCCCAGGTGTTCGGGCTCGAACGCGGTGACCTTGAGCTCGATCGCGACCAGGCAGTTCAGGCCACGGTGAAAGAACAGCAGGTCCAGCGCAAAGTCCTGGCCGCCTACCTGAACGGGATACTCCGAACCGATGTAGCAGAAGTCGCGTCCTAGCTCGGTCAGAAACCGACCCAGGTGTTGAAGCAGGCTGCGGTGCAGGTCAATCTCTGAGTGCAGGTCGGGTAGCGCCAGGAATTCCAGCAGGTAGGCATCCTTGAAGTGCTGGTCGGCCTGCGGTTGCATTTCTCTCAACGCTGTTGAGAGTTTTGGCGGGTTGAGTACGGCTCGCTCGAACAGGCCGCCGTCGATCTGCCGGGCCACCTCACGCACCTGCCAGCGATGCTGAGTAGCCATGCGCAAATAAAACTCGCGCTCCTCGGTTCGCTTGGCGCGGCTCAAGATGTGGAGGTGCGCCGACCAGGGTAAATCTCTCAACAGCGTTGAGAGTTCTGACGCAGCCGGGTAGGCCTCGAAGAACTGTCGCATGCGCCAAAGGTTCTGCGCCGAAAACCCTCGCTTGCCTGGCTCGCGCTGCGCAATGTAGGTGGCCAACTGCACCACCGTGCCCTTCGCCCAGCCATCAGCCTCGATCTTGTGGTGCAGGTACTGGCCGATGTGCCAATACAAGTCGATCACTTCGGTGTTCACGGCATGAGTGGCGCGCTGCCTTGACGTGCGGATCAGGCAGACGACCTCGGCAAAGGCCAGCTCGGCTGTGTTGCCGGCATCTGCAGAAGCGGTTTTTCGTCGGACGATTGCTCGACCACCAGTGGACTTGGCTTTGGATGCAGTCTTGCCGGTGGTCACGCCGATGTACCCTCCACCAGGAATCTATCCGACAGCCCCGACGCCGCTTTCTTAACTGTCAGGATATCGGGGCGGCGCTTCGCCAGTGTGCGAAGCGCCGCGTGGCTGCCTCGCAACTTTCGGCCGTGCAGGACATCGTCAGCGTTGCCCCAGATGAAGGGCATGATCTTGTTGTGAGCTGCTTGATTCACTACAGGTCTTCTTTCTTGTTCTGATGCGCGGTGATCAGCGGTTACACCGCGTCAAGGCTCGCGGTCCATTGCGAACTCAAGCAGCTGCTTGTCGGTGACTTCACCAGGCCACATCGAAGCAGCCAACCATCGGAAGAACGAGCTGGCTGCAATGCGGCTCTTCACACCGTCTCGGCGCCAAGCCTTCGCGATGGGCGAGGCCAACTCGCTCAGGCGCTCGTCCTCGAATCGCGAAACGTGACCGGCCTTCTCCGACTCAGGCAGCTCTTCGAAGAGTGACTTCGCCTGGCTTGACTGGTGATGCTGCCACTCCTCTCGAAGGCGCTGAAGGCGCTCATTGATGCTTGGCCGCGGAACCGCAATGTCCGGTGTCTTACCGCCCTCCCCTTCGCCAGCGTATTGCTTCTTCAAAGCATCGCGCAAGTACGCTGCAGGCGAGTTCAGCGGCGGCAGCGTGGTGTTCTTCATACGCTGCTCGACGTGTTCCACAGCGGCGCGGAGCGCACCCTCGTCTGTTACCGCATACAAGTCTTGTGCATCACCGCGCTTGAAGCCGATGGAAATGACCCGCTCGACCAACTCAAGATCGAAGACGTTCTTGGCCGAGTCTCGTAGGCCCGCCAGGCTTGCCTGCGGCTTTGGCAGAACACGAAACTGCAACTCTTCAACTTTGCGGCCGCGCTTGTGCTCGACGATTTCCAGACGAAAGTCTTCACACAGTGTGTCGAGCTCGACGAGAGCCTTCTTGATGGTGTCGCGGTGCAGGATGCGGTAGTCGACGGTGGTGATGTCACTTCGGCCAGTCAAAACCGAGGCCCACCAGATAACATCCTCACGCATGGTAAGTCGGCCGGGTGATGTGAGGTACCTGGCGCCCAGCTCGTAGAGCACAGAGGCCGCATAGCTTCGCATCTGCGAACTGATTTCGAGAAGCACACGGGTGTACTGCGCCGGCTTGACGAGGCGGTCGCGGATCGGTTCGGGATAGGTCCACGTAATCGTGCAGGCGTGGCCTCGGCCAGGCTCATCGATGATGACGGGGCCGAGAAGCTGAGTCGAGGTCCACTGGCGTGCTTGGCCGCTGCTGGTGTGCCATTCGATGGTGGTGGCCTGCATGTCGCGGATGTGCGACTTCAGAAGCTCGGTGTTGTTTGACGTAAAACGCGCGTCGTCGATGAGCTCCGACAGTAAGATTGAGTAGCTGGGCTTCTCTACGCCCTGCTGCTGTGCGTGATACAGGAAGACGTTGTAGATGCGCCTGGAAAGCAGTGTCAGTTTTCCGCGCTTGGGGCGGATGGCGATTGCTTCGTTGGCTTTTGCGACGGACTGGTCCTGATGGCGTGCTGCCACCTCCGAAGATCTCGGTGATTTCCGCCTCGTCGTGACCGGGTCTTGGTCGTCAGCCTCCCGCTGCTCCATCGGAGCCCTTCATGAAATTCTGAGATGCCATTTTGTCTTTGTATTGTGATTATGCCAATTCACCGTAAGAAAATCCAGCGTCGCTGGCGACGCCTTGAGATTTTGAGATAAAACACTTGAAATATTGAAGAGTTGGCAATCGGAAATTCTTTGCTGTGACAAGTACTTAGGCCGAATGCACGGAGTGGATATGGGAAACTCCCTGAGACTATTTGGGGATCTCATGGAGTGGACATGGGGTTCCGATGGTGTGAAGTGGAGACTATTTGGGGATCTCGCGGAGTGGACATGGGGAACTGAGCGCGTTCGGTGGACTTTCGGAGGGAAATGGACCGCTTCTGGCTGCATTGACGGCGAGGAAGTTGCTCTGTTTCCCAAAAAGTCTCACAGTTGCGGTCACCTCCCGGCCTACGTAAGGAAGCGGTTCCCCAAAGGCTCTCACAGTTGTTCTGGTTGCTACTGGGCATATTTCGCCCATTCGTTGATTATTGGTACACTAGCCGAAATTCGACGAATTAGGGCGACACATGGCAACATCGACAGCAGAAGCGAACTTGGCCGGCACGGGCCCTGGCAACCAGGTTGCCAGTCCAACACCCTCCCCTTCGATGTCGCCGCGCGCGGTGATCGACATGCGCCGCATCGAGGCTCTTGCGACAAGAGCGTCGAGCATGGTCGAACAGATCCGTGAGCGCCTGCTGGCACCCGAGGCTCGAAAGATTTCGCCTCTCTATTCAGCCGCGCAGGTGGCAGCTCTGTGCGGTGTGGACAAAGCCCATGTCAACTATCGAATTTCCAAGGGGGACCTGCCGTCCGGCCGCTTGACGCCGACTGGCGGCAAGCGGGAATTCACGTTGACCGAGGTCAGGCAGTGGACCCGGGCCTACCGCCATGAAAAGATGAGGCCGGGGGGCCAGCGCGCGATCTGCATCGCGGTCGCGAACTTCAAGGGAGGCGTTTCGAAGACAACGAGCGCGATGATCCTCGCGCAGGGGTTGAGTCTTCGTGGCCATCGTGTGCTCGCGATCGACATTGACCCCCAGGGCTCATTGACCACTTTGCACGGCATTCTTCCCGAGGCCGAGGTGAGCGAGGAAATGACGATTGCTCCGCTGTGTAACGGCACAAGCGATGACATCACGCCGGCCATCCGCTCCACCTATTGGGACGGCATCGATCTGGTTGCGGCAGCACCGTTCTTGTTTTCCGCCGAGTTCGCCCTCCCCGCGCGACAGATGCAAGAGCCGGGCGCCCGGTTCTGGAGCGTCCTGAACGCAGGCCTGGAGCCGGTACGCGATCTGTACGACGTGATCGTCATTGACACCCCGCCATCGCTCTCGTATGTGACGATCAATGGCTTGTGGGCAGCAGACGGGGTCATTGTTCCCGTTCCACCCTCAGGCCTGGACTTCGCCAGCTCGGCGCAGTTTTGGTCCTTGCTGGCGGATCTCGGGACAAATTTGGATCAACAGGAACCGGAAGGTGCACAGAAGGTGTTCGACTTTCTGCACGTGCTTCTGAGTCGCGTTGACCAAGCGGATGCAGCGTCGCCGGCGGTTCGGCAGTGGATTCAAGCGACCTACGGTGAGTTCGTGCTTCCCGTTGAGATTCCGAAGACTTCGGTCACTAGCAATAAGGCTGCGGAGTTCGCAACCGTCTATGACGTTCAGAAGTACGACGGCTCGGCCAAGACCTATAAGCGGGCGGTCGATGCTTACGACCGATTCGTTGACTTGGTAGAAGAGTCGGTGGTTGAGGCGTGGCGAGCACGAAAGGCGGCGGCATGAAGATGCGCTTCAAGTGGCAACCTGGTTGCCAGTGTTCTTCCAAACGACACGAATCTCGATCCGTGGCAACTTGGTTGCCACGACAGATCATCACCGTTGATCGGGTTTCGAGCCTCGGGATAGTGACGAGTGGCAACCTGGTTGCCAGTAGAGGAGGGCGCTGAAATGAGTACGAAGTCGAAGCTTCTTGCGATGACAGAGAACCTGACGTTGCCCGCAGAAAATCTCTCCGAGGCTCACAGACCAAGAGATGAGCAAATGACTGCTGACGGCGCGCCGGTAGCTGAGGGGCTCGGACAGTCGACCAAGTTCCCGCCCGTGGTGCCTGGAGTCTCACCAAGAACAGGGCCCGGCCAGATGCTCCAGTTCCGAGGGCAGATGCTCGCAGTGGAAGGCGAGATGGGGAAGCTTCGCGAGCGCCTGAAGGAGCATGAAGGCTCTGCCCCGACCAGGAAGCTTGATCCGGCATTCATTGTGCCGAGTCGATGGGCAAATCGCCACCCGGACTCATTCAACACGGCAGAGTTCGCGAGGTTGAAGCAAGACATTGAACTTGTAGGCGGGAACGTCCAAGCGATCTCAGTTCGTCTGTTGGCCGACCAGCCGGGTCAGTACGAAATCGTCTTTGGACATCGGCGGCACCGCGCATGCAGCGAGTTGGGCATCGCCGTGCTCGCCACCATCGACACCAGCGCAGTGTCGGACCACGATTTGTTCTCGGCGATGGATCGTGAAAACCGTGAGCGCGCAGACCTCTCGCCGTATGAGCAGGGCACCATGTACCGGCGAGCGCTCGACGAAAAGCTCTATCCGTCGAATCGTCGCCTCGCAGAGGCACTCGGTGTGTCGCACACCTGGGTTGCGAACGTGCTGTTAGTCGCCGATCTTCCAGCTCCCGTTATCGAGTGCTTTCAGTCACCGCTGGAAATTCAGCATCGACATGCAAAAGCGATAGCTGGCGCCGTCGAAGGCGATCGAAAGGGCGTACTGCGGCGGGCGGAGAAGCTCCGCACTCAACGCAAGGCTCTTTCAGCATCCGCATTAGTGGCGACCTTGGTCGGATCGACTGATGGCGCGGCAAGGGTGCCCCCGACGGTGTTGGAGGCCGACGGAAAACCGGTTGGAAAGTGGTTCAAGGACGGGGCAGGGCGCTTGAATATCCAACTTGATGCCGGAGTGGTGTCTGACGACGCTCTTGACGCTCTGGCCCGATCGCTTGCCCAGGCTCTTGCTCGAAAGTGACGAATGGCGCGTTGGCTGGCAACCTGGTTGCCACGCCGCTTGGAAGGCTCGCACATCGATGCCCCGGACCCCTAGATCAGATCCACCGCACGCCGCAATCGCTCTGCCGTAGCCACCAGGCCGTTTCGCTCCATCGACGTCGCGAACTCCTCAGCACCGTACGCGGGATTTCGCTTACGCACCCGCATAGCCTTGAACGCGCCGAGCGCCGAGTAGAGGTCGAGATCAAGCTGCGCAACAATGAAGTCGTCTGGGTGCAAGGCAATCAGGCCGTAGACCTCTAGAACCGAGGCTGGGAAATCCTTCAGGTTTGTCGTCACGATGCAGTCCGCATGGCCAGCGATCGCGGCGGCCAACACATGCACGTCATTTGCGTCGGGAAGGGTGAGGGCCGCCGCCAACGCTTTCCAGCCTTCTGCCTTGACCTCCCAGTCGAGGACGGCGTCTCGCATCGCATCGCGCCGGGTCGTAAAGCGGCCTGAAAGATCCGGATGGCGCCTCTCGGCGACGGCAAGCCACTCATCTTCAATCGCAACAGTCCATTTCGCCGAAAAGAGACCGGCGACAGCCAAGCTGACCAGCGCGTCGGCCGTGGCGATCGGAAAAAGCACGCACGCATCGAGTACGGCGGTGAAGCGCGCGTGGCCCGCCACTTCAGTAGTCCAAGCCCAGCTCGGCCGCGTCGTCCGCCAACCTCTTCAGCGCATCTGCTTGGCCGGCATGGATCCTTTGGCGATAGGCCATCAGATCCTCAGCGGTCACGCGTCGGTGAGAGCCCACCAGCCTGTAAGGAAGCTTCTTGGCTTCCATTTGTTTGATCAGGAAGGGGCGAGAAACATTGAGCAAATTCGCCGCTTCAATCGTTGAAAGCTCCCGCTCGGCCGGCACCACCGTAACCGCCTTGCCTTCGCTCAAGGCGCCAAGGACCTGGGCGATCAGTCGCAACGAGTTCGGCGGAAGCGACACCGCCGGCAACTCGCCGTCCTCACTCGTGAGCACTATCTCCGCCGCCTTGGATCGGTCTAGCGATTCCATGATGCAGCGCTGCGCAACGCGAGCCATTTCCTGCTCGTGCTCGGTGATGGGGGTAGGTGTGATCCCCCGGTCTCTTTCAATCGTTGCCATGTCGGACTCCTCCGAGTCGCCTCTTGGCGCTCTGTAGACATCGCTACTCTACCGGATAAATGCAATAAGTGAAGCAAGTGCAACGAATTCTGTCTATTTGCAGAAAGTAGTGCCTGGTTTGCATCGTGCGAGCATGGGTGCGTCGGGTGATCGGAGTACGACTTTGTGCAACAGGTCGGAACGACTTTCTGCAAATGGACGCCAGGCGTTGATCTAGGCAGGAAGAGGGCGGCTATGCGCGGATCTCTCTACCGTTGCTATACATGATAACGTGCTGAACCAGCTGGAGCTGCGCCAGATCGACGCGTTGGCCGCCATCAAGGCCATGCGCGCACGACTGCGCCGTCCGCCGCAAAGCGCCGCGGAGCTGATCGCCACGTTGGAGCGCGCCGG
>Ga0105047_10015171_pt1 | contig 12153 bp, 10 predicted proteins | sample MAT04_FD_78384 | JGI IMG/M metagenome (GOLD analysis project Ga0105047, IMG submission 78384) | Freshwater microbial communities from Lake Fryxell liftoff mats and glacier meltwater in Antarctica - MAT-04 (megahit assembly) | ecosystem: Environmental > Aquatic > Freshwater > Ice > Liftoff... | reverse complement strand
TAAAAAACCCGGTTTCTTTGGCTTGATGCACGGGTGGCCAGAAACCGGGTTTTTTTCCGAAATCTTTGGTTTTGACCCGTAGATTAGGTAAAAAACCCGGTTTCTTTGGCTTGATGCACGGGTGGTCAGAAACCGGGTTTTTTGCCGAAATCTTTGGTTGTTACCCGTAGATTAGGTAAAAAACCCGGTTTCTTTGGCTTGATGCACGGGTAGTCAGAAACCGGGTTTTTTGCCGAAATCTTTGGTTGTGACCCGTAGATTAGGTAAAAAACCCGGTTTCTTTGGCTTTATTTACACTTCTGATTCGAGATTTGTTCTTCAATCTAGAATCTAGAATCTAAAATATAAAATGGTTTGACTGATGTAACAATAGCTGCTTAGATTGAATTTGGTTGTGTTGAGGATGTCGAATATATGCGAGGAATCGGGCGTTTTTTGTCGATCGCAAACAAGATGGTGGCAGTAGTCGCCGGCATCGGACTGGTTCAGGTGTTAACCATCGCCAGTTCATTTGCTCAATCATCTAATCCGCGTTCCCTAGACGAACTCTACAAAATTCGCGATCGGCTCGTCACCGAATTAGAACAACCAGCCTCTCCCTCCCCAGAACCCACCCTGTTTTCGGGATTAATTCCCTTCGGTGGCAATCCCCAAGAACAACTGATACAACAGTTGCAAGCGGTAGATGTACAAATATTAGTAGAACAGAGAGCTAACGACAACTTACAGCAAGCAGTCCGTTTAGCCAACCGAGCCGTAGAAACTGGAAAACAGCAAAATCAGTCGATCGAATCTTCGCAACAAACTCAATTTTTGTGGCACCAGGCCCTCAACAACTTGCAAGCAGTTCCCCAAAATTCCTTTTTAGCTCCTTTCAAAGCATCAAAAACTCAAGAATACCGGGAAAATTTCACCGCAGCCACCTCTCAAGTGCAGCAAGCAAAATCTGATTTTTTGGCTGAGGTGGCTCGCGAAAGCGGTTTGTCCGATCGAGCTTCCATCGGCATTTGCCACCTGTCGAGAGAGTGCGTGAACCTGCGGGGCGATGTGCCTCCTGCCAGCCCGGCCAGCTTAATAAAAGTGCCGATTGCTGTCGCCCTGATGCAAAAACTCGAAAACGAAAAAATTAGCCTGAATCAGAAAGTATTCGTCACTCCCGGCAATTTTACCGAAGACTCATCATCGAAGATTGTGTCCAATCGCAATTACCCGGTACAGCTACTGTTAGAAGAAATGATCGATCACAGCAGCAACATCGCCACCAATCAACTGATCGATTATTTAGGTTCCGATTACATCAATCAATTCTTAGAAAATCGCGGCTACCAAGTAACCCGCGTCAACTTCAAATTAATGGGCGAAAAAATTATGCCCTCCAACCCCGGTTCGGGGCCAAACCGCTTGACTGTTAACGAACTCACCGAAATGATGGTGCAAATTTACAACGGCGAAACACCGGGTGCTAAACTGTTAGTAGAAACTCTCAACCGCCAGTACGATCGCGCTTTGGGATTTGCCGCCTTGAAAGGAACTAGGGCTCAGTGGTTGGGCGAAAAAACTGGCGAAAATTCCCTGGTGCTCGGCACAACATTAGCAATGAACATTGACGGCGAATCCTATGTGATGACTGTGATAGACAGCCGCACAAGTGGCGATCTACAAATCCGCCAGTCTATTTCTAAAATAGCCGATTATATCAGTAAGAATCCCAGCTTTTAACCGCTGGAATATACACAGGACCTACGCACGGGTGGCCAGAAACCGGGTTTTTTTACGAAAAGACGCGCTGTAGTCCACAGATTAAGTAAAAAACCCGGTTTCTTTGATCGTGGTGCGTAAGTCCTCACACAATTTATAGCGGGGGACAACGCACCACCCAAACAGTTAAAAAATGCCGCATCAAAAACTTAGCGTTTCCGTCAAAGGCGAAGGATTTCCGATTCTCTGCTTGCATGGCCATCCCGGTTCCGGCGATTGTATGTCTGTCTTTACAGAACACCTCTCAAAGCGCTTTCGGACGATCGCCCCAGACTTGCGCGGCTACGGCAACAGCCGCACCTCAAATCCCTTTGAAATGACCGACCACATCCTCGATTTAGAAGCACTTTTAGACCGATTGGGAGTCGATCGGTGTTTGGTCGTCGGATGGTCTTTGGGAGGGATTTTAGCCCTGGAATTAGCGATGAAATATCAAGAGCGAGTCACGGGTTTGATTGTGCTGGCATCCGCTGCCAAACCGCGAGGGAGTCACCCTCCGATCTCTTGGCAAGATAACCTTTACACCGGTTTAGCCGGAATCATCAATTGGGTGATTCCCGGTTGGCAGTGGAATATTGATACTTTTGGTAGGCGATCGCTCTTTCGCTACTTGATCCAGCAGCATACAGCCACGCCTTACCGCTACTTGGCACGGGCTGGTACTCCCGCCTATCTCCAGACTTCCGGCGCGGCTACAAAGGCTTTAAATACCGCTCTCAGAGCCGGATACGATCGACAGCAGCATCTCGGCGACATTCAATGTCCCTGCTTGGTGCTGGCTGCAGAGGGCGATCGGCACATCACCTCCGCATCCAGTTTAGAAACAGCCCGCCACCTCCGCGATTGTCAGTGGGAGTGTTATCGGGATACAGCCCACTTGTTTCCTTGGGAAATTCCCGATCGGGTAATCGCAGACATCGATCGCTGGATTGAGAGTAACCCCCAAGCAGTTAGCTAGAGTTTTGAAGTTATATCATGTCCAGTCGATTACCATAACAAAAACACTTCGTTCGTAGTGCGGACTTTAGTCCGCCACCCAAGAGCGGACTTTAGTCCGCACTACGAACCAATTTTATCGTTGTGAATCGACATGACACGATATTATGTCTATCGTTTGCGTTTGTATCCGAATTAAACAGTGCGATCGGGTATAATTCCGATGTTACCGGATTTGAATTTACAACTCTAAACTCTAAACTCTAAACTCTAAATTTCCCTGCTTCTACTGACTGCTCAAAACAGGCAAAAACCCTCCCTCACCAAACTTTCCCAAATCATCTGCCACAGTCAAAGTAATAGGTTTGCAGCGCTGAATCGAAACACCAACACCTTCTGCACCTTCATTTTCTATGTCTTCTACATATCCTGCTTTTGCAGATTCCGCCTCTCGATCGGTCAAGAAGGGGCCAAAATAGTAAATGCACCGCGGCGCTGAAGTTTTAACTTCAACCCACCAAGCCAATCCGAAAAAATTGAGCAAGCTAATCAAGACTTCTTTCATCTGCTTTTCTAATTTATTTGACGGTATTTTCACGGTGCTGCGGGCAACACTTGCGCTTTTGTTATTTACTCGGCTGTGGCACTCCTACCAAAAACCCATTTAAACCTATTTAAAGCCGATATCTAAATAGATTTGAACCTAGGGGGAAGGCCCCTTCTACTTTCGCCTGTCCGTAACGAAAGCCGATCTGCTATCCTTACTTGTTCAGGGTATGCAGCCGCTGATTTTTGGGCTGCATTCACCTATTATTCGATCGCCGTAACTGCCGATCGACTGGGAACAACCAAAATGGGTTTTCATCAGACTTATCTGTTGTTTATTCAGCTTTAATTCTAATGTGATTCCAGAGATGGTGTTTTCCCAGATGACATTCTACCCGGCATTGTCCTAGTAAGGTGTAAGTAGCTACAGAGACCGATCGCCCGGTGAGCTACTTACATCAATTACTCTGTTGTACACTTTTTTTCAACGACCTTCAAGATCCGTGTACATGAAACTTTTTGGGCCCCCGCTGGCGGTAAATTTCGTATAAAGCCATCCCCGTTGCTACCGAGACATTCAGGCTAGGAGTCTTTCCCCTTAAAGGAATTGAAACTAATCCGTCACAACCGCGCTGTATCAAAAGGCTCAAACCGTCAGCTTCACCGCCCACAACTAAAACAGTAGGCCCGGAGAACTTGATTGTCTCTACCGAGTCACCTACCCCTGCTGCAGTGCCGTAAATCCAGAATCCAGCCTCTTTCAATTCTTCCAGCGCCCGGTTAAGATTGACAACCCTCGCCACTGGCAGGCTTTCCAATGCCCCTGCTGCGACTTTTCTCACTGCCGAGGTAATCCCGACGGCCCGCCGCTGCGGAATCACCATGCCCTGAGTTCCTAACGCTTCTGCGGTGCGAATAATTGCCCCTAAATTGTGCGGGTCGTTAAGTCCTTCTGCTACCACAATAACTGGATCTTCGCAAGCAGCCTTAGCCTTGGCGATCAGGTCAGTCAAATCAAGGTATTCGTAAGCTGATACTTGGGCGGCTACACCTTGATGGTTTGCCTTGCGCGTGATGTAGTCGAGGCGCAAATCGTCAACTTCGTCGATGATGCTACCGTTGGCCTTGGCTTCGGTTAGCAAGCTATGAAAGCGCGGATCGTAGCGCAGGTGCGGGACAACCCAGATCCGGTTGAGCACTTGGTTGCTTTCTAAAGCCGCTTGCACTGCATGGCGGCCGTAAATCATGTCGTCTGTGTTTGCGTCTGGTTGCACGACGGTATTTGAGGCAGTGTCCACAGGGCGAGTGTCTCTGTCTTTGTCTCTGTCTCTGAAATGATAGCCCCGGAATTCCCGCGGGCTGCTGTCTCCGTCTCTGTTTTTGTCTCTGTCTCTGTCTTTGTAAAAATTGCCTCGGGATTCCTGCGGGCTGCTGTCTCTGTCTTTGTCTCTGTCTCGGAAATTGTTGCGGGCTGGCTGCGGGCTGCTGTCTCTGTCTCTGTCTCTGTCTTTGTCTCGGAAATTGTTGCGGGCTGGCTGCGGGCTGCTGTATCCGTCTCTGTCTTTGTCTCTGTCTCGGAAATTGTTGCGGGCTGGCTGCGGGCTGCTGTCTCTGTCTCTGTCTTTGTCTCTGTCTCTGTCTCGGAAATTGTTGCGGGCTGGCTGCGGGCTGCTGTCTGCGTCTCTGTCTTTGAAATGTCGGCGCGCGGAAGGTTGGCTGTCGCCATCGACATTCCGTTTGAAAATTGCTCGCACGGGCATTTCTCGGGATTTGGGGGAGAAAGTCGATCGCTTTTGAGGCGCTTCCACTCCGCGAGTGTCGGGAGAGGGCTTGCGTTCAAAGCGGGGAGAGGAGGATTGCGAGTCTTGACGGCGGCCTTCGCTTCTGAATGGCTTGCTGTCGGAATTCGATCGCGAGGAGTTTGGTCTGGTAAATTTTCTCATGGGTTTATGATTGCAGTTAAAGCGATTTGAGATTTGAGATTTTGGCTTGAGAAACCAATCTTAGGAATTTGGGATTTGAAATTGGCGGGTTTGGGATCAAAGATTTTTCTGGGCTAAAGTTGCTAGTTGATAGGCTTGATTTGCATACATATTCGATCGATCTGTTAACCGCAGATTGCAAGCGGATACACACAGATGGACGCAGATAATTCATTGGAGTCTGCGATTTAATGCAACTTAAGTCTAATAACTCTATACATAGCGACAGTTTTTAGGCGGTAGTCACAAAACGCAAGTCTTAAACCCATGCGTGACCTCAAACACCCGGTTTCTTCCGAGATTTATTGTCAAGCGCCACCAAATTTTCTCGACAACCGGGTTTCTAGCCCCCCGCCCGATCGTTATCCCTGAAAATGTCGTTACATATCGATCGCCGGTCGATCCTGTTTGCGCCATCGATTTTTTGGCTTTTTTAGGTAGATTTGCGGTGGAATTAATTATTGATTAATCCGCTGTCATTCGCAACTATTAACTGCTAGATACTTTCAGTTTCTAGCTCTAAAAGTCCCAAAATTTCCGTCAATCTTGCGGAATCGGTGAGGTACAAATATCCCACCAAAGTTTCTAAGCTGCTGGCTTGTTGGTAAATCTCTGGATCGGCTCGTTTGGAACGGCCGGATACGGCATTGCGCCCGCGCTTGACAATTGCTAATTCTGTACTGTTCAAGTAAGGAGTGATCGATCGCAAGTGACGCGCTTGAGTTTCGGCTCGTACTTGTCCCACCACCAATTCGTGATAAGCTTGCAATCTTTTCGGCGGCACTAAGTACGAGCTTCTAATGTAGAGTTCGTATACTGCATCTCCCAAATATGCCCAGGCTGCGGGCGATATCCTTTCTATTTCTGCTGGTGTCGCCCTCTCCGCATACTGTCGATTTAAACTGATATCAGTCAGGCTCAGTTTGATTCCGTCATCTGCGGTAGGCGACATACTTTTTTAAATAAAACTTCCGCACAGCTTGGTTTTTCTAGTCATTTGACATTTTTGTCTTCGATCGCGATCGGCAATTATAGCTTTTACAGGATTGCGAGCATCTCGATCGCGAAAAAGCTCTCTAATTTGCCTAGCGCGATCGCACCGACTCAAAAATACTTTTTACACTTATCGCAACGCTCTCCTTCTTATACCATTTTTCTGTCTGTTTGCGACACATATTTTGCTGTCCCTCCACCGGATCTCAAAGTATCGGGGGAATTTGCAGCTTGCGCGTGTCGCAGATTCTCGGAAAATTCGTATTTTTTTACCTGCAAAACTATAAAAATTTGCTATCCAGCGTTGAGAACCGGATAGCTAATTAAATCCACCTTAGCGTCAAGCATCCTTGACGTTTTTTACCGCATCATCAACAGTTGGCTGCAAAGACAAAAATTTCTCTAAGCGAACCAGTTTAACAGTCTGAGTTACACGGGGATTTGAGACAATTTGCAATGTTCCTTCCAAGGTTTGGGCTTTCTTGACAAGTTGTACAAGTGCGCCCAAGCCGGAACTGTCCACAAAGTCTATTTTAGACAAGTCCAAAATTACGTGTTTTGGCCCATCGTCTATACATTTGCTTATTACCTTCCGAAAAGTGGCCTCAGAAAAAGCATCGAGCAGGCCAGTCAGGCGAAATAACTGATAGTTATTCTTGACTTCGCGAGTGCCTCTGAGGCTAACGGTCAGGGTCAATGGCTCAGAAATGACACCCTCCTAGCTAAATATGGCTGAAAGTCGAGGCTTCATTATAGGAGTTTTTTGTTTTTTTGTCTACAGTTTTTTGCTGAGAGGTGATCCGTCATTAGTGCGAGCTTAAGAGCTCGCGAACGTTATTAGTCAGAAGCTATCTACACAAAGAGCCTCTGATAGACGAGCAATTACAAAAATAGCTAAGCTGTTTTGCATCCCAATTGTTTATGGTGATTGAGGGGGAGAGGGGGAGAGAGGGAGAGGGGAGAGGGGGAGAAGATTTTTGATCGATCGTCGAAATATACAATTTAAATGCACAACAGCTTATGACGGGCGAGGAGGCTCATCCCACAAAAATGATTTGGGTGCATCTGTGTTTTGCATTAGTGCGAGCTTAAGAGCTCGCGTGTTTTACACAGCACGCGAGCTCTTAAGCTCGCACTGTAAAAAAAATATCCTTTTTGCGATGCAGGAGATGCTCCCAATGATTTTTTCTTGTGGGGAGTAGGGTTTCGCCGTCCCGCCTGCTGGAAAATTTGATTAAAACGACTGAGGCAATTCCAGCCCGATGACTGCTGAGTGATGACGTTGGACGTTGGACGTTGGACGTTCACGAGCGGGGAAAGCACTAATGCCCAATGCCCAATGCCCAATGCCCAATGCCCAATGCCCAATGCCCAATGACTAAGCTGTGATTTTCTGATGGTCTCGCATGGACTGCACGAATCGATCGAACAAATAGTCAGCGTCGTGGGGGCCTGGACTGGCTTCCGGGTGGTACTGGACTGAGAACATGGGCAGGGTTTTGTGCTTTAATCCGGCTACGGTGCGATCGTTCAAATTGAGATGAGTAATTTCTACTTCCGGGACTAGGGAATCAGGGTCGATCGCAAAACCGTGATTTTGGCTAGTAATTTCTATTTGCTCAGTTAAACCCGCCGGATGATTCAATCCCCGGTGGCCGAACTTAAGTTTAAAAGTTTCCGCACCCAAGGAAATGCCCAGAATCTGGTGTCCCATGCAGATCCCGAATACAGGTTTGTCCGACTTCAACAGAGCTTTTGCAGTCGCGATTCCTTCCGTTACCGCCGAGGGATCTCCGGGCCCGTTGGACAGAAAAATGCCATCCGGGTTGTATTTGAGAATTGCCTCGGCTGACGTGTCAGCGGGTACAACAATTACCCGACAGCCGTAACTGGCCAAACGCCGCAGAATATTGCGCTTTATCCCAAAATCTAGCGCTACCACCGTCCACATTTCGCCGTTAGCAGGCTTGACTGTCGGACTGAACTCCCACACCGCATCTGTGGCTTCTGACCACTCATAGACCTCGCGGGTGGTCACTTCCCGCACCAGATTCAACCCGTCCATGCTGGGGGCATCTTGCACTTGTTCCAAAAGCTCCGCCTGGTCGAGAATCACGGTCGAAATGCCGCCGTTAATCGCTCCCACGGTGCGAATTTTGCGCGTCAGGGCGCGGGTGTCGATGCCGTAAAGGCCGGGGATATTGTACTGTTTTAGGTAGTCTTGCAGGGATTGCGAGCAGCGCCAGTTGCTGGGGCGGCTGCATACGTTACGGGCGATCGCACCTCGAATTTGCGGCCGCGAGGATTCTTCATCTTCGAGATTTACCCCGGTATTGCCCAATTCTGGATAAGTAAAAGTGACAATTTGGCCGCGATAGCTAGGATCGGTCAAGACTTCTTGGTAGCCCGTCATTCCCGTATTGAAGACTACCTCGCCGACGACGGTGGCGTCAGCGCCAAACGACCAGCCGCGGTAAGCAGTACCGTCAGCCAGGACTAGGAGGGCGGGTTGTGCAGTTGAAAGTGACATGGCATCCTTGAATTACTTTCGTTTGGTTTAATTCTTACCACTCTCAGGGATTTGATACTAGCCGGCAATATACAGATCTTATTTTGATTTGTATATTGCCGAGGGTAAAAAGTGCTGGTGCCGGAGTCCAGGGCTATCTATACCAAAAGGCCATTGTCCTTGTTACGATCGACCTACACGTTTAATCAAACTATGGCCAGCAAATCTCCCTTGCCTTTACTCTCCAACTCAAAAAAGCCTTTGGTGAACGCTCAACACCTGCGTAAACCTTTACTGGCTTTAACAGCGGTTATTTCTCTGAGCAGTTCAATTTTAGTTTACACCGCAGTCAACTCCTCGCGAGCGGCAGCTCAAGAAAGTGAGGGATGCTTCATGCGGAACTCCAGCGGCCAAACTGTCAGCTTGAACAGATCAGTCTGCGGTTTTCTCCCTCAAGAATTAACTCCCGGTGCTTCGCCTGATACTAAGTCTGATGCCAAGTCGGGAGTATTTTTAGTCAAAATTAAACGCCGAGAAGCTAATATCCCAGTCATAGAAGTCACGTTTAATGGCAAACAAAAGTTCGATATGATGGTGGATTCTGGAGCCAGCGGTACAGTAATTACACCAGCAATGGCTAAAGCCTTGGGCGTTGTTCCCCAGGGATCAGTGCGAGCAAAAACTCCTAACGGAGAGGCTACTTTTCCCCTCGGTCGCCTGACTTCTGTTGAAGCTGGAGGTCTGGCGATTAAAAATGTAGTTGTTGCTATCTCGCCATCCCTAGATATCGGACTTTTGGGTCACGACTTTTTTGGTAATAAAGATGTGACTATTAAGCAAGATGTTATTGAATTTCGATCGCGATCATAAAGAGAAGTTCGGCAGTAGATGGGGAGGGCGGGTTTTGCCTTCAAAAACTGGCTGGTATCATAGATTCTTAGCTAAACCCGCCCCTACCAAATACTATTGTTTTTTCGCAATGACCTACTTATCAACTGAATGAACGAACCTTTTTACTCAACGCAAAAACTCAACCAACTGCTGCAACTTCAACCAAGATTCGCCACTCGATAAAATCTGCTTAGCCAGAGAAACTCCTGCTGCGTGATCACCCAAAGGAATTATACCTCCCACCTGAAAAGCCAAAGACGCATTCAAAGCTACAACATCCATTTGCGCTCGCGTACCTTTGCCTTGCAAAACGTTCCGCAAAATCTCGGCGTTTTCCTCAACATTTCCACCTTTTAAAGAGCCGATCGCACTTGGCGTCAATCCTACCTGTTCCGGGTGTAAAGTAGTCAGTTCCACTTCGCCGCCCGACAAAACCGCCAAATCAGTCACATCACCCAAACCCGCCTCATCCAACTTTTCTCGGCCGTGAACGACTATCGCCAAGTCAGTCCCCAACTCGCCCAAAGCTTGGGCAATAGTTGATACCAGACTAGGATCGAACACCCCGATTACCTGCCCTGTAGGGCGCAGAGGATTGACGAGCGGCCCTAAAAGGTTAAAAACAGTCCGTACCTTCAAAGTGCGCCGGAGCGACGCTACAGCCTTAAGTGCGGGATGCCAACCGGGAGCAAATAAAAAGGTGATGCCTACTTCGTCTACAGCGGCTTTTACCTTTGCAGGATCGGCGTTGAGGTTGACTCCGAGTGCTTCGAGCACGTCAGCAGAACCGACTTTGCTGGATGCCGATCGATTTCCGTGTTTTCCGACTCGAACTTTGCCTGCCGCGGCAACAAAAGCTACAGCGGTGGAAATGTTAAACGTGGACGCACCATCGCCGCCGGTGCCACAAGTATCAATTAATTTGAGATGGGAAATGGCAGATTGGCGATCGAAAACGCTCTGGGACTCACCTGTCAGCGACTGAGAGTGCAATACTTGAGCCATTCCTGCTAATTCTTGGGCAGAGATGCCTTTGGCTTGGAGGGCTGCTAAAATAGCTCCTGAAAGCACGGGGGGTATGGCTTCTGCGAGCCATCCCTGCATCAAGTCGGCTGCTTGGGGGCGTGAGAGAGATTGTCTGTCTAACAGTTGTTGCAGCAGGGCTGGCCACAGAGGAGAATCCGCTGTTGGGGTTGAAGCTGCGGATGTATCTGGTGTTGCAAGTACGGGAGAATCAGTCATTTATTAGTTTTAGTCAAGTTTAGCCCGATCGAGCTTGGCGGCCAAACCGAGAATCGATCGGGATTTTACCAGAGTTGCTGGCGACATTTTACGCCCCGCACCCAGATTTCTGCACAAATGCCACCACCGCTACAGAATTTTTCCGCCCGAAGCTACCGAATATGAATTTTTTGATACAACAATTGCCCTCTTATTGTGCCAACTTTACAAAGAGAAACCCCTGATGATACAACTGCTAGCAGTCCGCTGTATTATCTGTCCGCAAAAATAATTAATAGTAACTGCTTTTGATAAAAGCGTGACTTGCCGGTAATTCACAGCATCCTTCTGCCTAATTAACGGCTCAAATTTGACAGGTGGCAGACCAAAAATATTAAACTCAAACACAAGACCAGGGTATTCAAACGTGGGAAATCAAAAATTAGAAAATAAAGCGATAGAATGCCTGAATGTCGCGGAGGCACTACACCAAATGGAAGCAAAATATTACAGTATGTTTGAAAATGCTGTGTCGGGCATTTTCCAAACAACCCAAGAGGGTCGCTACATCAGCGCTAACCCAGCTTTGGCTCGCATCTACGGATATAATTCTGCCGCAGAATTGATGGGCAGTCTGACTGATATCAGCGATCAGCTTTACGTCAATCCCGATCGCCGCGACGAGTTTGTTTCAGCTTTACAAGCGCGCGGCATCGTATCGGATTTTGAATCGCAGATTTATCGCCGAGATGGCGCAGTAATTTGGATTGCGGAAAATGCGCGAGCAGTCCGCGATCCCGACGGAGATTTGCTTTATTACGAAGGTTTTGTGGAAGATATTACTCAGCGCAAAAATGCAGAAAATGCACTGCGAGAGAGTGAAGAACGCCTGCGAATGGTAATAGAAGGTGTTAAAGATTATGCTATATTCATGTTAGATACTAAAGGATGCGTAGCTAGCTGGAATTCCGGCGCTAAACGGATTTTGGGATATGAAGCAAGCGAAATATTTGGCAAAAACTCGGAGTGCTTTTATACGCCTGAAGATATTAAAATTGGCAAACAGCAAGAAAAATTAGCCACAGCTACCGCAGCAGGTAGATATGAAAGTGAAGGCTGGCGCTTGGGCCAAGATGGCTCTCGATTTTGGGCGAAGATTATTGTGACTCCTTTGCGGGATGAAAGCGGAGAGTTGCAGGGCTTTTCTCAAGTAATGCAGGACATTACTCAGCAAAAGCGGGCGGGAGAGGAAAGGATGCAGTTGATTGCTTCTTTGCAAGCATCAGAAAAGAAGTTCCGCAGTCTGTACGAATCGAC
>Ga0105047_10015167_pt1 | contig 12155 bp, 9 predicted proteins | sample MAT04_FD_78384 | JGI IMG/M metagenome (GOLD analysis project Ga0105047, IMG submission 78384) | Freshwater microbial communities from Lake Fryxell liftoff mats and glacier meltwater in Antarctica - MAT-04 (megahit assembly) | ecosystem: Environmental > Aquatic > Freshwater > Ice > Liftoff... | reverse complement strand
TCGCCGTGCTGCCGGCCGACGGCACCTATTTCCTGTGTGTCGATCTGGCGGCCTCGGGGATCGTGGAGGGCGACCGCGACTTCTGCCTGCGGGCGGTAAAGGAGGCGGGCGTGGCGGCAATTCCGGTCTCGGCCTTCTATGAGACGGACGCGGTAACGAGCATCGTACGCCTGTGCTTTTCCAAGGGCGACGACACCCTGGACGAGGGGGTGCGGCGGTTAGGCAGGGCGCGGGACCTTTCGCTTGCGGTCATCCCCTGATGCCCGAGTACCGCCTCTACAGGATCGACGGCGTGCCGGAGCCGTTGATGATCGGCTCGGCGATTTTCGCCACGGATCAGGCCGCGCTGGCTGATACAGCGCAATCAAAACCAGACGGATGGGTCGTGGAAGTGTTCCGGCCCGCCCAGGACGTTTTCGTCGGTCGCATCGAGGCGGACGGCCACATCACGACCGAGCTGGATCCCGCCTGAGGCTTTTCCCCTCTACCAACCGCTGTTCGGCGGGCCGTCCCCCTCTCCCGCTGCGCGGGATAAGGATGCGACGCTCAGCAGGTCGAGCCGCCGTCCACCACGATGGTCTGGCCCGTGGTCCAGGCGCCGGCGCGTGACGCCAGATAGACCGCTGCGCCGGCCAGGTCGTCGGGCTCGCCCAGACGCCGGAGTGGCGTTCCGGAGCTGGCGCGTTCCTCGCCGGCCGGGGTGTCCCACAGAGCCTTAGCGAAGTCGGTCTTCACCAGCCCCGGGGCCACGCAGTTGATGCGGATGTTGTAGGGGCCCAGTTCCTTGGCGAGGTTGCGGGCGAGCTGCATGTCGGCGGCCTTGGAGATGGCGTAGGCGCCGATCACCTCGGTACCGCGCAGGCCGCCGATGGACGAGATGACGATGATCGACCCGTCCATCCGCGCCTTCATCTCGGGCGCGACCATCTGGATCATCCAGTTGTTGGCGATGATGTTGTTCGAGAGGATCTTGCTGAAGGCCTCGTCGCTGATTTCCAGCTGGCTGCCGTAGTAGGGATTGGACGCGGCGTTGCAGACCAGGATGTCGATCTGGCCGAACGCCTTGCGGGTTTCGTCCATGAGCCGCTGCAGATCGTCTTTCGACGAGATATTGGCGGGCACCGCGATGGCGTGGCCGGGGTGTTTGGCGTTGATGCCGGCGGCGACCTCATCACAAGGACCGGGCTTGCGCGACGAAATCACCACTCTGGCACCTTGATCTGCCATGCGTTCGGCGATGGCGCGGCCGATGCCGCGGGAGGATCCCGTGATCACCGCGACCTTGCCGGTCAGGTCGAACAGTCCGCCTGCGCCGACTTTGGGGGCTTCCAGTACCTGGCTCACAGCATCTCTCCCGAACATGTGTTTGACGTTTGGGGTCATTTGCGATGGCGGCCGTCCCCCGGTCAAGGTGTCGGCAGTGGACGAACCCGCAGGATACCCTATCTTCCAACGGCACGGTCTTCTAACAGCACGTGGGCCGTTGAAGCTCTGCGGCGGAGACGGGGGAAGCGGATGAGGGTTTTTGCAGGTCTGGCGGCGTTCGCGTTGAGCCTGGCGTTGGCCGGCGCGGCGGCGGCACAGAACGACACCGCCCGGCAACTGCCGCACCCCGGTCAGGCGGTCTATCGCGCCAACTGCGCGGCCTGCCATGACAATTCCGAACAGACCCGGTCGCCGGCCAAGGCGACCCTGTCGGCCATGAGTTACCAGGTGCTCAGTTTCGCGCTGACCAAGGGCAAGATGCAGGCCCAGGCGGCGGCCTTGAGCGAGACCGATCGCGGGGACCTGATCAACTATCTCACAGGACGGTCCACCGCCTCGCTCGACAACTGGAGCAAGGCGATGATGTGCGAGGGGTCGCACGCACCGGTAAATCTCAAGGCCCGGCCCAGTGTTTCAACCTTTGGCTTTGACGCCCGTAACACCCGGACCCTGACGGCGAAACAGGCCGGACTGACGAAGGCGGGATTGTCAAAGCTGGATCTGGCCTGGTCGATCGGGTTTCCCGATGTCACCATGATCCGCGCCCAGCCGGCCATCATTGGCAACACGGTATTTCTGCCGGTGGCCGAGGCTTCGGCCATGTATGCCTTTGATGTCAGCGACCGGACCAAGCCCTGCCTGAAGTGGGTTTACAACACGCCGGGCGGTGCGCCGTTGCGCAGCAGCCCCGGCTTTGGCGTGATCTCGGACGGCCGTTCCGTTCTGGCCTTCTCGGGACTGGATTCCACGATCCATGTTGTCGACGCTGCCAACGGCAAGGCGATCTGGACGAAGAACGTGGCCAGCTACTCCTACTCCCTGACCACCGGAACGCCCCGCGTCCTGAAGGACCGGATCATCGTGCCCGTCAGCCAGTTCGAGATCATGCAGGCGGCCAACAATGCGGTGACCTGCTGCAGCAATCACGGGTTCGTCCTGTCGCTTGACCCGGCGACCGGCGCGCAACAGTGGCGCTATGACACCATGCCCGACGCCCAGCCTATCCGGGACCGGGGCGACGGCAAGATGCTGTACGGGCCGTCGGGCGCACCGATCTGGAACTCGCCGGTGGTCGATGAGAAGCGCGGCCAGATCTATTTCGGCACCGGCGAGGCCAACTCACCCCCCGCCCACCGCAACACCAACGCCCTGATCGCCATCCGGCTTTCGGACGGCAAGGAGGTGTGGAGCCATCAGGCGACGCCGGACGACATCTACAATGCCGGGTGTGGACTCAATCCCGCACCAGGTCGGTTCAACTGTGTGAAGGCACCGGAGACCGTGTTCCGCGATGTCGACTTCGGCGCGTCGTTGATCCTGGGGCGGCTGTCGAACGGCAAGGATGTGGTGTTGGCCGGCCAGAAATCAGGCACGGTCTGGGCCCTGGATCCCGACACCGGCAAGGTGCTTTGGCGGCGCGATATCGGCACCGGCACGGCCAATGGCGGCATCCACTGGGGCATCGCGTTCCAGAATGACACCGTCTATGCGCCGGTCGCGGTGATCGGCCGCCCGCTGCCAGGTGGCCCTCCCATTGATCCGGCGTTGCAGCCGGGCATGTACGCCGTGGACGCCAATACCGGAGCCATCAAATGGCAGTATTCGGTGAAACCGGACTGCGCCAACGGTCGTGACAAGAAGGCACCGCGTTGCGAGCGCACGTTCGGCTTCTCGGGCGCGCCGACCCTGATCGACGGGGCACTGGTGCAGGGCAGTCTCGACGGGCGGCTGTTCGTGATTGACGCCAGGACCGGACAGGAGCTGTGGAAATATGACAGCCTGCGCGACTACCAGACCCTGAACGGCGTTCCGGCGAAGGGGGGATCGATTGACGGGGCCTCCATCGTTGCGGTGAATGGACTGCTGTTGTCCGGCTCCGGCTACGGGATGTTCGGTCAGGCACCGGGCAATGTGCTGCTGGCGTTCAAGCCGAAGTAACCCCGGCGGTCTAAATCGGTGGACATTCGACCCTCACGGCAAGGGATTTTGCGCAGCCCGCTTGCCGGACGGCGTCGGGATCAATAACTCCAAGGGTACGAAACACGGCTGCAGCGAGTCTGCGGCGAACGATCAGGGCGACCCAATGCTGAAATGGACTAGCTACCTCGACGACGAAGACGGCGACGAGGACGACAAAAGCCGTTCGCCCGATATGCCCATGACGGCGGGACCGGTTCAGAATGCGCTCTACAAGTCGCGGACCGTGCTGATCTTCGGTGAGATCGACATGCGTCTTGCTGAACGGGTCACGGCCCAGATCACCGCCTTTGCCGGCGAAAGCGACAAGCCGATCCGGGTGATTATCAACTCGCCAGGCGGCCACGTGGAAAGCGGCGACACTATCCACGACATGATCCGCTTTTGCGGCGCGCCGGTGAAAGTCATCGGCACCGGGTGGGTGGCCTCGGCCGGGGCGCACATCTTCCTGGGCGGCAAAAAGGAAAACCGCCTTTGCCTGCCCAATACCCGCTTCCTGCTGCACCAGCCCGCCGGCGGCGTGCGCGGTCAGGCCTCGGATATCCAGATCGAGGCGGAAGAGATCATCAAGATGCAGGAACGCGTCAACCGCATGATCGCCAAGGAAACCGGCCAGACCTACGAAAAAGTGGTCAAGGACACTCTGCGGAACTTCTGGATGAGCGCCGAAGAGGCTGTGGCCTATGGCCTGGTGTCCAAGGTGATCACGGACGCGTCCGAGGTTTGAGCATCTAGAGCGCTTACTCATCGCCCATCCGGTAGCCCGATGGAGGAGGAGACCTGGATGCCCGCAGCCCAACCCTGGTGGAAAGGCGCAATCCTCTACCACGTCTATGTCCGCAGCTTCTTCGACAGCAACGGCGACGGCCACGGCGATCTGCCGGGCGTGATGGCCAAGCTGGACTACATCAAAAACCTGGGCGTCGATGGCCTGTGGCTGTCGCCCATTCATCCGTCGCCGAACCGGGACTGGGGCTATGACACCGCCGACTACGACGGCGTGCAGGCCGACTATGGCACGCTGGAGGATTTCCAGCGCCTGCTGGATGCGGCGCACGCGCTGGGGCTGAAGGTGGTGCTGGACGAGGTGCTCAGCCATACCTCCGATGTTCATCCGTGGTTCGTGGAAAGCCTGACCGGCGGCAGGGACGGCCCCAAGGCGAATTGGTACGTGTGGGCTGATCCTCAGGAAGACGGGACCGCGCCCAACAACTGGCTGTCGGTATTCGGCGGGCCAGCGTGGGCCTACCAGCCGGCGCGGCGGCAGCACTATCACCACAAGTTCCTGCGCCAGCAGCCGAAGCTGAACTGGCGCGACCCCGATGCGCGGGAAGCCGCGCTGTCGGTGCTGGACTACTGGCTGGGCAAGGGTGTCGATGGGTTTCGGCTGGATGTGGCCGGTACCTTTCTGCACGACCCCGACCTGACACCCAATCCGGCGGTGCCCGTTGATGATCGCCGGGGCTACAACTGGTCGCATGCTGGCAACCTGCAGCGACATCTGAACGATTCCAACCTGCCGGAGAACGTCGAAACCCTGGACGCGATCCGCCGTCGGGTGGACGCTTTCACGGGCCGCTTCGTATTCGGCGAGTTTTCGGAGGAAGAGGAACGCTGCGGTGCCTATCTGCCGCCGGAAACGGGGCTGCACTCGGGCTATACTTTCGTGATGCTGCTGGCGCGCAAGCTGCAGTCCAGCTTTGTGACCGACCACTATGCGACCCTGGCGGCCCACCCAGACCACTGGCCGACCATCAGCTTTTCCAACCACGACGTGCCGCGCACGGTGAGCCGGTTCGGCGGCAAGGCCGCTTGGCCGGACCTGGCGAAGATGTTGTTTGCCCTGCTGACCAGCCTGAAGGGCACGACCCTGATCTATCAGGGCGAGGAACTGGGCCTGCCGCAGGCCAGCCTGCCACGGGACCTGCTGCGCGATCCGGTAGGCGATCTATACTGGCCTTATGACGGAGGCCGTGACGGTTGCCGGACGCCAATGCCGTGGTCGACGGGCTCACAGATGGGCTTCACCAGTGGCACGCCCTGGCTGCCGCTGGCGGGTGAGCATCGTGGCCTGAGTGTTGAGGAGCAGGAGGCGGACCCTGACTCCATGCTGGCATTTTCCCGCGCCATGATCGCCTTTCGCAACGGCTCCGACGCCATGAAGCTGGGCGACATCAACTTCATCGGCATGGCCGAACCGGTGCTAGGGTTTACGCGCGATCATGCGGGCGAGCGTATCGTCTGCCTGTTTAATTTCTCGGCTGAGCCCCGGTTCGTTGAGCACCCGATCCTGGAGGCGGCTGACCTGCTGCCGCTCCGTGCCGGTGACGCCGACCTGCGCGGCGCTTCTATCGGCCTGGGGCCCTACGCAGCTGTCTTCCTGCGCCTGCCTTAGGCCGCTAAAGTCCCGCGATGGCCGACGGCGCGCCCCGGACCCAAGATGTTGCGACCCGGTTCGGCCAGGGCTTCCTGACCGACACCTGGTATCTGGGTGCGCTGTCGCGAGACCTTAAACCGGGCAGGCTCAAGCGGGTGGAGATGCTGGGCGAGCCCGTGATGCTGGGTCGCTCGCGGGCCGGAGACATCTTTGCGCTCCGCGATGTCTGCCCCCACCGTGCGGCACCGCTGTCGGCGGGCAGGTTTCATCGTGACGCCTCGGGTGAAGAGACCGTGCAGTGCCCATTTCACGGCTGGCGGTTTGGGGCGGACGGAGCCTGCGCGGCGATTCCATCGCTGACCGCTGATCAAACGATGGACATCTCCAAGATCCATGTTCGCCGCTATTCCGTCATCGAGAGCCAGGGCATGGTCTTCGTCTGGATGGGTGCCACGCCGCTCAGCGAACCCGACGCACCGCCGCCAAAGTTTCCCGGTGTCGTGGGCGGCCCCCCGAAGCTGGTCGATGAGGTGGTATTCGAGGCCCACATTGATCAGGCCGTGGTCGGCTTGATGGATCCCGCCCACGGCCCCTTTGTGCATCGGCAATGGTGGTGGCGTACCGGCGGCAGCGAGCATGACAAGCAGAAGCGGTTCGAGCCGCGCGAGCAGGGTTTCGCCATGGTTCGTCACGAGCCGTCCAAGAACAGCCGCGCCTATGCGGTGCTGGGCGGCCAGCCGCTGACGGAGATCACTTTCCGGTTGCCGGGGTTTCGCTGGGAGCATGTGACCGTCGGCAAGCGCCAGGTCCTGTCGCTGACCTGCCTGACCCCGGTCGATGAGGCCCGGACACGGGTAATCCAGATTGCCTGGTCTGATCATCCCGCGTTCCTGGTTCTCAAGCCGCTGATCGCGGTCTGGGCGAAGACCTTCCTGCGGCAGGACGGCGACATGGTCACCTTGCAGAATCTGGGCTTGAAGTACGACCCCACCCTGATCTGGATCGAAGACGCGGACCGTCAGGCCAAGTGGTATCAGGCGCTGAAACGCGAATGGGCGGCCAGCCGGCGTGAGCAGCGAACGTTCGTCAATCCTGTCGAGGCTGCGACGCTGAAGTGGCGCAGTTAGGGGCTGTGCGGGTCGCAGTCCTCATCCTGCTGGTGATGTTGAGTGCTGCAGGGCCAGCCTTATCGGCTCCACCCGCAGAGATCATGGACGCGCCCGCTGCAGGTCGCTGCCGGATTGAGGGATGGTCGGCGGCGGTGGAGGCCAATACCACGTCGCTGACGTCGCTGGTCTGGTCGCCGTTCGGTCGCGCCGAGGTGGGATGGGAAATCTATCTCCCGCTGATCCAGCGCGAGATCGCCACGGCGTGTCCAGCCACCAGCGAGGGGTTCGCCGCTGCGCTGGCGGTGTGGCAACAGTCGCGAGGCCTGCCCGCCGACGGGATGGTCTCCGAAGCTGGCTTCCTGATCCTGAAGTCGGCTGTGCAGGCCCGCCGTCCCTTTGTCGCCGTGATCACCGCCGGATATTGCCCGGAAACTCCGGACCTGATCACGGAAGCCCGGCGCGAAGAGGGCTTCGGCGGCAAGACCGTGTGGATGCGGCCGACGGCGCTGGCGGCCTGGCGGCGGATGGCGGCGGCAGCCCGGGCAGAGGTTCCTGAGATCGCTGCGAACTCCGACAACCTGACGATCTTCTCCGGCTATCGCAGCCCCAGCGCGGACGCAGCGCGCTGTCTGACAGAGGGCAACTGCGACGGCATCGTTCGCGCCCGCTGTTCGGTGCATCGGACCGGATTGGCCGCCGACATCTATGTCGGCCACGCGGAGGGGTTTTCCGCCGTCTCCACTGCCGACCCTAACCGGCTGTTCATGACCCGGACGGCGACCTATCGGTGGCTGTTGGCCAACGCCGGGCGCTTCGGTTTTGTGAATTACCCGTTCGAACCGTGGCATTGGGAATGGACGGGCGAGACACCCTGATCCAAGGTCTCGACATGCCAAACGTGACCCTGAACGGCGTGTCGATCGCCTTTGACGATATTCCCCCGGCCGGACCGGCCCAGCGCACGGTGCTGCTGCTTCACGGGTTCGCGTCCAACCGCAACGAGGGCTGGAAGCGGACCGGCTGGTACCCAGCCTTTGAGCGACGCGGAATCCGCACCATCGCGCTGGATCAACGCGGCCATGGCGAGAGCGTCAAATCCCATGACCCTGCAGACTACGGGCGCGAGCACATGGCGGCTGATGCGCTGGCGTTGCTCGACCATTTGGGGGTCCAGCGTTGCGACGTGTTTGGGTATTCCATGGGGACGCGGACGGCGATGCAGGTAGCGCTGGATGCGCCGGATCGGGTCTCGAACCTGATGCTGGGTGGCATCGGCGGCAAGCTGTTTGACCCCCGGCCTGCGGGCTCCGTCGAGGCCATGGCGGACGCCATGTCCGCCGAAGACCCTGCCACCATCAAGACCGAGATGCTGAAAAGCTTCCGCCAGTTTGCCGATGAGCAGGGTGAGGACCGGATGGCGCTGGCCGCGTGCTCTGCCGCTGACAGCCCGCCGCTGGAGCGTGATGCTCTGGGAACCCTGACCATGCCGGTGCTGGTCGTCGCCGGCCGCCATGACGACCTGGCCGGCGATCCTGAGGAACTTGCGCGCGTGTTCCCACGCGGCAAGAGTGTCACCCTGCCGGGCTGCGACCATTTTTCAGCGATCCCGCACGGCCTCCTGAAGGCGACTGTGTTCGACTTTCTGGACGGGATGCTCGACGACGATTTCCCGGATAACTATCGCTAGTCGATAGAATCTGACGCTTGGCATCGCCGCGCAACCGGACACGCCGAAGGTCTCATGGGGGTGGGAAGCGGACATGCGTCATTCGGATCACCTCGGGCCAGGAGTCGAACCAGCGGAACGGATCATCGGGCTTGGGATGGCGGGCCATTGGACGCGTTTACCACGGCCGAACGGCTGCGGCGCCGTTGGCCTGACAAGACCTCCGGGGCCTTTGTACGAAATCAGTGCAAACCAGTGACCACAAGCGACCGCCCTCAGCCCTAACGGGAAATACGCAGGCGTCTGCTTCAATACACCCCTTGCCAAGCCAATTCCCGACGGCGAGAATCGCTGGTGAGAACTTATTTCCAAGTCATTCTGGCCTGCGTAACCTCGGTTGCGGCACCGGCTCTCGCGCAATCTCCCGCGCCTGCTCAATCCCAGGGTGCCGGCTCCCCCGCGGCCAAACTGGAAGCTGGGAACAATCCCTCCCTGCCCGAGCTGCCAATTGCGGCCACCGGCTCACGCGCCAGCGAGAATGCAGTTCGACAGGCCGGCGACGCCTTTGGCACGAGCATCGGTCGTGAGACCATAGGTCTTTACAACCAGGGAAACGTGCGCGGCTTCTCTCCGGTCGCGGCCGGCAACGTGCGAATCGACGGTCTATATTTCGATCCGGTGATTGTGCCGACGAACCGTATCAGCCGGGCAACGAACATAAGGGTTGGGTTGAGCGCGCTCGGCAACCCGTTTTCCGCTCCCACCGGGCTCGTCGATTTCGGCTTTCGGCGGCCGTCCAACAAGTTGGCGGCGAGCATGCTGGCCGGGATCGATGCCTGGGGAACGCTCAACACAGAGTTTGACGCGAGCGTGCCGATTTCGCAGCAGCTCAGTCTCGGCGTGGGCGCATCGCTGCGGCTTGAGAACGGTGCCAACGCCACGCTGGAAAACGAGGCTGGCGGCTCAATTAGCGCTCGCTGGCAGCCATCGGACGCGCTGACTCTCGTGCCTTTCATCAACCTTCAGTCTGTCTATTACGATGATCATGCGGCCATCTATCTGCCCGCTGGCGATTATTTGCCGCCGCTGTTGCCACGCCGCGCGCGGTTTGGCCCCAGATGGGTGCATGGCAACCAGACCGAGACGAACCTGGGATTTCTGGCCGACTGGCAACTCGCGCCCGTCTGGATGTTGCGGGCAGGAATTTTCCGCTCGTCACAGCACCGGGTGAACGGGATGACCAATCTTGTCCGCGAGATCACGCCCGACGGGAATGGCAGCCAGCGCGTTCTGGCTGACCCGCCGCTCGACTTTGCCTCGCTGAGCGGTGAAATCCGCTTGACCCGGGGGATCGAAGATGGCCCGCGCCGGCACCTGATCCACGCAGCCTTGCGGGGCCGCGCCGGAGACCGCCGCTTCGGCGGCGCTAACGCGCTGGAACTCGGTCCGGTCAATATCTACGTGCCGTCGACAGCGCCCAAGCCCGACATCCGGTTCGGGCCGCAGCAGCAGGACCAGGTGCGGCAATGGACCGGCGGGCTTGCTTACGAGGGCCGCTGGCAGGGAGTCGGGGAACTGTCTGCCGGGTTGCAGTTGAGCACCTACAAAAAGCGGATCGAACTGGCCGGTGGAGGCCTGCAAGGTACGGACGCGCGACCCCTGCTTTATAACATTACGCTGGCAGCCAACCTGTCCGAGCGCCTGATCGTATATGCCGGATCGGCTACTGGGCTGGAAGAAAGCGGCATTGCACCAGGCAACGCCGCCAACCGCAACGAGGCGTTGCCCGCGATCCGTACGCGTCAGTTCGATACTGGGCTGCGCTATACACTGGCCGGGACGGTCAAGCTGGTGGCCGGCGTTTTCGAGATCAGCAAGCCGTATTACAATCTGAATTCGAACAATCGCTTCGGCCCGTTGGGCGATGTGATCAACCGCGGGATCGAAGTTTCCGTTGCGGGAGATCTAAGTAATGCGCTGAGCGTGGTGGCCGGTGCTGTGTTGCTGCAACCTCGGGTGACCGGTGAGGCTGTCGAGCAAGGCCGCATTGGCGATCGCCCGGTAGGAGCGATCAGCCGCCGCTTCGAAGCGAGCGCCGACTGGCGGCTGCCATTCCTTCCCGGCACCTCGCTCGATACGCGGATTTCCTATCGAAGCGACGAAACGGCGACGGTGAGCAATCTGACCGCGATTCCCGCACGCACACAGGTCGATCTTGGCGGCCGCTACCGGTTCAAGGTCTCGGGGCGCGGCGTACTGCTGCGGCTGCAGGTAACCAATCTGTTCGATGTGCAGAGTTTTGAATTACGGAACGCCGGCGCCTATAACCTGTTTCCGGGACGAGTTGTGCAGGGGTATGTGACGGTCGACTTTTGAGGGGCGGAACTGCTTCTGTCGTCAAGTTCCCGAGGTTGGGCTATCGACCGAAGATTACGGGAATCACCGAGGATTGCGCTTTGTTGACGGGACGCGAAGCAGACCTATTTGAAGTCTACTTTGGGTCGTTTCTCCCCGGTGGCTCGGCGTCCGGAAGCAGACGATCGGCTCACCGACCTCTCAGCGGACGCCACAAATGGGGGTTCAGCAAGGTCAGCCCGCTTTCGGCTCCGCGCTCCAGTCGCGCACCCGCTGTTCCAGCACCGACAGGGGCAGGGAGCCGGAGCCGATGATCATATCGTTGAAGCCTTTGATATCGAACTTTGGCCCCAACGCTTTCTGGGCTTCCGCCCGCAACTGCAGGATACGGATCATACCGATCTTGTAGGCCGTCGCCTGGCCGGGGTTGACGAGGTACCGGCGGGTCTCAGCGCGTGCCTGGTCCTCGCCGCGGCGGCCGGTGGCGCGAAGGTAGGCGATGGCCTCGTCCTCACTCCAGCCTTCGGCGTGGAGGCCTATGTCGACCACCAGCCGCGCGGCGCGGAACAGCTCGGCATCCAGGCGCATGAAGTCCGACGCAACGTCCGGATAGACGCCCATCTCTTTGCACAGCAGCTCGGAATAGAGCCCCCAGCCCTCGTTGAAAGCGGCGTTGCGGGCGGCCAGCCGATAGCGTGGTGCCCCCTGCTGTCGCACGCGGATGTCACCCTGCATCACGTGGCCCGGAATGCCCTCGTGGCACATCAGATCGGCCAGACCGGCGCGGTTCGAGGTCTTCCCCAGCATGTGCAGATAGACCCGCCCCGGCCGCGTCCCATTCGGGCTCGGCCCGGAGGCGTGGGCGGCCCCTCCGGCCACCTCGCTGAACGTCGGCTCCCGGATCACCTCGACGCCATAAGCCGGCAGGCGGTTGAACATCTTCGGCAGCTGGGTGCGGGACTTGGCGATCAGGTCGTTGGAATAGGCCAGGATCTCGGCGCGGTTCTTGTCAGTGTAGGGCTGCGGCGGGTCGATGCGCGCCAGTTCGGCATAGTAGGCGTTGGCGTCTTTGAACCCGGCGGTCCTGGCGAGCGCGTCTTGCTCGCCCTGCACCCGCTTCACCTCGCTGAGGCCCAGCTGGTGCACCTGTTCGGCGGTGAAGTCGGTGGTGGTCTGCAGCTTCAGC
>Ga0105047_10015165_pt1 | contig 12156 bp, 12 predicted proteins | sample MAT04_FD_78384 | JGI IMG/M metagenome (GOLD analysis project Ga0105047, IMG submission 78384) | Freshwater microbial communities from Lake Fryxell liftoff mats and glacier meltwater in Antarctica - MAT-04 (megahit assembly) | ecosystem: Environmental > Aquatic > Freshwater > Ice > Liftoff... | reverse complement strand
TAAAATGACTCATCAACCAAACTCTTTAATATGTAAACATAATATGCCATATACAAAAAATCCTCATCCCTACGTGGCCGTAGGGATGAGGACTAACTGCGGGCTGGACGGGACTCGAACCCGCGACCTCTGCCGTGACAGGGCAGCATTCTAACCAACTGAACTACCAACCCGTTTCCTTTAAAAAAACAATGTAAGATTCTTCAATCCTATTTTTTTTCCGGAGTGCAAATATAGGGTAATTTATATTTTGAAAACAAAACTTTTCAAAAAAAAATGTAACTCCTATTTTTACAAATTATATTACACTCCCAAACATACTTAAAGGTAAAAATATATTATGCCACAGTTAATGAATAGGCAATTTCTCGAATTTGAAAAGCCACTCAAAGAATTATATGACCAAAAGGAGCAACTTACCATAACACAGGAAAAATCCAACACAGATATGAGCAGCGCCATTGCACTGCTTGACGAAAGAATTGTAGAAACCAAAAAAGGTATTACGGAAAATTTAACTCCATGGCAACGGGTGCAAATGAGCCGCCACCCAGATAGACCCTACACATTAAAGTATATCGAAAAAATGTGCACTTCATTTATTGAGCTTCATGGTGACAGAAATGTAAAAGATGATAAAGCAATGGTGGGTGGTTTTGCCACATTAAATGGTGAAACAGTTATGATTATTGGTCAGCAGAAAGGAACCAATACCAAAACCAGGCAGTATAGAAATTTTGGAATGGCAAACCCTGAAGGATACAGAAAAGCACTTCGCTTAATGAAACTTGCTGAAAAATTTAATAAACCGGTAATTACTTTAATAGATACACCCGGCGCCTACCCTGGATTAGAGGCTGAAGAAAGAGGGCAAGGGGAAGCCATAGCAAGAAATATTTTTGAAATGATAAGCCTGAAAGTACCTGTAATTTGTGTTATTATTGGTGAAGGCGCAAGTGGCGGTGCATTGGGTATTGGCGTTGGAGACAAAGTGGTGATGATGGAGAACACTTGGTACACAGTAATATCTCCTGAAAGTTGTAGCAGTATTTTATGGAGAAGTTGGGATAAAAAGGAAACAGCAGCAGAACAATTAAAACTTACCGGTAAAGATATGCTGGGCTTTGGCTTGGTAGATGAAGTAATACCAGAGCCATTAGGTGGCGCCCATTGGGATTATGATGGCGCTGCAGAAATACTCAAAAATTATCTAACCAAAGCTATTAACGAGCTAAAACAAATTTCTCCACAGGAAAGAGTTGATAACAGGATTAAGAAATTTGGGAAAATGGGCTTTTGGGAGGAAGAATAGTTGGCAATTAACAGCGGGCAAAATTATAAGTGGGAATATTATCATTAAAAAGAAAAAAGCATGCTGAAAATAGGCGTAATTGGTGCAGGGCATCTGGGAAAATTTCACTTGAACAATTGGATAGAAATAGAGGGGGTAATAGTGGTGGGATTTTGTGATACCGATGATAAAAATGCACATGCTGTTGAAGAAAAATATAAAATAAAAAGATTTGACACCGCAGAAGAATTACTGGATAATTGCGATGCGGTAGATATTGTGGCCCCTACTACATTTCATTATGAATTTTGTGCGCTTGCCCTGCGAAAAGGAAAACATGTATTTGTAGAAAAGCCGCTTACCAATACAATGGATGAAGCAAAATCATTGTTGAAACTTGCGGTGGAATCAAATCTAAAATTTCAGGTAGGGCATGTAGAAAGATTCAATCCCGCATTTACAGCACTTAAAAATTACAAGCTGGAACCAATGTTTATTGAAGTTCACAGGCTTTCGCAATTTAACCCAAGAGGTACAGATGTAAGTGTGATACTTGATTTAATGATCCACGATATTGATATTATTTTGCACATTATTAAGAGCAACGTCAGTCACATATCTGCAAACGGCGTTTCTGTATTAAGCGATACGCCTGATATTGCAAATGTGCGTATAGAGTTTGATAATGGTTGCGTGGCTAATCTTACAAGCAGTCGCATCTCCATGAAAAAAATGCGAAAGATGAGGCTTTTTCAAAAAGACGCCTATATAGGTATTGATTTTTTAGAAAAGAAAACAGAGATAATAAGCCAAAACGCAACAACTGATAAAAACGTATTTACATTTGATATTGATACCGGCAAAGGAAAGAAAACAGTTGCTATTGCTAATCCTGTTGTGGAAGATGTAAATGCCATGAAGGAAGAATTAATGGCTTTTAAAAACTCGATATTAAATAATACAAACACTGCTGTTACCGTACTCGATGGCTTTAGGGCAATGGAAGTAGCGCATCAAATTTTAGAGAAAATAAATAAAGCTGTATAATAATTATTTATAAAAATTGAAGCAACCCCGTATAAATATTAGATGGTATATTTTGACAGATATAATTGTAGCAATATTTACATGGCTGGCTTTTTATTATCTCCGTACACGTCTTTATAATGATGTATTTAGCATCCCATCCGGTTTTTACATAGGTTTATTAATGTATGTTACAGGTTGGATATGTCTTCATTTTCTATCTGGCACTTACACCTCTTTATACCAAAAATCTCGGGTATTAGAACTTTCAAAAACAATATTCATAAGTATTATCGGTTGTCTTTTCTTATTGTTCTTTTTTATATTAAAGAATCCTAGAGTAAATAACAACGATTATTATTCTGAATTTTACTTATTACTGTTTCCTGTAATTATAACGAACTCTGTTACAAGAATGATATTTCTTTCTTTTACGAAGAATCAATTAAAACAAAAAAAAGTCTTCTTTAATTCATTACTTATTGGTTCAGGTAAAAAGGCAGAGCAATTCTCTAAAGATTTTATAAAAGCAAATGACAGCTCAGGTTTTATTATTACCGATTTTATAAACCTCAATGGTAAAAAGATTAATTTACCCGGTAAAAATATTAATCTCTACACTTCTACCGAAAACTTGACTACCATTATTGAAAACGAGAATATAGAAGAAATTATTATTGCCGTTGATGATAATGACCGAAAAGTAATAACACAAATATTACAAAAATTAAGTAACAAAAATGTAAACATAAAGATTACGCCAGATACCCTGGATATTTTAAGTGGAGCATTGCAGAATAGCAATGTAATGGGTGTACCACTTATAGATGTACATTTTGGCGAAATGCCTTTGTGGCAACAAAACATTAAAAGGCTTGTAGATATTTTTGTAGCGCTAGTTGGTGGTATTTTTGTTTTACCCATTTTTTGTTATACAATTATTCGTTTAAAATTATCTTCGAAAGGGCCAATATTTTTTTCTCAGGAAAGAATAGGATACAAGGGGAAACCATTTACCATGTATAAAATACGCTCCATGGGTGAAGATGCTGAAAAGGACGGACCAATGCTAAGTAGCGACAATGACGAACGAATTACTGCCTGGGGTAAAGTAATGCGTAAATGGAGATTAGATGAACTGCCGCAATTATGGAATATTTTAAAAGGAAATATGAGCCTGGTTGGACCAAGACCTGAAAGAAAATTTTATATAGACCAACTTACGGCAATAAGCCCAGAATATAAATATCTGTTTAAAGTACAACCCGGGCTTACAAGTTGGGGGATGATAAAATTTGGTTATGCAAGTACCATTGATGAAATGCTGGAGAGAATGCAGTACGACCTCATTTATGTAGAAAATATTTCACTTGCCCTAGATTTTAAAATAATGTTACACACCATCCGTATTATATTTTCAGGTACCGGAAAATAATTCGTCAGCATTTTTTCAAATACTTTTTGAGATGCTATAACCTGCTTTTCACCATTTCGGCAAGACTGTTTACATCTATTTTTTCCATACAGTTAAAGTGTTCTTTCGGGCATTTTTTTAAACCATATTTACTGCATGGTTGGCAAATTAAATTTAATACCACATTTTCGTAAACTGGTTTTTGTTGATGGCTTATATAATTTGACCCGTAATATGGCTCTACATCTAAATCGGGCGAAGTGCCGCCCCATAGCGCTATCACAGGGCGTTTAAGAGCACACGCTATGTATTGCATACCTGTGTCATTGCTTATTACAAGCTTTGCTTTTTTTACAATATCTGCAGATTCACTGATGTTAAATTTTCCGCAGGCATTGTATATTTTTACTTTATCTGTAGTGGCTATTTCTTCTCCCATTTTTTTATCTTCTTTTCCGCCAAGTAAAATAATGGGATGATCAATTTTGCTGCACAACTCAATCTGTTTATGAATTGGAAATCTTTTAGTAAAATAGGTAGCACCAATAACTATTACAATATAACCTGCCAGATGACTGGTAGGGAGATCATCAGGTTTTACTTCATCATGCTTAGCTATAAAATAATCTAAACCGCCCCCATCATCTTTTACACCTAATGGTAACAGGGTATCTAAACTTCGTTGGGTAATATGCCGGTTAGGCATTACATCAATATTTAACTGTGTCAGTAAAAATTTTTGATACGTAAGTTTATCAATCGTATGCGTATCTTTTTTAAGCGCACGTTTTATTTTGTTACTTCTAATATTGTTGTGTAGATCTATTACATGGTCGTAATTCTCCTCTTTTAAATTTATTATCAACTCCTCAATATTATCTACATAATAAAAAAATTTATCAATATATGGATTGGCAGCTGTAACTATTTTAAAAGAAATTTTTGTAAGAAAGTGTACCTCAACTTCTGGCAATTGGTTTTTTACACAACGAAATACCGGGCTTGATAAAACAATATCCCCAATTGAAGAAAAACGAATGATAAGTATTTTTTTTTTCAAAATATTTGTAATTATTCCTCCACAAAATTTAAATCTTTACCAAATGTTTCTTTGGTAAAATAAGCAGCAGTAATACTTATAGCCATTACAATAATACCAACATATAAACCTGCGGTAATATAACTACCGGTATAATATTGAAGTGAATTAAATAAGATAAGCATGAGTGGCAAAGCTCCCCGTACCATATTTGGAATGGTGGTAGCGGCTGTAGCCCTTAAATTAGTACCAAATTGCTCAGCAGCCATTGTAACAAATATTGCCCAAAAACCTGTGCTAAAACCCAGTGCTGCACAAATTAAATACATTTGAGAAGCACCTCCACTCCCATCTTGCATAAAATAAAAACCTATTGAAACAGCCGTAAGAAAAAAGAAAATAAATAATGCCTTTTTTCTGCTTTTTAGCCAGTGGCTCACCAAACCCACAAGCACATCTCCAACAGCAATGCCCACATAAGCATACATGGTAGTTTTTTTAGGAAGAACTTTTTCTGTTATGCCAAACTGCTCTGCAAAATCATTTGAAAATGCTACTAATATTCCTATCACATACCAGGTAGGTAACCCAATTAGTATAGCAAGAATATATTTTTTTAGCCGAGCTTTATTAGTAAAAAACATGAGGAAATTTCCTTTTACCACTACCGTTTCTTTCACTTTCTTAAACATATCGCTCTCAAAAACAGAAATGCGCATTAGTAAAAGGCAAAACCCTAAACCACCACCAATAAAATAACAAGTGCGCCAGTCAAAATAAAGTGATATAAAATAAGCTGCAACCGCACCTGTAAGTCCAATGCCTGCTACAAGTGAAGTGCTCAACCCACGTTTTTCTTTTGAAACAAGTTCGCTTACCAGCGTAATGCCTGCACCTAATTCTCCTGCAAGCCCCAGCCCTGCTACAAAACGTACGAGGGCATATTGGTTTGGTGTTTGCACAAAACCATTTATAATATTTGCCACACTATATAAAATTATTGAACCAAATAATACACTAAGTCTTCCTTTTTTATCGCCCAACATTCCCCAAATAATTCCACCGATTAGCAACCCTATCATTTGTATACTGATAATAAACTCCCCTTCAGATTTTATTTGGGCGGCATTTAAACCTAAATCAGTCAGGCTATCTACCCTTACTATATGAAACAACAACAAATCGTAAATATCTACAAAATAACCTAATGCAGCTACGAGTACTGCGATATTAAAAATAGAAGCAGAAGCAGTTTTTTGCATAAGGATCAATTATATATTTTCTTTTTTGGCAGAAGATTTTCCGAAGATTAATTTAATGATTACCGGCGCTGTAGATACCAAAATAATACCTATTACGATAAGTTCTAAATGCTCTCTTAAATCAAAATCAAATTGTTTCAAAAAAAGTTCTTGCAAATAATGCCCGGCAAAAAGCATCGTAAATACCCAAGCTATACAACCAACGACGTTGTAGAATGTAAACTTCTTTTTTTCCATTCCTACTATACCGGCTACTATTGGGGCAAATGTTCTTACAATTGGTAAAAATCTTGCCATAACAATTGCACCGCCACCATGTTTATCATAAAAATCTTTTGCCTGAAATAAATATTTTTTTCTAAAGAAGAAAGTATCTTTTCTTTCAAACAAAAACGGACCGCTTTTTCTGCCAAACCAATAGCCTACAAAATTTCCTAATATCCCGGCTATTGAAATGATGATACCAAGCACTACTAAATTTACAAAAGCACCACCGTTAAATCCTAATCCACTTGCCACAAGGTCATAACTATAAATACCGGAAACAAAAAGCAAAGAATCGCCCGGTAAAAAGAAGCCTGCAAATAAACCTGTTTCTGCAAATATTACAAATACTACAAACCATATTCCACCAAAGATGATGTAAAACATGGGTGTCAATAAATCTTTCCAGGTAAATTTCTTTTTTAAACTTATTACTCCATCTTTATCAGCATCGGCAATTTTATATGCACCGCTTGCATAATCTTTGCCTTCTACAATGAAGGAATCTGCAGCAATGTTTGGCACTATTACAGCCGCTTTATCATCAGTTATATAATTATTGCCGGCAAATGAAACAGAAATATTTTTTGCTTCTGCTTTATATTGATTTTTAAATTTTATTAAAATACTATCTTGGCTTTTTGCAAATTGACATAGTAAAAAAGTTAATAAAAACAGGAGTCCTTTCTTCATTATAAATGTTGTTCTTTTGTGATCTTGGTTAATTTAATTTGACTGTTTATTTTATTCTATAGTTAGCATAAATAGTATATCCAAACGATTAAAATCCATCATAATTTTTTAAATATTAGTAACTCTTATTTTATGTGGAGTAATAGTTATAAATTTTCCTGTAAGTGTTTCTACAGATTGGTTTTCTAAAAAAAGTAACAACAAGTTTGTAATTATAATTTCTTCAAAAGGTAAATATCTTAATAATATACAACCTGTCATGAGTATTTTCTTTTCAAATGCTAAATAACCAAAATCTTTATCTTCAGTTAAAATTATTTTAGGTGGATTTACTGAATACTCCGCAATTGAAACATCTGTGTTCCCTCTAGCTGATTCTTTTATGGAAAAGACATTAAAATTTCTTGTTCTCAGAGAAAGAATAATATTTGACGATATATTTTCATCTGCCAAAATCATGCAGTAAGTTCAATAACTTCCTCATGTTTCATTATAGCCCTTGCATAATCAATGCAGGCAAAAATATCTTCTTTAGTTATATGGGGATAGCTTTCAAGCAACCATTCTACACTAGCACCCTGGCTCAATTTTTCTAAAATTAATTCCACCGTTATCCTTGTGCCTTTAATACAAGGCTTACCCATCATTATTTCTTTATTTCTCAATATGTGACCTTCATGAATCATTTTCATACCTAAATTTTTAATGCTTAAATTTAATCATTTTCTGCACCCTTTAATTCTCCTTCCATTTTACTTACTACCACAGTTGCAATACTATTGCCCAGTACATTTGTGGCGCTTCTGCCCATATCCAATAAAGGATCTATTCCCAATAACAAAGCCAAACCTGCTTCGGGAATATTAAATGTAGCCAGTGTACCTGCAATAACCACCAACGATGCCCGAGGCACTCCTGCAATACCTTTGCTCGTAAGCATTAATACGAGTAACATACTTATCTGCGTAGCAATATCCAGTTGTATGCCATAGCTCTGTGCAATAAATAAAGATGCAAACGTCATATACATCATGCTGCCGTCTAAATTAAAAGAATAACCAAGCGGCAATACAAAACTTACAATTTTATCTTTACAACCAAACCGCTCAAGCTCCAGCATTGTTTTAGGGAATGCAGCTTCTGAACTTGAAGTACTAAATGCAATCAGTGCAGGTTCCTTAATTCTTTTTAATAATGTAAAAACCCTTTTACCAACAAAGGCTGCACCTGCCAGTATAAGTACAATCCACAAAAGTGCGAGCCCAAAATAAAATTCACCAATAAATATAGAATAGGTTTTTAAAATACCAAGGCCTTGCTTTGCAATGATAGCAGCCATGGCACCAAATACTGCAAAAGGTGCAAACTTCATTACATAACCGGTAACTTTTAAAATGATATGCGCCATAGCATCGAGCGCTCTTACAACCGGCGCAGCAATATCGCCTAAAGCAGCTGCAGCTACACCAAAGAAAAGTGCAAAAACAACTATCTGTAAAATTTCATTTTTAGCCATGGCATCTACTACACTCGCAGGAAAAACATGGTAGAAAAATTCTTTTATACTTAAAGCTGCTTTATCAACACCAGAGGTAGCATTAGCATCCGGTAAAGGGAGATTCATGGCAATACCCGGCTGAAAAATATTTACCAATATTAAACCAAGTAATAAACTAACCAACGATGCACTTATAAACCAAAGCAGTGTTTTTCCTCCTATACGGCCTACTGCTTTTATATCTCCCAACCTTGCTACACCTACTACCAACGTTGTAAACACGAGCGGAGCAACAATCATTTTTATAAGGCGTAAAAATATATCGGCAAGAATAGTAAACCAATCCAGTTTTTTATCACGTGCTTTGGTTACTTCACTTTTTTGTGCTGATAATAATACAAGTTGTTTGGTGAGGGTTTTATATTGAGCATTTGATGTATCAACCAATGTAGCCATCCTTGCTTCCATATTTTTTATAGAGTCAGCAAGCAACCCAACATTTTTAAAAGCTATCGTTCCCGTTCCATCTGCAAGTATATTTTTTTCAGCAGATTTTTTTGAAGTCTCTGTTTGCTTTTTCTGCGAAACTAACTTTTGGTAAGATAAGGTATCATTTGGCGTTTCATAAATCTTCATTGCATCGTGCAAATGTTTTTGCTGTAATTCTGCATTTGCAATGCTTTTATTTTCCTTACCTACATAATAAGTATTTAATAAAAAACCGGCAACAATTCCCAATACCAATCCAATTCCAATATATAAAGTAAGTTTACTTCGCTTGCCGCTTTCTACCTGCATATGTTATTGTTTTATAAATTGCAATATAGTATTAATGCTTGTTGTAAAAAAGTTGCTCAGAAAATTGTTGGGCTACCTTGTTATGCTAAACCAAATGATTGTGTAATTATACAAACAATAATAATAAAGGTTAGCGTTGCCGCTTAAAATTTAAATGAGACTTGTATAAACCTGCGTATCAAAAAAACCAGGCACTTTTACTTTGTAAAGATTTATTGCTTAATTTACCATTTTTATTTTCAACAAAACTAAAATATTGTATGAGTTTATTTGTTAAAAAACCAATGGCCGCTTTGCTGGCAGAAGCAGAAGATTCTGACAAAGGATTAAAGAAAACATTGAGCGCAGGTGCATTGGTTGCCTTAGGAATTGGTGCCATTATAGGTGCCGGGCTTTTTGTAAGAACTGCAGCAGCGGCAGCACAAAGTGCAGGTCCATCAGTAACTATAGGTTTTATTGTAGCGGCAATTGGTTGTGCGCTTGCAGGTTTATGTTATGCAGAACTGTCTTCGTCTATTCCAATTTCGGGTAGTGCTTATACGTATACGTATGCAACTATGGGAGAATTAATGGCTTGGATAATTGGTTGGGATCTAGTGTTGGAATATGCCGTAGGTGCGGCAACCGTTGGTATTGCATGGAGCGAATACCTAAATAACTTGCTTGTAAATGTTTTACATACAAAGGCCATTGCTTACGAATGGTGTCACTCTCCTTTTCAACATTCTATACCAGATGCTAATGGTGTAATACAACATGGTATTGTTAATTTACCTGCATTTGGCATTGTATCACTGCTAAGTTTATTACTTATTAAGGGTACGCAGGAATCTGCTTTTGTAAATGGCATTATTGTTATAGCAAAAGTGGCCATTGTAATTTTAATAATAATATTTGGATGGGGCTTTATAAATCCTGCCAATCATGTGCCTTATATTCCTGAACCTTCTACCTATACAGATCATGTAGGTGTGCCGCATGCCTTTGGTGGAATAATGGGAATACTTGGAGCAGCAGGAACAGTATTTTTTGCATTCATCGGTTTTGATGCGGTGAGTACAGCAGCTCAGGAAACTAAAAATCCTAAAGTAGCCATGCCAATTGGTATACTTGGGTCATTGGCAGTTTGTACCGTGTTGTACATTTTATTTGCTCATGTATTAACAGGTTTGGGAGATGTAAATTTCTTTCGTACAGAAGGTGGTGAAGCATCGGTTGTAGCAGCAATAAATAAATTTATGCCTGGTTATGGCTGGTTGGGTAAATTAGTAACTGTTGCCATACTTGCAGGTTTCTCTTCTGTAATATTGGTAATGTTATTGGGCCAGAGCCGTGTATTTTATAGTATGAGTAAAGATGGTATGCTACCAAAAGTTTTTAGCGAATTACATCCTAAATACAAAACGCCTTACAAAGCAAATTTATTCATACTGGCAATAGTAGGTTTGTTTGCCGCACTTGTACCGGGTGATATTGTGGGAGATATGACGAGTATAGGAACATTGTTTGCATTTATGCTGGTTTGCGTTGCAGTAATTATTTTACGCAAAACCGATCCGGATCTTCCTCGCCAATTTAAAACTCCTTGGGTGCCTGTGGTTCCAATTTTAGGAATTATTGTTTGCGCAGCTATGATTTACGGATTGGGTTGGACCAACTGGTTAAGACTTTTAGCCTGGTTAGCTATCGGTTTTATAATTTATTTTGGTTATAGTAGATACCATAGTAAGTTGGACAATGGCACTACGAAAAAAGATTAAATAATCACATGCTTAAAAAATACCTCGAAATTTTCGGGGTATTTTTTTGTCAAACAAACTTTTTACTTGATATACCAGAGCTAAATGCATGGGCTACAAATGCTTTAAAAGACATTAAAAATATTACCTTTCTAATAAATTCGATATGTTATTTTTGATACAGTTTTAAGTGAAGCAAAATCTTTAAAAATTAATAATTATAAAATTTAAATATTATGGTACAAACAAAAGCTTACGCAGCCCAAAGCCCCACTACTGATCTTGCTCACTGGGATTTTGAAAGAAGAGAAGTTGGGCCCAATGATGTGCAGATAAATATTGCCTATTGTGGTGTTTGCCATTCAGATCTTCATCAAATAAAAAACGATTGGTTTCCTGGTATATTTCCCATGGTGCCAGGGCATGAAATTGTAGGTACTATTATTAAAGTAGGCGCAGATGTGAAGAAATTTTCAGAAGGAGATTTAGCAGGTGTTGGTTGTATGGTGGATAGTTGCAGAACCTGCGATAATTGTAAAGAAGGACTGGAACAATATTGTGAAAAAGGAAATATAGGAACTTATAATGCCAAGGGAAAAGATGGTGTACCTACGTACGGTGGGTATTCCAACAATATTGTGGTACATGAAGATTTTGCCTTGCATATTTCAGACAAATTATCGCTGTCTGCAGTTGCACCTTTGCTTTGTGCAGGTATTACCACTTACTCTCCACTTAAGCATTGGAAGGTGGGCAAAGGGCATAAACTTGCCGTACTTGGCTTGGGCGGACTTGGGCACATGGCTGTAAAATTTGGTGTAGCATTTGGTGCAGAGGTTACGGTTTTAAGTACATCTGCCTCTAAAGAAGAAGCGGCAAACGCATTGGGAGCACACCATTTTGTAGTAACCAAAGATGCTGCACAGGTAGCTGCTGTGAAAAACTCTTTCGATTTTATTTTGGATACGGTTTCTGCAGAGCATGATATGAATATGTATTTGTCGCTACTAAAAACAAATGGTGTACATATTTGTGTATGAGCACCTTCCAAACCTCATTTAATTTCTGCATTTGCATTAATTGGTGGCAGAAAATCTGTTGCCGGTTCCGGCATTGGCGGCATACCCGAAAC
>Ga0105047_10015164_pt1 | contig 12156 bp, 14 predicted proteins | sample MAT04_FD_78384 | JGI IMG/M metagenome (GOLD analysis project Ga0105047, IMG submission 78384) | Freshwater microbial communities from Lake Fryxell liftoff mats and glacier meltwater in Antarctica - MAT-04 (megahit assembly) | ecosystem: Environmental > Aquatic > Freshwater > Ice > Liftoff... | reverse complement strand
GGCTGGCTTTAGCGAAGTAACCTCCCTTGTCCGATCGTCTGCCGCTCAGTCCATCTTCTCCACCAGTGCTGCCAATTGTTCCGCGCAGATGGGCCAGCCTTGATGGAAGCCCATCTGCTCGTGGGCTTCCCGATCCGCCGCCGGCCAATGCCGCACCCGGGGCCACACGGGGGCAGCCACACGGGGGCATCCACGCGCATTCCTGGGTTTCCTTGCAAATTTATGAAAATGAGTGCCTTAACTGCCATTGGAAAACGGGTTTCGGCGGCGAAACTCGCTTTTCGGTGCCCCGATCACCCACGAAAAAGCCCTAAGCATAGTGCGCCAATGCCTTCACCACCTTGCCCTCCCGCCCAAAGTGGAACACCTCCGCCGATGAGCTTACCCGCCCCCAGACGCTTTTCCCGCCTGAGAAGCTGTAGTCCATTGGAACGATCGGGGCCTGATCGGGCCTGATCGGGGGCATCCGGGCCTGATCGGGGGCATCCACGCGCATGCCTGGGTTTCCTTGCAAATATTTGATAAAGAGCACCTTAAGCGCCACAGAAAACGCGGTTCGGCGAAGAAACTCGCTTTTCGGCTCCCTGATCGCCAACGAAATAGCGCCCTAGGAGTAATGCTCCAACGCCTGCACCACCGTGCCCTCCGGCCAAAAATAGAAGACCTCCGCCGACAGTCGCACGCCCCGCTAGTGCAGCACTAGGCTGTAGACCCCTCCCAGCACCGCCAACAGCTCAAACCGCAACTCATCTCAAAATCCTCGGCATAGTGCGCCAGCACCCGGTCGAGATCATGGTCATTCCACGCCTCTACCCACTCGCGGGCAAACTGCTTCGCAAACTCAGGGTGCAGCATCCTCCTGTTGTAGGATCCCTCGACGCGCCAGTCACAACGATTTGCGCACCACCAACCGAGAGTAAATTGCAATCGAATCAATCACTTGCTGGCCCAGCCCTCGCCTCATCGGCGCCCCGCGCGACACTCCCCATGCCATCCTAAACTCGTGACGACCTTGCGACATCCCGGCACCCACCACTCATCGCTAAAAGCGAAGTCCAATCGAATCAATCACTCCCGGGTTCGTTTCGTCACTTTACTTTTCACCAACCGGCTCTCACCCCGCTGCATCTCACTCTCATGCCTCTCACCGAAGGCGCCAAGGCGCCCAAAATCGAACTCCTCACCGACAAAGACGAAAAACTCACCCTCGCCACGCTCCTCAAGGCCGGGAAGAATGTCGTCGTATACTTCTACCCCAAATCTGACACCCCCGGCTGCACCACCGAAGCCTGCGAATTCCGTGACTCGCACTCAACCTTCGCCCGCGCCGACACCGTCGTCCTCGGCATTTCGCCCGACCCCGTCAAGGCCCAAGCCAAGTTCCAAGCCAAATTCGACCTCCCCTTCACCCTTCTCGCCGACCCTGACCATGCCGCCGCCGAGGCCTATGGCGTCTGGGTCGAAAAGAGTATGTACGGCAAGAAGTTCATGGGCGTCGAACGCACCACCTTCCTCATCGCTCCTGACGGCAAAATCAAGAAAATCTGGGCCAAAGTCAAACCCGCCGGCCATGCCGCCGAAGTCCTGGCCGCCCTGTAACCGAACGAAAACGGCCTGTGCTAAACTAGTAATTCCGCCTGAAGTAACTTTGCTCTCACTCGCAGGCCGTATAACCCCCATGGACAAGACCCTTCGGAAAGAACTAAAGACTGACGAGTTCGTGGTAGCGACCGAGCATGTCATTGATTACGCGGCTCATCACCGGCAACAGATGATTCGCTATGGCGGTATCGCCTTGGCCGCGCTGCTCTTGGCCGGCGCCGCCTACTGGTTCTTCACCAGCCGCGCAGAAGAACGCCGGCTTGCCCTGCGTGAGGTCTACGCCGCCCGCGAAGCCACCATCGGTGTTGAGCCGCAAAACGGCGCCCTCAAAGCGTTCGGTACCCAGCAGTTGAAAGACGCCGCGGTCGACAAGGCTTTAAGCGAACTGATCGCCAAGTACCCCGGCACCGAAGAAGCCTCCATCGGCCTTTTTCAGAAGGCCACCTTGCTCTCTGACAAAGGCAACGTCGCCGAAGCGCGCAAACTCTACGAACAATTGGCCTCGGGTGGTGGCGATTTCGGCTCGCTCGCTCGCTTTTCCCTCGCCCAAAGCTTGGTTTCCGAAGGCAAGGTCGCCGACTCCGAAAAGGTCTTCCGCGAACTCATTGCCGCGCCCAGCACCATGGTCTCGAAGGAACAAGCTACCGTTGCCCTCGCCCGCGCGATCATGGCCACCCGGCCCGACGAGGCCCGCAAGCTGATTGAACCGCTGCGCGCCCATCCCCGGAATCAGGTCAGCCGTAGTGCGGTGAGCCTGCTGGGCGAGATCCCGGCGAAGAAGTAAAAATCCAGTGCCCGGTCTGGCGGAGTCGGAGCGTTTCGCCCGCCTTCGCCTGCCCGTGTCCGCTAGCCGGGGCCGTCGCTACCCCGAACTCCCCCACCCCTACCGCAACGACTTCCAACGCGACCGGGACCGTATCATCCACTCCCGCGCCTTCCGCCGCCTCGAAAATAAGACCCAGGTCTTCCCCCCCGCCGTCTCCGACCATTTCCGCAATCGCCTCACCCACACCCTCGAGGTCTCCCAGATCGCCCGCACCGTCGCCGTCCGTCTCGGCCTCGATGAGGACTTCACCGAAGCCCTCGCCCTCGCCCACGACATCGGCCACCCGCCCTTTGGCCACTCCGGCGAACAGGAACTCCACCGCCGCATGGCCGCCTTTGGCGAACACTTCGACCACAACGTGCATGCGCTCCGCATCGTCGAGCATTTCGAGTCCCACTACGCCGCCTTTCCTGGCTTGAATCTCACCTTCGAAGTTCGCGAAGGCATGGCCAAACACTCCCGCGATTTTGGCCGCGGCGAGTATCCCTCGCTCGACGAATACCTGCCCGGTGAACGCCCTCCCCTCGAAGCCCAGTTGATCGACATGGCCGACGAAATCGCCTACAACACGGCCGACCTCGACGACGCCTTCGATGCCGCGCTCTTTACCAAGCAGGAACTCTGGCAAGCCTGCCCCGGCGCCTACGCCCTTTACGAACCCATTGACTCCATGTACCCCGGCGCCCCGGAACGCGTCCGCTGGCTGGAGTTCATACGCCACTTAGTCAATACTCTGGTTACCGGCCTCATCGATGGCACCCAGGAGAACTTACTCGCCACCCAGTTACTCAGTGTCGAGGACGTCCGCCAGCACCCGGTCCGCTTAGTCGGATTTACCTCGCCCACCGCCGGGTTGAATCAATCCCTGAAGCACTTTCTCCATGCTCGCGTCTACTCCGCGCCGTCGCTGGTCGCCGAGCGCGACCTCTCCGCCCACCGTATCGGTTGGATGTTTGACTATCTCCTGCAACACCCCGAGTCGTTACCCGAAAACTACCGCCTCGAACTCGCCCATCAACCCGCCCACCGGCTCATCTGCGATTACCTTGCCAGCATGACCGATGGTTACTTTCACCGTGCTTACCGGGAGTACCATTCATGAAAGCCTTACTTATCCTCTGTCTCGCGCTACCTCTCTACGCGCAGGCACCCAAGCTCCGCGTCGGCATCCTCGGCCTCACCCACGGCCACGCCGCCGGTTTCTTACGGAATTCACTCACCCGTACCGACCTCGATATCGTCGGCATCTCCGAGCCCGACGCCGAAGTCGCCGAGCGCTACGCCCAACGCCACCAATTCGACCGCTCCCGCCTCTACCGCTCCCACGCCGAAATGCTGGATCGTGCCAAGCCCGAAGTCGTGATGGTCTTCACCTCCACCGTCGAGCACCTGGCGGCTGTCCAACTCTGTGCCAAACGCAAGCTTCACGTCATGATGGAAAAGCCCTTGGCTATCAGCGTCGAACACGGCCGCGCCATGGAAGCCGCCGCCAAGGCCGCCGGTATTCATGTGATGGTCAATTACGAAACTACCTGGTATCCCGTTAATGCGCCCATCTGGAACTTAGTCCACAACGAAAGCAAGCTCGGTGGCGTCCGCCGCATCGTCACTCACTATGGCCACCAAGGCCCCAAGGAAATCGGTACCCCACCCGAGTTTTTCAATTGGCTCTCTGACCCCGCCAAGAACGGTGCCGGCGCCCTCTACGACTTCGGCTGTTATGGAGCTAACTTTGCCACCTGGCTCTTCGACAACGCCCGCCCACTTACGGTCTCGGCTGTTACGAAAACCAATAAGCCGGTCATTTACCCGCATGTCGACGACGAAGCCACTGTCATTCTCCAATACCCCACCGCCCAAGTGATTATCCAACCTTCCTGGAATTGGCCCTTTAGCCGCAAAGATATGGAGATCTACGGCGAAACTGGTTACTTGCTCACGTCCAATCCCCGCGACTACCGCCTGCGCCTCAAAGCCGATAAACAAGACGCTTCGCTTACGGCACCGCCCTTACCCCTTGGCGACGGCGATGTGATTCAGTACTTGACTAGTGTCGTCCGCGCTGGACGCAAGCCGGACGGACTTACGGGCTTAGCCAATAACTTAATCGTCACCGAAATTCTCGCCGCCGCCCGCGAATCCGCGCGCACCGGCCGGGTGGTTCACTTGAAATGAACTTACTGACCCGCCTCAATCCAAGCTGTGTTTAACCGCACATGCCGGATCGATTTGAGTTGTTTGCCGTCTTTGGTTTCAAATTCGCTGTAGGTGACATGTAAGTTGCCGTCCGCCGCTTGAATCAGCGACGGGTAGTGATAGCTGCCCGCGCCCTTCTGTATGTTGCGCTTCCATTTCCAGGTGATGCCTTCGTCATCGGACATCGAGATGGCCAGTGACGTCCGGCCCCTTTCGAGGTCGTTGTAAGCCATCACCCAGCGCCCGTCGCGTAAAGCGATCGCTTCGACGCTGGTGCCGGGGTTAAAGATTTCGGTATCTTCAGCCGGCGTCCAAGTAACTCCGTCGTCCTTGGAGATACTCTTCAGGACGCGCTTTGGCGCAGGGCCGTTATCGCGCATGTAGGCGACTAACTCGCCGTTCTTCTTGCGCACCACGCTCGGCTGGATATTGCCGAAGCCGACGATCGGTTCGCTCGCCTGCCAGGTCTTGCCCCGGTCGTCGCTGATGGCCATCAGGCCAAAGGAGAAGCCGTCCGAGTAGAGCGGCACCAGGATCCGGCCCGTGGGTAACTCAATGGGATGGGTCCGCGAGAACCAGCCGAGGCGCGAGAACTGCTTGTCGCCGGCCAGCGCGATCATCCGCGAGGCCCAATCGCGAAAGGGTCCGGGACGCTTGAGCTCCTTCTCGAAGACCTCTTTGGTGCGCTCTTCCATGCGCCGCGGAATCAGCAGGATGTTATCCTGCCAATCCCACTTGGGTGGGCCTTCGGCTTGTAAGTAGTCGGTGGAAATGCGGTACTTCATCAAGGCCGATTCCCAGGTATTGGCGAGGATCGTGGGCCAGAGTAACCACAGCCGTTTCTGCGAATCGAGCCAGACGACGCAGTTGGTATCCGGGAAGCCCGGCGTATCGGCCAGGTCGAACCGGGTTGACCAAGTTTGGGTAGCCTTTCGCCAGCGGGCGCCTTCGATCTTCACGTCGTCGAATTGCCGCTCGCCGGAGCCATGGAACCAGGAGACCAATAAGTCCCCGTTAGGTAACTCGGTAACTGACGAGGAGTGATTATGCCAGTTCTCTGGCGCGAAGATCAGCTCGGTCTCGTAAACCGGCTGCGCCGCTAGGCTTAGGGAACAAAGGAGGAGTAGCTTTACGGTTTCCAAATGGTGGCTCCAATAAATCGCTCGCCGTCGCCGGCGGTGTTGTAATAGTAAGTGGTGACTAAGTTGCCGTCGCTGCGCCGCACGGTGCGCGTATAACCCAAGTCCCAAGCGCCGCCGTCTTCGCGCAGCATCACGTCCTTTGACCATGTCTGGCCCTCGTCGCTCGACACCCGCGCCCGGATGCTGTAGGGCGGATTGCGAAAGCCGTAAGTGAGCACCAAGCGGCCATCGGGCAGCTTGAGTAAGGCTGGCGGATTGCCGCCGCCCGTATCGTCCACCGGCTTGCCCACCATCGCCCAGGTGGCCCCGTTGTCATCGCTGCGCCAGGCGGCGATGAACTTCCGGTGCCGGATGGTGCTCAGGATCGACTTGGCCGAGAGCCGCACGCTCGAAGGCATAATGGCAAAGTCCTCGGCCGATGGCTCCGGGCCCACCCAGGAGACCTTTTGGAAGGTCTTACCGCCATCGGTGGTTCGCGCGCACAGCACCCGGCCTTCTTTGAGGTTGCTCTTGGCCGCGGTGAGGAACAAAGTCATCGACTGTTTGCCGTCCACCAGATAGTCGGTGCGGGCGGCGATGCCGGGCGTGCCAAAGTCCGGCAAGATGAAAGGACCTTGCCATTTATGGCCCTTGTCGTAAGTGACGTAGAAGCGCGAAGGGCCGGTGTGGATGCTGGCCATGCGGGCCGTTAGCGCAAAGCCGGGCTTGGTAAAGTCGAAGCCGCCAGGGCTGGGGACTGCTTCTTGCCCACCCGCCTCGGTCGATACGCCGGCTTGCTTAGTGTTGGGCGGCGCTTTCAAGGAAGCGGGCCGCTCGATCTTCCAGCTTTCGCCTCCGTCGAGCGACCGGGCTAGGACGTGTTCCGCCGGCCGGCTGTAGTCGATGGCGTGTTCCCGGCCTGTGCCGCTGTTCACCTTGAACCAGCCGGCCTCAAAGCCGACTACCAGTTCATTGCCCCAAGCCCACATGCCGTGGTTGGCCGGCCAGCCGCCAAAGCGGCCCTTTTCCTGAAAAACGATCCGGTGTCCCGGGTCGGCCGCCCACGCGGCCAAAGGCAGTTGCAAGACTGTACGTCGCAGAATTCGCATCGAACCTATTGTATGAGATTTTCTTATCGGGCTAAGTCAAGAAAATAACTGGACGAGGGAACACTTCGGGCCTATTCTGGTCAGATCGGAGGGCTTTGCTGTTGAAGCAAGTTAGCCGGCGCCAGTTGGGCCGTATTTCGGCGTTGGTCACGGCGGGAGCCTCGCTCCCGTTCTACAACGAATTCGCGCTCGCGCAGGAAGTTGAGCGGCGCGTGTTGCGGGGTGCGATTCCAGGCGATGCGGTGCGGATTGGGGCCAACGAAAATCCTCTGGGGCCCTGCCCGGAGGCGCTCGAAGCGCTCTATGCTGTCGCCCGCAATGGAGGCCGCTACGGCGGGAAGTCCACGGTGGAGTTTCCGAAATTGGCTGCCGATCAGGAAGGGCTAAAACCCACCTATGTGGTGCCCTACGCCGGATCGAGCGACCCTCTCTTCCGGGCTGTCTGCGCTTATGTTTCCCCCGGACGTGGTCTGGTGATGGGCGACCCCGGTTACGAGGCAGGTGCCCGGGCCGCGGAATTTATCGGGGCAAAAGTGAGCCGGGTTCCTCTGAAAGCTACCTTTGAACACGACGTGAAGGCAATGCTGAAGGCCAACCCGGCGGCCGGTGTTTACTATCTCTCGAACCCGAATAACCCCACCGGTACTCTGACTCCGCTCGAGGACATTGAGTGGCTCGTCGCGAACAAACCCAACGGGTCGATCGTGCTGTTGGACGAAGCTTACTATCACTTCGCCGAGATGCAAAGCGGCACCACGCTGGTGGCCCAGGATAAAGACCTGATCGTCTTGCGGACCTTCTCCAAACTGTACGGCCTCGCCGGCATTCGCGCCGGCCTCGCCTTCGGCCGTCCGGACCTCTTGGACCGTTTGCGAAACTGGGGCCCGGGCATTCTGCCCAGCACCGGGATGGCCGCCGCCGCCGCCAGCCTGAAAGCCAAAAACCTAGTTTCCGAGCGCCGGCGGATCAACGCTGAAATCCGGACCGAGACCTTCGAGTTTCTGGCGAAGCAGGGCCTCCGTTTTGTGACGAGCGTCGCCAATCACTTCATGCTCGACGTAAAGCGCCCGAGCCTCGAAGTGGTAAAAGCGCTGGCGGAAGAGAATGTCTTCATCGGCCGCGTCTGGCCCTCCTTGCCCCAACATGTCCGGGTGACCGTGGGTACGCGCGAAGAGATGGGCAAGTTCCAGATGGCGCTGATGAAGGTTCTCGGGTAGACATTTTGTCTTCCTGGGACGGGACAAATTGTCCCCAGGCTATCGGTCGCCTCTTGAATTATCAGGAACTTAGAGAATGGTCAATCGCGTGCAGTCTCAGGATCGAACCTGATCCTCTAAACCCATTGACCTTGGGAACCTGGCCGGCACAAATCCTGTGTGCCGGCCATTTTTTTCTTAGGACAGCAGACCTACTTGTCGCACGACGAAACTGGCCAACATCAACACGATTAACCCGACGAGATAGAACCGGAAGGCGACCCAGATTTTGGGCCACAGCCAACCGGGTATGGCTTCAATCGATTCGAGCCAATCGCGCGGCGACTCAATTACCGGGGCCTCGGCGGTGATGCCCATGGTGCGAGCCGCGAAGCTGGCATGGGTCGCGTGAAAGAGAACTGGCAGGAAGATCAGGCCCAGCAGGTCAGAGGCTCCCAAGTGACCGGCGGTCATGGCGACGGTTCTTTCGGCCAGCAGCATCACCATCGCCGATCCGGCCGCAAGGCGGGAAAAACTGCGAGTGCCGACGCCGGCCATGAAGAAAAAGCAGATATCCACCAAGGCACCGAGGGCCGTACCACCCAATAGAATTAGGCAGATGGTGATCAGGCAGATCAGGAGGCAAGCGAAGTAGCCATTACGCACCGCAAGATCGAGGCCGGCGGGAGTTTCGAGCGAGGGCCAAAGCGAGGACCGGGCGGTTACCACAGGGAGATTATCGGCAGGAATTGAATTGGGGAATAGAGTGATAGGATGGGCGGCAGTATGCGTTACTTGACCCTAGTTTTCTTCGCTGTAACCCTCGTAGCGGCCGACTTCGAAGTGAAGGACGAAGCCGGTTTCCGCCAACTGTTCCGCAAACAGGTTGCGGTGAAGCGATTGGCCACGGACATGCAGTTTATCGAAGGCCCGGTGTGGATGCCGCAGGGCTTCCTAGTCTTTAGCGATATCCCCGCCAATGAGTTGAAGCGCTGGGATGGCAAGGCCGTGAGCACGTTTCGCCAGCCGAGTCACCATGCGAATGGCAATACGCTCGATCGCCAAGGGCGGTTGATCACTGCCGAGCATGATGGCCGCGTTTCCCGCACGGAAGCCGATGGTAAGGTGGCGAATCTGGTGGAGACCTTTGAAGGGAAGAGGCTGAACTCGCCCAATGACGCGGTAGTGAAACGTGATGGCACGATCTGGTTTACGGATCCGGATTACGGCCTTTCCGGGCGGACGAAAGAACAGCCGGGAAACTACGTTTATCGTCTTGACCCGGTGAGCCGGAAGATTACCGCGGTGGTGAAGGACTTCGATAAACCGAATGGACTGTGCTTCTCGCCGGACGAGAGTAAGTTGTATGTGGCGGATTCCGGCAAGCCGCATCATATCCGCGTATTCGATGTGCAGACAGACGGCACATTGAGCAATGGCCGCGTCTTCGTGGTGATCGACAAGGGCGGACCGGACGGGATCCGGGCGGATGCGGCGGGACGGATCTGGTCGAGTTCAGGAGATGGAGCGCAGGTATTTTCGACCGACGGGAAGTTACTGGTGCGGATCCTACTGCCCGAGGCGGCGGCGAATCTTACTTTTGGTGGCAAGAGCGGACATACCTTGTTTTTGACGGCGCGAAAGTCGTTGTATGCCGTGGAGACGCGAACGAAAGCGGCGAAGCGTTAGAACTTACAGGCGGCGTTATCGGCTTTGACGTAATATTGCTTGAAGTTTTTGGCCTTGGGGTCCAAGCAGCCCTTTAAGTTGAGTAACTCCACTTTACGAAATTCCACGGGGTGACTTTCGCTTTGCAGGGAGATGGAGCCTTCCGTGAGTAACTTACCGGCTTGGGTGAATTCGGGGAGGGCGTCTTTCACATTGCCGCCTCCTAATTGGGGCTGTTCGTAGCTGAGGACGAGTTCCCCATTGATGCGATGTTCGACGCGTTCATTGCCCAGCACGCGGACCTCGGCGCGCACCCATTGGTCGCCGGCATGGGTCTTCGAGGTGGAGTTGAGACAATGCGGCGTAAAGAGCTTGCCATCGCGGACGACATTGGTGCCGGGGGTGCATAAGTTGGCCGTGGTACGCGGATCTTTGCCGTTGCCGCCGAGTAACTGGACTTCGATGGAGACGGGGAAGTCCTGCGATTTGGTCATCGTAGCGGCGGGCTGGCCGTGGATCATGATGCCGCTATTGCGGAGAGCCCAGTTGGGGCCGCCCTTGGCTTGTTCGCCGGTGAACCGGTATTCCACGGCAATGACGTAGTAAGAGAAATTGTCTTTGTAGAAGAGATGGCCGAAGCGTTCGTTGAAGGTGTCGTAAGCGTCGTAGGAGACCTTCAGCACGCCCTTCTCTACGCGAAAGGTTTTGCCGAAATTTTCGCCCGGAGCATAGCCGCGGATCTTGGGCGTCCAGCCTTTGAGGTTCTTGCCGTTGAAGAGGCGGATCCATTCTTGGTGGTTCGGGTTTTCCTGGTTCGGGTTACTGGCCGCGAAAAGGAGAGTGGGAAGAAAGAGTAAAAGCAGCTTCACGAACTTAGTTTACTCGACCTCGGGTTCGGGCTCAGGCTCCAGTTGAATCCGATGGTAAATCTCTGAGAGCGATCCAGGTGGCCGCTTCAGCCCGGGCATAATGTTGCACGAGGCAACGCTTGGGCTCGATGAGTACGTAGTGTTGGAGCGATGGCAGTCGTTGATATTCTTCGAATTTCTTGCCTTGGTCGAATTCCCGGGTGCTTTCGGAAAGGACTTCGAAGATGGCCGTTGGGTTGGTGAGGACGTCCTCCGTGGCATCGAAGAAGAGCGGTTCGCCGCAGACGATGCTTAGGTCGGGGTACGCGAAGCCACGCTTCCTGGTCGCACCCACCTTCATGTCGGGGCCATAGACTTCGTAGGGTTTGCCGTCTAAGCGGATTTGGAGAAAACGGTTAAGGTTGCCGGCCACGAGAACGTGGCGGCGAACGGCTCCGGACATGGCAAAAACCTCGCCATGCCAGTACTCGCTGCGGGACGTGGCGGCTCGTTCGGCGGCGAGGTACTCACTGGCGGTGATGCGTTGAGCGATCGCGGCGGCCATCTCTCTACTGGATCATTTTCTCAAAGGCCTTGACGCCGACGGCGGCCACTTGGCCGTCCTGGGCCGAGGTGGCGCCGCTGACGCCGATGGCGCCGAGCATCACGCCGTCGATCATGAGCGGAATGCCGCCTTCGACGGGGATGGCGCCGGGCAAGGACAGGATCGCTTGACGGCCGCCAGCGAGGGCGTCTTCAAAGGCCTTGGTGGGGCGCTTGAACCTGACGGCGGAGCGGGCCTTGTTTTGGGCGACGTCGACCGAACCAATCTGCGTGCCGTCGGCTTTCTCAAGATAGATGAGATTGGCGCCGTCGTCGACGATGGTGATGACCATGGTCCATTTGTTGGCGATGGCTTCGGCCTGTGCCGCGGCGGCGATCTTCTTAGCCGCTTCGAGGGTGAGGGCTTTCTTGGTAGCCAACTGGGCTTGGGCCAGCGAGGTGAAGAAGAGCATAGTGGCGATGAGGTTGCGCATGGGCTTAGGGTATCACCGTTACAAAACGCCGGGAATGAGTCGCCAGGGGACGTGGGTTTGGTACTCCGGATATTTTGGATCGCCAGCAAGTACCTCCTCTTCCCAGCGAGTGCGCGCCTCGAGGAGTAAGACCTCCACCACCCAGACCAGCGCAAATCACGGCTGAGGAGTGGCGAGCCAGAAACGTAAGTCGAGGAGTAAGTAAGACGCATACATCGGATGGCGGATCCAGCGGTAAACTCCGCCTGTAACAATGTTTCGGCGTTCCGGAAAGACGGCGAAGCTATCGCCGAGAGTAAGTACACTGGCACCGAATAGTAACGTGGCGGTGAATTGAATGAGCAGGGCGGGGAAGGGTGTAGCTCCGGTGGGGCCTTGGGCGACGGTGAGTAACACCGGCCAAGCCATGGCGACTAACACCCAGGTGACTTGGACCCAAGTAACTGGCCGAGCGGCAGGCGCGGGGCGACGAACGGCGCACCAGGCGTTAAAGGCGTCTCCATTGTAAGAGGCGGGCGGGTCCGGTTTCGTTGAGCGAGGCGCGGCCGACGCG
>Ga0105047_10015162_pt1 | contig 12156 bp, 10 predicted proteins | sample MAT04_FD_78384 | JGI IMG/M metagenome (GOLD analysis project Ga0105047, IMG submission 78384) | Freshwater microbial communities from Lake Fryxell liftoff mats and glacier meltwater in Antarctica - MAT-04 (megahit assembly) | ecosystem: Environmental > Aquatic > Freshwater > Ice > Liftoff... | reverse complement strand
GCCCACGTTCGCTCCCGGCACATGCGGGCCGGACCCAGCAGATCTACTTCGCCATGAGACGCTCGGCGCGGCCCCTGCGCACACGGCGAACCACGCCCACCACCCCCACCGCCAGGGTGAGGCCGATGATGAGACACAGCATGACGATGAGGTGATGCGGCAGCTTGCGCGTGCCGAAGAAGATGTAAAAGTCGGGGATGACGAACACGACCAGCGAGATGACCGCCCTCTTCACCGCCTGTTTGAAGCGGTCGTCGATGAAGCTGAGCACCATGCGCGGCGTGGTGAACGCGTCGACGGTGGCGGCGGCCAGGTCGAGCGCCAGGTACACCCATGGGTTGAGCCCATAGTCGCCAACGGCCGCCCACACGATGACCGTGCGCACCAGCGACCACGCAACCACGATGATCGCCCAGGTGCGGCTGAGATGCTTGCGCCTCCGCAGCGTCGCCTCATCGTGTTGCAGCGACGGCGCAGTCATGCGCTTCATTCAATCAGTTCTCATCCGCCGCAATCGGGCGCACCTGCGATGCGACAGCGGGCGTCAGCGCTTCTTCAGCGGCGCCCAGGCCAACGACAGGTGCTTGGTGCCGGCTTCACGGAAGCGGATGGTGGCTTCGGCTCTGTCGCCCTGCCCGCGGATGTCGAGGATGATGCCCTCACCGAACGCCGGGTGCTCCACATCGTCGCCCACCTTCAGCCCGAGATCCTGCGAGTTCGAAGGGGCGGCCTGCCGACGACCCGCCGCGAGCGCGGCGTCGACCACGCGTTCGCGGTGGTCTTCGATGTCGTCGTCGGGGTCGAAGCTGCTGACCGGCGACCGGCCGCCGCCCGATCTGCCGGCGCCCGAGCCGGAACCCGAACCCGCGGAGCCACCGCCTCGACGGTACGGAGGCGGCGAGGCGAACGAGCCACCGCTACGCTCGCGATACGACTGGCGGCCATAGCTGCTACGACCGCCGACGGCGCCCGACTGCTCTACCAGCTCGGCGGGAATCTCGTCGAGAAAACGCGAAGGCGGGCTGTAGTTGGTGGTGCCGAACAACTGCCGGCTCCAGGCGTGGCTGACGTACAGCTTCTGCTGCGCACGGGTGATGCCGACGTAGGCCAGGCGACGCTCCTCCTCCATCTGGGTGGGCTCGGTGAGCGCACGGCTGCTGGGGAACAGACCTTCCTCCATGCCCACCAGGAACACCACCGGGTACTCAAGGCCCTTCGCACTGTGCAGGGTCATCAGCACGACCTTGTCGTCGTCGTCGAGCTCGTCGGTGTCGGCCACGAGGGCAACCTGCTCGAGGAACTCGTCGATGCGCGTGAACTCGCGCGCCGAGCCGATCATCTCGCCAATGTTCTCCAGCCGACCGGCGGCCTCGACAGAACCTTCCATCTCGGCTTCGAGCTCGGCCAGGTAGCCGCTACGGTCCATCACCGCCTGCAGCAGGTCGCCCGGCCCGTTGGCCTCGTCTGCGGCCAACTCGGCCATCTCGTCGAGCAGCCGCACGAAGCTCTCCACGCCGCGGGCTGCGGGCCCGGTGAGCCCGGCTTCCTGCGCGTGGCGCAATGCCTCGGCGAAGGTGATGCCGTCGGCCGCGGCGAACGCATCGAGCTTGGCGACGCTGCCGTCACCCACGCCTCGCTTGGGCACGTTGAGCACCCGCTTGACGCTGACCTCGTCGGCTGGGTTGACCACCGCCCGCAGGTACGCCATGGCGTCCTTGATCTCGCGCCGGTCATAGAAACGTGTGCCGCCGACCACCTTGTAAGGAATGCCGAAGCGCATGAACGACTCTTCGAGCACCCGGCTCTGCGCGTTGGTGCGGTAAAGGGCGGCCATCTCCTTCCACATCAGGTGCGATTCGCGCTGCAGGCCCTGCATGGTGCGGGCGACAAAGGTGGCCTCGTCACCTTCGTCCTCGGCGTGGTAGCGCACGATGCGGTCGCCGCCGCCCTTGTCGCTCCAGAGGTGCTTCTCCTTGCGATCGGGGTTGTTGCGAATGACCGCGTTGGCAGCGTCGAGGATGGTCTGCGTGCTGCGGTAGTTCTGGTCGAGGATGATGGTGGTGACATCGTCGAACGCCTGCTCGAACTGCAGGATGTTGCGCACGTCGGCCCCGCGCCACCCGTACACGCTGTTGTGGACGAGCAATCCGTTGGCCAGGTAGTGATGGGTGGGATCGACCTCCAGGTCGTACACAGGGCCGTCGTACTGCTCCACCGACACAGTGTCGACGGTGCGTTGGACAAGCTGGCCGTCGACCAAGGCCAGCACCGTCATGCCCTTGTGGAGGTGCGAGAGCGGTGTCGAGTCGTAGGTGACGCCCCCGATCATCGCCCGCCGCTTGATCGCGAGGTTGCCCAACGCGGCGACATGGTGAGCGGCCCTCAGCGCCTCTGGGTACGACTTGAAGGACGTCTCGAATCGCTTTCCTGACTTGGCCCCTCGAAGCTTGAGGCCTCCGGCTTCGAGCCGCTCGATGAGGGACGGATTGCTCGAGCTCCACTGAATTCGGTGATACCCGACCCGCGTTCGGTGATCGGAAAACATCACCAGATCGAGGGTGCCGCGCCGCGCTCCACTCTGCGGACGATGGTGCGGGAAGTCGGGATGCACCAGCAACTCGTCCATCAAGGTCTTCGCACGCATCTCCGTATCGATGGCTGTGTACAGCTTCGCCGTCCACTCGTCATTCATCGCCAGGTTGCGCCCTGACGAGTGGAAGCACGCAGTCGGCAACCCGTAGTCGGCTGCGTACCTGGCCTCCCAGAACGCTGCTTCGGCCAGCGTGTCGCACACTCGCAACACCCACACCGCATCGGCGTGCTCCTGAACGATTCGAACCTTGAAGCCGTGGTCGAGGTACCCGCGGCTGTTGGAACGAACACTCTTCGTTCGGCCAATTCGATACCCACGGTCAGCTCGGTACATCAGGTGCACCAGGTGCTTGCCCTCTGGCGCTGCAAACACGGCCGGAACAACATGATGTGGGGTTCCGGTGAGAACGACGTCACCGGCTGTGACGGTGACGACCGGCCCCTTGTAGTTCCCGACTTGCACGTGACGCACTACGCCCATCTCGAGACAGGCACCGCCACCAGTCGAAACGACTTCGTCGCCGACCATGAGGTTCTCGATGGCCACACGGCCCGTGGGGGTGGTGACCATCGTGCCGGGGGGCAAGCACTGGTCTCCGTCGCCGACGATGGTGACCTGCTGGTGCTGTGCCGCCAGGGAGAGCGCGATTTCGTTCTGCGCGATGTTGGTGTCCTGGTACTCGTCGACGAGCACGTGACGGAAGCGCTGCTGGTAGTGGGCCAGCACGTCGGGGTGCTCACGAAACAGCTGCACGGTCTTCATCAGCAGGTCGTCGAAGTCCATCGCGCCGGCCTTCTGCAGCCGAGCCTGATAGTCGACGTACACCTCGGCGTGCTTGCGGGTGAACGGGTTGTCGGCCTTGGCCAACGCCTCGGTGGGGGTCACCAACTCGTTCTTCCAGATGCTGATCTGCCCGTGCACTCCACGCGGCGGGAAGCGCTTGGCGTCGAGCCCGAGGTCGCGGATGACGTAGCCGGCCAGGCGCTGCGCGTCGGACTGGTCGTAGATGCTGAACGTGCGCGGGTAGCCCAGCGCCTCGGCGTTGGCACGCAGGATGCGCACGCACGCGCTGTGGAACGTGCACACCCACATGGCCTTCACCCGTGGACCCACCAGCGCTGCCACCCGATGCTTCATCTCGTCGGCGGCCTTGTTGGTGAACGTGATGGCCAGGATGCTGGTGGGCGACGCCCCCTCATGGATGAGGTGGGCGATGCGGTGCGTGAGCACGCGGGTCTTCCCCGACCCCGCCCCGGCCACCACCAGCAGCGGCCCGCCCGCGTGCACCACGGCGTCGAGTTGATCCGGGTTGAGCGACGCCAGATCGAGCGGGTCGAGCGCAGCGCCCCCGTCGGGCCCGCCCCCGTTGCGCGGATCGTCGTCGAACAGGGACCGGTCGCTCATGATCGCCACATCCTACGGACACGGTGTGACACGGCTCTCAGGCCGACCGGCCGCCACCCACCCCGACCAGGTGCGCACAACGGCAACAGGTTGCCCAGATCGGTGAGCCCGCTGTGGCGCCACCGGAGCGCGTGATGAGTCGCATACCGGTCGAAGTCCGTCTCGCACCCAGGGATCGCACACGTCGAATGCAGCGCTCGTAGCGCTCGAAGGTGGGCCCTGCTCGCCGACCGGGGGTGCCACGGCGTACTTCGGCCACGCCGCACGAGCGCCGGTAGCCTTGACCCGATGGTTCGCCACGCCCGCCTCGCAGCCCTCGCTGCGATCGGCGGTGCGCTCACCGGGCTGATCTCGTACGCCTTCCTCGAGTCGCTCGACTGGGCCACTCGCACCCGGCTCGCTCACGGTTGGCTGCTGTGGCTGCTGCCGGTGGTCGGGGTGGCCGTCGGCGCTGCCTACCACTACCTGGGCGACCGGGCCAAGGGCGGCACTCCGGCGGTCATCGAGCAGGGCCACCTGTTCACCCACGGTGTGCCGGCGCGGATGGCGCCACTCATCTTCGGTGGCTCGGTGGCGAGCCACCTGGCCGGCGCATCGGTGGGCCGTGAGGGCGCGGCGCTGCAGATGGCCGGCTCGGTCACCGACACCGCAGCGCGGCTGGCCCGACTGTCGGCCACCGACCGCCGCACGCTCATCGCCGCCTCGCTCGCCGGCGGCTGGGGGGCCGTGTTCGGCGTGCCCATCACCGGCATCGTCTTCATGCTGCAAGTCACCCGCCGCCACTCACTCGCCGCACTCGGCCCGGCAATCGTGTCGGCCTTCACCGGCAAGCTCGTGGTTGACGCCCTCGGCTACGACATGGGGCATCGCCCGCAGCTGCCGCTGGCCGAGTGGACCATCGGCCTGCCGTTCAAGCTGATCGTCGCCGGGCTGGTGTTCGGTCTGCTCGCCCGCACGTTCGTGTGGTCGCTGCACCTGGTGAAGGCCAAGGTGGCCCGTTGGGTGCGCTGGCCACCGGCCCGCCCGCTGCTGGGCGCCGCTGCGACCATCGCGCTCGTCGCGTTGGTCGGCCGCGACTACCTCGGCCTCTCCACCCAGCTGCTCGATCCCACCTTCAGCGGCGCCACCACCGACTGGTGGGTACCGCTGTTGAAGCTGCTGTTCACGGTCATCGCGCTGGGCACCGGGTTCGTCGGCGGCGAGGTGCTCCCGCTGTTGGTCATCGGCGGCACCATGGGCTCGGCGCTCGCGCCCGGCCTGAATGCCCCCAGCGTGCTCCTGGCCACCACCGGCTCGGCCGCCGCCTTCTCGTCGGCCGCCAGCGTGGCCCTCACCGGCGTGGTACTCACCGTCGAGCAGTTCGGCGCGCACGCACTGCTGCCCGCAGTCCTGGTGTGCGTCGCCGCCCGAGTGGCCGCCGGCCGCCCCGGCCTGTACGTCACTCACTGACCCGTCTTGGTCGGAGTCTCACGCAGCCTGGCCACGGGTAAGGTCGCAACGTCATGTCAGCGCCGCACAACCCAACCGTCACGGCCTCCGACCTCGTTCGGGGCAGGGGCGTCACGCGGATGAAGCGGATCGCGCTGGGCTTCCTGCTCGCGGCCGCGGCGCTCTTCCTCCTGGCCAAGTGGCGCGAAGACGGACACGCCGCATGGGGCTACCTGCGCGCGTTCTCGGAAGCCGCGATGGTCGGCGCGCTCGCCGACTGGTTCGCGGTCTCCGCGCTGTTCCGCCACCCGCTGGGCATTCCCATCCCGCACACGGCCATCATCCCCCACCGCAAGGACCAGATCGGCGACAGCCTCGGCCAGTTCGTGCAGGAGAACTTCCTCACCAAGGATGTGCTCAACGAACGGCTCGCGAACGCACGCGTCGGTCAGCGGCTGGGCACTTGGCTCGCCGAGCCGACCAACGCTGCCAAGGCCGGGGCCGGCGTGGCCGATGCACTGCGCGGCAGCCTGGAGGTCATCGACGACCGCGACGTGAGCAGCGCGCTCGAAGGGCTGATCGAGCAGAAGGTACGCACCACACCGGTCGCTCCGCTGGTGGGGCGCGCAATCGACCTGGCGATGGAGGGCGGCCACCATCAGCGCCTGCTCGATGCGGTACTGCTCGGGCTGGCCGGCTTCCTCGACGACAACCGCACTACGTTCCGCGAGCGGCTCGAGCAGGAGTCGCCGTGGTGGGTGCCCGAACCTATCGACGACAAGATCTTCGAAAAGCTCTACTCGGCCGTGCACCGCTTCTTGAACGACGTGGGCGCCGACAGCACCCACGAGGTACGGCAGTCGATCGACCTGCGCGTGCAGGCGTTCGCCAGTCGCCTGCGCGCCGACCCCGAGTTGATGGCGAAGGGCGAGGAACTGAAGCAGGAACTGCTCGACCACCGCGACGTGCGCGCCTGGTTGGAATCGCTGTGGGGCGAGGTGAAGCGCACCACGCTCACCGCCACCGGCGACCCCACCAGCGAGCTGCGCCAACGCATCGACCAGTCGCTCGTGCGCCTCGGTGGCCGCCTGCGCGACGAGCCCGAGCTGCAGCAGAAGGTCGACGACTGGGTTCAGCGCGCACTCGGGTACGTGGTCGACCACTACCGCGGCGAGGTGGCCGAGATCATCAGCTCCACGGTGCAGAAGTGGGACGGCAAGGCCACCGCCGAACGCTTGGAGCTACAGGTCGGTCGCGACCTGCAGTTCATCCGCATCAATGGCACGCTCGTCGGTGGCCTGGTCGGCATCATCATCCACACGGCCAGCAACCTGCTCGGCTAGCGACCCCTGACTGGCAATGCTCGCCCTGTCGCCGCTCGGTCCTCGGTGAACGGGCCGTTCGTTTGTGCTGCACCGTGTCTCCGCCCGGCCAGGGTGGTCGCGCCTTTGCAGGATCGCCGCGAGCGACGCTCTCAGCGACCAGCAGCCCGCAGCACCGCCACCGCATCCGGCGCGAGCACGTCGACCACCACCGCCACCGGCTTCTTCGGCCCGGTGACCGCCTTCAGCGCACTGCCTCCCGAGGCCGAGGCCGGCAACCCGGTGGTGAGCACGCCGAAGCGGGCGGCCGGGTCGACCTCGCGCACCACGGCGCCCTTGGCAATGGCACGCCACAGCAGTTCGATGCGTTGCGCGCCCGGCCGGTTGGTGGTGCGCCCACCCACCACTTCGAACCACCAGCGGCGGCCCTTCGAGTCGACGGCCGCCAGCGTGGGCGCGACGCCCGGCAGCACCTTGCCCTCGTCGGTGACGTCGAGGAAGCCGGCATCGGCGAGCAGCGACTTGGCGAGGTCCTTCGCCGCCCAGCCGCCCTCAACTGGGTCGGTCACGCGGCCGTCGCGCGCCCGCAGCTGCACTTGCGGCAGCGCCAGTTCACGCTCGATGCGAGCGGTCGCCGCGGCCGCGTAGCCCGCGTCGGTGTCGTAGCCCACAAAGTGACGGCCGGTTCGCACCGCGGCGACGCCGGTGGTGCCGGAGCCCATGAACGGGTCGAGCACCAGCTCGCCCTCGTAGGTGTTCATGTGGATCAGGCGCTCGGGCAGCGCAACCGGGAACGGCGCCGGGTGCCCCACCCGGGCAGCGCTCTCCGGCGGGATCTCCCACACATCGACGGTGGCTTCCATGAACTCGTCGCGGCTCATCGTGCTGGTGGACGGCAGGCCCAGCGCAGCACGCTGCTTCGCGTCGACGGCACGATCGAAGCGCCCTTTCGACGCGATGATCACGCGCTCGCTGAGGTCGCGCAGCACCGGGTTGGCCGGGCGCTGGAAGCTGCCCCACGCGCAGTTGCCGGCAGCGCCGCGCTGCTTCACCCACACCACTTCGCCGCGCAGCAGCAGACGCAGTTCGTCCTGCAGGATGGTGGTGACGTCGGCCGCCAGCGAGCGGTACGGGCGGCGACCGAGGTTGGCCACGTTCACCGCGATGCGGCCGCCGGGCTGCAGCACGCGAGCGCACTCGGCGAACACGTCGCGCAGCATCACCAGGTACTCCACGTAGGTAGCGGGAATGTGGCCCTCGCCGAGCGCTTCCTCGTAGGCCTTGCCGGCGAAGTACGGCGGGGAGGTGACGACCAGCGCGACCGAGTTGTCGGCGATCTCGCGCATGTCGCGCGCATCGCCGACGATGACGCGGTCGACCGATTCAGTGACGCCGATGGTGCTGTCGGACGAGATCTCCGGCGCGTGGAATCGCTCGTAGAACGGCGACGAATCGTGCCCTTCACGCTTGCCCACTCCGAACGCCGAGGTGCGCGTGCCGCCCTTGCGGGGAGGTTTCGTCACGCGGGGTTCTCCTGCGCGGCGGCGCGCATCATCCGCTCGACCGGCGCCTGACGCATGTCGGGATGGGTGAGGATCCAGAAGCGGTCGGTGCGGATCGCGTCGACCACCTGCTCGGCGATACCCGCGGGGTCGACCCCGTTCTCGACGCCGTCGGCCAGCACCGTCTGGATCATCTGCCCGATCTCGTTGACCGGCCCGGTGGGCTCGGGGCCGAGGCGGTCCTGCCACTGTTGGCCGGTCACCAGGTTCGTCTTCACGAAGCCGGGGCACAGCACGCTGACACCGACCGGCGACCCGGTAGCGCGCATCTCGAGGAACAGGCCCTCGGTGAGCGCGACGACTGCGGTCTTGGTGGCGTTGTACGCGGCCGCGCCGGGGAACGCGATCAGCCCGGCCATGGATGCGGTGTTGACGATGTGGCCCTCTCCCTGGTCCTGCATGATCGGCAGGAAGGCGCGGATGCCATGCACCACGCCGTACAGGTTGATGCCGACGACCCACTCCCAACTGCTCATCGGGCCGCTCCACGGGTCGGTCTTGCCGGCGACGCCCGCGTTGTTGCACAGCACGTGCGCGGCACCGAAACGCTCGAGCGTCGCCTGCGCCAACGCTTGCACGCTCGGCTCGAGCGACGTGTCGCACACCACCGGCAGCACCTCGGTGCCGCCCTCGGCCAGTTCAGCCTCGACCGCGCGCATGCGCACCTCATCGACGTCGGCCAGCACCACCTTCATGCCCTGCGCCGCGAACGCGTGGGCGAGGGAGCGGCCGATGCCGCTGGCCCCACCCGTGATGACTGCAACCTTGCCGCTCAGATCCTGCACGCGGCCACGTTACGCGAGCCCTGCGCGCCGCCGCGCGATACGCGCTACAGCGGACGGCCATCGATCTCGGCGAGCACTTGGCCGATGATTTTCGTCGCCTGGTGCGGTGCCAACTCGTCGCCGCCTTCCGCCTCGGCCACCTCATGTGCGAATGCCTTCACCGACGGCGTACCGCCGACCAGCACGTGCCGCAGGGCGTCGGCACCGGCCGCGGGGTCGTCGAGCGCGTCGACGGCTTCCGTGACGTGCTTCGGGTCCTCCGCCACGGCGTGCACGACTGCCATCGCCTCGTCACGACCACCGGGGGTCGACACCGTTTCGCCACGGTCGGGGTTCTGCGTTGCATCCCACTCGGCCAGCGCCTCGATGTAGCCACCCTCACCGGGGCGAATGGTCATCGACGTCGGGCCGACCGGCGCGCCGTCGCCCGTACCGTCGATCGGCTCCTCAGGCGCCTCGACCGGAATGGTGAGCGAGCCGTCCTCATTGCGAATGATGTCCATGCCCGCCTGTACCCCGCCGCGACCACATCGAACCATCGCCGACGAGTGGCGGCTACATCCCTTTGCCGAAGTCGCAGGTGCGCCACTTCTCGGGGGTGAGGCGCACCAGCACGGTGTCGTCGTCGCTCGGGTTGTTGTCGGCGTACCACTTGCCCAGTTCGGGGCCGAGGTAGCGGCTAGCCAGCGACAGGCCGTCACCGTGCTCGGACACCACCTCCACCGGGCCTTCCACGCTGACGTACTGGTAGGGCGGTGTCTCGGTCTGCACCGTCATCGTGGCGCGGCCCGCGGCGCGCAGCAGGCGAGCCTTCAGCGAGGTGCCGCTCATGCTGATGGCCACCTGCCCGTCGGCCCACTGGTACCAGATGGGCAGCGCCAGCGGCCCGTGCCCGGGGTGTTCGATCGCCAGTACGCCCACACGCACATCGGCGAGGAATTGGTCGCGCTCTGCTTCGGTCATCGTCATGTCAGCCATGGGCACAGTGTGGCAAACCTCGACCGTCCCGAAGTGCGCGATCATTCGTCGATGGAACTGGAGACGGAACTCGAGAGGTTCTTCGACCCGGATGCGCCGGGCGATCGTTGGCGCATCGTGCTGCGCCATGTCGACGACGACACAAAGGACTGCTGGCACATGGAACGCCGGCTGGGGTACCGCGACGCGGAGCTCGGCGAGATCGTGGTGCCGCGCGACAAGGCCACGTTCACCAGCGACCTCACGTCGGTGCCTCAGCTGTTCACCTGGCTCGTGCCGCGCACCGGCACGCACCTGGCCGCGGCGCTGGTGCATGACGCGCTCACGCCGCCGTTCAGCCAGGACGGCCAGTACGACTGGGAACTCCCCGACCGCCCCATCACCCAGCTGCAGGCAGACCGCGTGTTCCGCGACGCGATGCGCGACCTCGGCACGCCGCACGTTCGGCGCTGGATGGTGTGGAGCGCCGTCACGGTGCCCACGGCGCGCACGGTGTCGAAGGTGCGTGCCTACCTCGGCTACGCCAGCCTGTTCGCCATCGCTGTGCTCGGCTGGTTCGCGACGCTCGACCTGTTCGATCAAGGCCAGTGGTTGCCGTGGATGGCCGGCCGGCCCTGGCACACGGAACTCGCGTTCGGTGGCGCGATGGCGCTCGTCATCCCGCTCGTCCTCGCGCTGCTGTGGCCCAAGGGCACTCGCACTGCCGGCGCCATTGTCGGGGTGGGACTCGCCGCGCTGCTGCACGTCACCGCTGCCGTGGGCGCCGTCACGTTCGGCTACCAGTTACTCGAGTATCGCCAGCGCGTGTGGACCGGCAAGTACGCCGTGCTGAAGATCGCCGGCACCATCGCCGCGCTCGGCCTGGTCGCGCTCACCTATTGGATGTTCCGCCGCTACAAGGGCTGAGCCGACGCCGCGGCAGCCAGTGGTCAGCGGTGAGCGTGTCGTTGGAAACGGCACTTCGGTTTCGGGAGCGACAACATTTCCTGCACTTGGTGCAGGGAATCTTGTCGCTGCGCAAACCAAGGAAGTGGTCGCTCGATCGGGATCGCGCGAACGAACCCCACACGACGGCGTTGCTGCCGGTGACGGCACTAACCTGCCCGCAACTCCGACCCCGATTCGGGTGCTGCGAAAGGTTCAGACGTGTCACGAGGTCTCCACTCACCCGTTCAGTGGTTGCGCTGGATCGGCCGCAATTCCAAGCGGCTCGCCATTTTCCTCCTCGGAACGACCATCGTCGGCGCCGGGCTCGCCATGCTCGTGCTGCCGGGGCCGGGGCTGCTCATCATCATCGTCGGCCTGGCCGTGTTGGCCACCGAATTCGCATGGGCCGAACGAGCACTGGACCGCACCACGGCGTCCGCCGCCACCGCCGCTTCAAAGGTCACCAACAACGCTGCCGGCCGGCGCGCCCTGGTGATGTCGGGCGTGTGCATGGTCATCGGTGGTGCGCTCGTGGTGGCTCTGCTGGGCGACCATCGCATCATCGGCGTCAGTGTGCTGGTCGCCGGTTTGATCGGTCTCGGCACGCTGTTGCCCGCCGTGCAGCGATGGATCGAAGACCGCACCAAGCCCCCCACTGGCCAGTCCTGATCACCGCCTCGTAGATTTGTTCCCATGTCGTACCGGTACCTGTGGACGCCCTTGCAGCTGGGGCCGGTCAGCACACGGAACCGCATCGTGTTCAGTGCGCACCTCACCAACTACGCACGCGACGGCAAGCCCACCGAGCAGCACGCCGCGTACTACGGCGCGCGGGCCGCAGGCGGCACCGGGCTCATCATCACCGAAGAGCACAGCACGCACCCCACCGACTGGCCCTACGAGAAGCTCATCCACGGCTTCCACCGCGATGTCATCCCCGGCTACAAGGCCATCACCGACGCCGTCCACCGCCATCGCGTGCCCATCTTCGCCCAGATCAACCACAACGGCGGCCAGGCCTCCAGCATGTATTCGCGCCTGCCGGTGTGGGCGCCGTCGGCGGTGGCCGACCCGCTGTTCCGCGAGGTGCCCAAGGCAGTCACGCATGCCGAGATCGGCGAGATCGTCGCCGGATACGCGTTGGTGGCCGAACACTG
>Ga0105047_10015161_pt1 | contig 12157 bp, 9 predicted proteins | sample MAT04_FD_78384 | JGI IMG/M metagenome (GOLD analysis project Ga0105047, IMG submission 78384) | Freshwater microbial communities from Lake Fryxell liftoff mats and glacier meltwater in Antarctica - MAT-04 (megahit assembly) | ecosystem: Environmental > Aquatic > Freshwater > Ice > Liftoff... | reverse complement strand
GAGGTCTTGGATGAGGTTCGCGATGCCCCGATCGAGCATCGGCAACTGGGTGCGGAGCGTTTTGAAGTTGTCACCGTGAGTATCCCAACCGCCGTAGCTGAGGGTGACACAGCCGACACCCGCTTCGACGAGTCGCCGCGCCGTGAGGAACTGCTCGACGCCCTTGTAGCGATCCCGCGTGCGCGGGTCTTCATTCTTGAGGTCGAGGGCTTTTCGGACTTCGCCCGAGGCGATCATATCGAAGGCGCGCTGGGCGAAGACGTCCATTCCGTTCATACTGCCGGTCTGGTCAATCTCCCGGCGGGTCGTGTCGAACTTCGCCAGCAGGTCCTTGCGGTCGTCGAGCCGGGTGTTGGTCACGCCTTGGGCCAAGCGTAGGTTGGACGTCCCCTGCCCTTCTGAAGTGAAGGGTCGGTGGGCGACGCCGAGGAAGCCCGGTTCGGTGCCGATGCTCATTCCGCGCAGCGAGACGAATGGAGGGATGTCCGAGTTGCCGTTGTTCAACTTGCTGACGACCGAGCCGAAGCTCGGGTGGCTGCCGGTTTTGTTGACCTGTTCGCTGAAGCCGGTCATCACGGTGCTATCGCTGTGCTCGTCGTGCGCAGTCACCGAGCGGATCACCGAGAGCTTGTCCCACATCTTCGCTTGCATCGGGAAGTATTCCGAAATCTGCACTCCGTTGACGTTCGTCTGGATCGGCTTGAACTCGCCGCGGAACTCGGCCGGGGCGTCGGGCTTCAGGTCGTACATGTCCATGTGGCTCGGGCCACCGGGCAGATAGATCATGATGGCCGCTTTCGGTGCCGAAGACGACGGACTTTGCTTCTTGCTCGCGGCTTGCAGGCGGAGAGTATCGGCGAGCGTGAGGCCAGCGCCGAATGCCCCTAGACGAAGAAAATTGCGGCGGGACAGGCCATCGCAGAATGTCTGGCTCCGACCGAGGAAGGACATCATGACAGACTCCTGAAGTGGATCGAGGCGAGGCGGTGGGTAAGGTGACGCTCGAGCAGTAATAAGAAGAATAGCCCACCTACAAACGCATAGCAATCGGAAAAATACCGGAATTCCGAATCGGTATCGGGGAGTTCTGGCTCCGTAGAATTTTAACTGATGACGATAGGTCGGGGTCGGAACCGTGGCGGATCAACGCTTGAAGCTCGTGACGATCATGAATTATCCGCCGGAGCCACGCTCCGCGCGGATGTGCCGGCTCTTTTTGGATTCCGCGATTGCCGCCGGGGCCGCGAGCATCACGATCCTGTACGTGGATCATCCGCCGGTCATTTCCGAGCGGCAGCGGCGGGCCGTGGATCTCGAATTGCGACGATGCCGGGCGCGCGACGTCGGCCATCCGCATTTCAATCTCCGTTTCAAATTGGCAAATCTCGCGGCACTCGAATTCCCCTTCCTCTACCTCGACGCGGATACCTACGTTTTCGGCGATTTGAACGAACTCTGGAAGCGCCGCAACGACAAGCCTTGGGTCGGCATCGATCACCAATGGGTGCCCGGCGACCCGCGCACGCACCGCGCGCCGTTTCTCAATTCCGGGGTCCAGCTCGTCGGCGATCCGGATTTCTACGACCTCGGGGCGATCCTCGCGGCGCAAAACGCCGTGGCCCCGCTCCGGGACAGTGCCCGATATTCCAAAGGAGAGATGTTCGCCTGCCCGGGGGCCGATCAGGCCCTGCTCTACCGATATTTCCGTGCCATCGGCTACGATTACACGCACCCGCAGATCGGCCCGGAATGGAACAGTTGCGCCGGCGTCACGGAAGTCCGCCGCGCGAACGACCGATGGAAGGCGCGGACGCTCGGCTTACCCGAGAATTACGAAGTGGAATTAATCCACTATTGGTCGCAGTATAAACCGTGGGCCATTGGCTGCCCGATTTTCGAAGCGACCGGACTCGCTCCGGCGTGATAATGTATTCTAATCGCCAAGGGGGGGGACCGAGATGAGCGCCATGCCGAAACCGAGGCTGACGGCCCAACAGTACTTGGCCCTCGAACGCGAGGCCGAGTTCAAAAGCGAATTCTTCGACGGCGAGATGTTCGCGATGGCCGGGGCCAGTCCGCCGCACAACTTTATCAAAGAAAATTTGAGCGGAGAACTGTTCGCTCGCCTGAAAGGCGGCCGTTGTCGGACTGTCACCTCCGACCAGCGATTGAACGTTGAACGGACGGGATTGTTCACGTATCCGGACATCATCATCTTTTGCGGGCCGCCCGAATACGCTCCGGAAGATCCGTACGCGTTGGTCAACCCGACAGCCATTGTCGAAGTGCTCTCCCCGTCCACCGAGAGTTACGACCGCGGGGCGAAGTTCCGCAACTACCAGCAGATCCCGAGTCTCGTGGAATACATCCTCGTGGCCCAAGACGAAGCGGTGTGCGAGCGATTCGCCCGCCAGGCCGACGGCCTCTGGGGTTACGCACCTTTCGTGGGTTTGGACACCGAACTGGTCTTCACCTCCGTGCCGGTTCGCATCCCGTTGGCGGATGTTTATAGCGGCGTCGCGCTTCCGGTGGCGACTTGATCGACTAAGATAATCCGAACGATCCATCCTCCGAAGGGAAACCCCCGGTGTCAGCCGACCGTATCACCGATTACCTCGCCCAGTTTTCCCAGGCCCGCAGCCAGATGACCGAGCAGCTCGGTCGGGTCGTCATCGGTCAAGCCGAGGTCGTCGAGCAAATCCTCGCGGCCGTGTTCACCCGGGGCCACTGTCTGCTCGTCGGCGTGCCGGGGTTGGCGAAAACTCTCATCGTCAGCAGCATCGCACAGATTCTGGACGTCGGTTTTAAACGCATCCAATTCACTCCGGACCTCATGCCGTCGGACATCACAGGTACGATGGTGCTCGATGAGAACGACCAAGGGAAACGCGAATTCCGCTTCGTGCGCGGGCCGATCTTTTCGAACATCGTACTCGCCGACGAAATCAACCGGACGCCGCCGAAGACGCAAGCGGCACTCTTGCAGGCGATGCAAGAGCGCGAAGTGACCGTCGGCCAAGACACGCACAAGTTACCCGAGCCGTTCTTCGTCATCGCCACGCAGAACCCGATCGAACAAGAAGGCACTTACCCCCTGCCCGAGGCGCAACTCGACCGTTTCATGTTCAACATCTTCGTCGATTATCCGAGCCTCGACGAAGAGAAGCGGATCGTGAGTCAGACGGCCAAAGATGAAACGCCGGAACTGTCGAAAGTGCTGACAGGCAAGGCGATCATCAACTTGCAGAAGCTCGTCCGCAGCGTCCCCGTCAGCGACTTCGTGACCGACTATGTCGTGAAGTTGGTACGGGCGACGCGGCCCAAAGATCCGAGTTCGCCGGAGTTCGTGAAGCGGATGGTCGATGTTGGCGCCGGCGTCCGCGCCGGGCAATACCTCGTCCGAGCGGGCCAAGCATTCGCCGCGATGGATGGCCGCTTCAGCGTCGCCATCGACGACATTAAGAAAGCGGCCGCGCCGGTGTTACGACACCGTGTCGGGGCCAACTTCCAAGCCCAAGCCGAGGGAAAGACCAGCGACGACATCGTCGCCGATTTACTGAAGAGCGTGGGCGAAACCGAACCGGCGAAATACGTGGCGACGACGGCGTCGGTAAAGAAACGGTTGTGAACCGCGCTTGACCCACCCTGAACTTGTGTTGAAATGCAGTAACGAGAGGATTCGATTCCGTGCTCTGGGCGATCCGAACCATTTTGATCGCGGCTTGCACGCCGCTGCTGTTTCCGCCGGGGTTTTGCCCGTGCTGGTTTGAACCGGTACAGACCTCGACAGACGTCGTGGAGTCGCGTTGGTCCGAGTCAGCCCCGCAGCATCCCTGCCATTGCCACGATGATCCACTCACCGGACTTCCCATGAACTCGGACGGATCGAAGCCCGTCGATCATAAGCCCTGCTGCATCGGCTTCGCCAATTGGGACGCGACCCCGTCGTTCGGTTCGGGGATGGCCATCGACGAAATGGCGGTCGAATGCGATTCGCCGATTCTTCAAAACCTCTACCACTGCGCGCCGAAATCCGCACCGCCGTTCAATTCCACTCCAATCTGCCCTTCGACCCCACTTTATTTGCTGCTATGCGCCCTTTTGATTTAGCCACTCCCCTTCCCCGCTCCCCGCTCGATTTCTACTCCCGTCTCGGTATCCGAGGGCCATCGCCCATGGGCGCATCCGTTCCGTCCGCGTCGCGGCGCATCCCCGGTATCCTGCGATCCGTCGCCGGGTTGATCCCGACCGCGCTTGTCCTCGGCGCCATCGGGGCCGTGGGATGGTGGGGTCACGCCCACAATTGGAAGCTTCCGAAAGCCTCCGAACTCCGAGGGGAGGTCGCCGAAAAGGATGATTGGTGCGAGGACCACAACGTCCCGGAATCGATCTGCCTCGAGTGCCATCCGGAGATGGAGCCGAAGAAGTCCGAGCCGAAGGGTTGGTGCAATAGTCACGGCATCCCCGACTGCACGCTCTGCAATCCGGATCGGTCAGAGCTAGCCGCGCCCTCGGTGACCCCGGAAGAGTTGGCGCGGGCCAAGTCTGCGCTCGACTTTTCAGCGCGGCCGACGAACCTCAAGGCGTGTACCCTGCACCGCCGGCGGATCCAACTGGCGGACGACGAGGCCGCGGCCAAAGCGGGCATTCGAACCGATCTCGTCGGAACCGCGTCCGAACGCGATCCGGTGCTCGAGTTTGTCGCGGCGGCGGGGGAACTCGGCTACGACCAAACGAAGGTCGCCCACCTCAGCAGCCGGTCCCCCGGCTCCGTGGTCATGGTCTTCAAACACCTCGGCGACAAGGTCAATCGGGGCGACGTCTTGGCCATCGTCGAGGCGGCGGAGGTCGGCAAAGCGAAGTCGGAATTGCTCCTCGCCTTCGGGTTGCTCCAACTGAAAATGCAAATCGTCGACGGCATTAAAAACTCCGGCGGGGCCGTGCCCGAACTGCGGCTACGCGAAGCCGAGGCCGCCGTCAAGGAGATAGAACTCCGCATTGACGGTGCCCGCCAAGCGCTCGTGAACCTCGGTTTGGCGCTCGATGAACAAGAGCTGCGCGGGGTCGCCCCGGAACAATTGAAAGTGAAGTTGCACTTCCTCGCTCTTCCAGCAAATGTCGCCGCCGGCCTCGATTCGAAGAAAACAAGCACGGGTCTGCTGCCGCTGCTGGCTCCGATGGACGGCACCGTCGTCTCCCGCGACGTCGTCGTCGGGGAAGTCGTCGATCTCAACAAAAGCCTCTTTGAGCTGATCGACACACGGTCGCTCTGGTTGACCCTCGATGTCCGCGGAGAAGATGCGGCGAAATTGAAACTCGGCCAACCCGTCCGCTTCAGACCCGATTCCAACGGGGTCGAGCAGATCGGGGCAATCGCATGGATCAGCACGCAGGCCGATTTGAAAACGCGGGCGGTGAAAGTCCGCGCGAACGTGTCCGACGCGGGCAGGGTGCTCAAATCCAATACCTTCGGCAGCGGCCGGGTGGTTCTGCGCGAGGAACCGAACGCCGTCGTCGTGCCGAACGCGGCCGTACAGTTTGAAGGCTGCTGCCACATCGTCTTCGTGAGCGACAAAACCGACCCGTTCAAACTGTTCCACGTCCGCAAAGTTCGCATCGGGGTGAAGGAGGACCGCCGCACCGAAATCATCGCGGGGATCCTGCCCGGTGAACGCGTCGTCACCAGCGGCAGCGGGATGCTGCTGAGCGAATTGTTGCGGAGCGGGCTGGGCGAAGGCTGCGCTTGCCACGGGGCGAAGAAAGAGTGATCCGTTCTTCGAAGATTTCCCGTTCTCGTCACCGAACCACCGACAGCCACCCATGCTGACCGCGATCCTCGCCTTCTCCATTCGCTACCGCTGGCTCGTCGTCTTGGCGACCCTCGGCGTCGCCGCACTCGGCGGCTTCGCGATGACGCAGTTGAACGTCGACGCCTTCCCGGATACGACGCCGGTGCAGGTGCAGATCAACACCGTCGCTCCGTCGCTCGGGCCAGAAGAAGTCGAACGGCAGCTCACCATCCCCATCGAGCAGTCGCTCAATGGCCTGCCGAAGATCACGCAGCTCCGGTCCATTTCCAAGTTCGGGTTGTCGCAGGTCGTCGTCATTTTCGAGGACGGCACCGACATCTACTTCGCCCGGCAGCTCGTCACCGAGCGGCTATCGAATGTCCAACTGCCGCAGGGGTTGGATCGCCCGAAGATGGGCCCCGTCTCCACGGGTCTCGGCGAGATCTTCCACTACGTCGTCACCGGCAAAGGCGACGACGTCACCGAGCTGCGCACCGTCCACGATTGGATCATCCGCCCGCAAATGCGGCGCGTGCCGGGCGTCGCCGAGGTGAACTCGTGGGGCGGGCACGAGCGACAATACCAAGTGCGGATCGACCCACCCAAGCTCGCGAAATTCGGGCTGACTTTCGATGGCGTCGCGACCGCGATCCGCGAAAACAACGTCGGCGTCGGCGGGGGCAACATCGAATCCGGCAGCAACATGCTAATCGTGCAAGGGGTCGGCCGGACGGCGAACCTCGAGCAAATCCGCGACATCGTCGTCGCCCGGCACGACGGCGTCCCGGTATTGCTGGGCCAAGTGGCCGAGGTGATGATCGGCAGCGAGATGCGGCGCGGGGCCGTCACCGCCGACGGCCGGGGCGAGGCGGTTCTCGGCCTCGGCTTTTTGACGATGGGCGAGAACAGCCACGAGGTGACGTGGAACCTCAAACACCAACTCGACGACACGAAAAAGACGCTGCCCGCGACCGTGAAGGTGACCCCCGTCTACGATCGCACCGAACTCGTCGATTACGTCATCGAAACCGTGCAAGCGAATCTGTTTGAAGGCGGATTGCTCGTCGTCACGGTGCTGTTCTTATTCCTCGGCCACCTCCGCGCGGCATTTATCGTGGCGCTCGCTATCCCGCTGTCGATGCTCTTCGCCTTCACCGGCATGTGGCGCTTCGGCATCGCCGCGAGCTTGCTGTCGTTGGGCGCGCTCGACTTCGGCATGGTCGTCGATTCTTCCGTCGTGCTCATCGAGAACTGCGTGCGGCGGTTGGCGCACAATTCCACCGGATTGACCAAGGGCGAAGTGATCCTCGAAGCCGCGACGGAAGTCCGCCGGCCGACGCTCTTCGGCGAACTCATCATCTTGATCGTGTACCTACCGATCCTCACGCTCGAAGGCACCGAAGGGAAACTCTTCCGCCCGATGGCGCTGACGGTCATCTTCGCCCTCGCCGGGTCGATGCTGCTGTCGCTGACGCTGATGCCGGCCCTCGCCACTATTTTGCTGCCGAGCCGCATCCGCGATCGGGAGCCCCTGCTCTTGCGGGCGATCAAAGCCGTCTACGCCCCGATCTTGAAGCGGACGATGCGGCATAAAGCCGCGGTGCTCCTCTTCGGCGCGGCCGTCATCGCCGTCGCTTTCGGGATGATCGCGCCGAACCTCGGATCCGAGTTCGTACCGAAGCTCTCCGAAGGGGCCATCGCCCTCAACATCATCCGGCAACCGGGCACGAGTTTGGAAGAATCGGTCGCGCGGAACACGGCGATGGAACGGGCGATCTTGAAAGAATTCCCAGACGAGATCGAGCACGTTTGGAGTCGCGTCGGTAGCGCTGAAATCGCGACCGACCCGATGGGCGTCGAACTGACGGACATGTACGTGACGTTAAAACCCAAGGCCCGTTGGAAGAAAGCCTCGACGCAGGACGAACTGACGGACTTGCTCCGCAAGGAATTGCGGTCGATGCCGGGGCAAAAGATCGCGTTCGAGCAACCGATCGAAATGCGGATGAGCGAGATGGAAACGGGTATCCGCACCGACCTGGGTGTCTTACTGTATGGCGACGACTTGGTCATCCTGAAAGCCAAGGGCGAAGAGATCGAGAAGGTGTTGAAGTCGATCCCCGGCTCCGCGGATGTCTCTGTCGAACAAATTACCGGCCAGCCGGTGTTGGAGGTGAAGGTCAAGCAAGACGCCCTCGCCCGCTATGGCTTAAGCGCGAAATCGGTTCTCGACTTCATCGAAAGCATCGGCTCGAAGCCGGTGGGCGAAGTGACCGACGGCGCTTACCGTTTCCCGCTGATCGTGCGGCTGCCCGAAGCGTCGCGAAAAGATCCCTCCGCCATCGGGGCGATCCAAATTCCCGCCGCGAACGGCGAACTCATTCCCTTGTCCCGCGTCGCCGACATCAAACTGTTGGAAACGCCGTCGACCATCACGCGCGAGTGGGGCCAGCGCCGCATCGCCGTGACGTGTAATATCCGCGGCCGCGATCTCGGGTCGTTCGTCGCGGAAGCGCAGAAGAAAATCGGCGCCGAGGTCGCGCTGCCGGCAGGGCGCTACCACATCGGTTACACCGGCACGTTCAAAGAATTGCAGCGGGCCAAGTTGAGGTTGTTCATCGTCGTACCGGTGGCCTTGCTGTTGATTTTCTTGTTGCTCTACGCAACCTACGGCAACCTCCTCGATTCTTTGCGGGTGCTGACGGGCGTACCGTTCGCGTGGGTCGGGGGCATCGTCGCGCTCTGGCTGCGCGACATGCCCTTCTCCATTTCCGCGGGCATCGGGTTCATCGCCCTCTCGGGAGTGGCCGTGCTCGACGATATGATTCTCGTCAGTTACGTCCGGCAGCTCCAACAGCGCGGGCGGACACTGGAACAAGCCGTGGAAGAAGCGGCGCTCACCCGGTTGAGGCCGGTGTTGATGACGACCCTCGTGGCGTCGCTCGGGTTCATCCCCATGGCCCTCAGCGACGGCATGGGGGCCGAGGTGCAACGGCCGCTGGCGACGGTCGTCATCGGCGGCGTGCTCAGCGCGATGGTGATGTCGCTGTTGGTGCTACGCGTCTTGTTCGTCGTCTTCCGATTCCCGGTACGGCGCAAGCCCGCAGTGGTCGATCTGGTTTCCGCCCCGTGATGGGCATTCATTTCAGGAGGATGGTGCGATGAAGACTCTCGGATTCAGTTCGTTGGCCTTGGCGGCGTTATTGATGTTCGTCGGTTGCGATTCGAAATCGGCGACAACCGAGAAGAAATCGGTACCGACGGAGAAACCACCGGCGGCGCCGGCCACGGAGAAAAAAGAAGACGCGAAGTCCGGCGAGGGCCACGACTGGTGGTGCGACGAACACGGCGTCAAGGAATCCGAGTGCAGTATGTGCAGCGCGAAGGTCGCCAAGGAGCGCAAGCGCAACGGCGACTGGTGCGAAGACCACCAACGCGCGAAGAGCCAGTGCTTCCTCTGCGAGCCGAAACTCGAAGCGAAATTTGCGGCGGAGTATGTCGCCAAGAACGGGAAGCAACCGCCGGAACCGACCGGGCAGCGCCCCGAGAAGAAGTGATCGCCGCGCCGTACATTTTCTGTGTGCGTTGGAATCCGGGGATGGAATCATGTTGACCGCCGAAGGATGCCGGGGGCGACTCGCCCGATTCTTGGACCGGCTGAGGCCGACCGCGCCGGTCATCCTCGGCGATCCCTTGCACCTCATCTACTTTGCCGACGCCTACTGGGATCCGTTTTCGCTCGGGGCCGATTTCGGAGGCCGCTTGCAAATCGATCCCGACGGGAAAACGACGCTGCACTACGATTCGCGTTCGCCGAAGTCGGTGGATGCGGCCTTCGCCGACGCGCGGGACATCACCAAGTGGTACGACGGCCAGTCGCCGGGCCGGGGCAGCCGTAGATTGATCGGCGGAATTGCGACCGAGGCCCTGCCCGAAGTCCACGCGATTATCGATGAACTCCGCCGCGCGAAAGATCCCGACGAACTCGATTCGCTCCGCCGTTGCATGCGCGTCACCGAAGCGGGTCAAGCGTGGGCACGGGCGAACGTTCGACCGGGGATGACTGAAATCGACGTTTACGCGGGCATCGTCGCGGAGTGCACGCAGGCGGCCGGGCACCCCGTGATCGTTTACGGTGACTTCGCGGTATCACCCGGTTCCGCCAAGCGCGGCGGTGTGGCGACCGACCACGTTCTCCGCGCCGGCGAGATGCTGATCCTCGATTTTTCGGTCGTCATCCGGGGGTATCGCAGCGACTTCACGAACACCCTCGTCGTCGGCGCGGAGCCGACCGCCGAGCAACGCCGGCTGTTCGATTTGTGCGCGGCCGCGATGGCGGCGGGGGAAGTCGAACTGAAAACCGGGGCAAAGTGCCAGACGGTCTACGACGCTGTCCGCGGCGTATTTGAACGGGCCGGCGTCGCCGATCACTTCCCGCACCACGCTGGCCACGGTTTGGGATTGTCTCACCCGGAAGCGCCGTTCTTCGTCCGGCATTCCACCGAGACGCTGGTCGAAGGCGACGTTGTGACGTTGGAACCGGGATTATACGTCGACGGCGTCGGCGGCATTCGCATCGAGCACAACTACGCCATCACGGCCACCGGCTACGAACGACTGAGCCACCACGCTCTCGCGCTGAACTAAATCATCTCGACGGCCGGTGTCACCGCGCTCTTCGCGATGAGCGCCGGCCAGTAGGCGAAGACTTCGCGCACCGCCGGACGGCCAGTGGTGTAGCCCGTCGTCCCGGCGAAACCGGAGGTCACCAACGGCGCGAATTCCTTGGCGAACCGCTCGATGTTCACCTTGTTCGGGTCTCGGACTGCGACTCGCAAGACGACCTCCGGCGGATCGAACGATCCCAAAACCCCCGGAACGCAGTCGCCGGCGCCCAAGGCTTCGATGTTGGAATGCTCGAAGGTCACCCCCGATTGCCGGAGCCGGTCGAGCAGGATCTCCCCGCTGCGCCGCGCCTTCTGCGACGCGTCCGGCCCCGCGAGCACAAGCATCCCCGATGCCGCGTAACCATCCCGGTAGGCGACCGACACTTTGTAAGTATCGGTCGCGGGTCGGCCCCTCGCCCCCCGGCAGGCGACGGTGTCCGCCCCGATTTGGGCGAACGTCGGCGCGGTGAAATCGGAGACGACGTCAGGCGTGTAGTACCGCGCCGGATCGGCCACTTCGTACAGCAGTTGCTCGGCGATCGTTTCCAAATTCACCCGCCCGCCGGTGCCGGGTGGTTTCGAAATCGCGAAGGTTCCGTCCGCGGCAATTTCGGCGATTGGATAGCCGACGGTTTCGAGGCGCGTCGAATCGTCGGCGTTCATCCAAAGTCCGCCGGTCGCTTGGGCGCCGCATTCAATCAAATGCCCCGCGGTCGTACCGGCGCTCAGCCGATCCCAATCATCGGCGGCCCAACCGAACTCGTGGAGGCACGGCCCGACCGTCAGGCAGGCGTCGGCGACGCGCCCGGTCACGACGATGTTCGCCCCCATCCCGAGCGCTGTTGCGATCGGCGCTGAGCCGAGGTAAGCGTTCGCACTGACAACCCGTTGTCGTACGGCGGACAGCGGCTCACCGGTGTCGAGGTGACACAGCGCGTGCCCCGCGGCGAGGAGGCCGTCGAGCCCCGCCATCAAATCGTCGCCGCAGATGATTCCAATACGCGCCCCGGGAACGATTTTCATCGCGGCCAGCGCGCAGGCACGCGGATTCATGCCGCCGGCATTGGTGACGATTTTCAAATTCGCCTGGCGTTGCAGCGTCGGAACGAGCCGGGTCAGCACGTCGAGGAAATCGGTGGCGTAGCCGGCGTTCGGGTCGCGTTGCCGCAACAACGCGAGGATCGACATCGTCAGTTCGGCCAAGTATTCGAGGGTGAGATAGTCGAGCCCCCCCTGCTCCGCCAAGCGGATCGGGGCGTCGGGGCTGTCGCCCCAGAAACCGCAGCCGTTGCCGATCCGGATCCGCTTCATGGCATCGCCCTCATGAGAAAGGACAAATTCAGTCTACCGGCTGTCGGCGTCAAGTGACCGAGTGATCGTCAAGAAGTCTGAACACTCCCACGACCGCCGGTACCGTGTCGTTTCTCCTTCGCGTCGGAAGCTCCCGCCGGTAAGATGGTATCTCACTGCCATTCCACGAGGGTCTCCCGTGTCCGAGTCGCCGTCGCGCCGGTCGTTTCTGCAGTCCTCGGTGGCCGTCGGCGCCGCCGCGATCGCCGCCCCGTCACTCCGGGCCGCGAACGCGAACGAGAAACTCAACGTCGGCCTCATCGGCTGCGGGGAACGCGGCAAGGCGCTCATCCGGGAAGTGCTGAAGCTCAAACACAACGTCGTCGCGATCTGCGACATCGCCGAGTTCCG
>Ga0105047_10015160_pt1 | contig 12157 bp, 14 predicted proteins | sample MAT04_FD_78384 | JGI IMG/M metagenome (GOLD analysis project Ga0105047, IMG submission 78384) | Freshwater microbial communities from Lake Fryxell liftoff mats and glacier meltwater in Antarctica - MAT-04 (megahit assembly) | ecosystem: Environmental > Aquatic > Freshwater > Ice > Liftoff... | reverse complement strand
GCTGTGAGCCGGCTGATCTGGCTGAGCCATCCCGAGGTGGCGGTCGATCCGGCCAAGGCGGTGCCCGACTGGGCGCTGTCGAACCCGGGGCGCGCGCGCGGATGGCGGGTCTGGCGCGGCTGTGGCCAGACGGGCCACCGCGCATCGTGATGGTCGGGCATTGCGGCGTCGGCAGCCTGCTGTGGTGCCACATTGCCGGACGCCCGATCGACCGGCGCGAAGATCAGCCGGGGCAGGGCCATGTCTGGCAGGCGTCGCTGACGCCGCCGGGGCCAAGGCCGCTGCACGGCTGGCAGCGGCTCTAGTCGCTTGCTGACGCCCGGCGGGGCTGATAACCGATGCCGGACCGAGTGACCGAGGGTGTCCCAATGCCGTCATCCGCCGCCCGCCTGGAGGTCAAGGGCCTGTCGCGCGCCTTTGGCAAGCGGGAGGTGGTGCGCCACGTGTCGCTGTCGGTGGCTGCGGGGCAGGTGACCTGCCTGCTGGGGCCGTCGGGCTGCGGCAAGTCCACCACCTTGCGGATGATTGCCGGGGTCGAACGCCCCGATGCCGGTCTGATCCGCATCGACGGGCGCGATGTGTATGGCCCGGCCACCAACCTGCCGCCCGAAGCGCGCGGCGTCGGCCTGATGTTTCAGGATTTCGCGCTGTTTCCGCACCTGACCGTGGCGCAGAACGTGGGCTTTGGCCTGTCGGGCGAGCGCAGCCTGCGCGAGGCGCGGGTGGCGGACCTGCTGGACAGGGTCACGCTGACCGGCTTTGGCGGCAAGCATCCGCACGAATTGTCGGGCGGCGAGCAGCAGCGCGTGGCGCTGGCCCGCGCGCTGGCCCCCCGGCCCAAGGTGCTGCTGATGGACGAGCCGTTCTCGGGTCTCGACAACCGCCTGAGGGACGGCATCCGCGATGCCACGCTCGAGGTGCTGAAGGCCGAGGGCACCGCCGTGCTGCTGGTGACGCATGAGCCTGACGAGGCGATGCGAATGGCCGACCAGATTGCGCTGATGCGGGGCGGCGTCATCGTGCAGCAGGGCGCGCCTTACAACGTCTACAACGCGCCGGTGGACCGCGAGGCGGCAGCGTTCTTCAGCGATATCAACGTGATCCGGGGTGTGTCGCGCGGCGCGCTGACCGAGACGCCGTTCGGAGCCTTCCTGACGCCGGGGCAGACCGACGGGGCGGCGGTCGACATCGTGATCCGGCCCCAGCATCTGAAGATCGACTTCGACAGGGCAGGGCGCGGCCCCAACCCAACGGCGCAAGAGGGGTCGGCAGCGCGGGGCACGGTGGAACGCGCCCGCTTCATGGGCCGCGAAAGCCTGGTCGATTTCCGGATGGCGTTTGACGGCTCGATTCTGACCGCCTCGGTGCCGGGGGTGTTCTTGCCGAATTCCGGCACCGTGCTGTGGTTGATGATCAGGCGGGATCGCTGTTTCGTGTTTCCGGCGGCGTGACGCGCGGCCGGTCGTTGTGCGCCCGGTAATCGGCCAGACTACGGCCGGGGTCATCCGGAAACCGCTCTCCGGTCGGCTGGACCGCCACGATCCTGTCAACGCGAAAGCCCTGAAACTGCGCCCGTCCCTCGCAGAACGCCGCCAGCACCCAGACCCTGCCCCAGGTCTCCAGCGCCAGCGGCCGGATGTCGCGGTGCGTCTCGCCGCCGTCGGGGTCGCGGTAGCTGATGGCCAGCCGCTCGTGCCCCCGGATCGCCGCCCGCAACAGCGGCAGGTGCGGGGCGGCGCGCGCACTGCTGCGCCCGGGCTCGGCGAACACGCCCTCGGCCTCGGGTGTCACGGCTGCAATCTTGCCCGCCAGTTCGCGCGCGGCCCGCGCAAGGGGTGCGTCGGCCCCGTCCGCCACCATCTGCACCCCCCGGCGCAGCGCCTCCATCTCGGTGGCCGACAGCACCATCGGCGGCAGCGTGATCGGCGCGCGCAGGATATAGCCCACCCCCCGCGCCCCCTCGACCGGCAGACCGCTGGCCATCAGCGTCGCCATGTCGCGCCACAGCGTCCGCTCCGACACCCCAAGCCGGCGCGCCAGATCCGACGCCCGATGCAGCCGGCCATCGCGCAGGATCTGGATCAGGTCGAACAGGCGGTCGGAACGGCGCATCCCGCCAAGGTGCGGCGGGCGGGCAACGGCGTCAAGGCTCCTGACAGATTTCTGTCAGTTGGCTGGCCACGGCTGCGCTTTGCGCTTGGAGGCGTCCGGCGATGCGCCTAGACCGATTGCAGACCAACAAGGGCGCATCCCGCGCCGATGGAGACCCAAATGCTCAACAACATCGGCCTTCCCGGCCTGCTTCTGATCGCTGTCGTCGTTCTGGTCCTGTTCGGCAAGGGCAAGGTTTCGGCCCTGATGGGCGAAGTCGGCAAAGGCATCACCGCCTTCAAGCGCGGCGTGGGCGATGGCACCGCCGAGGCCGAAAAGGCCGCACTCGAGGCGTCGCGCGACGTGACCCCGCTGACCCCGCTGACTCCGGCCGAGAAGGACAAGATCTGATCGGCGGCTGAACACAGGGTTAGGACGCAGGCAGATGTTTGAAATCGGCTGGACCGAGTTGATGGTCATCGGAGTGGTGGCGCTGATCGTGATCGGCCCCAAGGACCTGCCTGACATGTTCCGGCAACTGGGCCGCTTCACCGCCAAGATGCGGTCGATGGCGCGCGATTTCCAGCGCGCGATGGATCAGGCGGCCAATGACAGCGGCATCAGCGATGTCGCCCGCGATCTCAAGGCGGCGGGCTCCTTGAAGTCGACCGGGCTGAATGCCGTCAAGGATGCGGCGACCAAGTTCGAAAAGTGGGACCCGATCAAGAACGCAGCCCGCCCGGCCCCCGCCGCGGTCACGCCCGCCAATCCGGTGGCAGCGACCCCGGCATCCGGTGCCGATCTGACGGCCGAGCCAAAGATCCATGGCCCCGCCACGCAAGAGCTGATCGACGCTCAGGCCCGCCGTGCTGAAATCGTGCGCGAGTCGACCGAACGGCTGAAGGCCGCCACCGCGCCCCGGCCCCCGGCGACCCCGCCTGCCGCAGCCGAAGCGCCCCCGGCCAAAAAGCCGCGCCGCAAGCCCGAGGTCACCGCGCAAATCACCGCGCAAATCACCGCGCAAACGGTTGCACCCTCCCCCGTCACCCCGCCGGATACGATCCTGTCCGCCGAACCCAAGGCCAGAAAACCGCGCAAGCTGAAAACGGGTGACGCATGACCGCCGACACACTGGATGACAGCGCCGCCCCGCTGATCGAGCATCTCAAGGAATTGCGCAACCGCATCATGTATGCGCTCGGGGCGTTTCTGGTGGCGATGGCGATCTGCTTCACCGTCTGGAATCCGATCTTCAACTTCCTGACCCAGCCGATCTGCGATGCGCTGGCCTCCCGCAATCAGGAATGCGGCCTGATCCTCGTCAAGCTGCAGGAAGGCTTCTTCGTCGCCATCCGCATCTCGGTGATGGCGGGGTTCGCGCTGTCGTTTCCGGTCATCGGCTATCAGCTGTGGCGGTTCGTGGCCCCCGGCCTCTACAAGACCGAAAAGAACGCCTTCCTGCCGTTCCTGCTGGCCTCGCCGGTGATGTTCGTGCTTGGCGCCGCGTTTTCCTATTACATCGTCCTGCCCATCGCCTTCGACTTCTTCCTCGGGTTCCAGCAAAGCTTCGACCCCATCCTGGTCGAGGGTCAGCCCGTCTCGGATGCCCCCGCCGGGGTGCTGTTCCAGGGCTCGATGGAACAGTATCTGTCGCTGACCATCAGCTTTGTCATGGCCTTCGGCATCTGCTTTCAGTTGCCGGTGTTGCTGACGCTGATGGGCAAGGCCGGCATGGTCAGCGCAGCCGGCCTCAGGGGCATGCGCAAATATGCGGTGGTGATCATCCTGATGGTCGCCGCCGTGGTGACCCCGCCCGACTTCATGTCGCAGTTGATCCTGTTCGTCGCGATCTACCCGCTTTACGAGATTTCGATCTTCCTGATCACCGGCATCGAAAAACGCCGCGAGGCGCAGTTGCGGGCCGAGGGTCTGTGGGATGAAGATGACAACGCGGCATGACCGGCGATCCCCCGTCCCGCGATCTCCCGTCCCGCGATCTCCCGTCCCGCGATCCCCCGTCCCGTGATCTCCCGTCCCGCGATCTCCCGTCCCGTGATCCCCCGTCCCGTGATCCCCCGTCCCGCGATGACGCGCTGACCCGCATCGCGCAGGCGCTGGAGCGGCTTGCCCCGCCCGTGCCTCCGCCGCCGGCCTTCGAGAGCGCCGACGCCTTCGCCTGGCACACCGCCCCCGACCGGCTGGAGCCGGTGCTCCGGGTGGCCCGGGTCGAGATCGGCCTGCTCGTCGGGGTGGACCGGGCGCGTGACACGCTCCTGGAAAACACCCGTCATTTCGCCGCCGGCCTGCCCGCCAACAATGCCCTCCTCTGGGGCGCCCGCGGCATGGGCAAATCCAGCCTGGTCAAATCAGTGCATGCCGCGATCCTGGCCGAGGGTCACGCGCTGAAAATCGTCGAACTCAGCCGCGAAGACCTGCCATCGGTCCAGCGCCTGCTTGGCCTTCTGCGCCCCGCCCCGCACCGGTTCGTGCTGTTCTGCGACGACCTGTCGTTCAGCCACGACGACCAGCACTACAAATCGCTCAAGGCAGTGCTCGACGGCGGCATCGAAGGCCGCCCCGACAACGTGCTGCTTTACGCCACCTCGAACCGCCGCCACCTGATGCCGCGCGACATGATCGAGAACGAACGCTCCACCGCCATCTCGCCCTCCGAGGCGGTCGAGGAAAAGGTATCGCTGTCCGACCGCTTCGGCCTCTGGCTCGGCTTCCACCCCTGCACGCAGGACGACTACCTGGCCATGGTCCGCGGCTACTGCGCCGCCTCCGGCCTGCAGATCGACGAGGCCACCCTTCGCGCCGAGGCGATCGAATGGCAGGCCACCCGCGGCTCCCGCTCGGGCCGGGTCGCCTGGCAGTTCTTCTGCGACCTCGCCGCCCGCCACGGCGTCCGGCTCTAGCCCCTCCTCTCTGCCCAAATATCCCGGGGGGTAAGGCCGCAGGCCGAGGGGGGCAGCGCCCCCATTTTTATTCGCAGAACAATCGCGATCACTGCAAATAGGTCATCGGATCAACACTCTCCACGCCGATCCTCACCTCGAAATGCAGGAACGACGGGTTGGCATTGCGCACCACGGCGATGGTCTGGCCCCGCTTCACCGCGGCGCCCTTGGCCAGCGTCACGCCATCGACGCCGGCATAGACCGTCAGCACGTTGCCCGCATGCCGGATCACCACGATCGGGGTGCCGGCGGTGTCCTTGGTGATGGCGGCGACGGTGCCATCCGCGGCGGCCTTGACGGGCGTGCCCGCGGCGGCGGCGATGTCGATGCCTTCGTTCTTCGACCTGGAATAGCCGCGGATGATGTTGCCTGCCACCGGCATGGCGAACCGCGCGGCCGAGGCCTCGGTCCGTTCGGCCGCCATGTCGGGCGAGGCCGGGGTCTCCTTGGGTTTCTCCGAGGCCTTGGCCGGCTTTTCGTCGGGCAACGGCGTCTTGGCCGAGGGCGGCGTCGGGGTCGATGACCCCACTCCCGGCACCGTCACGGCGATGGTGCGCGGCGCATCCGGGGCAGGGGCAGCGCCGGCGGTCGGGATCAGCAGAAACTGCCCCTCGCGCACCGCCAGATCGCTGCCCAACCCGTTCCAGTCCGCCAGCGACCGCGCCGAAATGCCATAGGTCCGCGCGATGGAAAACGCCGTCTCGCCCCGCACGACCCGGTGGCGGATCGGCTCTGCCCCGGCGGGTGTGCGGGTGGTGGCGGGGGCCGACCCGACCCGGTCCAGCGCGGTGGTGGCGATGGTCGAGACATCGACCGGCTGCGCCCCGCCGCCGATGAATCCGCCCTGGCCGGGCAGGCCGGCGGCCACCCGGCCCGGCAGTGCCAGCACCTCGCCGTCGCGCAGCGGATCGTTGGGTTGCAGCGCGTTGAACTGCGCCAGCGTCGCCGCGTTCATCCCGATCCGGGCCGCGACGCTGGCCACCGTGTCGCCGCGCTGCGCCACCGCCACCTGATAGTCGGGATACGCGATGATGCCGCGCGCATCGGCGCGGGGTGGCGCGGCCGTGGCGCCCATGGCGGCGTCCGAGGTGTCGAACCCCTCGCCGGAGCGCAGGTCCCAGTCCATCGGCTGCAGGTCGGTGCAGGCGGTCAACGTCAGCAGCGCCATCAGGGAAAGCGGCAACAAGCGGGTCATGCGGGCCTCATAAAATGCCCGGGTTGGCCCCGGGGCTGGTTCAGATCGCGTCTATTCCGGCCCCAGACCTTCGACCAACGGCACGAAGCGAACGGGGCGCAGCTCTTCATAGTCAAAGCCGGTCTGCTGGCGCGTCACCTTGATCAGGCTTTGCACCGCATCGGACTGGCCCACCGGCACCACCATGATACCGCCGATCTTGAGTTGCGACAACAGGGGGCCGGGCGGGTCTTCGGCGGCGGCGGTCACCATGATGCGATCAAACGGCGCCTGATCGGGCAGGCCATGGCTGCCATCGGCGGCAAAGGCGGTGATGTTGACCAACCCGAGGCTGCGGAACAGCTCCTGCGCCTCGCGCACCAGCCGCCGGTGACGGTCCACGGTGTAGACCCGCCGCGCCAGTTGGGCCAGGATCGCCGCCTGATACCCCGATCCCGTTCCCACCTCGAGCACGGTGTCGCGCGGATTGACGGCCAGCGCCTGCGTCATCAGCCCGACGACCGACGGCTGGCTGATGGTCTGGCCGCAGGCGATGGGCAGCGGCATGTCCTCGTAGGCGCGTTCGGCGAACAGGCCCTTGACGAACTGGCCGCGGTCCACCTGCTCCATCGCGGTCAGCACCCGGGCATCGGTGACCCCGCGGCTGCGCAGCGCGAACAGAAAGCGCATCTTGCGTTCGGCGGCCCCGGCGTCGTCGGCGTCGTCGTCGTCGTCGGGCACACCGGGTTGCGTCATGCCAGCCGGGCCTCAAGATCGGCCAGCACGTCATGCGCCGTCAGGTCGGCGCGCATCGGGGTCACGCTGATGTAGCCGTCAAGATTGACCGCCGCATCGGTGCCGGGCAGGGTCGGGGTGTGTTGCGGCCCGCCCTTGATCCACAGGAATTTCCGCCCCGAAGGCGACTGCTGCGGCTCGACGCCAAAGCTGGTGTCGCGCCGGAACCCCTGCGCCGCGACCTTGACGCCCTTTACCGCCGCCGCCGGCACCGGCGGAAAGTTGATGTTGTAAAACAGCCGGTAATCGCCCGCGTCCCACCGCCCCTTGTCAAGCAGGGCGCGCACCACCGCAACACCATGGCTGCGCGCCGCCTCGAACGGGTCGGCCAGATCATCGGTCTGCCGCCCCATGAACTGCGACAGCGCCATCGCCGGCACGCCCTGCAGCGCCGCCTCCATCGCGCCGCCGACGGTGCCGGAATACAGAACGTTCTCGGCCGCGTTGTTGCCCCGGTTCACCCCCGACAGCACAAGATCGGGCTTTGCGCCCTCGAGCACGTCATAGAACCCGGCCAGAACGCAATCCGCCGGCGAGCCTTCGGCGGCATAGCGGCGGAAGGCCAGCTTCATGATCATCATCGGATGGGTATAGCTGATGCAGTGCCCGACGCCCGACTGCTCGAACGCGGGGGCGACGGTCCAGACCTCGCCCTCGGGCCCGGCGATGGCTTGGGCGATGTCGGTGACCACCTCCAGCCCCGGAGCGTTGATGCCGTCGTCGTTGGTGATCAGGATGCGCATGAGGGGCCCTATGTTGCGTCTTCTGATTAGACGACCCCCGCAGGCGCGGCAAGCGTTGCGGCCCGCTCTGTGGCACAGCAGGCGCAGGGCTTACCAAACTGCCACGCAAGGGTCATCGGGCCGACGCACAAGGCCGCTAGGCTGAAGGCGATCTGTCAGGGGGCCACCATGCTAGGGTATCGCGATTTCGTCTGCAGTCCCGACCGTGGCCCCGCCATCGTCGTGCATCGCGGTGCCTGGACGTCGGGGCCGGAAAACAGCCTGTTGTCGATCGGCCGCGCCTTTGATGCCGGCCATCCGATTGTCGAGATCGACATCCAGCAGGCGGCCTGCGGGGCGCTGTTCCTGATGCATGATGCCACGCTGACCCGGATGACCGGCGACGACGAGGTGGCGCGGCGGAAGTCGATGGCCGAGCTTGCGGCGCTGAGGCTCTATGACGGCAACGGCGAGGGTGCTGTGCCCACGGATCAGCCGGTTGCCGCGCTGGCAGATGCACTGCGGCTGGCCGAAGGGCGCGGATACTTTGATCTCGATGTGAAATTCGCCGAGCTGATCGACGAAACCGCGGCCTTTGCGGCGGCCGAGGGGGCGGCGGACCGGGTCAGCTTCAAGGTCGTGGTGCGCACTGCGGCGGATGTCGACCGGATGCGCCGGGTCCAGGATCGTCACGGCGTGATGGGCATGCCGATCACCGAGATGACCGCCGACACCTGGGCTGCGGCCGCGGCGCGGGCAATCGGGTTGCAGGCCGCGATGACCGAGGTGCATTTCGACACCCTCGACACCTTGCGCCGGGCCTCGGATGTGCTGCGCAGCGCCGGGGTGGCGGTCTGGGTGAATTCGCTCGACGATGTGCAATCGGCGGGCTTGAGCGACACGCAGGCGCTGCGCGACCCGGAGGCGGTCTGGGGCGTGATGCTTGACGCCGGGGTCAGTCTGATCCAGACCGATGCACCCGATGCGCTTGCCGCCTACATTGCCCGAAGGACCGCACGTTGACCCCAAGCCACCTTTCGCCGCTGACCGATACGCAGCGCGACGCGTTGATCGACATCGTGCGCACCGCCGCCCGCGACCTGATCCTGCCGCGCTTTCGCAACCTGTCGGCGGCGATGATAGGGTCGAAATCCGCGCCCGATGATCTGGTGACCATTGCCGACCGCGAGGCCGAGGCGCAGATCACCGCCGCCGTGCAGGCGCTGCTGCCCGGGGTGATGGTGATCGGCGAAGAGGCGGTGTCGGCCGATCCGTCGCAGATGGCGGGGCTGGCGGGGGCCGATCTGGCCGTGATCATCGACCCGGTGGACGGCACATGGAACTACGCCAACGGTCTGGCGCTGTTCGGGGTGATTCTGGCGGTGGTGGTGCGCGGGCAGACGGTGTTCGGGCTGCTTTATGATCCGCTGTTCGACGACTGGGTGGCGGCGGTGCCGGGGGGCGGGGCGTGGTATCACCAACCGGGGCGCGCCGCCGCGCGGTTGCAGGTGGCCGCGCCGAAACCGGTGGCCGACAGCACGGGCTTTGTGCCGCTGTTCCTGTTTCCGCAGCCCGACCGGGTGATGATCGCCGCGGGGCTGCCAGGCTTCAGCCGGGCGCTGTCGCTGCGCTGCTCGTGCCATGAATACCGGCTGCTGGCCCAGGGCCGGGCCGAGTTCTGTCTTGCCCACACCCTGCACCCCTGGGACCATGCCGCCGGCGTGCTGGCCCATGCCGAGGCGGGGGGCTACGGCGCGCTGATCTCGGGTCAGCCCTATTCGCCCGTGCGGACCGAGGGGCCGCTGCTGACAGCCCCCGACCGCGCCTCGTGGCATGCCATCCGCGCGCAACTGGGGTTTTCGGGCTGACAGGCAGCGTTGCGGCAACGGGCAAAATCGGGTAGGGCACCGGCCTGACCTCCCAACCCGGTCTGCCCATGTCCCTGTCTGCCGTCTCCCTTGGCCCGCACCGCCTGTCCGTCGCACCGATGATGGACTGGACCGACCGGCACTGCCGCCACTTTCACCGCCTGATGACCCGGCGGGCGATGCTGTATACCGAAATGGTGACGGCGCCTGCGGTGATTCACGGGCCGCGTGACCGGCTGTTGGGGTTCGGGGCGGCCGAACACCCGGTGGCGTTGCAGCTTGGCGGATCGGACCCGGCCGAACTGGCACAGGCGGTGCGGGTGGCGCAACCCTATGGCTATGACGAGATCAACCTCAACGTCGGCTGCCCGTCAGACCGGGTGCAGTCGGGCTGCTTTGGGGCCGTGCTGATGCAGCGCCCCGCATTGGTGGCAGATTGTGTGGCCGCGATGATGGCGCAGACCGACCGCCCGGTGACGGTCAAATGCCGGATCGGGGTGGACGATCAGGACCCGGAAACCGCCTTGCCCGATTTCATCGACCAGATGCGGCGGGTCGGGGTGGGGCATGTCATCATCCACGCCCGGAAGGCCTGGCTGCAGGGCCTTAGCCCCAAGGAAAACCGCGATATTCCGCCGCTCGACTACGATCTGGTGCTGCGGATGAAGGCGCGCTATCGCGATCTCGCGATCAGCATCAACGGCGGGATCACCACGCTGGATCAGGCGCGCGGGCTGTTGGACCGGGGGCTGGACGGCGTGATGATCGGCCGCGCCGCCTACCACGATCCGGGCAGCACGCTGATCGGCGCCGATGGGCTGTGGGGTGACGCGCCGGGCCCGGATGCGTTCGGCGTGGTCGACGCGATGCGCCCCTATATCGCGGCGCATCTGGCGGCGGGCGGGCGGCTGCACCAGATCACCCGGCACATGCTGGGCCTGTTCGCCGGGCGGCCCGGCGCGCGCGGCTGGCGTCGCGTGCTGTCGGAAGGCGCGTCAAGGCCCGGAGCCGGCCTTGGCCTGATCGACGCCGCGCTGGCCGAGGTTCAGGCCATCGCCGCCTGACGCGCCAGCACGACCCGGCTCAGCGCAAAGGCGATGACGGCGCAAATCGCGATCGCCGCCAGCATTGGCACCACCGAGCCGTCAAAGAACGGCCCCATGGCGGCAATCATCGCTCCGCCCGCCAGCATCTGCAGCGTGCCGCCCAGCGACGACGCCAGCCCGGCACTGTCGCCATGATCGTCGAGCGCCATCACCATCGTGGTGGGAACGACCAGCCCGAGGCAGGCATTGGCCAGAAACAATCCGGTGATGACCACCCACAGCGACGCCGCGCCGGCCAGCCCGATCAGCAGCAGGCCGACGGTAAAGGCGGCAAATCCGGCCGTCGCCACCGCCATCACCTGCGCCGCGCCAAACCGCATCCCAAGCGGCCCGGCCACCTGCGACGAGGCGAAGAACCCGATGGCGTTCACCGCAAAGGCCAACGAGAACTGCGTCGGTGTAAGGCCATAGCTTTGGGTATAGACAAACGCCGCCGAGGCGATGAACACGAAAAAGCTGGCCATGCCGAACCCGCCGAGAAAGGTCAGCGCCATGAACTGCCCGTCGCCCAGCACCTGTCTCGCCCCGCGCAACGAGGCCCGCAGGTCGAACCGCTGGCGGCTGGCCACCGGCAGGGTTTCAGGCTGCGCAAAGGTCAGGATCGCCAGACTGATCGCCGAAGCGACCAGCAGCGCCCCGAAGATCCAGCGCCACGAGGCGAACGCCATCAGCGCCGACCCCGACAGCGGCGCCAGCATCGGCGACACCGAGATCACCAGCATCACCGCCGCCATCAGCTGCGTCGCGCGCGGCCCGGTGTATTGGTCGCGGATGATGGCGCGCGGCACCACCATCAGCGCGGCCCCGCCAAGCCCCTGGATGAACCGCCCCACCAGCAGCCAGCCGACCGACGGCGCAAAGGTGCACAGGATCGAGCCGAGGATGAACACGCCGATCCCGGCATACAGCGGCGGCTTGCGCCCCGCCTGATCGGCCCAGGGGCCGTAGATCAGCTGTGCAAGGCCGAAGGCGATGAAATAGACGGTGATCGTCGACTGCATCTGCGGCACCGACGCGCCAAGGTCGGCGCCGATGTCGGGCATCGCGGGCAGATACATGTCGATGGCGAACGGGCCGATGCAGGACAACGATCCCAGAACCAGCGCAGGGCGAACGATGGAGTGTGTCATGGAAGGTGACTTTCCGGGTCAGACTGCTGCCGGGCAAAATACCCTGTCGGCGCAGACGCCACAACCCCGCGCTCTGGCGTTGCCGGGCACAGCGGGCTATGCGGGGGCAATCAACGGAGCGCGCGATGTCAGACCTGATCCCCTATCTTCCCCTGCTGGCACTGATGCTGGTGATCGGCGCGTGTGCCGGGGTGATCAGCGGGCTGTTGGGTGTGGGGGGCGGGATCGTGCTGGTGCCTGCGTTCTTCTATGCGTTTCAGAGCCTTGGCTACGATGGGGCCCAGGTGATGCAGATCTGCGTCGCCACCTCG
>Ga0105047_10015159_pt1 | contig 12158 bp, 8 predicted proteins | sample MAT04_FD_78384 | JGI IMG/M metagenome (GOLD analysis project Ga0105047, IMG submission 78384) | Freshwater microbial communities from Lake Fryxell liftoff mats and glacier meltwater in Antarctica - MAT-04 (megahit assembly) | ecosystem: Environmental > Aquatic > Freshwater > Ice > Liftoff... | reverse complement strand
GCCAAGCCGATTCGTAGCCTTCACTAGAATCGGCGTCAGCTGCAAGGTCGATAGCAGTTTGCGGGCCATCAAGGTTTCCGATGCGGCAACAACCGATAGTCGAATACCTTCCATCGGAAGAATCAGATAACGTTTTGGTCGCATGAAGAAGCCTCCCATTTCCAATGTTAGAGTGCTAAAGTCCTAGCGTCATCTTAAGCGAACGGAATACGCGTTTCTACCCGTGGCAAAGGCTTTCAGTCTGCTGCTCGTTTAATCACAGACGGGAAGCCGGCCGCCAACTGATTATCATAACACAAGCGCTGATAGGTGATGGCAAAGCGCGACGCAGTAACTCAACCGCTTGCCAGCTCGGCCTTTTGCTACGGCGGTTGGGACCGGGACACCCAAAGTGGCCAACAGCTCCTCGATCAAACCATTCTTCCTTCCTGGGTGCAACTGCACTCGCTTCAAATAGACTGTTTCGTTCGTTCCCACCCCGATGTAGTCCAACAGCTGCTTAGTATTGGGGTAGTAGTAAACAATCGAATCACCGGGCCGCACGAACGCATTCCATCTTTCGCGAAACAAATCCATGCTCGGTGAACCATCGAAGATCCCCACCGGCAACTCTAAGTGCTGGTAAAAATTTCCGGGCAAGATGCGTGCAGGAGCGATAGCCGACTCAAATAGCTCGTTGGTCGACAATCGCTGTGCCACCCAATAGACAGGAGCCTTCGGAGGTTCCTCATCGATCGAGTTCGAATGCTCGCGTGGCCGATTGCCGGTTGGGGTCGTTTCCCCATACACGACAACGACCTTTTCTAAACTGCTTCGCAGCGCCTGAGGGACAATCGTTGGCGATTTGCGCCGCCGAACATTTCGGCGCGAGCTGTCCGCGGTGCGTGGATGGGCCATTTGGGTGGCCACCATCGCATCAAAGGCTGCTAGCAAGGCTTCGAAACCTTCCGTATCCGGTTCCAAGCAACGAAGGGCTGCCACCGTCGCTTCCAGTGTACAAACAAAATCCAGATGAGGCTCTCTGCGAAGATCGTATCGACTCGGTTCTGTCGGTACCAAACTCACTCGAGGAAGTCGCTGCAGTTGAGGTATCTCGCGTAAAAGCGTCTTGGTGTGGTGCCAAGTTCCATCGAGAACGATCAATTGCTTAGGGCGCTGCGCGGGAGAGAGTTCCTCCAACAACATGCCGCCTTGGCCAGGATAAAGTAGCCCGACATCTGACGACAGTTGCAGTCGCGAGAAGGACGACGCTAATGGGCCGATATGATCGACCAGCAATTGCGACCTCAGCAGAGAGCGGCGAAGGATTCTTGCGGTATTGAAAGGATGAAACCTCTCCCGCATATGCTGAAGAATCACTACCTCGGTTCGATTTTGTATTTTAGGAATAAGATGGCAAAAGCAACGTTCGACAGGACGATGGCAACCGTAACATCGCTCACGCCAAACTGGTTCCGGTGCAACTGGTTGCTTAATTCTCATCTTTGCTTCGTTCGTTGGCCCAAGCGGTCAGCTGTTCTCGGAAAATCTTGGAGTTATGTCGAATGTCTGTTGGGAGTTTCTTAGGGTACACCACCGCTCTCTCTACGGACTGGCTGGTTGGGTTTCGTTTCAATGACTGTACGACTTCGTCCGCAAGTGATTCTTTGGCGGCGGTTGAGCGGACGTTTTTTTCCCGCCATGGTTCCAAGATCATCAGCGGTTTCTGGGCGAATCGGTCGCCGGTGCCAACGAGAGCGGATCGATAGATGGACGGATGGGCGTTGACGATCGCTTCGATGCACTCCGTATAGAGCACTTGGGTCGGTGTAATGATTCGGTGTGATTTGCGTCCGCAAAACCAAAATCGATCCAATTGATCGAGATAGCCGACATCCCCCATTCGATGCCAAACTTGCTCGCCATCTTGAACTTTGTGCAATGCATTCTGATCGAGTCGCGTCACGTACTGTTTGGAAACGACCGGCCCGCAGACCATCAACTCCCCCACTTCGCCTTGAGGGACGTCGACAACTTGCTGTATAGAATCGATAGGGCCATCTTGAACTTGGATGACTCGCCAGCGAATACCCGAAAATCTATTGCCCACACAAGTTCCTGCTCCTTGTCGCGTTAGCATTGCCGTTTCTTCGAGCACGGTCCGCGATTCAATCGATGCAATAGGGAGCGCTTCGGTCGCTCCGTACGGGGTAAACATGACTCCCTGCGAGTGCATCGCAGCTCGCATTTGCTCAAGAATTCGGGATGGCACAGGCGCGCCCGCGGACAATACGCAACGCAACGATTCCATCCGCCTACCGACTTGAGAACAATAGCCACCCACCTTGGTCCACAATGCGGGAGAACCAAAGGACTGATTGATCTGCCATTGGTCTATTGCGTCGAGCAAACGTACTGGATCCACGTCTGCGGGTCGAATGGGATTCATATCCGGCAAAATGGTCGTTGTACCCATCACGGCGTTGAACAAACCAAAGAGAGGAAAGCAGCTTAGGTCTTTGCCTCCCGGCTGAATGTTGTAGTGACCTGCAACCTGATCGATTTGAGCGTTGAACGTGCCGTGGGTGTAGAGGACTCCTTTTGGAGGACCGGTACTTCCGGTTGTAAAGATGATGGCCGCCGGGTCGTCGAGCGAAGTCTTCGGGATCCGCAAATCGTTCGGTGAACACCTCTCTAACCTCTGAACCGTGTCCATTGGCATGAATGGCCATCGCCTGCCAGCGGTGACGTTTAGTCTAGCGTTGGGAAAGCGATGGCTCTTGATGCGAAGCACGGCATGCGCTAAAGGGATGGCGATGAAACCATCGGGATTCGTAGCGGCCAAACAATCGATCAGATTTCTGCGGCCCATGCCTGGGTCGATCAGTACCAACGTCGCGCCCGATTTGAGGACCGCAAAGACCAACGCAATAAAATCCTCGCCGAATCGAACGAGCAGTCCGATACGTTTTCCAAGGCCAATCCCCATGCCCTGTAGACCCGCCGCTATCGACGAAGATCTTTGATCGAGGTCCGACATACTAATCGTATCGTAAGACCGATTGGTGCCATCACGAAAGTAGCCGCGCGGGGTTGCGATAGCGATCGCATCGGGAGAGAACGAGGCCTGCAAACAGAGTCTCGCACCGACGTTGGCACCAAAGTTGGCACCGACGTTGGCACCAAAGTTGGCGATCGGATCGATAGCCTGAGATTCTTCCGGCAATGGGTTCACGACGACAAGATTCTATTGGAGTTGGATCGGGATTTCTATATTCGACCCGACTGTACCCGATTCTTTCCAAGGTACCAAGATCGCCGTTTCCGTAAACTTGGGTGGACCAAAGCCTCTCTTGGGGTTCTTGGAAAAACCATACGCCTCCATAGGAATTCCAAAGGAGCTTTTGTCCAAGCGAGAGTTCTCATTGACATCATGGTAGGCGCTTACCGAAATCATTGAGGGAGCGTCGGTGTTTTGCTGCAGGGAGTTGGGCAGCTCCAACTGCCATCGTACGCTCTCCCCGTCGATAGCAACGACCTTCCGTTCGATCGCGTACTGGACATCGTTGAAATGCTCAGGACCAACGAATATTGCTATGCGACACGTTCCTTTTTGCGATGCAAAACCCGTGACCAAGATGTCCAGCAGAACTGTCTTTGCACTCGTCACACCCGTGGAAGAACGTCCGTCGGACGTCGATGCGACTTCCTTTTGTTGGAGACTCTTGGGATCCGATCCACTGAACGGGTTGGGGATGGTGGGGGTTGGGGAGAGAGGAACGGCTTCTGGCCGCATCGAACCATTGCAACTGCACAGTATCAAGGCCGCAAAGAACATTAGGGAGCCATGGAGGCGACCGCGATACGGAAAGCGAACGCGGGGCTTACCGATTGGATTCATAGTTATTTGCTCAAATGAAAACGCGACGATTGAAGACTACCCATTCCAACACCAAAAGCCCTAAGCCGATCAAAAGGATCCAACGCCACGTTTCCTTGCGAGCCGCGATGGTCGAGCCCGAGGCTGCAACCTTTTCGTAGCCCATGCCTATCGATTCCGCCACCGCAAGATCGCTCTCGCGACTCGAGAATAGATTCACACAAAAGGACTCCACCGGTTTCTCGACGCCCTTGGCAAAGACTCGGTAGATGCCAGGAACGTCGGTTTTGGTGAAGGTGTATCGGCTTTCGTCACCACGCGTCAGGTCGGTCTTTTGATCATCCGGGCCTACGACTTGAAAATCTTTGAATCGATTCGACAGGAGGAGGCCAATCGGCCATCCAGGTTGCACGGACGGAGCCGACGACTCCGTGATCCCGCCACCCAAGTATTCGACTGCCGAATAGACAAACACAGGAAAGCTTCGTTTGATTCCCCAATCCGTATTGACACCCACCCCATCTCCGGTGGACTGAACAATTGAAAAGCCCAGGACTGCATCCTGATAGGCCCCTCGAGGCGCGACCGCAAAAATGGGTCCTAAGTCCGAAGTCATTAGCACCTCTCCCGATTCAGGCGGGGTGATCGTCCGTGCCTCCACGATGCTTACCGAGCCCATCTCCAAATACTGAGTGATAGAGTTCGATCGGTTCACATCCATGATAACCGCTGGCCCTTGCGGTGTTCCGAACACCCATTCTTTATTGCTGTTTTCGTCATTTTTGGCATCCGTTCCCGAATCGCTAGCGGTTGCCGGCCTGATGGGTGGCAAGCTGCCGATAAAAAGAGTGTGGCACTCGGGCATCTGCATCGGTGAACATTGATCGAAGATGATGAGATCAAAAGAGGCATCGGTGTTCGAGGTACGGTAGCCTGGCTCGGAGAGGAAATTGGGCGACTCGACGCGCACCGAAGCGACTTGCTGGACTCGCGGTGTGTTGAGGGCGGTTTCGAGCGCATTGTTGCCGGGAGTTACCAGCAGCACACTGATTTGCTTTGGCGATCGAATGGCCGCATAGGCTGTGTTATCCACCGCCAAAGGGTCCTCGGATTCCAATTGGAGTTTAAGCACCCCCTCGTCGACCCCCTTTAGTTCAAAGATCAAACCGGTTTCTTTGCCAGCCTCGACACTTCCCGAGGAAGCGTCGAGCAATTTGCCGTCGAGTTCGATGGAAGCTGAAAAGTCGGCGTCGACTTGGCCATGGTTGACAATGCGGGCAAACGCCTCAAGCTCGCCCGCCTTGTCCTCGTTTCGCTGAACGGAAAAACTAACGATTCCGAGATTGGGAGACTTCGGTTGACCAATCGGGATAAACTCGATTTTCAGTTTCCCGACATCGAAGTCTCCTAGGTCAGGAAAAGCGCCATCGCTCAGAATGTAGACTGTTGCCGGGATTGCATCGGCCACCATAAGATCGTTGAGGCTATCGAAACTTGAGCGTCCTGGGTTGGCCAGACCTGCGGCAGCGCGGAGGGCTTCGCTGATATCGGTTCCATGCGAGGTCGCTTGAATGGAATCGACGGAGCTCATGAGACGGCTGCGGTCCGTCGTGAACCCCTGTCGAACATCTGCGCGGTCCGAAAATGCGATGATCATGCCAACGTCGTCGGAGGCGGTATCCGAAAGGAGTTCTTTAATTTTCCTTTTGGCCACTTCCAATCGGTTCGGTTCTACATCGGTCGCTTGCATGCTAGCGGAGTTATCGACGATGTAGATCCGCCGTTCGCCAACGCGACCTTGGCCACTCCAGCCGGGTCTCAAACACGCCAGGATAAGCAGAGCCAAAAAGAATAGCTGCAAATAGAGCAACAGGTTCTTTCGGAGCCGTTGCCAAATGCTGTTCACGTGTACATCTTCCAGTGTTTTTCGCCAGAGCAGCGTGCTAGGCACCGATAGCTCTCGCCGCTTCAATTTTAGAAAATACAAGCTGAGTACAGCCGGTGGGACGGCTAGCAACAGCAGCCATTGCAATGGTCCGAGAGCACTGATCCAGTTCATCGTACCAATCCTTTACCGCGCAAGTATTCGTTGACAAGGACGTCAGGCGCTTGATCGCTTCGAGCCGGAACATAGGTGATCGACCGCTTGTTGCAAAACGACCTCGCTTGTTCGATGAAGGCCGCGAGCGTCTGTTGGTATCGATGGAGCAAACCGGCTGAAATAGAGACTTCTCTTCGATCGCCATCCTCGCAGTCAACTAGCTTCAAGTCTCCTTGAGCGGAGGGATTGAGTTCCTCTGGACTGAGCAAATGAATGAGGAAGATATCCATTTCTCGAGCCACCAGCATTCGGAGGGCAGCTTCGTAGCCCGCTTTGCTCATGAGGTCGCTGATGACCACCACGATCCCTTTGCCCGTGTTCTTCAAGCAGAATTTTTTGATCGAGTCGGCCATCGTAGTTTCGGTCGAAACACAATCGATCGCGTTCAAATGGTTGAGCAAACGATGAGCCGAAGCCTTGCCTCGGACGACGACGGGGGTTGCCGATGTTTCAAAACTGGAAACCGAGACGCGATCACCTCGGCACAAACCGATGTAGGCCAAGCTCGCAGCGATCTGCTTGGCCACCAAGAATTTGCTCGGCTCACCGAAGTCCATCGACATAGAATCATCGATGATGGTGTAGAAATGAAGATCTTCTTCTTCGAGAAAAATCTTCAGATAGAGTCGGTCCAACCGAGCGAAAAGGTTCCAGTCGATAAACCTCAGGTCGTCTCCGGAAACGTAATTGCGAAAGTCCGCGAACTCGACACTCTGCCCTTTGCGTTTGCTGCGACGTTCCCCCTTCATACGCCCGCGAAAGATCTTCCGACTAACCAATTCCATCCGCTCCAGTTTGGCCATCGTCTCTGGACTGAGCAACGCCGTAGTGGACTTGGGTGATGCGAGGGTAGAATTCTCTGCCATAGGTGTCTGACGAGGTTAAAGGCGTTGAACGGGTTCCCAACCATTTTAGCAGGAAATGGGAACCTCGTAACGCAACGCACCTGTGACCTAGCGATTCCAAGGAAAGAATCGACGCATCCCCGTGGTTGGTGTGTGCCGCGGCACTTCGATGAAGCCGTCGGACTGAAGGAGCGACGCAATATCACCAGAGCCTTTGCTCGAAACCAAGCTAAGTTTGCCGTTGGATTGTTTCTTGACCAAGCGAAACCAAGTCAAATCGAGAGTTTTTGGGTCGTCCGATTCGACTTCGACCATGGAAAAAAGTTCCGGATTCACCATTCCCGCAACATGGCGAAGCAGCTCGACACCATACCTGCGGAAAGTGACTGCGACGCTCAAGGGATTTCCTGGCAACCCCAGTATTAACTGGCCCTCAGGTCCCACGGCTCCCAGCATGGGGCGTCCTGGCCGGATCGGAATGCGGTGAAAGAGCACTTGGCCGCCACAAGCGCTGATCGCGTCGGGAACATAGTCGGTGTCTCCCATCGACACACCACCCGTTAAGAGTACGGCGTCACTCCGGCTGAGGACATCCCTGATCGCTTGTTCCGTTCGATCGCGATCGTCGTCGACTTGGATGCGTTCGACCGTGAGCCAAGGCTGTTGGCTGAGATTGGATTCCAAGAAAGGCCCATTGGAATCTCGGATTTGCCAAGGTGAGATCGGTTGCCCGTAGGGTATTAACTCGTCGCCCGTGTTGATGATCCCAATACGAACCGGACGATGAACGTCCAGGAAAGGATCGTTACAAAAAGTCAAAGCGCCTGCATAGTTGCAAGCGTCGAGGAGCGAGCCGCGTGGAATGATCGTATCGCCCAATCGCGCGTTTTCCGCTTGTCTCCGAATGTTTAAACCGAGGGCTAGGTCGTCACGAGGAGTCCGTATGGTAACGTAAGTTTCGGACTCATCGCAGTCCTCCCTCCGAACAACACACTGCGCCCGAGCAGGAACCGGGCCTCCGGTGAAAACGCGCACCGCAGAACGTGGCGGTAGATCCAGTGGAATCGAGCCTGCAGTGGCCGTTCCAAAAACTCGGAGGGTCGAACCGTCGACCTCTTCCAGATGGACGGCGTAACCGTCCATTGCGGATACATCGGTAGCTGGGCTATCGCGAAAAGCCTGAATAGATTGGGCCGCAACGCGGCCGAATGAGTTTGGAACGGCGATCGGTTCCGACGACACAACCTGGAGTCGATTTCGCAGTTGATCCAATTTGGCCTGGATGAAATCGACTTGTGATAGTGGGTTGCCGTCGTTAGCCATCATCACTTGACGGTTGCTGGAGCAAACTCTGGCGTTGGAGCAAACTCTAGCGTTGGAGCAAACTCTGGCATTGTGGCAAACTCTTTATCGTCCCCTTCGCAAGTGGTTTCGATCCCGGGCGCAACCGGTGGCAATTGCGCTGTGGGAATGTAAGGACGAGAGGATTGGTAGCCGGTGTTTGAGGGAGTACCTGCGTAGCTGGGTCTTCCTACGTGACTGCGGGCGAATGGAACTGGAGATTTCCGAAGAAGGGCGATCTGTCGTCGAATGTTGGAAAGATCCTCCTGAATGGTTTTGATTACATTGTTGGCAACGGGCAGTTCCTCGTGATCATCGAGCGAGAACTGGCCATTGATTCCCAGATCGCTCGTGACGACTCCGAAACGCATTGGGCTATTCACGGATGCGAGTCTCAACGCCAGATCGGCTCGTTCGACGAGACTTGCGGTCAACGAGTCGCTGACGTGCTGTTTGGCTTCCGCCGCGGCCAGTTGTGTGGCTAACATGGCGTTGCGAATCGCGAGGGATTGGAGCTGATCCATGGCTGCGCTTCGCTCATCCATGATCTGAGTGGTCAGTTCCAAGCGGGTCGATAGTTCGTTTTTCGCAACCAGCAAATCGACGATAGTGGTTACGGGGAGCGATATGTTTACGTGACTGAGGCCGCTGTTACGCAGAATGGCGGATGCCTCGGTTTGGTTTTCGTCCTTGTTGGATGCGACGTTAACTCCAGGAGGTGCTGGTGGTGCCATGGGTACAACCAAGATTGGTTCGTATTGTTCTTCGCCTAATGGCGATAGGCCAGGGTCGGTTGGCGTATCGCAATGCGAGTTTGCGACCGGCTCATCCTTGACATCGTAACACTTGTTACCGGAACAAATGCGGTGGCCACAAACGATTACATCCCCAATCAATTCGTTAAACTGAATGCGAGAGATTCGCTCCGAAAACCTCAAGGGCGTTGCGATTTGTGGGGCCAATTTCAAACTTTCGAGCATCGGAACACCGGTACCAAGCTTGTTTTGGACGTTCGTCTTTTCCCCGAAATGGATTGCGATCTCGGCGGAAAACCGCGGGGTTTTGGACAGCCATTCGCTGACAAAGGTTGCTATCCCAGTACGGTTCGCAGCGGTCTCGCACGCTTGGGAATCGCAGGTGGTGGAGCAAGATTCGGCGACGCAGCCAGCCGGGCATACCCCGCTGTCGCATTTGCACGCGGTTAATCCCGCGGAAGCCTCCGTCTTTTTCGCTACGGGACACTCGGACTCGTCCCCGAAAACGTACCAAGAGGGACAAAGGCCGCAACTCAATGCGACCAAGATTGTTCTGATTTTTGACGCTGCGTCCATGCTCGCATCTCCACGAATAGTCAGTCGACCCTAAGATTGAATGTCGGGTTCCGCACTCGGCTCCCGATCCACGACCCAAACTTTAGCAATTTTCGAAAAAAGATTAAAGATCGAAATCGATTCGACGATTGCTGAGCATACCAGACTTCAAACCGAGCGGAGGACGAGCTATCATCGCGGTAGTTCTCGATCGGCCCCCTGCTATTCGCTGTACCAACGTTTGTCCCACCCCTTATGTCATCTGTCCCGCTTCATCGAACACCTTCTTCCATTCCCTCCGCGGCCGCCCGGCCTGTGGCGGTGGTAGATATCGGGGCTACGAGCGTTCGGATGGCGATTGCGGAGATTGACCCTCGCGGGTTCGTTCGCATCCTCGAGGAAGTTTCCCAGGCGGTCTCGCTGGGCAAGGACACTTTTACGTCCCAACAGATCCGGCGTCAAAGCATCGAGGAGTGCGCAGTCGTTCTCAAAAGCTATCGTCGCCTTATGCTGGAGTACGGCATTTCGCGTTCCGATCAAGTGCGGGTGGTGGCTACCAGCGCGGTCCGGGAAGCTAGCAATCGTCTGGCCTTCATCGACCGAATGTACATCGCAACCGGGCTCGAAGTGGAGTCGCTCGACGAAGCAGAAGTGAATCGAATCACTTACATGGGTATCCAACCGTTGCTCCAAGCGAATCCAGCGCTCGCCTCGGTCAAGACGATTGTGGTCGAGGTCGGCAGCGGAAGCACGGAGATTTTGGTCGTTCGGGGGGGGAACGTTTTGTTTTCCAACACCTATCGCTTGGGCTCCCTGCGTTTGCTCGAGCAAGTCGACAAACTCAATACTTCCCAGGCCAAACAAAGGGCCATTATCGAAAGCCAGATCCATCGGCTGGTTCACCAGATCTATGAACATGTCGATTCGGACAAACAAATTCAAATGGTCGCGATCGGCGGAGACGTCCGGCTCGCAGCGGCCAACGTCCCAGGTGCAGTGTTCAACAAACAGATCTGCAGTGTACCGGTGGAGGGGCTGAAGGATTTCGCCAAATTGGTGAGCACTCTCAAAGAGGATGAACTGGTAGCCAGGTTTGGGTTGACCTATGCCGATGCAGATACGGTATGGCCGGCCCTCATGAGCTACGTCCATCTGGCCAAGGAGTTTCAATGCGACCAAATCCACATAGCGGACACGAATCTGCGAGATGGATTATTGAGCGACTTAGCCGTTCGCGATTCCTGGACCGCCGAGTTTCGCAATCAAATCATCCGATCAGCGATCAATCTTGGCAGAAAAATGTCGTTTGATGAGACGCATGCGCGGCATGTCGCAACGCTTTCGCGCAAGCTCTTTTCCGATTTGGTAGAGGAGCACCAACTAGATCAACGCATGGAACTGCTTCTCTATCTAGCGGCCTTGTTGCATGAAATCGGCTCCTTCATCAACGCCCGTAGTCACCACAAACATGCGATGTATATCATCCGCAACAGCGAACTGTTCGGCCTGTCTGTTCGGGATGTTCTGCTGGTGGCCCTCATTGTCCGATACCATCGCCGTTCCTCTCCGCAGCCAGATCACGAAGGCTATGCGACGCTCGATCGCAACGACCGGGTAGCAGTAGCCAAACTCGCAGCGATTCTGCGGTTGGCAATTGCATTGGACGAGTCCCGTTCGCAACGAATCAGCAATATTCGATGTCGCCGGGATGGAGATCGGTTGACGATCGCCACGCAAGGAATCGAAGATGTTTCACTGGAACAGTTGACCGTGCGTCAGTCCGGCGATCTGTTCGAAGAGATCTTTGGGATGAGTGTTTTTTTAAGAAGCGATGCTGGCTAACCTTTGCCACGTTACTTTTTTGTTTTCTTGTTCTTCCGCTCGGGTACGGACGGGTTCCTCTTAGGCTTGCCATTGAGCCCATCGTTTGACTTGGAGATCGATCTAGAGCCTGCATCTTTCTTTGGCCCAAACCATTTCGGGAACAACTCTGCAAGTGTCTCCGGTGGCTTGGTCATCTTAGGTTTCGGTTTGTCGCTGTTCGTCGGATTGTTCTGTGACGATGTGACGCGCTGCTGCGGGCTAGCGTTTTTCGCGAGCGTCGCGATGATTTCATTAGCGGTGTTTTCAGGCAAATCGACGATCGACGCCTTCGGAGTAAATCGCTTGATGAGGAATCGCTCCACCAAAGACCAAGTCGATGAGGTGATGAAATAGATGCAAAGACCGGCTGGGACTTTGAAGAACAAAACACCCATCATAATGGTCATCACCAACATCATCTGTTGAGCCATTCGCGTTTGCTCGTCAGTGGCTTTGGGCATCAGCACCTTCTGCTGAACGATAAAGAGAATGATCGTGATAATCGGCAAGATGTTTAGGTAGGGCCCAAACCATCCCGAACCTCGGCCAGCAATGAACTCTGGCATCCAGGAATGCCAGTCTAAAAACATGTCTGGACCAGCCAAATTGGAACACCAATTCCAACCTGAGAAGAGAGGCTCTTGACGAAGACCGACGTCGACCGAGACGCAGCGGTACAAGCCGATGACAATGGGCAGCTGGATCAAGGCGGGCAAGCAGCCTGCAAACTGATTGATGCCAGCTTTTTTCATCAGCATTTGCTGTGCCGCCATCATCTTGCGAGGATCTTCTTTCAACGATTCTCGAAGCTTCGCCAGCTGTGGCTGTACCGATTGCAT
>Ga0105047_10015158_pt1 | contig 12159 bp, 10 predicted proteins | sample MAT04_FD_78384 | JGI IMG/M metagenome (GOLD analysis project Ga0105047, IMG submission 78384) | Freshwater microbial communities from Lake Fryxell liftoff mats and glacier meltwater in Antarctica - MAT-04 (megahit assembly) | ecosystem: Environmental > Aquatic > Freshwater > Ice > Liftoff... | reverse complement strand
AATCCCATTTTTGTCATTCCAACAAAGCCAATCAATAAGTTTAGATCTCTCCCAAGACTGAAGCACAATTAATAAATCTTCTTGATCAAGATCCATTATTTTATAGTTAGGGTGGCGAATTATCCTTATGTCATTTACTAGAGTATTTGTCATGTTTCCTTAATTTATAACTTAAATTTATGTTACAAAAGTAAGGAATTTTTTGATATGTTTTCTCTTTTAATGTTAAAATAATTTCATTTTTTACAATTAAATTCAACAAACCATGCTCCCTAATAAGCAGTACAAAATCAACCATCACCCACAATCACACCCAATCCCTATTCCCCATCATAATAACACCTTGATAGCCATTTTTGATTTAACAAAAACACATACCAACGCAAATTTACTACGTCTCAAGAGAATATTTCCATTTCGCATCTTTGTAGGTGTTATCTTTGCAGACAAGGAGCAAAAAACGTTTCATGCCAAAATCTAAGTACATGATTGCCTTCATCGCCATACTCATTATAGCAGGATTATTTATTTATTATAGGGCTAATGCTGCTTCCAAGGTAAGTAACCACGTTTACGGTCCATTTGTGATCCGTATGGAAAAGTTTTCTACCAAGAATTTTAATATGAATTATGGTTGGGTCAGAGAAGAAAATATTTCGTATTCCGTATTACATAAGGGTAGTATCGTACAATTTCCGGTGGCATTACAATCCAATACGGGTTTTTCACATTTGTGGCGAGCGTACATACATCATCACATTTCCTGGATATTTTCAAACATGGAATTCCAACGAAACGCCAAAATATGGCAATGCACTGATCTCTTATGATTTTAAGAAAGATGTAAAAAGCGTTTTGCCTTACAGTAAAAATGATACCCGATTGTATAGACCTGAAAATCTGAATCTACCTTGGTTTAACACAAATTTTGAATGGGATACATCGGGTACCGTCACCCAACTAAAATATAAGGAAAGAGAAAAACCTGCTTTATGGCAAGGGTATTTTAAAGAAAAAAGTTACCATTTATATCCTGTATCGGATACGATGTTGATCATTTTTAAACAATTTGTTCTTGACTATATGAAATGGTCACCTGAAGCTGTAATAAGTGAAACATCGCAAGAGTACTCTGGTAGGGTTTTTCTATTGGGCATCGGAAAATCAATGTTTCATTTGGGTGGAAAAGAAGCCGAAGTCACTCTGTCGCCAGGTTTGTATGACCCTACTGATGATAGCACGTCACAATTGATTAAGGATATTGGTAAAGCTTTTAATGAAGTCTTAATGACTGGAAAAAACCAAGAACATTTTACGGCGATACCAGAAAATCAGACCTATTGATATGGCTGATGCACGTAGTATTTAGAATGCTTATGACGAACCTATTGCTAGATATTTCGGTTTAGTATGGGTTTACCAACTTTATAAATTTACTAGATTATAACCTTTATAGATGAAACCATCGATACTTTTGTTGCACGGTGCTTTGTGCACTTCCAGTCAGTTTGAATCATTGACAGAAAGACTGAAGCCTTATTTTGATGTGCATGCGCTTGACTTTAGCGCACATACTCACACACCTTATGATGGCGGGGTGGATATGAATGTATTGGTAAAAGATATAGCGCAATACTTTAATAATATAGCAGGTCAACCTTGTCATATTTTTGGCTACTCCATGGGTGGATACGCTGCAGTTACATTTGCGATGGGACATCCCGAACGACTAGGTAAAATCATGACCTTGGGTACAAAGTGGGATTGGAATCCCGCATCTTCAGCTAAGGATGTGGCTATGCTCGACCCGAGTATCATGGCTGATAAACTCCCCTCCTATGTTGCCAAGCTTCAGTCGCTATTCGGCGAAAATAACTGGATCAACGTAGTGGAAAAAACAGCAGAGTTGATGTTAGATTTGGGGCATGGTACTGCTTTAGTGGAAGGTGATTTCAACAATATTGAGACCGATGTTATGATACTTCGTGGATCGGAAGATAGGATGGTCACGGCAGAATCTTCAGAAGAAGTAGCAAGTTGGTTAAAAAACGGGAAGTATCAAGAGATAGCTGGATTTCCACATCCATTGGAAAGGGTGGACATAGATGTTTTAGCGCAGGAGATAATCAAATTTTGTGGGTAAAAGTGTACTCTTTATGTCACGATTTTTCGAATCATTTATTATAAGTGAAAATACTGATTCCACTCCGAAAAGTATTATTTTGTTATAAAGAATCAAAAACAAAAGAAGGAATAATCCCAAATATTCGATAATTACTTTTTGGGGAAACTATTAGATTAAGGCTTGATATTATATTGTCTATCATTCACGCCCAAACTTTCTGCTAGGCCTGCGATGTCATTGCGAAAAGATGCGATGTGTTTGTCATATACGCGTCTTAGGGCTTTGGTTTTACTGCCTTCCATGTAGTCGTTTTCGAGGTACCAATCCCTATTTTCCATGAGAATGGTGAGTGCGTAGGTCTGATTGATCTTGGTGAGCATGGTTTTTTCGGGTGATGCTTCTAGGCTTTGCAGCTTTCTGACCATCATACGGTAGGCGAGTCGCTCTATGTATGCGCGGCCTGCATCCATCATATGTAGCTGACACTTGAGGAAGGCTTCGTTGGGTTCCATTCTTTTGCTGACGTAGGACTTCATGCGATCAGCTAGGGAGATGAGGGTCTTTTTTTCTCGGTATTTTAGGGCGTCGGCGAGAAACTCTTCACTTTCTAGGTGTTCGACAGAAGTATTTCTGGTAAATAGTGGATTGTATTCTGAGAGACGGAACTGTATCTTGCCGCCGATATATCGCACCACAGCGGTAAACCCTGCTTCGTGAAACTCTTGGTTAAATTCTGTCAGTAGTCCCTTGGCTACGAGTTGCATGAGCACCGTATTATCGCCTTCGAAGGTGGTAAAAATATCAGCATCTGCACGGAGTCTGCCGAGGGTATTCTCACTCAGATAACCTTTGCCACCACAAGCTTCACGGCAGGTTTGGATGGTTTCGGAGCTGAGCCATGTCGCTAATGATTTAAGTCCTGCGGCTTTGGTCTCTATTTTTCTGATATCATTTTCGTCTTTTCGGGAAGCAAATTCTTCCGCAAGGATAGACAAGGCATTGTGGAAAACGATGTTTTTGATGAGTTTGGGTATGAGACGATGTTGATGCGTCGGATAATCCATGATAATGGTTTCGGGTAGTCCATCTTTAGGGGCAAACTGTCGTCTTTTGGTTCCATAATGAATGGCGATGGTCAAGGCAGTTTTGGCGGCACCCAGTGCACCTAGTCCTACGCATATACGCCCACCTACAAGCGTACCTAGCATGGTAAAAAATCGTTTATTGGGATTTTCTATCGCGCTGGTGTATTTTCCGTTTTGGTCGATATCGCCAAATCTATTGAGTAGATTTTGTTTGGGGACTACCACTTGGTCAAACCATATCCGGCCGTTATCAACGCCATTGAGCCCGATTTTGTGTCCGCAATCTACGACTTTGATACCGGGAAGGAGATTATTGTTTTCATCTCTGATAGGCACCATTACGGTATGAATGCCATGATTGCTGTCACCGACTATCAACTGTGCAAACACTGCTGCAAATCGAGCGTGAAGGGCATTGCCGATATATTCTTTACCTGAGGTTTCGGTGGGTGAGTGGATGATGATATTTCCTGTGGTATGGTCGTAGGTGGCTGTGGTCTCGAGATCTTTGACATTGCTGCCGTGACCTGTTTCTGTCATGGCAAAGCAACCGAGATATTCGCCGGTTCCAGTTTTGGGTAAGTAAGTATTATGGTGGTATGGTGTACCAAGATTGAGGATAGCACCACCGAAAAGGCCAAACTGCACACCAAATTTCACGCTTAGACTCATGTCATGGTAGGCCAATGTTTCGAATACTGCCATGTATGCGCCCATGTCATTGTGTCCGCCATTTGCCAAAGGGTAGGATAGTGCGCCCAATCCCTGTTTTGCCAAGGCTTGGAGTCTTTCTAATGTTTTGATACGTTGTTTATCTTTGTCTGTTAGCGACTCATCAATGTTGAACAAAGGATCTAGGAGAAGACTTTTAGTATCTTTTTTTATTTTTAGTTGGAAGGCATTGGTGATATCATGAAGTTTGGACGGGTCAAAGGAGAAATGATGGTCTACATTTCCCACATCTGACCAACCTAACTGTCTGTACAATCGTTGCTGAATGCCTGGGTCGTCTATGCCCATTGCTTTTTCAAGCTCACTGATGGCTGATATAATGGACTCCATATTCGAAGCTGATGCATTGGGTAGGAGTAGCAGAGACATTTCTACACCTAATTGTGCGAGCGTATACCGTTCATGATGATCGAGTTGTTCGGCGTGGGTTTTGATCGCTTGGAGCCATTCTTTATACAATTCTGGTTTGGGTGGATGGGATGGGTCTGTATTTTTGACAAGATATTTTATATCGGCATCGGTCAGGTGATCTAGTTTTTTTATACGTTCGTGGATGAGTTTCATCTCTGATGGACTAAGGATACTGTCTTTCCATCCTACATAAAACAAGGGCAACATACTGATGACTCCGGGCGAAAATGTGGGCTTCATAATGGACAGTTAAAGATTTAAGACAATTTACGGAGTTTTTTGTTTTTGGCAAAGGTAAACCTTAGTAAAATGCTATTAGCAAGTGCATTTATGAAGGGTGATTGTAAAGGTCAATGCTGCGGAATCGATGTATGTTCAGTAATAATTTAAGGTAAATTTTAGCAAAAGACTACTTATTTTTGATCGTAATCGCATTAAGTATGTATGTCTGCGATTATAATCGCCAAAAATGATATAAATCGTGATTTCTGATTAATCCTTCTCTTCAAAAAACTTAATGGTGGCTTCGTATTCTCCATTTTGGATATCTTCTTTATCTATCCAATATCTGGAAGTAATGATTTCATAAGTGTTTTCACCCTTTTCATTGAATAACCATAAGATTTTATCAGCATCACCGAAGTCAGCGTCGCCCACCATTTGGGTTTCATAGAGTCTATGTATAATACTCCTTTCACTTAAGCTTTGTGCAAGTGCTTTGGTCAGTATCTCTTTGGTAGCATCTACAGGACTACCGTCAACATCAGTCAGTTCTACCACGATGATAGATGCCTCTGTGTTGGGAAAGGTACCATTATAAGCTTTGAATAATAGTTGATTGATATTAAATAAGTCATAGTGGAAAGATGGATCGGCATAATGTTCTGCCACTTTTTCTTCTGTCATATCGTGGGCAATGGTTTGAATCTGGCCCGCGGTAAGTATGTCTCCCAGTTTATAAGTGAGGATGATTTCTGCTGCTTCTTCCGGCTCAAAATCTGTGATGGCCATATAAAGCAGATCCTTCAGCTCTTCCGGTTTTAGTTTGTCTGCATCCGGCAAATTCATTTTATCCAGCAGCTGGATGAAGTCATCATTGGACCAATAGAAATCAAGTTCATTGACGGTTTTTATACTTATTATTTTTACCTGTACCTTCATATTTTTTTATATTATGGATGTTTTGCTATATTCATGTCACTTCAAATCGGTGTCGAAGATACATTATATTTTTTTATAAAACAAAGATGTGGGTGTAAAGTGGATGTTATAATGATATCATCACTTCGGATTTAGGTTCGGCGCCATTTGCTATAATCCTAACTTCCCTTTGGGGTATAAATGAACTTTTGGACTGTCCATGAACGGTATGATCATCATCAATGTTCTATAATTATCACCACACTGCCCGTCTTCTCACCCGTCTCTAGATATGGATATCCTGTATTTGTTCTAATGGATATCGTCTTTCTATCACGGCTTTAATGAAATTTCAAATTGATACTGAAATTTTTGAGCTGAATGGATACTACAGAGGCAACTTTCCTGCTGCCTTAGTGACATTTTGTGTTTGCACGATTTTCAGAAATATCTGAAGTTGGTTTATCATATAATTCATAAATATATTTTATGGATTCTATTATAAATATTAATGTTCGTTATAAATTTTATATTATAATTTTGTTCCATAAATCAATATCAGATTTAAAACAGCGAAAATATTAGCAATATCGACGAAGGGTGTTAAATGTTTGAAGTAATTCATGGTACTGCTACTATAAGAGCCAGTCAAAACGGGGCCAATCTGTCAGGTTTGTTGTAAAAGTCCCATCCTGATGGTTAACCAAATCGGTCAAATAGATTTCTAAGAAAAAGTTCAGAATACGGGGTTGAAAACGCTGGAGCATGGGTTATATAAAACCGAAACATCTATACATTTGATGGTACAGCAGGAATATTCATTTGGACAAGGGCATTAATTTTTTTAATCATCTTCAATCAAAAAACACGAGACACTTATTGAACAACTTATTAAAGAAATATTCATAGCAAGAGTAGAATTAAAAGCATGGAATCAAAAAACATTCCGGATTTCAAAAGACGGAGTGGAATTATCTTTTACAATTAACTTCACTATAAAACCATTTATTTGATGTATATACAGCTAATCCATGGTCATTTCGATGCCAACGATGCCATTGACATAATCACAAAAATGATACTTATCAAGATAAAGTATTATGAAGATAAAATAAACAACAGCCTCAACGAAGATGATGATAAAAGCAGGGAAGTAAAAATTACAAATCTTCATAAAGACCTGTTTAATGTCAGAAGTATGCCCAGTATACAAGAAGCAATATTGCTCTGCAAGCAAATTTAGATATCAATTAACCACAAGACAGCAATATTCATGTTTGACGGAAGAAGTTTAGTCATCGCTACAAAACACGAAAAGGAAAAGGTAATAGCGCCGATTTTGGAAAGGGAATTAGGCGTAAAATGTATTGTTGCGATTGATTTTGATACCGATGAGCTGGGAACCTTTACCGGTGAAGTAGAGAGAAAAGATGACCCGATATCCACAGCAAGAAATAAATGTATAATAGCGATGGGGCTGACAGGTTGTGATTTGGTAGTCGCAAGCGAGGGATCATTTGGCTCTCACCCATCCTTTCATTTTATACCTGCTGACGATGAAATTTTGCTTTTCATTGACAAAAAAAATGATCTAGAAATTGTAGTTAGAGAATTAAGCACTGAAACCAATTTTAAAGGTGCGGAAATTAGAAATGAAAATGAATTGAGAACATTTGCACTGGAAGTAAAATTTCCATCTCATGGTTTAATTTGCAGAAAATCAAAAGGTGATTTTAGTAATTTTGTAAAAGGAATTTCAGACTGGGAGAAACTAACTGAGACGTTTGAGTATCTGATAAAGAACAGGGATAGCGTGTTTATAGAAACTGACATGCGGGCAATGTATAATCCTACAAGAATGATGGTTATAGAAATAGCCGCTCAAAAATTGGCTGATAAGATAAATACTCTTTGCCCTAATTGCAGTACTCCCGGTTTTGGTATAACGGATGCAAAAAAAGGGTTGCCATGTGAACTTTGTAATTTCCCTACGCGTTCGACGATGAGTCTAATTTACATGTGTCAAAAATGTAATCATACAAAAGAAGATATGTTTCCTTATGGTAAACTTGCTGAAGACCCGATGTATTGCGATATGTGCAACCCTTAATTTTACTAAATGAAAATACACACATGAAAAATAAATTGATCATTATTATTGTATTTGTAGGCATGTTAACTGATATCGGACTAGGTCAAATTTCTATTGACTCTTCAGAAATAAAAAAGAATTATACCAATATTGATGAAGCATTAAAAAATCCGGAGAAAGTGTATCGTTTGGATTTAAGTAACCAAAATGTTAATATACCAAATGAAGTGTGGTTAAAATTTATTAATTTAGAATTTTTAAGTTTTAGAAATGATCATTTGAAAGAAATCCCAAATGAAATAGGGCTGTTGAAAAACTTAAAAATCCTTGATTTGAGTGGTAATGATTTTAAAGAACTTCCCAAATCTTTAAGTGGATTATCCAATTTGGAAGAACTTTTCCTAAATGATGAAACCAATTTTAAACTTAAAAAGAGCATCGATGTTATAAGTTTATTGCCAGAGTTGAGAATATTACATCTCGAAAATGACAGATTAAAAAAACTGCCTAAAAATATTTGGAAACTACGTCATTTGGAAACTTTATATTTAAAAAATAATAACTTTCGAGAAATTCCGATACAATTAAAAAGTCTCAATCAATTAAAGTACCTTGATTTACAGCATAATAAGATAAAGTTAGATACTCAAGATATGAGCATACGGAATTTTGGATATCAAATAAAATTTTAATTGATTGGTCTATGTCAGTACAAGAAATACAAATTATTGAAACATCAATAGTCATTGTAGTTTACATTATTGCTTTTTTTATTATAAATGTATTGATAAATAATACGCTGAAAAATGTACAATTACAAAGGGCAAGAAGAAAAATAATTATTAAAGCAGTTCATCTATTTACAACCTTAACAGCCATTGTTTTACTGGCTGCTATTTGGGGGTTAAAACAGAGTGAAATAGCTTTATTTGCCAGCACTATATTAACCGCATTAGGCATAGCTTTTTTTGCTCAATGGTCATTACTTTCCAATATTACTTCCAGTCTCATACTCTTCTTTAACCACCCTTTAAAAATAGGAGATCATATCAAAACATTAGATAAAGAAAATCCATTTGAAGGTGAAATAACAGATTTAACTTACTTTTTTGTTCATCTGGTTACAAAAGATGGTGAAATTATAACTATCCCTAATTCTTTGATCTTGCAAAAATCTATTTCTATCAAAGGAAAAAATTAAAATCATCATCTTATTTTATCTGAAAATGTGTGATTACTCCACTCACTACTACCTTTAATGACCCACCGTAATTACTACACTGCCCGTCTTATCACCGGTCTCTACATATCGATACGCCTCCTGTATTTGTTCTAATGGATATCGTCTGTCTATCACGGCTTTATAGTGTCCGCTTTCTATGATTTCTTTGAAAAAGATGATTTCTTTTTTGCTGTGTTTGGGTAAGGGAAACATCATTTTTTTATCCCCCACAATACATGTGTATAATGGAAGGAAGATATTCTGTGCCCAAGGTCCCAATTCCGTAGAAAAGTAGATTCCACCATTATTAAGTATTTTTTTACACTTAAAAAATGTACTTTTACCTACTGCATCCAACACTACGTCAAAGCTATGATCCCGCTTCGTAAAATCTTCTTTTTGGTAATCAATGACCGTATCTGCCCCTAGGGACTTTACCAGTTCCATGTTTTTTGTATTACTGACAGCAGTCACCTCTGCCCCAAAGTATTTTGCCAACTGTACGGAAGCACTTCCAATAGCACCAGTTGCACCATTGATGAGTATTTTATTTTGTTTTTTAAAATCTATCTCCTTCAGATAATTCATGGCATAGTGTGCACCTTCGCAGATGGCAGCTGCATCTTCGTAGGAAATATTATTGGGCATATTAGTGAATGATGCATCTTCGGGAAGACAGATATATTGGGCATGAGCGCCAAAGATATCCGGATGAAACCCAAAAACTTTATCACCAGCTTTAAATGTTTTGACGTCTTTACCTACAGTTTCTATCTCACCTGCAAAATCACTGCCCAATATCGTTTGTCTTGGCCGAAGCAATCCACTGAAGAGTCGTACAATGTAAGGTTTACCGGATCTGAACCCACAATCAGTCCGATTGACAGATGACGTTTTGACTTTTACGAGAACTTCTTTGTCCTTGGGTGTTGGTTGAGCAACCTCTGCGATGTGGACGACACTTGGTGATCCGTATTTCTGGTAAATTGCTGCTATCATGCGTTTATTGTATTTTAAGAAACTATTACGATCTACTTTGTTTGGCACAAAAGTATGGTGTTTGCTATTATTAGGGAATGTTTTTAGATGAATGATAAACCCGCACCGACTGAACGACCAAATCGGCGTGGATTTTCTCTTGCATTCACTTAAAGATCAAGGCTTAAATAAAATAACATTATCACTCGTATTTTTTTACATTTTTGATAGTATTCTGTGTAGCGGGGACGATACTTGCTGCAAAACCGCCACCTTCAGCCAACAAAACTTTTAATATTGTCATTGCATCGACCTGAAATTTTTCTATTTTATATGACATCGGGTTATTGTCCCAGTGTGCATCATCGCCATCCCGATAAATAGTAACTAAGTAATTAACACCTTTATCCAAAAAGTCAAGAGGAACAATGGATGTTCTTTGATTTTCATCTGTGATAGCCCCCAAAAACCACTTTTTACTTCTTTTGGCTTTGCGGGCGATGGTGATGTAGTCTCCGGGCTCTGCTTCTAGTATTTTGCTGTCATCCCAATCCATGGCTACATCTTTTATAAATTTAAATGCGTCCAAATGTGCCTCGTAGTTTTCAGGAAGGTCCGCGGCCATATGCAGGGGGCTATACATGGTCACATAAAGTGCCAGTTGTTTTGCCAGCGTGGTGTGGACATAATTGTCTTTTTTACCATACTTGTCCAGCTTAATCTGAAATATCCCGGGAGTATAATCCATCGGTCCTCCCATCAATCTGGTAAATGGTAATATGGTTTCATGCTCCGGTGGATTTCCGATACTCCATGCATTAAACTCATTGCCTCTGGCAGCTTCGTTGGCTACCCAGTTTGGATATGTTCTGTGCATACCGGTAGGTCGCACGGGTTCGTGCATATCTACCATAATTTTATTTGACGCTGTTGCTGCCGCTACCCTGTTATAATGATTTACCATCCACTGACCATCATGATGCTCCCCACGTGGAATAATCTTACCAACATAGCCTGTCTTTACAGCATCGTATCCATTTTTTTTCATAAAATCATACGCTTTATCCATCCATCTTTCATAATTGGTGACAGAGCCTGATGTTTCATGATGCATGATGAGTTTTACTTTTTTTGTAGCTGCATAAGTGCTAAGTTCTTTTACGTCAAAATCAGGATAAGGGGTGATAAAATCAAATACGTCTTCTTTCCATTTACCAAACCAATCTTCCCAACCTACGTTCCAGCCTTCTACCAAGACTCCATCAAAACCATGTTTTGCAGCAAAGTCTATATACCTTTTGGTGTTTGCGGTAGTAGCACCATGTTTACCGGATGGTTTAAGTTTTGAAGTTTGGTCATAGGCATGCATGTCCTGAGTACCCGCATAATCCCATGTGCTCGTACCTATGTGCATTTCCCACCAGATACCTACCATTTTAGTTGGTTTTATCCAGCTCACATCCTTAATTTTACCGGGTTCATTGAGATTCAATATTAACTTTGACGAAAGCATATCTGTCGCTTTATCAGAAATAATTATGGTCCGCCATGGAGTAGCAAAGGGTGTCTGCAAATAAGCTTTATTCCCTGTAAAATCCGGAACGAGCCTTGAAATAAGATCATTTTTGGTTTTGTCAATGTGTAGTTGCATAGCAGGATAATTTACCAATGCTGCCTCATGGATATTAATATATAATCCTTCGGAAGTTTTCATCATTAGCGGTGTCTGTACCCCGGATTCATCCTTCACTACTCTTACCCCTATTTCCGTATGTTTGTCACTCACCTTTTTTGCTTCCACTTCACTCAGCAGGGATGTAGTATAAGGATACTCATTGGTATCATAGTCTGCGGGTATCCACCAGGATTTGTGATTGCCCGTAAGTTGGAAATGTGTTAACTCATCAGTCACTACAAAGTGGGCCAGATTTTTTTGTGCCGGAAACTCATACCTAAATCCGACTCCATCATCAAAAACCCTGAAAATAATATTCATTTCCTTTGGAACAGAGCCTTTTTCTTTAAGCTTAACGGTCAGTTGTTTGTAATGATTTCTGATAGACTTTACTTCACCCAAGACCGGATTCCAGGTCTCATTCATTGTAAAGGTATCTTTTCCCATAATCTCTAGATTATTTATTGTACCTACATCTGCAAACTGTATACCCAATGCAGAATTTTTTATTACTTCTCTGTTTTTAAAGGAAACAGCATAGAAAGGTCTTCCAATGTTATCCAAAGTAAACTCCATGGTAACGATAGCACCAGGAGATGTGATGCGTTGGGTCTGTCCGTAAGACAAAAACGCTGAAAAAAGTAGTAATATAATGATCTGATTTTTCATATGACTATTGCTTTTTGAAATTAAATCTTT
>Ga0105047_10015156_pt1 | contig 12159 bp, 9 predicted proteins | sample MAT04_FD_78384 | JGI IMG/M metagenome (GOLD analysis project Ga0105047, IMG submission 78384) | Freshwater microbial communities from Lake Fryxell liftoff mats and glacier meltwater in Antarctica - MAT-04 (megahit assembly) | ecosystem: Environmental > Aquatic > Freshwater > Ice > Liftoff... | reverse complement strand
TTCAGCGGGCTGCCGATCGAGGGCCACAATCGCCTGTATCGCAGGCCGATCCTCACGTGGCTGCTGATGGCTCGCTGCTCGCCGGGGGCGCTGCGCGAGCCGCTGGTCCTGCCCGCGCTCGAGCTCTCGTGAGGAGCCGGTCCTCGAAGACGACGCGCGCTGCACGCGCTCGACGCTGCGTGCGAAGCTGGTGGGCACGGTGGTGTCGAGCGATCGCGATCGATCGGTCGCGGTGTTCAGCGACGCCGACACCCACCAGCCGCTCGGCCTCCACGAGGGCGAGGCTGTTCGAGCGCAGTGATCGATTCGTGGTGTCGCGCGCCGAGCTCGATGCCGCTTTGAATGATCCGTCGCGTCTCGAGCGCACGAACGTCGTGCCGAGCTTCAAAGACGGCCGCGCCAACGGGTTCAAGCTCTTCGGCGTGCGCCCCGGCGGCGCGTACGCGAAGCTCGGGATCCAGAACGGCGACCTCGACCCTCGTGAACGATCAGCCGCTGCTCGGCCCCGAGTCCGGCCTCACGTTATGACATCAGGTGATCCGCTCTGACACATTGTCAAAACCACCCTCCGGAGCTGTCAGCGTGGCAGGTCAAAGGCCCGAAAATGACGGGATATTATTGCGTTCCGGGACGGCATGACGAGTGCTCGAGGCCACCGCGCCGGTGATCGACGAGTATTTCAAGAGCTACTTCTGGACCTTCCGGCTGGCGGCGCTGGCGGTCCTCGCCGTGCTCACCGCGCGGGCCGTGAACGTCTTCGTCGGGGGGGCCCTGCGCACGCCGCCGTCGGCGATCGCGTCCGCGCCGATGACCGCGACCGGCGCCACCGAGGTGTCGCATCGCAGCGAGGTCGCGACCCAGGCTTTCCTCGAGCGCAACATCTTCAACGCCGAGCGCGAGGACTTGGTCGAGATCGCTGCGGCCGAGAACGCCGAGACCAGCAAGGCCGCGTTCGACGCGAACCAGTGCGACAAGACCAGCCTGCGCAGCAAGCTCGTCGGCACCGTCGTGTCGAGCGAGCGCGACAAGTCGATCGCCGTCTTCACCGACGCGACCACCAGCCAGCCGGTGGGCCTCTACGAGGGCGACGCGATCGAGGCGGGCAAGATCGTCAGCATCGAGTGGCGCGAGGTGAAGATCGATCACCTCGGCCGCTGCGAGCGCTTCAGCCTGCTCGATGATATGGCCGCCCCGGTCGCGACCGCAATGAGCGACGTGCCCGCGCCGCCCGACGTCGGCAACACCGGCGACGCGCCCAACGTCGCGCTCGGCGAAGGCGTGAAGAAGGTGAAGGACGACCAGTACGAGATCCCGCGCGCCGAGATCGACAACGTGCTGTCCAACCTCAACGCCGTCGCGACGCAGGCGCGCATCGTGCCCAGCTTCCAGAACGGCAAGGCCAACGGCTTCAAGCTCTTCTCGATCCGGCCGAACAGCCTCTACTCCAAGATCGGCATCCAGAACGGCGACGTCGTCCAGAAGATCAACGGCTACGAGATCAACAGCCCGGACAAGGCGCTGGAGATTTACTCGAAGCTCAAGGACGCGCAGTCGATCACCGTCGACCTCATTCGTCGCGGCAAGACCCAGACCCTCAATTACGCCATTCGGTAGGTGAATTTTCCGATGATGCTGACTTCACTTCGACGAACTATCGGTGCCCTCGGCCTCGGGCTGCTCATCGCTTCGCCCGCGCTCGGCCAGGAGGGCCAAGGCGGCAACGACGACGACGCCAACCCGTCGCCGCCGCCCGCCGCCGTGCCGCTCCGGAAAGCCGGCCCGATCATCGACAAGCGCGCGCTGGCGATCCCCGGAAAGTATCCGGACATGAAACCGACCGGGAACCCGGTCATCCCGAACGTGCTGCCCCCAGGCGGCGTGCCTGCGGTGCTTCCGGGCCTGGCCCAGCCGCCCAAGACGATGCCCAAGGCGGAGGGTGACTACACCACGGTGGCCGACAAGAGCTGCCGTCCGCTGCCGCCGAAGGATCGCGTGCCGTTCGAGTTCAAGGACGCCGACATCAAGGACGTCGTCACCGCCATCTCGAAGATGATGTGCAAGAACTTCATCATCACGTCGAAGGTCCGCAGCCAGAAGTTCGACATCGTCTCGCCGACCAAGATCACCGTGCCCGAGGCCTGGCAGGCCTTTCTCTCCGCGATCGAGGCGAACGACTTCGCCGTGTTCGAGGTCGGTAAGTTCTACAAGATCATCCAGGCCACCGACGCCACGCGCGCGCCCGTCCCGATGTTCGAGGACGGCGTGAAGGTCACCGCCGACGACCGCATGATCACCAAGATCTGGAAGGTCGTGAACGCGCCCGACATCAACGCGGTGGTGAACTATCTCAACATCTTCAAGAGCGGAAAAGGACAGCTCCACCCGTTCGCCGCCACCAACACCGTCATCGCCACCGACTACGCGTCCTCGATCGAGCGCCTCGAGCGCATCCTCGACGAGATCGACGTCAACGGCGCGTCCGAGCGGGTACACGTCATCCCCGTGGACTACGGCACCGCGACCGAGGTGGCCGAGAAGCTCAACCAGATCTTCGAGCCCAGCAAGGCGCCCGCGGGCGCGGCCGGAGGTGCCAAGCGCGCCGGTGGCGGACCGCTCACGGAGTCCAAGGGCCAGCGCACTGGCGCCAAGGTCAGCGTCGCGCTCGACAGCGCCTCGGTGAGCAAGATCCTGGCCGACGATCGCACGAACAAGCTGATCATCATCGCCTCCGAAGAGGGCCTGAAGCAGATCATGGCCCTCAAGAGGAAGCTGGATATTCCCGCGGAGGGCGCCGGCGAGGGTCAGGTCCACGTGCTGCGCTTGCGCCACGCCAACGCCGAGGAGCTCGCCTCCACCCTCGCCTCGCTGTCGCAAGGCAAGCCCACCACCGGAAAGACGTCGCGCGTCGGAACGAAGCCCCCCGCGGTGCCCGGCATCCCGCAGCCGGCCGCAGCCGGCGCCACCGCCTCGCTGTTCTCCGGCGAGGTCAAGGTCACCTCCGACAAGCCCACCAATAGTCTGATCATCACCGCGTCGAAGTCAGACTATTCGGCGATGCGCCGCGTGATCGAGCAGCTCGACGTCGCGCGCTACCAGGTGTTCGTCGAGGCAGCGATCATGGAGGTCGCGATCAAGCGCGATCGCAACATCGGCCTCTCGTTCCACGGCGGCGTGAACGCCAGCATCGACGGCAAGGACTCGCCGATCTTCTTCGGCACCCAGCCGACCCAGGGATTCAGCTCGCTCGCGGCCGCGACCAACCCGGCCTCGCTGCTCGGGAACCTCGGCATCGCCGGCGTGCTGCGCGGCCCCACCCTCGCCGGCAGCGAGCAGATCGTCGCCGGCGGCATCCCCGCGCTCGGCGTGCTGGTGCAGGCGCTCCAGAGCAGCAACGACGTGAACATCATCTCCACGCCGCAGCTCCTCACGATGGACAACGAGGAAGCGGAGATCCAGGTCAGCGAGAAACGGCCCTTCTCGAGCGGCATCTCGCTCGGTGGCCTGGCGGGCCTGGCCGGCGCGGCGGGTGGCGCCGCCGGTGGCGCGCTGTCGTCGCTCGGCGGACTCGGCCTCGGCTCGGTGAACATCGTGCGCGAGGACGTCGGCCTGACGCTCAAGCTCAAGCCGCAGATCAACGACCAGCAGTACGTGCGCCTGGAGATCGACCAGGAGCTCTCCGACGTCGCCGGCGAGGACGCGCGCACGCAGCAGACCATCACGTCGAAGCGCTCCGCCAAGACGGTGGTCGTGGTGCGCGATCAGGACTCGGTGGTGATCGGCGGCCTCGTCCGCGACCGCGAGACCGAGGGTGAAGGCAAGGTCCCCTTCCTGGGCGACATGCCGCTCATTGGCTGGTTGTTCAAGCGTCAGAGCAAGCAGATCGAGAAGGTGAACCTCATCCTGGTGCTCACCCCGTACATCATTCGGGGACCGGACGACTTCTACAAGATCTACGAGCGGAAGATGCGCGAGCGCAAAGAGTTCGTGGAGCGATACTATGGAGATACTCCCGATTTCCGCGCGACCGTCGACTGGTCTCGAAAACCTGGACCCCTCGCCCAGTATCGCCAGGAGCTCCGCACCGAGCTGCTCAAGGCCGAAAACGGTGGCCCGGGCGCCGAGGGCGAGACCGTCGTGACGCCGCACAGCGACGACGCGCCCGAGGTGAACCCGGGGACGCCGATCGCGCCGCCGCCGGGCGATGCGCCGCCGCCGCCGCAGGGCGAGACCACGCCGCCGATCGACAACACGGGAGATCAATAGTCATGGCCGGAGGGCTCGACATGGAGAAGACCAGCGAGCTGCGTCTCTCGGCGCGCGACGCCGGCTTCGAGAGCCTCTCGGGCCGCCCGATCGGCGAGATCCTGGTCGCGCTGGGCGCCCTCACCGACGACGACGTGAACCTCGGGCTCGACGCGCAGATGGGCCGCGCCCAGGAGCGCCTGGGCGAGATCCTGGTGTCGCTCAAGCGCTGCACGCAGAAGGACGTCCTGCGCGCGCTCGGCGTCCAGCTGGAGATGCCGGTCATCGAGCACATCCAGGTCGATCAGATCCCGGATGAGTTCGTGCAGGCGATCCCGATCGCGTTCGCCAAGCAGAACCTACTTTTGCCGATCGGCAAGCTGGGTGACTCGGTCATCACGGCGATCGCCAACCCGCTGATGACGGAGGCGCTCGACGACGTCGCGCTCCTCTTGTCGGCGCGCATCTCGCCGGTGATCGCGCCGCCGGATCTCATCACCGACGCCATCAACCGCGCCTACGACCGCGCCACCGGCCTCGCGACCGAGGCCGTGCAGCGCCTGCAGTCCGACGACGACGAGGACGGCGATCTCGACGCGATCGATCTCATCGACGAGTCCGGCACCGACGACGCGCCGATCATCCGCTTCGTGAACGCGCTCCTGCGCGACGCGGTGAAGATCCGCGCGTCCGACATCCACGTCGAGTGCTACGAGCGAGCGGTCGTGGTGCGCAATCGCATCGACGGCCTGCTATACAAGAAGGTCGAGGCGCCCAAGCAAGCGCAGGCCTCGATCATCGCCCGCGTGAAGATCATGTCAGGCCTCAACATCGCCGAGAAGCGCCTCCCCCAGGACGGCCGCATCCGCCGCAAGATCGCCGGCAAAGACATCGACGTCCGCGTCAGCACCATCCCCACCGCGCACGGCGAGCGGGTGGTCATGCGTATCCTCGATCGCTCGTCGGTGCTCCTCTCGCTGGAGGATCTCGGCTTCGACAGCGGGACCTACGATCACATCACCCAGCTCATCGAGAAGCCGCACGGCATCTTGCTGGTGTCCGGCCCGACCGGCTCCGGCAAGACGACGACGCTCTATGCCGCGCTCTCGAAGATCAACCGGCCGGACATCAACATCCTCACCGTCGAGGACCCGGTCGAGTACCAGCTCCCCGGCATCGGCCAGATGCAGGTGCAATCGAAGATCGATCTGACGTTCGCCAACGGCCTGCGCTCCTTCTTGCGCCAGGATCCTGACGTGATCATGGTCGGCGAGATCCGCGACCGCGAGACGGCGGAGATCGCGATCCAGGCGTCGCTCACCGGTCACTTGGTGCTCTCCACGGTGCACACCAACGACGCGTCGGGCGCCATCACCCGCCTCGTGGACATGGGTATCGAGCCGTTCCTCGTGGCCTCGTCGCTCATCGGCGTTCTGGCCCAGCGCCTCGTCCGTACGCTCTGCAAAGTGTGCAAAGAGCCGTACACGCCGTCGCCGGAGGAGCTCGCCAAGATCATGGTCAAGGCGAAGCCGGGAGATACTTTCTTCCGTGAAAAGGGCTGCGCTGCGTGCCTGTCCACCGGATATCAGGGCCGCGCCGGTATCTATGAGTTGCTCCTGGTCAACGACGCGATCCGCGCGCTGGTGCTGAAGAACGTCGACGCCGGGACCATCCGCCGCCAGGCGATGGCCAACGGCATGCGCACCTTGCTCGAGGACGGCGGCCGCCGCGTGCGCATCGGCCAGTCCACCGCGGAGGAAGTGCTGCGTGTGGCGACCGACGAACAAGTGGTGATCGAGGTCTGAGCCATGCCGGTGTTCGTTTGGAAAGGCCTCGACGCCCGAGGCAAAGAGGTGAAGGGGATGCGGGACGCCGAGTCCCCCCGCACCCTGCGCACCGTCCTGAAAAAGGAAGGCATCCGCATCATCGAGCAGCGCGAGGAGGGCCAGGGCACCACCGCGAAGACGGCGATGGGCAAGATGACCGCCGGCAGCCTGGCGTCGACCGAGGTCGACATCGCCAAGTACTTCGAGCGCATCACCGTCGCCGACGTCGCGCTGATGACGCGCCAGCTCGCGACGCTGCTGAAGAGCGGCATCACGCTGATCGACGCGCTCGGCGCGCTGGTCGATCAGGTCGAGACCGAGAAGCTGAAGAAGGTCTTCGGCGCGATCCGCTCCGGGGTGAACGAGGGCTCGTCGCTGGCGAACGCGATGGGCCAGCACCCCGAGGTGTTCGACACGCTCTATATCTCGATGATCCGCGCCGGTGAGGCGTCGGGCGCGCTCGACGCGGTGCTGATCCGCCTCGCCGACTTCACCGAGGCGCAGGCGCGGCTGAAGTCCAAGGTCCAGTCGGCGATGATGTACCCGCTGATCATGACCGGCGTGGGTGGGATCATCATGACGATCCTGTTCGTGGTGGTCATCCCGCGCATCACCAAGATCTTCACGCAGGTGAAGGCGGATCTGCCGATCCAGACCAAGTTCCTCATCTTCGTCGCCGACGCGATCAAGGGATATTGGTGGCTGATACTCATCATGATGGGTATCGCGGTCTGGCTATTCCGTAAATGGAAAGCGACCAAGAAGGGCCGCCGCATCTACGACGTCTGGGCGCTCAAGCTCCCGCAGATCGGCGCCATCGTGCGCCTGGTCGCCGTGGCGCGCTTCTCGCGCACGCTCGCGACCCTGCTCCGCGCCGGCGTCCCGGTGCTCACCGCCCTCGACATCGTGCGAGACGTCCTCAACAACGTCCGCCTCGCCGAGGTGGTGGCCGACGCCCGCGACGCCATTCGCGAGGGTGAGTCGATCGCCGAGCCGCTGCGCCGGTCGAAGGAGTTTCCGCCGATCGTGGTGCACATGATCGCCACCGGTGAGAAGTCCGGCCAGCTCGAGCACATGCTCGAGAGCGTGGCCGACAACTATGATTTTCAGGTCGACGAGAGAGTTGGACGGCTCACCACGTTGATCGAGCCGATCATGATCGTCGGGATGGGCGGCGCCGTGGCGTTCGTCGTCTGGGCGATCCTGATGCCGATCTTGTCGCTGTCGCAGCACGTGAACAAGTGAATGAAATGGGAGATACTATGAGCACTCAAATCAAGAGACGACGCCCCCGCCGCGGCCAGCGTGGCTTGACGCTGATCGAGATCCTCGTGGTCGTGACGATCCTCGGGATCATCGCCGGCATCGTCGGCGTCCAGGTCGTCAACCAGCTCGATCAGGCGAAGATCGACACCACCCGCATCCAGATCGGCGACGCCTCGAAGGCGCTCGATCTGTACAAGGTGAAGTTCAACAAGTATCCCCAGTCGCTCAACGAGCTGGTCACGCCGCCCGAGGGCAAGAAGCCCATCATGGAGCGCGTGCCCAAGGACGCCTGGGACAACGACTTCATCTATATTTTCCCGGGCCAGCACAACCCCGGTAAGTTCGATCTCCAGTCGAAGGGCCCCGACGAGATCACCGACAACGAAGACGACGTCACGAACTGGAAATGAGCCGCCGCCGGTCACAAGGGTGCGGTCATGAATGACGCGGCCAACGAGGGCGCCGAGGCGCTCGTCGGGCAAGGCGCGCCACCGAGGGCATACTCTTCGTCTGCCGAGGTGGCGCAACGCCGCCCGGCGAGATGCATCGGCGGCCGCGGTGGCCGCGCCATTCGTGACCGTACCCGCAGCCGCGGTCTGACGCTGATCGAGATCTTGATCAGCTTGGGCATCGTCGCGCTGGTGACCTCGATGGCGGTGATTGGCATCTCGTCCGTGACCGACGCACAGCTGCGCTCGAGCGCGGTGGAGATGGCCGGAGCGATGAAGCAGTCGTACGACCGCGCGATCATGCAGCACCGCACGCAGCGGGTGGTGTTCGACATCGACAAGAACAGCTGGTGGATGGAGTTCAGCGAGTCTCCCTTCGCGACGTCGAAGGAGAAGATGCGCGGCGAAGAAGGGACCTCCGACGAGGTCAAGGAAGCCGAGAAGGACAAGAAGAAGTCGCGCTGGGACAAGGAAGAGAAGAGCCAGGTCGAGGCGTTGCTGGAGGGTGGTAGCGCTGCCTTCGTGCCCGACGTCGAGATCGACGGCGGAAAGCCCACGCGGCTCCCGGGCGACGTGCACCTCAAGCGGGTGTGGACCAGCCATCAGGAAGAGGCGTTCACGACCGGCACCGCGTACCTGCACTTCTGGAAGAGCGGCATGGCCGAGGCGGCGCTGATCGAGCTCGAGGACGACGGCGGTGACATCGTCACGCTCGAGGTGCAGCCCCTCACCGGCCGCGTGCGCACCTATCCGAAGCGCATGCCGGTGCCCGATCTCGGCGACGACGACGATGGACGGAAGGACGGCGATGAATAGCCGTTCAAAAGGCTTCACCCTCCTCGAGGTCATGGTCGCGCTGTCGATCCTGGCGCTGGCGCTGGTGACGATCTCCGGCATCAACGCGACGGCGTTCGAGTCGTCGAACTATGCCAAGTGGGTCACCGTGAGCACGCTGCTGGCGCGCGGGAAGATGCTCGACGTCGAGGAGAAGCTGCGAAAGGACGGCTTCGGCGAGGCCGACCGCGACTACAACGGCGACTTCTCCGAGGAAGGTTATCCGGCCATCAAGTGGCAGGCTGCCTGCCGCGAGGTGGAGATCGACGTCAACCAGCTGATGGGCGGGCTCTTCGGCGGCGAGGTGAAGACCGAGGACTTGCCGGCGCAGATCACCGACTTTCTCGGGGCGATGCGCGGCGAGGGCCAGGGCGATCTGGTCGACTCGGTCGCCGGCTCCGATCTCTCGAAGATCATGGGCGGCGGCGGGCTCGAGCTCATCCTCAAGCAGGTCGGAGACACGCTCTCGAAGAGCATCCGCGAGATCACGCTGGAGGTGACCTGGAAGGACGGCACTTACAACGAGTCGATCAAGTTCGTTCAGTACATCACCACGTCCGGCCGCCTGTCCGTGCCGAACGCGGCGGCGGTGCTCGAAGATCCCAACGCGCCCGGCAAGCGCAACGCCAACACCACCGGCGCGCTGTTCGGCGCGGGCGGCCAGAACCTCACCAAGCCGGGCACGGGAGAGAAGAAGTGAGCGCGCGGCAGCGAGGCTTCACGCTGATCGAGATCGCGCTCGCGGTCGCGGTCGTCGCCACGATGGGCGTGCTCACGTGGGGCGCGGTCGCGAGCAGCTTCGACGCGTACGAGACGGTCAAGACGATCGATCAGCGCTATCACAACGTGCGCGTCTCGATGAACCGTATGGCCCGCGAGATCTCGATGGCGTTCCTCACGCATCCCCAGCGCAGCGGCATCCCCGAGCCGATGTGGAAGACGATCTTCGTCGGTAAGTCCGGATCGGATTTCTCGGAGCTGCAGTTCACCAGCTTCGCCCACGAGGTCCTGCGCGAGGACGCCAAGGAGTCCGATCAGTGCGAGATCGGCTATACCGTCGAGCACGACAAGGACGATCGCGAGAAGAAGAACCTCGTCCGTCGCGTCGACCCGCGCATCGATCGCGAGCCCGAAAAAGGCGGCCCGATCATGGTGCTCGCCGAGGACATCAAGAAGTTCAAGCTCCGATACTTCGATGCCAAGGACGACGACTGGACCGATGAATGGAACACCGATCGTCCGGAGTTCGATGGCCGCCTGCCGTCGATGGTGGAGATCACCATGGTGGTCGAGGACGAGAACGGAAAAGACATCAGCTTCGTTACCAAGACGCGCATCAACATGCCGCTGTCTTTGAAGAAGTTTTGATGTTCGTAGGTTCACGATCTTCACGCCGCGGAAAGGCGATGCACGTGCCGCGCAAGAAGCCGCGCCGGCAGAAGCGAGGCGTCGCGCTGGTGATGGTGCTGGTGCTGACCACCATCCTCGGCGCGCTGGCTGCGGACCTCCAGAACGAGGCCTCGGTGAACGTGCAGCTGGCGGCCAACGCGCGCGATCAGCTGCAGGCCGAGTTCCACGCCAAGAGCGCGCTCGAGCTCGAGCTCTTCTTCCTGCGCTACCAGGGCATGCTGAAGGGCGCGCTCGCGGGCTTCATCCCCATCCCGCTCTTCGAGCTGTCGGGCTTCCTGGTGTCGAGCGACACGATGAAGGGCCTCCTCAAGGAGCGGCGCGACACGCCGACCGACGAGCCGCTCAAGGCCAACTGGGCCACCGATCAGAAGTTCGGCGATTTCATCGGCAGCTTCTGGATCGAGGAAGTGGTCGACGAGAACCGCAAGATCAACGTGAACCGGCCGGCCGCCCTGGCCTGCATCAACATGGTGCACGTCCTTCTCGCAGGGCTCATCGACGACCCGCAGTACGACACCTTGTTCGAGACGATGGGTGACTCGCGTGACCCGCTGCGCAATCGCCTGGAGATCATCGCCAACATCACCGACTGGGTGGATTCCAATGACGCCATCGATCCGGTCTGCACCATCACCGGCGATCAGTCGCAGTCGGGCGTGCAGGAAGATCTGCGCTACCGCAACCTCCCATACGGCGCGCAGTACAAGCCGAAGAACGCGCAGATGAGCTCGCTGTCGGAGCTGCGCATGGTCCCCGGGATCAACGACGCGTTCATGAAGATCTTCGGACCGCAGCTGACGGTCTGGACCGATGACGCCGGCATCAACCTCAACACCGCCGAGCCGGTGATCCTCTTCGCCATCCTGCGCGCGCTGACCCCGGGCGGGCCGCAGCCGGGCGACGAGGAGCGCTACGCCAAGTTCATGGACGAGTGGACGCTGCTCCGCGTGCTGCCGCCGCCGATGAACAAGATGTCGAAGCCGGTGTTCTTGCAGCTGCTCGATGCGGCGCAGATCAAGGTCGACATGAACCTCTTCAACCAGCTGGAGAGCCAACGGGCGATCCGCTTCGACGACGCGTCCAACGTCTATCGCATCACCGCCATGGGGCGGGTCGGCGATACGGTCTCGACCATCACCGTGGTGTGGCGCGACGACGGCCAGCAGGGCGAAATTCGATACTTCAGGCAGGAGTAATACAGAGATGCCGCAAAGAATCATGGGCGTCGACATCGGCGCATACTCGGTGAAGGGGGTCCTGGTGGAGGACAGCCTCCGCGGCTTCAAGGTGGAGTCGGTCGCCGAAGTTCGCGTCTCCGACGGCACGCCCGAGACCCGCACGGCCCGCGTGCAGGACGCGCTGAAGGGGCTGCTCGACGCGACCCCGTTCAAGGTCGACGCGTTCATCGCCGCGCTGCCGCTCGAGCAGGCCACCACCCGCTTCGTCACCCTCCCCTACGCCGACGCGCGCCGCATCGCGCAGACGCTCCCCGGCGAGCTGGCCGATCTGGTGCCGTTCGATCTCGAGCAGGCGGTGATGGGACATAGTATCGAGCGCAAGCTCGACGATGGGAGCACCCACAACCTGGCGGCCGTCGCGCAGACCAAGCGCGTCGAGGAGTATCTCGAGCTCTTCCAGGGCGCCGGCATCGACCCCAAGTATCTCGGGGTCGACGCGCTGCAGCTCTACAATCTCTATACTCACTTCCTGCGGACCGACGCTTCGAAGCCCGAGGCGCCCGGACAGGCCACCGCCGAGGCCGGCACGTTCGTCCTCCCGGGGCCGGGTGCACCACCCGCGGGGCGCCTGATCATCGACGTCGGGCACGAGCGAACGCTGTTCCTCGCCGCCAGCGAGCACGGCATCGCCACGGCGCGCGTGGTGCGCACCGGCGGTCGCGCGGTCACCGAGGCCATCGCCGCGGGATCCAAGCTGAGCTACGCCGAGGCCGAGGAGCTGAAACACGCCGAAGGCTTCGTGGCGTCGTCGCGCCACCCCGCTTCCACCGAGGAAGCGCAGCGGATGAGCGACTGGGTCGCGAAGGGCTCGAGCGAGCTGTTCCGCGAGCTGCGCCGCACGCTCCAGACCATCCGCTCGGAGAAGCGCGTGCTCATCACCCGCATCGACGTGCT